>Ga0209181_10000151_pt1 | contig 123549 bp, 89 predicted proteins | sample MAT05_FD_187208 | JGI IMG/M metagenome (GOLD analysis project Ga0209181, IMG submission 187208) | Freshwater microbial communities from Lake Fryxell liftoff mats and glacier meltwater in Antarctica - MAT-05 (SPAdes) (version 2) | ecosystem: Environmental > Aquatic > Freshwater > Ice > Liftoff...
TACACAACTCCATTTAATACAACATTAACAGGAACAACAGTAACTGTAAATGACAATGCAGGTGATGTAGGACAAACGTTAACAGTAACAACTACCCCAGTAGTAAATGTAAGCAACGGAACATTAACGTTGAATGCGAACGGAACATTTACGTATGTACCAAATACAGGCTTTACAGGAACAGATACATTTACTTACACAGTATGTGATAATGGAACGCCAATTAGTTGTGCGAATGCAGTAGTAACAATTACAATTGGTGCGCCAAGTGCTGACTTACAAGTAGTTAAAACGGCAAGTAGCAATACTCCAACAATAGGAAGCAACATTACATTTAGTATAGTAGTAACCAACAACGGAGTTGATGGAGCAAGCAACGTAAGTGTAACAGACAATTTGCCTACAGGCTATACATTTGTTAGTGCTTCAACAAGTACAGGTGTTTATAACAATGCCACAGGAACTTGGACAATTGGTAACATGAGCAATGGCGCTACTGAAACATTGTCTATAACAGTAACTGTAAATTCAACAGGTAACTATGCAAATACGGCAACTGTAAATAGCCCAACACCTGACCCAACACCAGGAAATAATACAAGCACAAGTACACCAACTCCAATTGTAGCTAACTTAACTATCTTAAAAACAGTTAGCAACGCTACGCCAGCAGTAGGAAGCAATGTAACGTTTACAATTGTGGTAACTAACAATGGCCCAGCAACAGCACAATCGGTTTTAGTAACAGATGCTTTGCCAAGCGGATATACTTATGTAAGTTCTACGGTAACAGCAGGTACGCCTTACAACAACGTAGCAGGAACATGGAGCGTAGGCACAATGAACAATGGAGCAGTTGAAACTTTAACGGTAACAGCAACGGTATTGTCAACAGGAGCTTATGCAAATACGGCAAGCGTAACAAGCCCAACCGACCCAAGTGGACCACATACAAGCACCAGCACGCCTAACCCAGTACTAGCAAATGCTGTATTAACAATTGTAAAAACCAATAACAATGCAACACCATTAGTGGGAAGTACAATATACTTTACCGTTGTAATAACAAATGCAGGCCCTAATGCAGCGCAAAGCGTATCGGTTAACGATTTGATACCAAACGGTTATAGCTTTACAGGTTCAACTACAAGCACAGGTTTATATGATTATCAAACAGGTGTATGGAATATAGGTACAATGCAAGCAAACACTAGCGAAACTGTAATAATGGAAGTAGTTGTAAATGCAACAGGTAATTACACGAACACAGCAACTGTAACTAGCCCAACTGACCCAACTGGCCCGCACAGCAGCAGTAGCACAACTACACCAATACAATTAGACAAACCAAGTATTGCTGTTAAGAAAACTATTGGTGCTAACGGTGTGGTAATAAATGCAAATGGTTCATTTAGTGTTAATTATGTTATCACAGTAACCAATACAGATGCAACTAACACCCTACCATTAAGCAATGTTCAAGTAGTTGATGATTTGGATTTGACTTTCGGAACAGATTCATTTAATGTAACCACATTACCTGTAATTACTGGAGCTTCTACTTTAACAGCAAATACGAACTTTAATGGTAAAGGTGATGATAATTTATTAGTGGCAGCAAACAGCACATTAGCACCAAACGCAGTTAGTACAATATCGTTTGTTGTAACATTCTCAAGCTTAAGTGAAGTTGATTTTACAAATCTAGCGAAAGCAACTGGTGTGAATGGCAGCAATACTGTAAGCGATACATCAAGCGTGAAGATAACTACACCAAAAGTTTTGGTTGATATTCCTGAAGGTTTCTCTCCTAATGGCGATGGTGTAAACGAAACATTCATTATCAAAGGCATTCAAGATTATCCAAACAATAAGATTTTAATCTTTAATCGTTGGGGAAATAAAGTATATGAAAAAGATGGCTACTTAAATGAGTGGGATGGAGAAAATACCAACAAATTTAGCACAGGTAAAGGTAAATTGCCAGAAGGAACTTATTTCTATATTTTAGAATTAAACGACACAAACAATACAAAACAACAAGGTTACGTATATATAAAACGATAAAAAGACATTACTATTTATCCCTCCCCTTTACGGCGAGGATAGGTGGAGGTTAAAAACAAAAAATTCAACTCAAGCCCCTCTCTTTAGGAGAGGGGTAGGGATGAGGTAATAAAAACAAAAAATGAAAAAATATTTATCAATTGCATTAGTGGCAGGCTTAGCCTACACTGGAAGCGTAAAAGCACAACAAAACGTGCAATTTACCCAGTACATGTACAATACCTTAGCAGTAAATCCGGCGTATGCGGGTAGCCGAGGGGTATTGAATGCGAGTGCCTTAGGGCGTTTTCAGTGGGTAGGTATAGATGGCGCACCTGTTACGCAAACGGTTTATTTGCACAGCCCTTTAACCAACGAAAAAATGGGCTTAGGCTTTAATGTCACCAATGATAAAATTGGACCATTAAACAATACCTATGTCGTAGGTTCTTACAGCTACACTTTAAAGGTAAATGAGCGTGGCGATAAGTTGAGTTTTGGTGCAAGTGCAGGTGTAAATATGTTGCAACTAAAAGGCGGATTAACCACTACCGAAGGCAACGATAATTTATTTGGTGCAGCCAATCGCAACAAGATAAACCCAAACTTTGGTTTTGGCGCTTATTACCACACCGACAAATTTTACACAGGTATCTCAACCCCAAAAATACTGCAACCTAAAATAGCGGGAACATTGGCAAATTCTAAAGAAATGCGTCACTATTACTGGATTTGCGGTGCTATATTTACGCTAAACGACATGTGGAAATTCAAACCAACAACAATGGTAAAAGTAACAGCGAATGCGCCAATATCAATAGACTTGACAGCCAACTTTTTGTTTGCCGAAAAATTATGGTTAGGCGCAGGTTGCAGGGTAAAAGATTCTTTCAGTGCCTTGTTAGGATATAAATTTACTGACCAATTACAAGCAGGATATGCTTTTGACCAAACCATCAGCAAACTATCAAAATACAATAGCGGCAGCCACGAAATTTATTTGAGTTACGACTTTGTGTTCAACAAAGCCAAATTGAAATCACCACGCTATTTCTAGGAAATTATAGATTATAAATTGTGAATTATAAATTATAAATAATAATGAGGGCTAAGAATATTTTGGTTCAATTTGTTTTAGTAAATATAGCAGCAAAGAAGGGCTTATTGAGAGGTAAGTTAATATTAGAAGACACGAATTAAAATTAATTGAGATTGCTTTGCTACGTTTCTCACAAAGATGAACTAAAAATCAACAGCTAGATGCTGAAAACTAAGCACTATATACCAAATACTATATACTAAAAACTAATAACTATATACCATCTACTAAATACTCTCTACTAACAATAAATATGAATAAAGCATTACAACTCTTAACATTTATGTTGCTGATAAGCGCAACAATATTTGCACAAGCGGGCAAGCTGCGCAAAGCCGACAAATTATTTGCTAGGTATAACTATACCGATGCGGCAAAGATTTATGAAAAGTTGGTAACCAAAGTAGAGTACGCTATGCCGGCGAGTAAAAAGTTAGCCCAAAGCTACAAGCAATTGGGTCAGTATAAAAAAGCAAGCCAATGGTACCAAAAAGCCATTGAGTTAGATGCCAAAATAGACCCAGAGTTTGTGTATGAATACGCTTTGATGTTGCGTAGTAATGAAAATTACGAAGAGTCGGCAAAGTGGATGGCAAAATTTCATCAGTTAAAAGCCGGTGATAGCCGTGGTGCTGAATACAGCAACAACACCAACTTTGTAACCAAGCAAAGAAGCAAACCTGTGCGTTTCAGTATCAAAAATTTAGATATAAATACAACTTACTCCGATTTTGGAAGCACTTATTATGGTACAGACAAAGCCATATTTACAAGTGCCCGTGCAGATGTAGGTGCTATAAAACGTACTTATGTTTGGAACAACCAACCCTTCTTAAACCTCTACAAAAGCAAACGTGACAAAGGCACTGGCGATTTAAGCGACGTAGTAATTTGGGACAAAAAATTAAATTCAAAGTTCCATGATGGGCCAGGTGCTTTTACACCCGATTTAAAGCGTTTGTATTTTACACGAAACAATTATTTTAAAAAGAAAGCCCGCAAAAGTAAAGAAGGCATCAACAAACTAAAGATATATTTTAGTGAATTAAAAGATACTAACTATGTGAATGTGCAAGAATTATCGGTAAACAACAATGAATATTCTGTTGGACACCCATGCGTAAGCCCCGACGGTAAAAAGTTATATTTTGCGAGTGATATGCCCGGCGGAATAGGTGGTACAGATATTTGGATGGCTGATATTGCAGCCGACGGAAACATTGGCAAGCCAGTAAATATGGGCAATGTAATAAATACCGAAGGCAATGAAATGTTCCCTTATGTGCACAGAAACGGAATGCTGTTTTTTGCAAGTAATGGCCACGTTGGATTTGGCGGATTAGACATTTTCGTATCATTAGGAAAAGATGGAAATTACAAGAAAGTAGAAAATGTAGGTGCACCTGTAAATGGCCCAATGGATGACTTTGCATTTATTATGAATGAGTTTCAAACACAAGGATATTTCTCATCTAACCGCGAAGGCGGACATGGCGACGATGACATTTATAGTTTTCAGTTATTACGTCCGTTTGACAAAGGTTTGATAGTAAAAGGAACTGCTACTGACAAAAATACACATGCGGTATTGCCCGGTACAAAAGTACGCTTGTTAGATGTTGATGGCTTAGCCCTAAAAGACACCGTGGCCGATGCCAATGGAAAATACGAGTTTGAAGTGGAAGAAGAGTTAGACTACAAAATGAAAGGCACATTAGACAATTTTAGTGACGGCAACAACACATTCACCACAAAAAATTTAGATGGCAAAAAAGAAGTTACCTGCGACTTAGAATTAGAACAACCTGGCTTTAACCTATACGGCATAGTAACCGACCGCAAAACGAAAGCAGCGATAGAAACCGTAAGCGTAATAATAACAGATGAAACTGGCAAAGAAGTAATTAACACAATGACACCTGCCACTGGCGACTTTAGCAAAATACTAAGCGATGCCAAACTAAACGACAAGTTAGACTATACCATTAAATTAGTGAAGCCAGGATATTTCCCAAAAACATTGAAGTTTAGCAAAGTATTAACCACGCCAGGGCAAGTAAGTTTGCACACGGAGTTAGACTTGGCAATGGACAAAATGGAGTCAGGCACCGACTTGATGAAAGCCTTTAACATCGAACCAATATATTTTGATTTAGATAAATTCTTCATCCGCAAAGATGCCGCAACTACACTTGACAAAATAGTGCAGATATTAAAAGAATATCCAACAATGGAATTAGACTTAGGTTCACACACCGATTGTAGAGAAACAAAAGGCTACAACCGCACATTGTCAACAAACCGTTACAAATCAACCAAACAATACTTAGCAAGCCGCACCAAAAATGGCAACAAGCGCATGAGTGGTAAAGGATATGGCGAAACACAATTAGTAAATGATTGCCCTTGCGAACCAGATAACAAAAGTGGTTGCAGCGAAGAGCAACACCAAATGAACCGTAGAACGGAATTTAAAATTAGGAAGTTGTAATACGTTTATTCGGAATTGATTTAATAAATTTGTGTTATAAATAATAAACAAATGCAAGGTAATAAACCCCAAAAGCTGTCAATATGAAAAGACGCTTTTGGGGTTTATTCTTAGAGTCAAATCTTTCGAAGATATACATCTTTCATAATTGTTTTCAATTGATTTTGTAATTATGGGAAAGCAGCAATTTAATATAGAGACAATTCAGATTATCAATAATTGTTTCCTCAAAAGAACTGTTAGTATTTGGTAACGACTCTCCTTATTTCTTAAATTTTAGATTTAGAATTCATAATAGGGGGGCTTAGCAGAATCCAAAACAACCTTGTGAAGCTTATATCTATCTCTATTGACGGACTTAGCAGATGAGAAAAGGATTATAAGTTGTTACATATTCCTTGTCGGTATAAATTTATAGTTTAGCAACCTATTACAATCGCGAAGTGAGGTTATTACTTAAAGAAATAAAAATTTTATTTAGAAAAGAATTGCAGCATGAAATACGCATGAAACATAGTTTCGGGAGTATTTTACTATATATTTTCGCCACAATTTTTGTATGCTATCTTTCTTTCAAAAACATTGTTTCGGGACCAATTTGGAACGCTTTGTATTGGATAATAATATTATTTGCAAGTATAAATGCAGTTGCTAAAACATTTATTTCTGAAAACAAACAGCGGCAATTTTATTACTACTCAATGGTTTCGCCACAGGCAATAATAATTGCCAAGGCCTTATACAATGCTGTGTTTTTGTGCCTACTAAGTGTTATTTGCTATTTTATATATTCTGCATTTATTGGCAACATAGTGCAAGATGTAGCTTACTTTTTTATAGCCGCACTATTGGGTAGTTTTGGTTTTGGCATATTGCTGAGTATGGTAAGTGCAATAGCTTCAAAGGCGGGAAATAACCTAAGTTTAATGGCAGTTTTGAGTTTTCCGTTACTTATACCATTGTTAATTACACTAATTAAATTGTCTAAAAATGCTGTTGACGGATTAGACCGCAGCCTAAGCAATCCGCTAATATTAATTGTTATTGCAATAAATATTTTAGTGCTTTCGCTAATGTATATTTTGTTTCCGTACGTTTGGAAAGATTAGTGGTTTGAGTAATATAAGTCAAATACTAAATACATTTTATCTAAATATTTTGTTACCGAATTTATTCATCAACACATTCGTAAAAATTTTAAATATGAAAAAAATAATTACCACACTCGTTTTATTTTCGTTTGTTATTAATGCCATTGCCGATGAAGGAATGTGGCTGCCAATGCTTGTAAAACGCCTCAATGAAGTTGATATGCAAAAGGCTGGTTGCAAGCTTACTGCGCAAGAAATTTATGATGTAAACAACTCATCATTAAAAGACAATATTGTGCATTTGGAATTTTGTACTGCCGAGTTGGTTTCGGCAAACGGATTAATGCTTACCAACCACCACTGCGCTATGGGCGGCATACAAGCTAACACAACTATTGAAAACAAATTTTTAGACAATGGCTTTTGGTCAAAAAGCAATGCGGACGATTTGCCAATTCCTAACCAAACGGCATCTGTATTAAAACGAATGGACGATGTTACAAGCGAAGTTTTAAAAGGCGTTTCGGATACTACAAATCCTGCTTCGCGCAAAAAAATAATTGATAAAAACATTGCAGCTATAGAAGAAAAAGCCAAAGAAAATGGCATGTACAGGGCATTTGTCCGCGATATGTTTGCAGGTAATCAGTATTTACTTTTTGTGATGATACAATACAAGGATGTACGACTGGTTGGTTTTCCGCCGCAAAGTATTGGCAAATTTGGTGGCGATACTGATAATTGGATGTGGCCGCGACACACAGGCGATTTTGCGATGATGCGTATTTATACAGCACCTGATGGCAAGCCAGCTGCGTATTCTAAAAGCAACGTTTCACTAAAAGTAAAAAACAATTTAAAAATTTCTTTAAAAGGAATTAAGGAAAATGATTTTGCAATGATAATGGGCTTTCCGGGGCGTACAAACCGATATGCAACGTCCGAAATTTTACGTGTAATTTACGAAACTGAAAATCCTGCCAAAATAAAATTGCAAGGCAAAATATTAGAAAGTTGGAAAACCGAAATGGACAAAGATATTGCTACACGCTATAAATATGCAGCTAAATTTGCAAGCAAAAGTAACGGACACAAATATGCAATTGGGCAAAATAAAGGTTTAAAAACCTTAGGCATTATTAATGAAAAAAAGGTTGGTGAAGTTAAGTTTCAAACATGGAGTGCTAGCAATGCCGAAACACAAAAATATAGCCGTGTGCTTGGCGAATATGCTAAGTTGGTAAAAGAAAATGAAAAAATTAATAAAGAAATTTACTATTTACAAACGGCAGGTAAGTCAAGCGAGGCAGCAACTTTTTGTAGTAATTTATTCAGCATTTATAAATATTTATTGGCCGATTCTGCGAAAAGTAAAGTTGATTCATTGGCAAAACTAGCACTAAAAAAATCAGTTGATTTTTACAAAAATTATTCAGCAACGGTTGACCAAAGAACATTTGAAGCACTCACAAAAATATATATTGAAGATATTGCTTTTGAAAATTTACCTTCTGCAGTAAAAGAGTTGGTTGATAATAATAAACTTAATACAGAAAGTGCTTTATTTAAAAATATAAACACACTATTTATAGAAACAAATATTATTGATTCATTAAAGCTGCGCACCTTCCTAACTGCGCCCAAAAAGCAATTATTTGAAGCCGATAAAATGTTTATGTATGCTTATAATTTGAATACTTTTTATGATAAAAATTTAGCACCACAAAGGGATAGTTTCGACAAAGAATCAACTACACTTAAACGTATTTACATGGAAGGGTTTTTAAAGATGAATGCTGGCAAATCTTTATATCCAGATGCGAATGGTACCGAACGTTTTAGTTACGGTAAAGTAAAATCTTACCAAGGAAAAGATGGCTACGACATAAAATGGCGTACCACCACAAATGGACTTATAGAAAAATATGATTCTACAAGTAACGAATTTAATTTGCCACCAAAATTATTGAAAATGATAGAGGCAAAACAGTTTGGTAAATATGCCGAAAATGGAATAATGCCTGTGGCTTTTTTAACCACAAACGATATTACAGGCGGCAATAGCGGAAGCCCAGTATTAAACGATAAAGGTGAATTAATAGGTTTAGCATTTGATGGAAACTGGGAAGCCATGACTGGCGATTTGGTTTTTGATGCAAATTATAAACGAACAATTTGTGTGGACATTCGTTATGTAATGTGGATTATAGAAAACTATGGAGAAGCAAAAAATATTGTAAGTGAATTTACTTTTGCATACTAGAAAATTTAAAGCCTTTTACGCAGAATTTGTTCATTGCTGATATTCAAGATTACAAAACAGATGCGTCATTACGGGCTTTACCCGCGCCGCAAAATTGGCGCAAGAAAATAATATTTGCCAATAATCTAAATATAAATTACGGGCTAAAACCGTATTAAGAAAACAAATAAATTGTATAATAAAAACAATAAATATTTTTGATGACCCAACAAACGATTGAACAATTTTTAAGTGTTACAACGCCAGCAATAGTAGTAGTTGTAGGCATAGAAATACTAATGAGTTTTGTACACAACAAAAATTATTATACCATAAAAGATACTGCTACAAACTTGTATTTAACATGCTTAAATTTTGGTTTAGATTTATTGATGCGCGGAGCAGGAATGTTTATACTTCAATATTTTAATCAGTTTCATTTGTTTAAAATTGAGAATATTTATTTGTATTGGATAGCACTTTTATTATGCGAAGATTTTATGTTTTATTGGGAACACCGCGTTGACCATTTTTCTCGTTTTTTTTGGGCTGTGCACGTCACACATCACTCATCCGAACATTATAATTTAACCACAGGTTTCCGTTCATCGGTGTTTCAGCCATTGTATCGTTTTATTTATTTTATACCGCTTGCGCTGATGGGTTTTGAGTTTTGGGACATTATGTTTATGTATAGTGCTACCCAAATTTATGGCATTTTAATACACACAAAATATATTGATAAACTAGGCTTTTTAGAGTCGTTTATGGCAACACCATCACATCACCGTGTGCACCATGCAAGCAATATTAAATACTTAGATAAAAACATGGGAATGGTATTTATTTTTTGGGATAAATTGTTTGGTACATTTCAGGTTGAAGATAACAGCGATGAGCCAATAAAATATGGACTTACAAAAAATATTGATAGGCCGCATCATCCCAAAGACATTGTATTGCACGAATGGGAAAATATAGCAAAAGATATGAAGAGAAATCTGCCATTTACAACCAAACTTAAATACCTATTTATGCCACCTGGTTGGAGCCATGATGGCAGTTCAAAAACATCAAAACAATTAAGGGCAGAGTTGAAAAATGATAGATAGAAATGTTATAATTTCTCACATTGAACCTATTCCATAAATTCATAAATTTTGAATTGCACAACAACATTTCTGTATAAAAAAGATGTTCCCAAACAATAATTTTTCTATCGGCCCATCAAAAACGAAATTGAAAATTGTGATATGTACTAAAACAAAATAGGGTTTTCAAAAATCATCAATACGTACAACCAGATATGTTTCAATAGTCTCATAGGATATTATTTCAAAAGCTTTCTTGTTTTAGCTTAAGTCGCGCTACATTGATTCCTTATTTAATTTTTTGTGCTGTGTGTTAAACCCTAATTTATTTACACTTTGTACGTAAAAAAAGTTGCTAAAATTCTTCGATGTAATTTAAGTCTTTTCCAAACGTTTCTTTAATGCTTAAAACAGAAATAAGAGACAATGCCAAACAAACTGAACCTACCGTAATGGCCGCTATTATAGAGCCATTGCTTGCGGCTAAACTTTTGTAACTTAATGTAATTGGAACAACGGCTCCACGCACAAAATTAGGAACTGTGTTTGTTACGGTACTTCTAATATTTGTGCCAAATTGTTCGGAAGCTATTGTTACAAATATTGCCCAGAAACCAGTCGAAAAACCTAATGCAAAACACAGAATGTAAAATACTTTACTACTAATATTTTTAGAAAATAAGTAGGTTAAAATTACCGCCGCTGCCATTACTAAAAAAATAACGACTACCTTTTTTCGGCTGCGCAAAATTTGACTTAATGTACCTGATAATAAATCACCAATACTGAGCCCAATATAACTTGCAGCAATTGCTGTGCTCACTTTTACATTGCCAATAACACCTATTTGTTTTGCAAAAGTTTCGCAGAGTGCAATTAATACGCCTACAATAAACCAAATGGGCAAGCCAATTAATATGCAACTTAAATATTTTAAAAATCGTTTAGGATTGGTGAATAAATAATGAAATGCAAAACTTGTTTTACCAGAGTGTTGTGTACTCAAAAACATTTTACTTTCCATGGTGCCGATGCGCAATGCAAGTAATGCTAAACCTAACACCCCACCAGCAATGTACGCAATTTTCCAATCGAAATTATCGGCAACAAAAGCCGCTAATACTGCGCCCAACGCTCCAAATGTTACAATTATCATTGTGCCGTATCCACGATTTTCCTTGTTCATAGTTTCGGAAATGAGCGTAATACCTGCACCTAATTCGCCTGCCAAACCCACGCCAGCAACAAACCTAATAATAGCGTAAGTAGTAACATCAGTAGCAAAAGCATTGGCGATATTTGCAATTGAATATAATAAAATTGAACCAAATAAAACTTTTAAACGCCCTTTTAAATCGCCCAAAATTCCCCACAACATGCCACCTACAAGCATACCCGTCATTTGCACATTGAAAAGCAAAATGCCAGTATTCTCTAAACTTTCGGTACTTACGCCAATTGAAATTAAACTTGGCTTTTTTACAATGTTGAATAATATTAAATCATAAATATCAACAAAATAACCCAACGCAGCCACAATAATTAACATTGTGTGCGGGTGCTTAAATATGTTTTTTAATGATGTGTTTGCCATTTAAAAAATTGATAAACAAACATAAATTTTTAAATGAAAGAATTGCAAAAATATTATCTTTTGGGCATAGAGTACAAAATAGAATTTCCCTTTTTGTAATTTATTTTGAAAGTAAAATAATCGGAATTATCCCTTTGATTAATTGACTCTCTTATACCTGCAACTGCCGCCGTTGCAGCTATTGCAACTAAAGCACCAACCGCGCCATCAGCATAAAAGTAAAGCATACCATTGCTTCCATCGCTACCTTGTGTGAATGAAGTTTGACCACATAATAAAAATCTAAACTTGCTTTTGCATTTTAAAAAAGCCCATTGAGTTTGATTTGTAAAGTTGACCATTAAAAGTAAATGCATACATATCAGTATTCTCAAGTATGTACCAATTCCTTCTTGCTGCCTTTTTTCCTAAATGTTTCTTTGTCTAATAAATCTTTACCATATAAAATTACGCCAACTTTTATCCTTCCGTTTTTACTTGTATCAATACTATATGTTGCCGTGTCGGGTGTGTTAATTTTAAACTGTTCGTAGGTTCTATAAACCTCGTTTTTTATTGACAAATTAGTATATGCAGGTATTTGCATTTTTTCGATGCTATCAATATTTTGAAGCTGCTTGTAATTGTATTTTACAGTAGATATTGGATAGTAAACCGCCGTGAAAACTGTTGGTGCTAACTCACCCAAACTTACACTAGGCACGCGCAACAGCTTTTGTGTTACATCAGTTTTATTAAATTCATACGCGGTATCAATTGAAAGTATTTCTACAAAATTATCTTTTTCATCACTGCCAAAAAAGCGAATGCCTAATTTGAATCGTCCAGTTTCAGAATGCCTTTCGGTTTTTTCACTCAAATTAAAATCGTCTACAATAATCACCAAAGTTTTAGGTAAACTGGTTGGTTTATTTTCTGATTTAAAAAATAATCCCAAACTATCATTAAAGTTTCCAGCAAAAGTTACAAACTATTTTCTGTTGCCGAAACCCTTTTGTACAAAGCCATAGTAACTACTTTCTGCCCTATTGTTAATTATTTTTACTGTATGAAATGGACTGTTTATGCCTCTATACTGAAAATCGAAATTCAATGGCTCTTGCGCAAGTACAATTTTTGAAAAAGAAATAAATACCAAAAGAAAAATCTGTTTACCTTTTATCTTCATACGTAAAATTACAATTTATTTATAATCCATTTTAAACTCATCTAACTTAGGTGTAAATTCTCTTTTTCGTACTTTCTCAAACTTATAAAATGTTTTTCCGAGGTTTGCTAAAAAAGGAAATCCTAAGCTTTTATATTCATAAATACCATCATTAATTACTTCATTTTTATTGGTGTAAACTACTGCACTTAAAAAGAATTCTATGTTGTTTTTTAAATCAACAATGTATGCGCAGTCTGCCAAAAAGCCATAAGACTGCCCCACAACATTAAATATTCTTATACTATCATTTTGCGTAACCCCATGCGTGGTTCCATACAAAAAATATTTTTTATAACTATCTTCATACAATGAATCGGGGTAATGCGGAAAACTACTTTCACGGGGCAACATGCTCATATATTTTCTCAAAAAACTATAGTTGTTTTCGGTTAATGAAAATCTATCTTCGGGTGCAAAAGCATTGGGAAAAATTATTCTTTTAAGCACTCCATCAATATCAATTAAACTCATGTAATTCATATTGATAAAGTTTTTGGGCTTCATTATTTTTTTACCACTATTGGTCATGTGTGCCTTGCCAACCAAAGCATTGCCGGTAGGATGATAAATTTTTTGTGTGCTGCAAAATGCTTCTTGCTTATAAATTGTATCCCTACTAATCGGAAAAAAAATGGGATTGCTGCACGCATTATCTGCCAACTTACAATTGGCATCAAACCTGTGTACAATTCTAATTTTTGACAAGCCTAATAAGTTTAGTTTTTCCAAAATATAATCTCTTCCCAAGTATTCGTAAACACGGCTGTAAGCATCGTTATCACTTACAAGCATCATTTTTTTTATGTAGTGTGCAATAGTTGGTTTTCCGTTTTCAGATGTTGAATCCTTAAAGGTTATTTTTTGGCAAGTGTTAGGTGTAGCGTCCGTCAACATTGGCGTTTTGATTGTTAATCCTGGCAAATCTGTTTCATTCAACTTTTGCATTGCTAACGCACAAACAGGTAATTTTACAAGGCTGGCTGGATAAAAATATTTTTTTTCATCTACCAAATATCTGTACTCTTTAAACCAAGGGTAATTATTTACATCACGGTTTATTTGTGTATAAATTATTTGTAAATTGTACTTATTAGGATTCGCCAAAATGGTTTGCAAACTATCTTCACTCAAGTCTAAAATTAGTTTTATAAAATCAATTCCCTTTTCTACTGTTTTAGCATTTTCGCGTATTACAGTATCATCAAACTTTTTTTCCTTAACTATTTTCCGTTTCGTTTTTGGTATGATAGGAATATTCATTAAGGTATTTAAACTATCAACCGATTTGAATAAAGAGGCTAACATTTTTGCCTGTGCTTCAGGATTATCATTTAATTCATTTGCTATTTTTTGTTCTTGTTTTTTTTGTGTTGTAGCAGCTTTTTTATGCGTTTTTTTCTTTTTCTTTTTTTGTTTAGAATGTTGAGTTTGCTTTATTTCAGTTGCAAACCCTGCATCACTAATTATGAGTATCGACAGCAAAACAAAAATATATTTTAAAAATAAGCGCATTTTTTTCAAGCAAATTAATTATTAAATCAAGTGCAGTTGTAGGTGTTGAATTTAATTTCCAAGTTTACAACTTTCCTATATAATCTCGTGTTTCTTTAAAAAAAAAAACAAATATTACCAATCTGCGTAACTACAAAATACCAAATAGCTATATAATTGCAAAGCATAATTATTTTTTCCTCCAAAATAAATAGAAAACCCAGCCATTGAATATTACAATAAAAATTGTTCAACGAATTACAAATTGCGCCCAAATTTGGGATGGTTTTTTACCTGAAAAACATCATCTATTTAGCAGTCATTTATTGGCATTTGAACATGCAAATATTGACGACATTGAAAATTTTTATGTGCAAGTATATTTAAAAAACAAATTAATTGGCTTGGTTTATTTGCAACAATTTCAATTTAAGCACAAGCATTTGAATTTTAATAAAGGTCAAGTGCTGCTTTCAAAATTAATTAAATTAGTTTTCCCAAATCAATTACCCATACTAGTTTGTGGGCATTTGTTTAGAATAAATTTCCAGGGTTTTTACTTTAAAAACCCCTTGCATAAAATTCATGTTTTTGATACAATTAAACTATTTACACATCAACAAAAAGATTGTAAAACAAGAGGTGTTATAATTAAAGATTGTGATGAAGTTTTTATTGAACAAAACTGCAAACCTTTTCAATATCAATTTTTTAATGGTGATGTTACAATGGAAATTCACCGCCGTATTACTTGGCATAATTTTGAAGATTATTTGAATGACTTACACAAAAAATATTTGCAACGTGCCAAAAAAATTATTAAATCGTTTGAAGCTATTGTTGTCAAAGAGCTAGGAGCTGATGAAATATTAAGCAACAACATACAAATAAATACATTATACAGAAACGTTGTTGACAAACAAGCCGTAAAATTAGGCATTGTAAATGCGCACTATTTTTATGAAATGAAAAAAGATTTACAGCACAATTTCCAGTTTAATGGAATTTACAAAAACGAAATTCTTGTTGGCTTTTACACTTTTATTAAATACGATAATAACATGGAAACACATTTTATTGGCTTAGATTATGAAGCAAATAAACAGCATCAAATTTATTTTAATATTTTGTTTTTAGGTATCGCAAAAATGATTGATTTAAAACTTAATAGTTTAGAATTGGGGCGAACGGCACGCGATGCAAAAGCAAATGTTGGGGCATTGCCCAAGCAAATTTTTAACTACATTTATGTAAATAACATTTTGATTAAATTTGTTTTAAACCACTTTTTAAAAAGCTTTAATAAAGCCGAAAATTTTAACTTAGTTCAACGAACACCGCTAAAATAATTTGCATATTATTTTGTTTTATTTTTAATAAAACTCTTTGGTAAATTCGCACTAATCATTTGAGAAAATATTGAACTTCTTACAAATACATTTTCTCTATTTCATTTTTGTAATGTTCTTGTATTACTTTTCTTTTTAATGAAAGTTTTGGTGTCATTTCATTGTTAGCAATACTAAATTCGTTGGGTATTAGTACAAATTTTTTAATCTGTTCTACGTGCGCAAAATCGCGGTTATATAACTCAATATCTAAACGAATGGCTTCAAATAAATCAGCATTTTTTGCAAGGTCGGCATTGGTATTTATGGTAACACCTTTTTTGGCGAGCCATTCTTTTGCATAAGCAAATGAAGGAACTATTATAGCACCTGCAAATTTTTGATTGTCGCCAACAACCATTATTTGCTCAATAAAATGGCTTTCTTTCATTTTATTTTCAAGTGGTGCTGGTGCAATATATTTACCACCCGAAGTTTTTAAAAGTTCTTTTTTTCTATCCGTAATTTTCAAAAATATGCCATCAACCATTTCGCCAATATCACCAGTTTTAAACCATTCTCCATCCATTACTTCAGCCGTTAAATCGGGGCGTTTATAATAGCCCATCATCACGTTTGGCCCTTTGCAAAGTATTTCTCCATCAGCAGCAATTTTAATTTCTACGTTGTCTAATTTACGGCCTACAGTGCCAAAGCAGGCATGGTTTGGCAATAACGTATTTACGGCAATTACTGGCGATGTTTCGGTAAGTCCGTAACCTTCTAAAACCGGTAAATTTGCAGCCCAAAAAACACGAGCCAAACGCGGTTGCAATGGTGCGCCGCCACTAACTATTACTTGTATGTTTCCGCCCAAAGCTTCATGCCATTTGCTGAATATTATTTTTCGCGCCAAGCTTAATTGTAAGTTATACCACCAGCCATTTTTGCCATAATGTTCGTAACGTAAACCTAAGCCAACCGCCCAAAAAAATAGTTTATATTTTATGCCTGTTTGTTCGCTGCCCTTCGCCATTATTTTATCATACACTTTTTCTAATAAACGTGGTACAGTAACAAATAAATGTGGTTTTACTTCCTTCAAATTATCGGCAATTTTCTCTAACGATTCGGCATAATAAATAGACACGCCAAAGTTATGATACAAGTATCCAACCATACGTTCGTAAACATGGCATAGCGGTAAAAAACTCAATGCTCGTGAGTGGTGGTCAACGGTTGGTGGCATTAGTGGTGAACTACCAATTGTATTGCTCATTAAATTTTTGTGGCTCAACATAACACCTTTCGGAACGCCCGTTGTGCCTGATGTGTAGATAATTGTAGCAAGGTCATTCTCGGTAATTTTTGCTTTTATTTCTTCTAACTTTTCGTTGTTAAAATTAGCTTTTCCTAACGCCAAAATTTCTGAATAATTTGTGCATCCAACAATTTCATTTATGCAAAATACTTTTTGTAAAGTAGGTACTTCAGCTTTTATAGCATTTATTTTTTTGAGTAAATCTTCATCCGAAACAACAATTATTTTTGCTTCGCAATCATTCAAAATAAATTTGTAATCGTTTTCGCTTATTGTTGGATACATTGGTACATGCACTGCTCCAATTTGTAGCATTCCCATGTCTAAAAAATTCCATTCGTAACGATTGTTGCTTACAGTCGCTATTGCATCGCCTTTCTGCATTCCCAATTGCAGCAGCCCTTCACTAATATAGTTTGAAGAATCTACGTACTCATTAGTACTAATTTTTACCCACTCACCATTTACCTTGCTGGCAAGTGCGTCGGGCTTTTGAAAGTTTTTTTTGTAGTTAGTAAGTAAGTCAAATATACGCATGGCAATAATTTATTTGTTGAAACGAATTTAATATGTTTTAGTGATAAAAAAATAATAATTGCTGTATTTTCAACTTTTGTGTTCGCCAATTTTTGGGAGAAAAAAATTAAGCTTACTTTTTTTGTATAATTAAATGATGTAAACGTCTAAAATTTAATTTCACACAATTGTTTAAAAATAAAATAAACTATTTTGCACAAAATTATTCAATATAAAAATATGAATTTTAAAATTACAACCATTGCAATTTCGATAGGCATTGCAATTACTTCAAGCATTTTTGCACAAACAGAACTTATTGAAAAAGTAGAAAAAAAGGAAGGACAAATTGTTATTCCGTACGAAAAATATTTGTTGCCAAATGGCTTAACATTATTGATACACGAAGACCACAGCGACCCTATTTGCCATGTAGATGTTACGTATCACGCAGGTAGCGCACGTGAAGAAATTGGGCGTAGCGGCTTTGCACATTTCTTTGAACACATGATGTTTCAGGGCAGTGACCATGTGGGCGATGACCAACATTTTAAAATTGTATCTGCAGCTGGTGGAACATTAAATGGTACAACAAATACTGACCGTACCAACTATTTTGAAACTTTGCCATCAAATCAATTAGAAGTTGCATTGTGGTTAGAGGCTGATAGAATGGGCTTTTTGTTGGATGCTGTAACACAAAAGAAATTTGAAATACAACGTGCCACAGTTAAAAACGAACGCGGACAAAGTTACGATAACCGCCCGTACGGCTTGGTTTACGAAAAAGTTGGACGTGCACTTTATCCTTATGGCCATCCATATTCATGGAGCACTATTGGCGATTTGGTTGACCTTGACCGTGTAAGTGTTGATGATTTGAAATCGTTTTTTATGCGTTGGTATGGCACTAATAATGCTACGTTAACCGTTGCTGGTGATGTTACGCCTGCACAAGTTATACCATTGGTTGAAAAATATTTTGGCAATTTGCTTCAATGTCCAAAAGTTACAAACCAAGCCAAAGATGGCGTTGTTATTGACAAAGACCGCTATATATCTTATGAAGATAACGTAAAACAACCATTGCTAAACATGGTGTGGACAAGCGTTGCATCAGGTAATGCAGACGAGGCTGCTGTTGATGCTTTTTGCTATGTTTTTGGTGGCGACAAGTCATCAACGATGTATCAAAATTTTATAAAAACACAAAAAGCCACTGAGGCTGGCAGTAGCCAAAATAACCGTGAATTGGGTGGTATGATTTGGATGGAAGTAAAAGCAATGCCCGATACAAAATTAGCAGATATTGAAAAACAAGTGCGTATGGATATTGCAGCGTTTGAAAAATCAGGAATTACCGATGCACAATTGCAACAATATAAAAATTACATAGAGGCTGTTCTCATACAATCCTTATCAACAGTTAATGGTAAGGCTTCGCAATTAGCATCTTCACAAACTTTTTATGGCACACCAAATCATTTGCAAGACTATTTGGCAAGTCTTAAAAACCTTACGAAAGAAGATGTAATGCGTGCTTACAATACTTACATCAAAAATAAATCGTGCGTAATTTTAAGCGTTGTGCCAAAAGGCATAAAAGAATTGATTGCACACGAAGATAATTTTACTCCAAAGGCTACAAACCCAGCCGATGCTGACCACAAGGAATATCAAGGTTTAACTTACGTGAAAGCAAAGGATACTTTTGACCGTAGCAAACAACCTACCCCAGGTGCAAATCCTAAACTAAAAGTGCCAGAATTATATACTGAAAACTATTCAAATGGATTAAAATTAATGGGTACTGTTAGCAATGAAATTCCTACAGTAAATATACAAATTGCAGTTAGTTGTGGGCATCGTTTCGAAGAACGTAACAAAGCAGGTATTTCAAATATTATGTGCGCTTTATTAGATGAGTCAACCGATAAATACACATCCGAAGCCATAAGTGATGAGCTTACACGATTGGGCAGTAATATTGATATTATTCCAGGTAGTTTAGAAGTACTTATAAACATTTCTACACTAACAAAAAATATTGATGCAACATTAAAATTAGTAGAAGAAAAAATGTTTCATTCTAAGTTTGATAAAGAAGATTTTGAACGTATTAAAAACGAACAAATGCAAGCCATAAATGACCAAAGCACAAAGCCTACAGTTATTGCAAACAATGTATATGCAAAACTTTTGTATGGCGATAATTCAATAATGTCAATACCACAAATTGGCACTTCAAAATCGGTTGAGTCTATTACTTTGGATGATGTGAAAGCATTTTACAAAAGTTATTTTTCACCTAATATTGCGACTACGGTTGTGGTTGGCGATGTTACCAAAGATGCCATTTTACCAAAATTAAATTTCTTGAAAACATGGGTTTCAACAAATGCAATATTGCCTAAAGATGAAGCCACAAACAACATTGAAAAAACAAAAATATTTTTGGTAAACAAAGACAAAGCAGCACAAACAGAAATTAGAATTGGATACCTTGCAATGCCGTATGATGCAACGGGCGATTATTTTAAATCGGGCATCATGAATTTTATGTTGGGCGGTGCATTTAACAGCCACATAAATATGAATTTGCGCGAAGAAAAAGGTTGGACGTATGGTGCACGTTCTAATTTTAACGGCACAAAATATATTGGTTCGTTTACGGCCGCTGCGGGCGTAAAAGCTGACAAAAGCGATAGTTCGGTGGTTGAGTTTATTAAGGAAATTAGAAATTATTCATCCAAAGGAATTACTGCCGAGGAGTTGGCATTCACAAAAAGTTCGCTGTCTCAAGCTGAAGCATTAAAATATGAAAGTCCGTTTGCAAAAGCATCGTTTTTAAAACGTATGTTAGACTATAATTTAAAGCCTGATTTTGTAGAAAAACAAGCAGACATTTTTAAAAATATTACCAAGGAAGAAATAGACAAATTAGCAGCATCTAAATTGCCTTTAGATAAAATGATAATTACAGTTTGTGGTGACAAAGAAAAAATTCAAGAAGGATTGTCTAAATTGGGATATGAAATAGTTGAGGTTGATAGCAATGGTAATTTAGTTGATGCTTCAAAAAATAATAAACCATTATATCCTGAAAAGAAATAAAAAACTGAAGATGAAACATCTTTCACAATTCATTCTTTGCCTTTAATAAAGTCTGCCATTGCGGCGAAAACCTCAATCTATTTCGGTTTAAAGTTGAGATTGCGGCCTGCGCCGCAATGACAAAAATGGTTGCATGGAATTATGAAAGATGTTTATTATTATCAAAAAACCCTCAAGCAGAAATGCTTGAGGGTTTTTTGATAATATGCCCAATTAAAAATAGTCAAATAAAACGCTAGCGAATTTTATAAATTTTGATTCCAATCAAAATACTTTAGTTTTGTAATAAATAAAATCACATGTTAAGCGTTAGAGCCATTGTAGAAGGTAATCAATTACATTTTTTAGACAAGATAATTATTGAAAAACCACAAAATGTTATTGTTACTTTTTTAGAAAACAATAATGCAGATTTTTTAGATATGAATTCCATAGCACAAAACAGTGGTGCATTAGATTTTTTAAATAATACTGAGGAAGATATTTATACTGATGCTGATTTAAAAATAAAACTAAAATAGATGGTTTTGAAACGAGGCGACATTGTTTTATGCCAATTCCCATTTACCGACTTGAGTTCTTCAAAGCGCCGTCCAGCAATAATTGTTTCAAGCAAAATTTCGGAAGATAATGATATGATTCTTGCATTTATTACATCCGTCGTTAATGAAAAAATTATAGATACTGATTTGCTGCTTTCAAACAATGAGGCAGATTTTATGGGAACAGGTTTAAAAAAAACATCTATTATAAAATTAAATAAGATTGCAACAATAAATATTTCAATTATTTCGGGAATAATGGGCAATATTGATGCTGTTAGAGTAGCTGAACTTGACACAAAACTTAAACTTGCACTCGCTTTAGATTAAATAAAGCAAACAAGTGTTTAAGTGTTTCTTACTCCTATAGCAAGCCTAATAATGCTGTTTCGTAAAAGTTGTGAATAAAACATTTCTTGACAAGTATTTATACCGATTGTACATTCAATATAGTCCAATTTCGGTTGTATCTCATTGTGCTATTTTCTTGTAGTATCGGCATTGACCACTCTAAAATTATAGAATAATTTGGACTATTTTATAATTAGAATTGGTATTATTTCTTTACCAATGCTATTTCTTGGTATGGCTCTTGTCAAAATTGCAATACACTTGAAGCCCTCTTAAATAACGCAAAATACTAAACCATTGTTAATGGCGGTAATTGATTTTTCACTACAAAAATTTTTGATACCCAAAATATTTTGAAATAATATAGATTGGGTTGATAGTTTTTTATATCAAATTTTTATTGAAAATCCATGAAGTTCAAATGCAAATTTACGATACTATTTTAGCATCATTTGTAACATGGTAACATCTAATTTTTTACCAAATTTTTCACCTACTTTTTGCATGATGCCAACCACAACAAATCCTACTTGGGTGTGCATAAATATACTTTGTTTATTTTCGGTTGTGATGCGCGCCAAAAGGCTGGTAAGCTCAGTTTTTTTTGCCACTTGTATCATTTCATTCAATAACATTTTGCCATATCCATTACCCCTTTCATTCTCTAATATATACAAAGAAATTTCAGCAGTAATGTCATAGGCTTTTCGTTCACTCCATTTATTTAATGCAATGTAGCCAACAACTTTTTCGTCTTTTAAAAGCACCAAAATAGGAAAGTTGGAGTTTCTATTTTGCAGCCAATCCAACCTATTTTCTAACGTTTTCTCTTCGGTGTCAAACGTAGCTGTGGTGGTTAAAATTGCTTGGTTATAAATTTCGGTGATGGCTGGTAAGTGCGCTTCTGTAGCTGTTTGTATTAAAATACTTTGCATATTATTTTGAAAATCTCATTTTCCAAACGCCCAAAAATGCTTCTTTAAAAATTCCACTACTCATTTTCGAATAGCCTTCTTTTCTGTCAATAAAAGTTATTGGCACTTCCTTGGCTTTAAAACCTGCTTTTATTGCCTTGTATTTCATTTCAATTTGAAAGGCATAACCCACAAATTTTATATTGTTTAAGTCTAATGTTTCAAGCACTTTGCGGGTGTAACACTTAAAACCTGCTGTGGTATCTTTTATAGAAATAAATAAAATGAGGCGCACATAAACCGATGCAAAATAACTCATCAAAATTCTGCCTAAAGGCCAATTACTAACTTTTCCACCTTTTGTGTACCGCGAACCAATTGCAAAATCAGCACCTTCATTGGCACAAGCATTATATAACCGTGGCAAGTCGTTGGGGTTGTGACTAAAATCGGCATCCATTTCAAATATAAAATCGTAACCGTTTTTTAATGCATATTTAAAACCATGAATGTAGGCAGTGCCCAATCCTAATTTCCCTTTTCTTTCTTCAATATGCAATCGGTTTGTAAATTTATTTTGCAACTGTTTCACAATGTTTGCAGTGCCATCAGGCGAACCATCATCAACAATGAGTACATCAAAATTATTTGGCAAAAGCATTACCGCAGTAATTATTTTTTCAACGTTTTCTTTTTCGTTGTAGGTAGGAATTATTACTAAACTTTTGCTCATTTTGTATGTGCAATACTAACAAATATTGTTTTATGAAACCATATTAAATGTTGTTAATGCAAAAATGATTTTATAAAATAATTGGCACAAGTAGGTTTATGCAAACACATTTTTTAAATGGTAATTTTCATAAAATCAATGTATAATTTTAGTATAGTTTTGCATGCATTACATTCTTGTTTATTTTACTATTTTTGATGTCTAACTTAAGCAACAAATTTTAAGACGCTTAACCCAAATAATAAACATCAGCTAAATAAAGTACAATGAAATTGAAAAACATATTTCTGGCTGCGGCCATTTTATTTATTTGTGTTTCGGCAAATGCCCAAACAAGTGCGGTGCAATTTCCATTTTCATTTCATGTGTTTGACGAAGACACCAACCTAGATTTAGCAGAATACGAATTAGTTCTTACAGAAGACGGAAAGCCAGTGAAGACAATAGTTACCAATGAAAAAGGAATTGTAAAATACATTTTTAAAATTGACAAGCAATATAGCATTCAGGTAAAAAGTAAAAACGATTACATTGGAAAAACTATTTTTATAGATACACGAAATATTAATTTGAGTGATTGGAAATACAAAAAATTTGAAACCTTTAGTTTAGAATACGACATACACATTAAACTTTTTAAACAGTCTGATTTACGTTGTCAAAATTTTGAATTTCTAAAACAAACACCAGTAATTTTTTTAAAATATGATAGCAATAAAAAGGATATTTTGGATGTAGCTAGTGATGATATTATTTCTCAGATTAAGAAGGAGAGAAAGCATAAATGCAAGACAATTACGCAATACCTCGATGTAAAATTTTAATAATAATTCCAACAAAAACGAATGAGCAATTTTTATGAAATGCCGCCCAATGCAAGGGTTTGGATATACCAAAGCAACCGCCAATTTAATGCAGTTGAAATACAGCAAATAGAAACAGATGCAAGTAAATTTATTGCAGGTTGGAATTCTCATCAAGTGCCTATGCGCGCAGCAGCAAAAGTAATTTATAATACATTTTTAGTAATAGTTTTAGATGAGTCGGCGGTTGGCGCAAGCGGCTGTGGCATTGATAAATCGGTGCATTTTGTAAAGCAATTGGAACAACAATACAACCTTAATTTTTTTAACCGACTTAACATTTGTTACACCCATAATTTACCTATTGGCAATCATTTTCAAAAAGAAAACTTATCAGTTTTATTTACCCACATTTCGCAAATTAATAGCATAGCAATTAACAATACTACACATATTTTCAATAATAGCATTAGCACATTTGAACAACTTACAACCCAATGGATACAGCCTATTCAAGAATCGTGGGTGGCCAATAAATTATTAATATCTGATAACAAATAGATTTTATTTATGAATAAAAAAACGATAACCTTATTGTTGTTTTCTGTACTTATTATTGTGCCAATCACCATTTTTAGCTGGGGCTTTTTTGCTCACAAATTAGTAAATAAAATGGCGGTGGTAACACTTCCGAATGGCATTATTGCATTTTACAAAAAACATATCGACTACATTACAGCACACGCTATTGACCCTGACAAACGCCGCGGATTAATTGCCGATGAAGGCGCAAAACATTATATAGACATTGACCATTATGGCGCACACCCGTTTGATAGCGTGCCACGCCGCTGGAAAGATGCCGTAAAAAAATATACTGAAGATACATTGATGGCTTATGGTATTGTGCCATGGCACATTGATAAAATGGTATTTAGATTAACTGAAGCTTTTAAGAAAGAGGACTTAAATAAAATACTTAAATACTCTGCTGATATTGGACATTATATAGCTGATGCACACGTGCCGTTGCACACCACCGAAAATTATAATGGGCAAATGACTAATCAACGTGGCATACATGGTTTTTGGGAATCAAGAATTCCTGAATTGTTTTCGGAGGATTATGACTACTTGGTTGGCAAAGCAAAATTCATTGATAGCCCAATAGATTTTGCATGGGAAACTGTAAAGGAAAGCCATGCAGCGGTTGATAGTGTATTAAAATTTGAAGCTGAACTTACACGCACATTTGGCCCCGACCGCAAATATGCAGTTGAGCAAAGAGGAGCAGCTAATTTAAAAACATACTCTTTAGAATATACTACCAAATATAATCAAATGCTGAATGGGCAAGTTGAACGCAGATTGCGAAAGTCAATAATTGATGTGGGTAGTTTATGGTTTACTGCATGGGTAAATGCTGGACAACCAAATTTGGAAAGATTAGATTCAAAAGTAGTAACCGATTCATTAAGAAAATCTGATGAGGATTTAGATTATTTATGGAGCACTGGCAAAGCAAAATCAAAAGAAAAAGGACATGAAGATTGATTAAAGAATTTATAAAGGAATTAGACGCATCATAATTAACACTTGAGCTTCGGCTCCCTTCTTCCATTGGAGAAGGGTCGGGGATGAGGTAATTAGATTGCGTGTCAAGCCAGCAATGACAAAATTAGCCCGCAATAACAAAGCAAACACAAAACACAAACAAACACTAAAATAAACACACAACATGAAAATTTTTAACACCCTATTATTTGTAATTATTTGCCAGATATGTTTGGCTGCCGACATCAACATAAAATCACAAATAAAAGAAGTAACCGTTTACACCAACAGTGCGCAAATTAAGGCTGTTGCCGATGCAAACCTTACCAAAGGAACTTACAATTTGGTGTTCGAAAACGTGTCGCCTTTTATTGATGAAAATAGTATTCAAATAAAAGGAAATACCGACTTTACAATACTATCCATTGTGGTAAAAAAAGATTTTTTAAACGAAGGTTTTAAAGATGCAACACTCAAAAAATTAGAAGATAGTTTAGTTTTAGTGACTAATAAAATAGCTACTACACAAAACAATATTTCGGCTTTAACAGATGAACTAAATATGATAAAAGCAAACCAAAGAATAAGTGGTTCAAACACAAATTTATCATCATTAGAATTAGAAAAAATGGCAACATTTATTAGAAGCCGAAATGAAGAAATTTATAACAAAATAACCGAACAAAACAATAGTAAAACGAAATTGCAATTAAAATTAAATGACTTGCAAAACCAGATAAACACTTACAATGCCGAGAACAACAAAAACAAAGCCGACATTGTGGTTGCCATAAAAAGTAACGCAATTAGCAAAACAGATTTGGAGTTAGTTTACAATGTACAGCAAGCAGGTTGGAGCCCGTTTTACGATATAAAAGCAGAGAGTATTTCATCGCCTGTTGTAATTACCAGCAAAGCAAATGTGTGGCAAAATACAGGCGACAATTGGAACAACGTAAAACTATTTATTAGTACTGGTAACCCAACCGTTTCAATGAATATTCCCGATATGAATCCGTTTTATGTGAATGTGCAAAATGAAAATTATCGCCCGCAAAATTCATTAAAAAAATCGCGTTCAAAATTTGATGGTGTTTATAGTAGTGATGCTGAGGCTGCACCAATGGTTCAATATTCAATGCCATTAGTAGATGCAAATAAAACGGCAAGTGCCTACACAACCAACATAGAATCACAAACCAACAACGTTTTTGAAATTAGCATTCCATACACAATTAAAACTGACGGTGCACAAAACTTAGTAGAAATTCAAAAGTACGAAGTGCCTGCAAAGTACAGCTACATTGCCAAACCCAAAGTAGAATGTGGTGCTTATTTAGAAGCAAAATTAATTGATTGGAACCAAAGTGGATTGTTGCCTGGCGACGCAAACATATTTTTTGAAGGCGCTTACATTGGCAAAACTTATTTTGAAACCAACGCCTCAAGCGACACTATTTCTATATCATTTGGCAAGGATAACAACATTGTGGTTGAACGCAAACGCACAAAACTATTGAACGATAAAAATTTTATTGGTGGCAACAAAACAGTTTCGTTTGATTACGAAATTGTAGTGAAAAACAAAAAGAAAAGCAACATAGAAATTTTGGTTGAGGACCAAATACCACTAAGCGCAAACACAAACACAGAGGTAGAATTAGACAGTAATTCAAAAGCCGATTACACCAAAGAAACTGGTGCTTTAAAATGGACAACAACATTAAAACCTGCCGAAAACATTACACATAAATTTGGTTTTAAAGTGCGCTACCCAAAAGGATTTAAGATTACGAATTTGAATTAGTACAAACCATATCTATTCAAAAATAACGAACAAATTGCCAATGAATATAAACTTAAAAACAAATAATTTTTTTCTACTTGCTGGCCCGTGTGCTGCCGAAAGCCACGACCTTGTATTGCAAATAGCCGAAACGGTTTCAGCACTGTGCGCGAAATTCAATATACCTTATATTTTTAAAGCTTCATACAAAAAAGCCAACCGCAGTAGGGTTGATAGCTTTACAGGGGTAGGTATGGAGCAATCATTACAGTGGATAGCCAAAGCTGGAAAAACCTATAATATTGCAACCGTTACTGATATACACACCGAAGCAGAAGCTGCTATAGCCGCGCAATATGTAGATATGTTACAAATACCTGCTTTCCTTTGCCGACAAACGGATTTGCTGGTAGCTGCTGGCAATACAGGAAAATATGTAAACATAAAAAAAGGACAATTTGTAAGTGCCGAAAGTATGAGTTTTGCTGTTGAAAAAGTGCGTAGCACAGGCAACGAAAATATTTTGTTAACGGAGCGCGGCACCACATTTGGCTACCACGATTTGGTAGTTGACATGCGCAGTTTTCCTGAAATGAAAAAAAATAATGTGCCAACAATATTAGATGTTACGCACAGTTTACAAAAGCCCAACCAAAGTAGTGGCATTACTGGCGGCAAACCCGAATTGATAGAAACCCTTGCTAAAGCTGGGCTTGCAGCTGGTGCTGATGGCTTGTTTATTGAAACACACCCAAACCCTGCCGTAGCTTTAAGCGATGGTGCTAATATGTTGCCACTGCACAAATTAGAAAATTTGTTAGAAAAAATGTGCATTCTCAAAGAAGCACTTAATAAAATGGAAAGCATTTAATGCTACTAAATTTAAGAAACCATTGGAGAAATTTTAGTCGGTTGGGTATTCATTTGGTATGATACATTTGCCCAAATTTTCAAAAAACGATTGCTATATTTCTCATTTATGATATTTCAAAAAATAGTACAACACACAATTAAATTAATTCTAATTGTTATTTTTATTTCTGCTTGTAGCAGCAAAAAAAAAGTAGATTTCATATATTATAATGCCAATATTTTTGCTGTTGATTCATCTTTTTCAAAACACCAAGCCATGGCAATACACAAGGGCAAAATTGTATTTATTGGCACTACTAATGACGCAGTAAAATATTTTGAAAGTGAGCACAAAATAGATGTAAAACAACAATTTATTTACCCTGGACTTCACGATGCACATTGCCATTTTGTTGGCTATGCAGGCGATATGTATAAATGTCAACTGTATGGCTCAAAATCATTTGATGAAGTATTAAAAAAAGTAAGAGAGTATGATGCTACAAACGAACTAACATTTATTTATGGCAGAGGTTGGGACCAAAATGATTGGCCAATAAAACAATTTCCAAACAATATTAAAATTAATAAATTATTTAAAAACAAAGCTGTTATTTTAAAAAGAATTGACGGGCATGCCATACTTATAAATGAATTTCTTTTTAAGAAAGCATCACGGGTTTTAGAGAAATATATGAACACATCATTCATTCAAAAAGTAAATGGCAAACCAACTGGTATCTTGTTCGACACTGCAATGGATGAGGTGGAAAAATTATTGCCTAAAATTTCAAGAAAAACACTCATTAAAAATATAATAAAAGCCCAGAAAGAATGTTTTGAATTGGGGCTAACAACTGTTACTGATGCTGGCTTAAACTATGACGATATTTTATTAATTGATTCATTGCAAAAAGCAAATGTGCTGAAACTAAGAATGAATATTATGGTTATGGCAACCACTGAAAATCTAAGCTATTTTGCCACGCACACATTTACAAATACTAATTTACTCAGAGTAGCATCCCTAAAAGTATATGCCGACGGCGCACTGGGCAGCAGGGGCGCATGTTTAAAGCAACCTTACACAGATGATAGTGGTAATTTTGGAAAACTAAATATACCGATTTCAACGTTAGACAGCATTGCAGATTGGGCCATAAAACATAAGTTTCAAATGAACACACATGCTATTGGCGACAGCACAAATAGTGTAATATTAAAGCTATACGCATCTAAATTAAAAGCAAAAAATAATTTGCGTTGGAGGGTAGAGCATGCACAGGTAGTTGATAAAAAAGATGTTCATTATTTTTATGATTACAACATTATAGCATCGGTTCAACCAACGCATGCCACAAGCGATATGTATTGGGCAAAAGAGCGTTTGGGTAGTCAGCGTATTAACAATGCATACAGCTATGGAAACTTTATCAAGCAAGGAGTTAGCATAGCATTGGGAACCGATTTTCCTGTTGAATATTTAAACCCGCTTTATACTTTTTATGCTGCTACTTCGCGGCAAAATGCTAAGGGTTTTCCCACGGAAGGTTTTAACATAGAAGATGCACTTACAAGAGAACAAACTTTGCGTGGAATGACAATTGACGCAGCCTATGCAGCCTTTTGGGAACAAAATATTGGCAGCCTTGAGGTAGGCAAGCAAGCCGATTTTATTATTACAAATTTCAATTTTATGAAAGATAATTTACTTAAAATTAGAAACAGCAAAATTATAGAAACGCACGTTGCTGGAAAAATAATTAAATAATTTATTGAAGTACAAAAATAAAAAAGCATCACCTCAATAGTGATGCTTTTTTGCTTTATTATTGATTAAGCTAAATTATTCAAACATTGCTTTATCGCTTCAAAATTTGGTATTTCGCTTGCGTTTTCTAGTACTTCTGCATACTGCACAATACCATCTTTGTCTATCACAAAAGCACTGCGTTTTGCAACACCTTTGGTGCCAGCAGCAAATACTTCATACATGCAATCATAAGCAATCATTGCTTCTTTATTAAAATCGCTTAGCAACGGAAAATTAATTTTTTGCTCTTCTTTAAATTTTCCATTTGCAAAAGGCGAGTCAACCGAAATGCCTAACACTTGGGCATTTATACCATCGTAGTATGCAATATCATCGCGGGTGGCGCATAACTCGGCTGTGCATGTGCCTGTAAATGCAAACGGATAAAATAAAAGTAAAACGGCTTTACCTTTATAATCAGATAATTTGTGAAATGCTTTTTCTGTGTCGGGTAACACAAATTCAGGGGCTTGTTGAGATACTTTAATCATTGTTTTTATTATTAAAATTTATTGTGTGAAGAACATCAATTTTTTAAAATTGTTTGTGAAATAAATAATATGATTTGTGAATTATGATTAAAAATCCAATAGAAGGTTGAAATTCTTTTCAAGATATTAATGAACTTAGCATGCCAATTTCCTTACTTTAAAGCGGCTGCCAACAGCTACCGAAGCCTGCAAATGCAATAATCTAAATGAATTAAAATCATTTTACACCTATTATATTTACTTTTAATTCTAATCTATTCATTTCAGAATCCTTCAGATTCCCTGCTATTCATCAATTTTAGCGGTTTCGTAAAATTCTTAGCTTTACGCGAATGTACCTTCGCAGGCCCCGATAAATATCGCGAGGACGCTGTTGTTAGAAGTACTTTGCAAATAGAAATATTTTCAACTCTTAATTCGCAGTAATAAAAAAATTAAAAATATAGGGGATTTTATTTTGAAAGTTTTAAGTAACTAAAAATACAAACTAAATTGGCTATTAGGAATTATTAATAAAGATTTTACAACAATTTTTTGCTGAAAATACACCCTCTAAAACACCTACACCAATTTTTTAATGTGGTGTTTCCATTCGCCGTTTTTGGCTCTTTCCAAAATGCTTAAAGCCCGGTTTATGCGTACATCAATATTTTTTGCAGAATTAATGTAATGCGCCAAACCCCGTTGTGCGCCTTTGTTCATGGATGTAAAAATTTTTTTACCCAACTCGTCCTGCTCCATAGCTATTAAAAGTTCTTCAGGATAATCAACAATATCAGCGTCAACAATCCAAAATTCAACATCAACGGCATCGCCTAATTTTACTTTTGCTTTTTTGCGCAAGTCAGCGTTTACACTAAAGTATTTTTCTCCAGTTTTTAATGGCTGAATGGCAAGTGCAAATTCTGCCAAATTGTTGAATGTTCCCTTGGTTCGTATTCTCCCTTTTGTATTTATTTCGTCAATGGTTTGCTGTGGAATAGTAACAATGGTGTGCACAATTCCGCCTCCTTTTAATTCGGATAAGAATGACTTAAAATGATATTTCTTAACTGGCATTTCAAAACGAATAATAATGGCAATGATAGTTATTTTGAGGTTTTACTTTAATTTACCTTAACAATATAATTGCCGAAATTAATAGTGTAATAACAACAGTAAGCATATAAACTATATTTTAGCAAAAATTTATGGTGTAAGAATTACGAATACATCATTAAAACGATTAAATAATTGAGTATGAAAATTTGGAGTAAAACAAAGATTGTAGCCACTATGGGTCCTGCCTGTGCAAGTGTTGAAATATTAGAAAAAATGATTGATGCAGGCCTCGATGTTGCGCGCATAAATTCTTCGCATGGTAAATATGAGGACCATCAAAAAGTAATCGACATCATCCGCAAAATAAATGTATATAAGAAAACAAATGTTGCTATTTTAGTTGACTTACAAGGCCCAAAACTTAGAATTGGTAATGTTGAAAATAATGCCGTTGAACTAATTAATGATGCCAAAATAATTATCACCACCAACGAGTGTATAGGCACAGCACAAAAGGTTTACATTACTTACCAAGAGTTTCCGAAAGACGTTGCAATCGACGATTTTGTGTTAATTGATGATGGCAAAATAAAATTGAAAGTAACGGCTACAAACAAGAAAGATGAGGTAGAAGCTGTTGTAATTAATGGCGGTATTTTGTCATCAAAAAAAGGGGTAAATTTACCCAACACAAAAATTTCTTTGCCATCGTTAACGCCAAAAGATTTACAGGATTTAGACTTTGCTTTACAGAATGATGCCGAGTGGATTGGCTTGTCGTTTGTGCGTTCGGTAACCGATGTGGTTGACTTAAAAGAACGCATTAAAAATGCCAAAAAAACATCGCGTGTAGTAGCCAAAATTGAAAAGCCCGAAGCCATTGATGAAATTGATAATATAATTGATTTAACCGATGCTGTAATGGTGGCACGCGGCGATTTGGGCGTAGAAATGCCAATGGAACAAGTACCGTTGTTGCAAAAAATGATTGTGCAAAAATGTATCGCAGCTTCCAAACCTGTAATTATTGCAACGCAAATGATGGAAAGCATGATTACAAGTTACACACCAACACGTGCCGAAGTTAACGATGTGGCGAATGCAGTGATGGACGGTGCTGATGCCGTAATGCTAAGTGGAGAAACGTCGGTAGGTAAATTTCCGGTGCAGGTAATTGAGCACATGCACAGCATAATTACTGCCGTTGAAGCAAAAGGAAATATCTATTTTAAAGAGCATCAACCAACAGTTACCAATCATACTTTTATTGCCGATTCTATTTGTTTTAATGCTTGTGTAATGGCAAGGCAAGTGGGAGCAAAGGCTTTGGTAACAATGACAAATAGCGGTTATACAGGCTTTAAATTAAGTAGCCACAGACCACACGCAAATATTTATGTTTTCACAGATAATCCATCACTGCTTAACACACTTAGTTTGGTGTGGGGTGTGCGTGGTTTTTATTATAACCGCTACGATAGCACTGACCAAACAATACAAGACATCAAAGAATTTTTGAAAACAAACGGATTTTTAAATGTTGACGATTTGGTTATAAATATTGCCAGTATGCCAATGCAAGAAAAAGGCCGCGCCAATATGCTAAAGCTAAGTTACATAGCTTAAAAAACTTTATTGTACAATAAGTATTGCAGCTTTTACTTTGTGGCGCACCGCATCAACGGTAGTCCCAAAAATTAAATCTTTAAGCGTATTGTGCCCGTGTGCACCCATTACAAGCATGTTTGGTGATAACTCATTTACAATTTCTGGGATTACTTTTTTGGGATTACCGTAGCCTAATTTCACACTTACATTGTATCCATTTTGTAAAATACTTTGTTCGTATATTTTAAGATTTTTAAGGTCTTCGTTGCTTTCTAAATCATCGGTTTCGTTGCCAAGTACAATAGCCCCAGCCGACTCCGAAATATGTATCAAAGTATATTCGGCACCTTTACCACCTTGCGACAAAGCGTATTTTATGGTTTGCTTATCCATGCTACCAAAGTCAACTGCTATTGCTATTTTCTTAAATTCAATGCTTGCAAATACACTGAGTTCGGCCACCACACCATGCGGCGTTTGTGCTTTGGTGCGTGTATATTTTTTGAGAATTGGAAAAAATATAGTAAATAATAATATGGTGGCAGTGAGCAACATAAACAAAAGAACCAATGCATCCGAAAAGGTAAAACCATTTGATTGCGCCAGAAAATCAGCCACAAAACCAAGCACTAATTTAATGTTTAATGCCACAATAATTAATGCACTTACCCATGCAGCAATTCTGGTTTTAATGCTAATGGCGTATTTACCCATCATACTTTTGTCACTCACAAAATGTATGAGTGGTATAACGGCAAAACCTAATTGCATACTCAAAATTACTTGACTAAAAATAAGCATACTACCCGTTGCACTTTCGCCAAAAATATATATTACAATAAATGCTGGCACAATAGCCAACAAACGTGTAAGTAACCTACGCATCCAAGGTTGTATGCGCAAATTCAAATAGCCTTCCATCACTATTTGCCCTGCCAAAGTACCTGTAATAGTGCTACTTTGCCCTGCTGCTATTAGCGCAATTGCAAAAATTACAGGAGCATAATTATTACCAATAATAGGTGCTAAAAATTTATGTGCATCTTGTATTTCGGCAACATCAAACATACCTTGTTTAAAAAAGGTAGCAGCGGCCAAAATAAGTATTGAAGCATTTACAAAAAACGCCAAGTTTAGAGCAATTGCCGAATCAATAATATTGAATTTTATGGCACGTTTTATTTCAACATCGTTGCGTTCAAACTTGCGGGTTTGCACCAATGATGAGTGTAAATATAAATTGTGTGGCATCACTGTTGCGCCAATAATACCAATGGCCAAATACAATGCCTCGTCAGTTAAAGCCGATGGTTTAAGACCCGCAAACACAAGCGACATTTCTGGTTGTGCAAAAATCATTTCGGCCAAAAAAGAAAGCCCAATAATTGCCACCAAACAAATAATAAATGCCTCCATTTTTTTTATACCAAAGTTAATGAGGTAGATAAGTAGAAATGAATCTAACACAGTAATTACTACTCCAGCCAATATGGGCAAGTGAAATAATAATTGTAAGCCAATTGCCATACCCAACACTTCGGCCAAATCGCAAGCTGCAATTGCTATTTCGGCAAATATGTATAAGAAAACATTGATATATTGTGGGTAAGTTTCGCGTGAAGCCTGCGCCAAATCGCGCCCAGTAACAATGCCTAATCGGGCGCTTAAACTCTGTAGTAAAAGTGCAATCAAATTCGACATCAATAAAATCCAAAGTAAACTGTAGCCAAACTTGCTACCAGCGGCAATATCGGTAGCCCAATTGCCAGGGTCCATATAGCCTACACTAACCATATATGCTGGGCCAAAAAATGCCAATAGCTTTTTAATACCTGTGCCCTTATTGGTGGTATTTATACTTCCGTGTACTTCCGAAAGTGATTTTTTATTATCGTATGTGCTCATTTTGTTTGCATAGTAATATTACAATAACCTTACTATAGTTTTTCACAAATGTAGTTTTTTTGTATTATTTTAGTAATCCTTAAAAATAAAGGTTAAGGAAACACAGTATTCATAGAAATGGATTTATTTATTAAGCCTGTAATGATGGTAAATGAAACGTGTTTTTTTATACCACTATTAAACTTTAATTTGCACACATGATACCCAAAGAAACCGTTGATAAAATACTTGAAACCAGCCGAGTTGAAGAGGTAATTGGTGACTTTATTGCGCTTAAAAGACGTGGTGTAAATTTTATTGGTTTGTGCCCGTTTCATGGCGAAAAATCACCATCATTTACAGTATCGCCTACCAAAGGAATTTACAAATGTTTTGGCTGTGGCAAAGGTGGTTCGGCAGTTAATTTTGTAATGGACCATGAACAACTTTCATACCCCGATGGTTTGCGTTGGCTTGCAAAAAAGTACCGCATTGAAATAAAAGAAATTGAACTAACACCCGAAAAAGTTGCCGAAAACAATGACCGTGAAAGTATTTTTCAGGTACTCGCATTTGCACAAAAACTATTTAGCAACGTACTTTTAAATACTGAAGAGGGCAAAGTTATTGGGCTTAGTTATTTTGAAGAAAGGGGTTTTACACCAGCCATAATCGAAAAGTTTCAACTTGGATATTCACCTGAAAGAAGCGATTTTTTTGTGGAAGAGGCCAATAAAAATGCCTATAAATTAGAGTTTGCCGAACGTGCAAGTTTAATAACTAAGCGTTATGGAAAAGACGGTTATTATGGGCGGTTCAATGGGCGAGTAATGTTCCCAATACACAACATTTCGGGGCGTGTGGTTGGCTTTGGTGGGCGCACTTTGAAGAAAGAAAAAAACATAGCCAAATATGTAAATTCGCAACAAACCGAAGTATATAATAAAAGTGAAGTATTGTACGGATTGTACTTTGCTAAAAAAGAAATGGTTGCCAAAGATTTTTGTTTTTTGGTAGAAGGCTATGCCGATGTAATATCAATGGTGGCAGCGGGTTTCGAGAATGTGGTAGCCAGTAGTGGCACATCTTTAACTACCGAACAAATTAAACTGATACGCCGATTTACCAAAAACATAACTATACTTTATGATGGCGATGCAGCAGGTATAAAAGCATCATTTAGAGGTATCGATAAAATATTAGAAGAGGGGCTCAACGTGAAAGTGCTATTGTTCCCAGATGGCGAAGACCCTGATAGTTACAGCCGTAAAGTTTCTAATAGTGAACTGCAAAGTTTCATTGATAAAAACACACAAGATTTTATTTCATTTAAAACAAATTTATTAATTGATGAAACAAAAGGCGACCCTGTAAAACGTGCCAATCTTATTATAGAAATTGTTGAAAGTATTGCACTGATACCTGAGCCTGTAATACGCAGTGTATATGTGCAAGAGTGCAGCCGCATAATGAAAATTGAAGAAAGTATTTTACATGCTGAAGTAAATAAATTGCGTAGAAAAAGCAAAGAAAAAAATGCCGAAAAGAAAGAGTTAGAACAACAAAAAACGGGTGAAAATGTAACAATAAATTTAGATGAGGAGAGTGATAAAAATGTAGGACAAAATATAAATGATTTTACTACCGATGCCACATTTCAAGAATTAGATGTTGCGCGTATTTTAGTATTGCATGGCACCCGAGATATTGATATGGAGGTAGTTATTGAAGATGGAACAGAGCTGAATAAAGATGGAATAGAAGTAGCAAAAACCAAAACGATTTTGCTACCTTTTAAAATATCACAGGTAATAGTGCATGCTTTGCAAGAAGATGTATTTGTATTTATTAATGAGGCACATCAAAAAATTTACCTCGAGGTAGCAAACGCTGTTGAAACAGATACCTTTTTTGATACCAAATACTTTACAAATCACGTTGACGAAGAGATAAGAAAATTTGCAATTGATGTTTGGGAAACACCATACACATTGCACAATTGGGAAAGCCGAAAAATAGTGGTTGATAGCGAAGAAGCCCAACTAAAAATAATGACAAATAGTGCAATTTCAAGCCTACGAATGAAAATTATTGAGAAATTAAAAAACGAATTACGCGAGGAACTTAAAAAAGAAATTACAGAAGAAAATGTTAATGAAATATTGGAACAAATAATAAATTTAGATGATGGCAAAAAAGGCTACGCAAGTGCTTTGGGGCGTATTGTTGTGCGTTAATTTTTACACTCTAATTTTGTACATTTTGTTTTTACAAATTCGCAATTAATAATGCTTATACCAGTTTTAAATATTGAGGATACAGCAATTGAAATAATAAATTTTCAAACATTGCTTATCAAACTAAAAAACCACTGTACCGAATTAAATATGCAATGGAAAATTGCCCGACTTTTAAGTGCTGTAACAGAATTAAAAGATGTGTTTATAAATGAATATGCTATGTGGCATATCGAACATGAACAAGAAAAAATAAATACTAATTTTTTTGAGAATGAAAATATAAACCATTTGTTTTCTAGTGCTTTTCAATCAATATAAATACTTGATGCTGCCCGATACATTGAATTTGAGCCAAGCGCACAATTCAGAGAAACTATAAAATTGATGAGCAAGGAAACACTCTTACTTTTGCACCAAAATAAAGCGTGGGCAACCGAAGATTACCAATTAAAAAACGGGCTACATCGCAATGATGTAGCCCGTTTTTAGTAAATTGATTTAATAAAACTTATTTGTTCAACACAAATCGTTTTGACTGTATTGTTCCATCAATATTTAAGTTACAGATATAAATTCCGTTGCTTAAATTTTGGAAGTTATAGTTCTCTTTCATATCGGCAGTAAAGGTGTATGTGCCAGCACTCTGCGTGCCTTGGCTATAGCTACCAATAAGGCTTCCCATCATATTAAACACTTCTATTTTAACTGGCGAATTGTCATTTACAACCGTGTAGTTTAAATTTATTTGTGATGATGTAGGGTTAGGATATAACTCAAAAGTAGGCGTTTCGTTTAACACAACTGTTTCGTCATCTGCCGAAAGGCGACCACTAGCAGAGTTTGTGAACGTCAACTTCATGTTGGCACGGCTATAACTGCGTGTACCTGTTGTAGTAGAACATACATTGCCCGCTGCTACATCTTGACGTTTGTAAACTGTCATGTAACTTGCTGTAGTTGTGTAATAAACATTGTTGTCGCTTGTATAACTGCTATTGTCCCAACACATATCAATTATTAAATTGCTTGTGCCGTTGTAGTTGAAACGTGTTGTAAAATCGTGCGTGTTTAATCCTGCAACAGCAGTGTAGTTGCCATTGTAAACCGTTACTTGGTTTGTTAATGCTTTAAAACTTGTGCTACCAAATGAAGCCGAAGTAGTGTGCCCAACTTTAATAGTTAAGTTATTCATTACTTGTCCGCTTGTGCTTGATACATTGAAAGCTAATGATTTTATGTAGCTGTTTACTGATGTGTAACCAGCAGCAGTTAACTCAGCTTTGGTAATAATGTATTGTACGCGGTGGTCCATGTAGTACGTGCCATAAGGCGCAGTACCTGTTGTAGCAGTACCTGTGCCTATTATAACCGTATTTGTTGTGCCTGTTGTGCCACCAGTTGTTGTAAAACTTGTTGCCGATGTGGTTGCGCCCAAAGTGCCGCTGCAATTGGCCGATACGCGATAATCGTACGAAGTTGCTGCCGATAATCCGCTTAACGCTGATGATGTAGAAGTGCTTGAAACACTGCTCCAGGTTGAGTTTGCCGATGCTTTGTACTCTAACGAATAACTTGTTGCACCACTAACTGCTGCCCAACTAATTGTTGCGCCACTTGCTGTTATTGAAGCTGCTGATTGCGATGCAGGTGTTCCGCATGATGCTGTTGCAGGAGGTGTGCAACCGTTTGAAGTTGACAAACCTACACGTGAGCCACCTGTTCCAAACAATGCCATCATGCGTGATTTTTGACCAGTGCTAAACATATACATACAAGCATCATCTGTGTAATCCATGTAATTCATAAACATGTCGCCAGCCGAGCCATTAGAGCATGTAACGTGCGGATATGAAGGGCAGCCAAAGTTAGATGTTTGTTGTGTTGGAGTATCTGTTACCAAATCGCTACCGCAATTTGCATCGCCCCAAATGTGGCGTAAGTTTAACCAATGACCCACTTCGTGTGTGACAGTGCGCCCGAGGTTGTATGGCGAAACTGCTGAACCATTTTTACCAAAAGCTGTGTAATTGATTACTACACCATCCGTGGCTGCTGCACCACCTGGAAATTGTGCATATCCTAACAATCCACCGCCAAGGTTACAAACCCAAAGGTTCAAATATTTTGTTGCATCCCAAGCATCGTCGCCACCTTGCGCCGATTTTTTTGCTTTATCATCATCAATAAAAGAAGTTGTAGTTGTGCTTTTGTGTATTATGCCAGTAGTAGCTAACCCAGCTGGTGTTCGTTGTGCCAAGCAAAATTCAATTTGTGCATCGGCAGCTACACCAGCAAATGCTGATGGAATTAAAGATGCATCGGCATTTAGTTTTCTAAAGTCGGCATTCATTACCGCAATTTGCGACAATACTTGCGCATCGCTAATGTTTTGGGTACTTGTGTTGTATAACACGTGAACTACCACGGGAATAGTGTATTGTACACCAGCCGCCCGCGAGGCATCATTGTCGGTAGCCACAAAGTTTTGCGTGTTGTTTTCAATTTGTTGCATACGCTGCTCAAGCTGTGGGTCTTGTGCTTTTAATACTTCTAAATGCTGCATTGTGCTACAAACTCTGTGAGTTTGCGCTTTGGCATAGCCTAACATGGCTAAGGGCAACACCAAACAAAGTAATTTTTTTTTCATCTTTGTTTTATTAATTTTTTTAATTATTTATTTTGTTAATTAATTGCGAAGTAAGTAGTTATAATTATATATACAAGTTTTAACAAAATAAATTAGTAAAATAGTTTTCAACAATTTTTTGTTTAACGTGGTTGACAATGAATCAAATAGCCGAATGTGTGTTTTTGACTATTTGAGAAATTAATTTTAGTTTCATTATTTTACATCATTGGTGTTTTCGGTTTTAGTTTTAAACTTTGGGATAGTATAAATAACACTCATATCAAATGATGAAAAACTCATTTGGGTAATGGTTTTGTTTGAGTATTCTGTATATTGATTGCTGTAAGTTTGTATATTATTTGCATCGTACCCAATGCTGTTATTAATGTGATTACCTTTTTGATTTAGGGTGTTTATAGTAGGCCAAAATTCAAATCCTAACAATAATGAATGGCTTATTTGGTAATTAATCACTAAAACCATTTGCACATAAAAATTATTTATTGCTAGATTAATACTATTTAATTTTACTGAATTTTGCAACACATCCAAGTTAGATTGTGTAGTATAATTGGAGGTTATTTGTTCGAAGTAATTGTTATAATACCTCGAAAACACAAAGCCAAACCCACAATAAATTGTAATTGCTGAAGTTTAATAATTGAGCCTGCTTGTAGTTGCACGCCAGCATATTTAGTAGTTGATTTATTAAATAATTTGCTGAAGGCCTTGTTTTTTTACATTAGATGTTTGCTCATGAATACCATTATTAAAAACAAGGTTTCCTAAATAAGTAAGCCTATAAAATTTGTCATTTGAGAAAAAAAATGGTTTTAGAGGGTTGCATTTACTCTCTAAAACCATTTTTGTTTTATGAGCGTAACAAGTTTATTGGTTGCAATATAAGATGGTTTTTCGCCAGCAAGAGAGGTGATTTTCAAGCTATACAACTCTATACTATCCGAGTAATATTTTAATCCAAAACTACTTTCGTTTTTGTTGTAATCATACATGCTTAGATGCATTGCATTTTCCACATTATTCAAATCACCATTTAGGTGTAAATAGTAGTGAGTATAGTTTCTATAGCCCTTTACCTTTCCGTCTGCAAAGAATGTTGTAAACTTTTTTTCTTCATCATTTTGCAACGTATCTTTTATTAAATAACTGTATTTATTAAAGTTGGCATTATACATTTTTCTAAATGCAAATTTGCAGTTTAGGTTTACAAAACCACTGTCGCTAATAAGCATGTTTTCAGGCGCTTTTGCATAATAATTTTTTACAAGGTTTTCATTTATTTTTAAGCTGAAATAACCTGTAGTTTTGTCAAAAGTTATTATCAAACTATCATCAGTAACTATTGTATTATTTTTAAATGAAATTACTTTACTAAACGAGTTTTCTAAATCTTCGTTTATAAATAAAATGGAGTCGGCAAATTGCTTTTGAATAATTATTTCAGTAATTCCATACTGCCCAACATTTATATTTGATGTACGTTTAAGCATATTTGTATCAGTATAAGCAATGCTATCAAATACATTTGCAATTACCCAATTTCCATACAAATTTGGAGGTATTGCCACACTATTTTTCTGCGTGTTTGAAGTATTGCAAGCACAAATAAAAAGTGATGCAAAAAATAGAAAGGTAACTTTAAATGTGCAAAATTGTAATAGTTTCATTGGTAAATTATTTGATAAATTAGATGCAATAAAGTAAGCCTATTTTATTGGATTAATAGGTTGTTTTTTAAAAAGTTTTTATTGTGCATTTTGGCTTTGAAGCCTCGTACTAAATTAAAAAGTTAACAAGGTATTGAATTTTTTAATTTTGATACAGCAAAAAACAACAATTGAAAATAAATTAGCGTTCTACCTTACAAAAACTAATAATTACCCTCAAACTAATTCATGTATTTTGCTATGTTTGCAAGCATAATAAAAATACCTATCCAGCAAATGATTGCATTATTAAAAAAAGAAATTGGCGCATTTTTAGGCTCACTAATCGGTTACTTTGTTGTGGTAATATTTTTAGCTTTTATGGGTTTGTTTATGTGGGTTTTGCCCAGCGAAACAAATGTGCTAGATGCCGGGTATGCTAACATAGACGGCTTGTTTACTATTACACCCTATTTATATTTATTTTTGATTCCAGCTATAACCATGCGCAGTTTTGCAGAAGAAAAACGTAGCGGTACATTAGAGCTTTTACTTACTAGCCCAATCACCGAATTGCAAATGATATTGGCCAAATATTATGCAGGTTGCGTGTTGGTTTTGTTTTCATTAATACCAACATTGGTATATTATTTTACGGTTTATAAATATGGTAATCCGGCGGGTAATATTGATACGGGCGGCATGTGGGGCAGTTATATTGGGTTGGCTTTGTTGGGTGCTGCTTTTGTAGCCATTGGTGTTTTTACATCATCGGTTACCGACAATCAAGTAATTGCCTTTGTTATTGGCGTGTTGCTTTGTTACTTGTGCTATTTAGGTTTTGATAATTTAGCTGAAATAAAATCATTTAAAAGTTTCGATTTTCTATTCTTAAATTTGAGCATCAACACACATTATGTTTCCATGAGCAGAGGCGTAATTGATACGCGTGATGTTTTATATTTTTTGGGTTTAATTTCAATATTTATTTTCTCAACCAAAGCAGTTATTGAAAGCCGCAAATGGTAAAAATTTTCAAATTAAAAATGCCACATCAATCAATACTAAATTTTAAAATTTTACTTCAATGTTTGAGTTAACTATTTTAGGTTCAAGTAGTGCTACTCCTACTTCGTCACGCAATCCTACTTCGCAATATTTAAACTTTAACGAACGTCATTTTTTAATTGATTGTGGCGAGGGTACACAAGCGCGAATAAGGCAAAATAAAATTCGTCTCAACAAAATAAAACACATTCTAATTAGTCATTTGCACGGTGACCATTACTTTGGTTTAATTGGATTATTATCAAGTTTACATTTGTTAGATACCAATCACGAAATAAATTTATACTGCACACCAGCGTTAAAAGAAATAATTGATTTACAATTTAAACACTCTGATACACGATTAAAATATCCTTTGATTTATCACTTTTATAATCCTAAAGAAAAGGCAATAATTTTTGAGGATGATAAACTTACAGTTACAACAATACCGCTAAAACATAGAGTGGCTTGTTGTGGTTTTTTATTCAAAGAAAAAGACAGACAACGAACGCTGAAAAAAAAGTTGATAGAAGTTTATAATCTTTCTCCACACGATATTGTGCACATTAAAAACGGAGGCAATTTTATTGATGAAACAGGAAGAGAAATCTGTAATGAATTGCTAACAAATCCGCCAGCAGCAGCACGCAGCTACGCTTATTGCAGTGATACTATTTTTGACCCAAACATTGTTGAACAAATTGCAAATGTAAATTTGTTGTATCATGAATCTACTTTTCTAGAAGACAAAAAAAGTAGGGCCAAAGAAACCTTTCACTCAACAGCTATACAAGCCGCTACCATTGCACAAATGGCAAATGCAAAGCAATTGTTACTCGGACATTTTTCGGCACGGTACAAGTTGTTAGAGGATTTTAAAACCCAAGCAAAAACTGTTTTCGATAATTGTGAATTAGCAATTGAAGGAACAACATTTAAGTTGTAAATTTACATTAACAACATAATAGTATGCAGCAATTAATCTTATCAGAAAAGCAATTTTATTTAACTGTAAATAGGTTATGTTATGAGTTAATAGAAAACTATAATAACTTTGAGGATGCCGTTATTATTGGAATACAGCCCCGTGGCGCTTTTTTGGCAAATCGAATTTGCAAACAATTAAAACAAATTAATGCTTCACTCAATATTGTGCAGGGCAACTTAGATATTACTTTTTTTAGAGATGATGTAAACCAACATTTGCACCCAATTTTGCCCAACGTTTCCAATGTAAATTTTGAAATAGAAAACAAGAAAGTTATTTTAGTTGATGATGTGCTTTATACAGGCCGAACAATTCGTGCAGCACTCGATGCATTGCTTAGCTTAGGCCGTCCGCAAAAAGTAGAACTTCTTGTTTTAATTGACCGCTTATATAGCCGACAACTGCCCATACAAGCCACTTATGCTGGCAAAATGCTCGACACAATTGTTACCGAAAAAGTAAAAGTGGTGTGGAGTGATGAAGAAAATAAAAACTGTGTTTGGCTATTTAATGAAGAATAAATTTTAATGAACAATAGCAATTCTTTGGTTTTGTTGAGAGGCCTACCCGGTGCTGGTAAAAGTACTTTAGCCACTATACTTTCCGAAAATAATTTGTACCCAACTTTTTCTGTTGACGACTATTTTACCAATGCACTAACGGGTGAATATATTTTTGATTTTGCTAACAACCACATTGCCTACAAGCATTGCGAAAACAATACAAAGTTGGCAATGCAAAACAATACTAAAAAAATATTTGTACACAATACATTTACCTTTGATTGGGAATTAGAACCCTATTTTTTATTGGCAAAAGAGTTTAATTATTTATTGTTTGTTACCACTATTGAAAATTATCAAAGCCACCAAAACACGCATGGCGTAAGCCACGAACAACTTCAAAAAATGGCAACAAAGTACAATGTGAAATTGTATTGAAATTTTTAAAGTTGCTTATCAATCAGCACCCAGCGGCATTGGGTTCAAAAAATTGAACACTTATACATTCGTCACAAAATACACTTTCTCATTCATATTTACCTTGATGGTGCAACAACAAATTTTCCGTTTACACTTTTTCCGTCCTCCGCGATTGCGTTTATATAGTAAATGCCATCTACGAAACCTGAAATATTTAGTGTTTCAGAAATACTGTAAAAATTAGAACTAAAAACTATTTCACCTAAAGTATTGGTAATTTTCACAAAATAATTTCCTGCCAAGGGCATTGTAATTTCTATTCTTTCTTTGGCAGGATTTGGTTTTATGCCAATATTTAAACTGCTAATTTTATTTATAATTAATGTTCTCTCCACCCTTGAAATAGCTGTGTTTGTAACTACAGGCGCATTAAAGTCGAAATAAATAAATCCTGTATTTTGTATTTCATCACCCAACAATAAATTATTATTGGCTTTAATAGTAAACTTTACAAAACCGTGACTCAATAACTCGTTGTGGTTGCTATCGGGCAAGTTTATACCTTTAAAAACAAAATGTAAAACCCTGTGGTTGTCTACATTCCAAGTGCAATTATGGCTACTGCTAATAAAATTGAAACTCTGCAAATTCAAATTTGTGCTTAACGTATCCATAACTTCAATGTCTATGGCTTCGGCGTTTCCTGTGTTTTGAAACCGTATTAAATACTCAATGTCTTTGTTTAAAATTATTTGTTCGGGTGTAATACTTTTGGGGTTTGCTGTTTTATCATTCGGGTCAAATGAGTTTACAACATCAATAATTAGCGTATTAAAATTGTTGAGTGCCGCAGTATCATTTAGCACTGGGTTTATTATTGCGTTTAAAATAATATGGTCATTCATTTGGGCATAAGTAGCAGTTGCCAAGTATAGTGTAATATTGCCTGTTGCAAATGGCTGTAGCGTGCCTAAATTGTAGGTTATTGTGTTGCCTGCTAATGTGAAATTAGTATTTGAGGTGCCCACAAATGATGTTTTTGTATCCATGGTAAATGATATAAAACTGTTTAAAGTAGTAGTGCCTAAATTTTTGAAGCAAATATCATAAGCAGTTGTTTGCCCGGGGCGGGGCGGCGTATAAGCTGTTACATAAACCACCAAATCATTTACCAGTACACTTGGTGTAAATCCAAAATTATTTGTAGTATCCGAAATACCCATTGCATTTATTACAATTTGTAAACTATCGGGCGTTGATGATTGAAAATAATTTGGTGTGGCAAGTGTTTTTAATTTAAAAGTATCGGGAGAGACATAAGCGAAAAAATTGCCTGAATTATTACTTCCAAATGTCCAATTATTTGGTTCTAACAGCATAGGAATATTTGCCATTCCAAAATCATTAGTGTCCAATAATCCATTGCCATTGTAGTCGAAAAATGTTTTGCCAGCAATGCGACTATATGAGGCGCAACTTGAGTTTGAAGCATTACAAATTGTGTATGGAACCGCCTGAGAATTGTTGGGTTGTTGTAAAAGCGTATCAATATACCAAGTAAAAGTTGCTGTGCCATTATTTAACCCTAAAGGCAAATTTGGTAAGCAATTTATAGTGGAGTTGGTTACTAAATAATGGAGGTTGCTGGGCAAGTAGGGCAAACATTGTACAATTGTATTTGAAATATTTAAACTGCCCAAGCCCAATGGCAATGTATTGGGCAGGTTGGTAAAACTTGGCGTGTTAGAAATATTAATGGAAAATAAATTTTGTGGAAATTGTGCCAATGTTGGAAAATTGCAATTTGAAGCTTCTATAAGCTGAGCCAATTGCGGCATTGAAGGATATGATGTAATTGGATTGTTACTAATAAATAATTGTGCAACATTGTTTGGGAATGACGCAATTGTTGAAATATTGTTGTTTTTGCAATTTAGCAAATTCATGGTATTTGGCATGATAGGTAAAGTAGTAAGCAAATTAAATGAAACATCTAAATCTGTTGTAGTTGTTGGTATTGCGCCAACATTTGCAATTAAATTATTTGAAGCATAAACGGTGTTAATGCCAGAAGGCAAAACTCCTAAATTGGTATATGCTGAATGGCTAATATCTAAATACAACAAGCTATTTGGATATATAAATGGTATTGAAATATTATTGTGTGCAGCATAAAAATTTTGCAAGCCACTATTTAAACTAAAGTTGTTTGTAAATAAATTATTCTCAATTTTAAGCGTGTGCAATGAGCTTGGTAAGGTTGGCAAACTGCTCAATAAATTATTATTGAAATTGAGAAATTGCAAATTGGTGGGCAAGGCAATTGCAGTTGCAATTTGTGAATTATCAGCAATTAAATTTGTAAGCGAATTTGGTAAATTGGAAAGTGATGAAATTGCGTTATTTGAAATAATTAAGTGCTCTAATACATTGTTAAGCATTGCTACACTTGTTATTCCGCAATTGCTGGCATCTAAATATAAAACACTATCAGGTATATTTTGTAGTGTGGTAAAATTGTTGCCAATCATTATTAGTGTTTTAATACTGCTTGGCAAAGTATCTAAGTATTGCAGCCCACAATTACTAATATCTAGGTAGTTAACATTACCTGGTATATTGTTGGCAAAAGTTGAGTCCAACAAATTGTTACTGCTTAAAACAAGGTGTTTTAAATTTGTTGGGAGTATTGGTAGCGTATCTATAATGCAGTTTATTAAACTCAATGAGTTTAAGTTTACTGGTAAGTTCTGCGCGCCTTTAAGGCTATCTAAATTATTGTTGTCTAAAATAATACTCTCTAAGTTTATAGGCATCAAACCAATAGAATCAATTTGATTGTTTGCCGCACTTATATACTTAACACTATCAGGCATAGTGGGTAAAAATTGCAGGTAGTTATGTGAAATTTCTAAATTAACTAAATTGGCAAAAGCAATAATGCCGGTAATATTGTGTAAGTTTTGGTTTATAATACTCAGCGATGTTCTTGCTGCCACACTTGAATCTTGCGTATTTATACTATCGCCAACAATTGCAGTTGGCATTAAATAGGCAAGCGCATTTCTAAAATTAGAATCGGGCAATTGAAGCCATTGTGCATTAGTGTTTAAAGTAGAAAGTAATGCAATAAGAAGTAATAAATTTTTCATAATTTAATGGTTTAAAAATTAATATGGCTCAAACATATTTTATGTTGCCAATCAATTTTTAAATATTTCGTAGATGGTAGGAATAACTTCGTGAATGGTTAAAATGCAGTCATATTTGGAAATGTAAAGTGATAGGTAGTCCAATTTGAAACTAAATTATTAACTGCAACTTGTAACGATTGTATGAACTAAGGAGTATAAAAATCGTTTGAGCTATGCGTAATACCTTGAAATAAAAGCTTCTTAATTTGCTGATTATAAATTATATCTTCGCAAAAATCAAAAATAAGAAAATGCCCTCATTTGATATTGTAAGTAAAATAGACCACCAAACTTTAGACAATGTGATAAACGTGGTTAAAAAAGAAATTATTACGCGTTACGATTTTCGTGATAGTAAAACGGAAATAAATTTAGATAAAAAAAACTTAGTTGTGAGCGTGCTTACCGAAACAGATATGCGTGTTGAAGCCATTGAAGATGTGTTGCGTTCGCGCATGATAAAGCAAAAGCTTGACCCACTTTCACTCGATTTTGGCAAGCAGCATGTGGCAAGCGGCATGATGATTAAAAAAGAAATTAAAATAAGAGAAGGGATTGATAAAGACGATTCACGGAAAATAATGAAGCACATTAAAGATTTGAAAACAAAAGTAGAAGCGCAAGTGATGGATGAACAAGTGCGTGTAACATCAAAAAAAATTGATGAATTACAATTGGTTATGAATTCATTGCGCACAACCAACTTAGAAATACCAATGCAGTTTACGAATTTTAAATAACTGATAAAATTTGTATTTACAATTCAATAAATATTAACAACTATAAACTTACTACAAAACACTAATTACTAAAAATTTTCATGAAAAAAATCACTTCAATCTTTGTCATTTTACTTCTTATTTCATGTTCTAAAGTTCCCATTTCGGGAAGGCGACAATTAAATTTATTGCCCGAAAAATTATTGCTCAACATGTCGTTTAGCAATTATAGAGATGTACTCACAAAAACACCACCTTTGCCAGCAAGTAATGATGATGCACAAATGGTGCAACGTGTGGGGCAAAAAATATCGGCTGCAGTTGCACTATATGTAAAACAAAAAAAAATTACTAAACGCACGCAAGGCTTTAAATGGGAGTTTCATTTAATAGATGAAAACACAGTAAATGCTTGGTGTATGCCGGGCGGAAAAGTGGTTGTTTATAGCGGTTTATTGGCCATCACAAAAAACGAAAATGCACTTGCAGTAGTTATGGGTCACGAAATAGCACATGCCATCGCAAGGCATGGTAATGAAAGAATGAGCCAAGGTTTATTGGTGCAATTGGGCGGACTTGGTTTGCAAGTGGCGATGATGAATAAGCCGCAAGAAACCCAAAATATATTTCTGCAAAGTTATGGCATAGGTTCACAATTGGGGATGCTAAAATACAGCCGCACCCACGAAAGCGAAGCCGATAAACTTGGCTTGGTATTTTCGGCAATGGCAGGTTATAACCCCAATGAAGCAATTGATTTTTGGAAACGTATGGCCTCTATTGGCGGCGCAAAACCACCCGAATTATTAAGCACGCACCCAAGCGATGCCACGCGTATAAAAGACTTACAAGCATTTATGCCAAAAGCAATGAAATACTATAAGCCGAGTTAGTGAAATGTTGAAAATTTAAACTAATACGATTTTCAAGATATTTGTCCATTTTATTTTTGCTAAAATTGAATAAGATTTTTTGGCTTTTTCATTTTGGCATATTTAAGAGAAGTTATTAATAAATCAAATTTTACATTGCATAATACTATACCCGACCATTTTAAAAAATTAGCAATTGAAAATATTTTTAAAACCAATACATTTCAAAACTGTTGGAAGACATGGCAGCCAGAAATCAATTAACTTCTTGGAAATAATTACAGTGAAAATCAAATTATTAATTTAGGTGACCACTTATCGGATATTTTTAAATCAACTGGTGGAGGAGGAAGAGGACAAGGAGAGTTATCAGCAGGAGGAACTGCTTGGGAATCATTAGTTTGTTGGTATATTAATCTTTGCTGCAATGGAAGTAGAATAGTTGCAAATAAAAAAATGAGTTTAGTACCAAAGTCAATACAAGATGCTATTACTGTAAATTATGGAAATTTTGCGTGTAATACAGGGTCAGATATAACTATTATTATTTTTCCAAATGCACCTGAATATAATACTGACATTTTTCAATTGAATGTGATTGATGATAATAATGTTCAAATACCTTCCTTTATAAAAAATAAGTTTAGTATTGAACTTTCAAATTACTTATCAGCAAGAGATTTTCATCAATTTGAAATCGGTATAATTCAATGTAAAACAAATTGGAATGATAATGCTCAAGTTCCAATGCTTTGGGACATGATTTATTCGGCAGGGGGCTTCCGTAGAAGAAATATTACAATCGGTAGAAATGGGTACAACATTCAAAACGCCCAAAGTTTTACTTATTCATTTGTAACAGTTCCATCAAATCAAAATACCGTTTACAAACCCGATGGAGTCGCTGTTAAAAGAGTAACGAATTTATCAGGCGGGAATTATTGGGGGCAACCAACCGTTCAAAATGTTGCAAAATCTTTAAAAGAAATCTTCACAAATAATTTTCAATCTGGGTCAAGAACTACATTAAGAACAGATATTAGGGCTGCTATTCCTGAATTGAAAGGAAATAACACTCTTTCATATTTTGGACTTTAATCTATATTTTTCAAAACTTCTAATGCTACAGCCCTTGCCAATAGAGGTGGCACAGCATTTCCAACCAGAGTAAACTGTGGAACTTCAAATTTACGTTTGTTACCTCCAGTTGAACGTTTTCCTTGAAATACAAAAGAGTCATCGAATGATTGAAGACGAGCCATTTCACGTACTGTTAAGGCTCTTGGGTTTGAGAAATGTATATAGTCATCGGCAATAGTCATCACAGTTGGACTTTGAGAATCGGGTTTTAAAACATTGTAATTTCTTTTTTCAGAATCCAATCCGATTTTTTTTAATTCCTTTTTAGCCAAATCATAATCACCAATATTTAAAATGACACCAAGTCGTTTTACGACATCATCATTTTGTTTGCTTGTTTTATGATTGTGCAAGGGTGCAACTATATGAGATAAAGTATTTTCTAATTCTTCAAAATTTCTAACATAAAAAGGATTTTTAGCATTTATGAATCGTCCGTTTAGTCTTCCTTTTTTAGACCATTCAGCATAGGTTAATCCTTTCTTATCTTCGGGTTTTCCTTCAATAGTTCTCTTCTTTAAAAGTGATTGCATTTTTTGAGTTGAACCATTATACTTTGCTTTTAAATCAACTTTTTCATAATCAAATTTTTCTTCATCGTTTCCAACAAAATCCAAATCATATAACGCTTCAAATACTGTAACTTTTTCCTTCTCTGTAACAGTTGGCGGAATGGTAGTAATCAACTTTTGGTCTTTACGGCATCCAATAAACAAGACTCTTTCACGGTTTTGCGGAACACCATAATTTGAAGCTAATGCAACAAATGGTTGTTCGATATTATACAAACGAATGTGAGACAAGATTCCTTCAAATTCTATTTCTTTGTTTGCAATTTTAACAAACGGTTTCAATCCTGTCATACACTCATCAAAAGAGAAATTATAAACTTCAAGAGCAGTTATAATTTCTTTTATTTCCTTTTCAAAGTCCTTTGACGGTTTTAAGTTTTTGAAAGCAGTGTTAAGATTTTCTAAAATAGATTCGGCTTCAATTGAAGTCAAAAAATCATCAAATGTTTCAGCAAAAAAGTCATTATCTAAATCACAAAATGACTTTTCTGTTATTACCTTTTTTCTAATGTAGGCAAGCTCTTTACTTCTTTTCAATAAATTAAATCCGAGGCGAATTGTACTAATGTTCTTGTCTGTTTTACTTGTCTTGAAATCAACAATTTTAGGCGTTAAAACTCTAAATTTGTTTTCTACTATCTGTATATAGTTTTCCTTTATTTTTTCTATTTCCTTTTCATTTGCAGTTTCAAATTGCAAACGTAAATTATAACAATCCAAAATAAATGGTTGTTCCTTTTCTGCCTTTTTCAATTGTGCTACAAAAACAAGTAATTGATGGAATTCTTTTAAATCAACAATAGATTTTATTTCTTGTAAAATCATTTCACGAATTCTACCTTCTTCTTTCGTAAGTATGCCTTTCACATTTTCCATTACAAAATATTTAGGCCGTAAAGCCCTTATTACTTTTAAATAGTGTGCAAATAAATCGTCTTTTTTATCAAACTTTTTTCGTTTGCCAGCAAGGCTAAAACTTTGGCAAGGCGGACCACCACAAACAACATCTACCACTTTTCCTTGCAACTTTTTCATTAAGTTTTCTAAAAAATTTGGTTCAGTAATGTCTTGTTTAATAAATGCAGCATCAAGCCCTAATTGATGGTTGTAGCGTGCAAGGTGCGTGAGTTCACAGTTTTCATTTATATCACTACCTAACAAAAAGTCATAATAATACTTTTCAGTTTCGGCTTGTAAAAAACCTTCACTAAAACCACCTGCACCTGCAAATAAATCGACAAAAGTTATACGTTGTTTTTTTTCATACTTAACGGCTTCTTCACTAACCATTTTCACATCAATATTTACCTTTCTGCTATTTACTAATGAAGCTATTTTATCTTTTATAATCTTATTGGTAAACTGAGAGTGTGGTGCGGTTTCAAAATGCTTTTCAACTTCTTGTTTCAAAAAAAGTAAAAATTTATTGATTGATTTATGGTTGTATTCAGTGTCTTTAACCAACTGGTTTTTATTGTCCCAATCTTTTTTAAAAATCTTTTGACTAGTAGAAACTTTCACTTGTATTTCTTTCTGGCGTAATACCAAATGAATAGGAAACTTCTTACTTTTATCGCCTTTGTCGAGGTAAAATTTTACGTTTATCATAATTGCGGACATTTTTACGGATGCGGACAAACTTACGGACAAATTCCATTTATGCAAATACATTTCAAAATATTCCATTTCAAAAAAATATAATGTACGTTTGAAAAAATAATTTTTTATGGCAAATCAATTTATCAATGTAGAAATAGCAAATGGTGTTGGTATTATTACCCTAAACCGTGCTGAAAAATACAATAGTTTTGTGCGCGAAATGACATTGCAAATGCAAGATGCTTTAAGCCAATGTGCTGATGATATTGCTGTTCGTTGTGTGCTTATAAAAGGCAATGGCAAAGCTTTTTGCGCTGGCCAAGATTTAAGCGAAGCCATAAACCCTGCGGCACAAGGCATCGCAAAAATTGTGGAGGAAAACTACAACCCTATAATTTTGAAAATGCGTAATATGAAAAAACCTGTAGTGTGCGCAGTGCATGGTGCTGCGGCTGGTGCAGGCGCAAATATTGCCTTAGCGGCTGATATTGTAGTGGCATCTAAAAACGCATCGTTTATTCAGGCATTTAGTAAAATTGCTTTGGTGCCTGATAGTGGTGGTACTTTTATTTTACCACGATTAATTGGTATGCAACGTGCCGCAGCTTTAATGTTTTTGGGTGATAAAATTGTTGCTGATGAAGCCCTGCAAATGGGTATGATTTGCAAAGTTTTTGGGGATGAAACTTTCGAAAAAGAAGCAATGGATTTGTGTTTGCAACTTGCAAAAATGCCAACACAGGCATTGGCATACACAAAAGAATTATTAAATAAATCGGGCAGCAATAGTTTGGAACAACAACTTTTGTTGGAAGGCGAACTACAAGCAAAAGCCGCAGCCACAAACGATTTCAAAGAAGGCGTTTCTGCTTTTTTAGAAAAAAGAATGGCTAATTTTAATGGCAATTAAAAAATTGAAACAATGGCAGAACACAACGAAACTGGCAAAAAAGGCGAAATTTTGGCCAAACAATTTTTAGTAGAAAAAGGCTTTGCAATTTTGGCCGAAAACTGGAAGTTTAGAAATGCTGAAATTGATTTAATAGCCCGAAAAAATAATTTTATTTCTATAGTAGAAGTAAAAACCCGCAGTAGCAATGCCTTTGGTGAACCTAGCTTTTTTGTGAACAAGCAAAAACAACAACTATTGATAAAGGCTGCCGAGTGGTTTTGCGAACAAAAAAACATTGATGATGTTGAAATTAATTTTGATATAATTTCAATTATTCTTAAGAAAGATAATACTTACAGCATTGAACATTTGGAGAATTGTTTTTATGCTATTGGCTAAAAAAACACTCGTACATTTTTAAAATGTACGGCTGTTTTTTTTACATATTATTTGCACGATACCAAAGCAAACTAGGTTTCAAATTATTAGGAATAAGTAGTTCCAGATAGGCATCGCAGGTTTATATTTTCTTAAATGCCTTATTTGGCTATTTTTTAAAAAGCTTTCTTGTTTTGAAAAAATTTTACATAGCCCCACTCAACATATTCATTCCAGACTCAGTAGCCATTGGCTTAATACTCATTACAGGTATTTTAGAATGGTTAACTACTTGTTGCGCGTAAGGCCCTAAAAATATTCCAGTTAAGTTATCTTCTTGTTCCGTCATAATCACAATTAAATCTGCATTTATTTTTTCGCCATATTTAAGTGTTGTAGTAGCTATGTTTTCACCATAAACCAACTCCGACGTAAACTTAATATCGCGCTTGGTAAGGTACTCTTCCATTTGGTCAAATATTTTGTTGAACTTAGCGGTAAGTGCATTTTCCTCAACAGTTAATATACCTAATAAATGAATTTTTGAATTGTAATGTTTTGCTAACTCTGCTGCGTAGCTCAGCTTTTGGCGCGATGGTGCAGAATTATCTATTGGGCATAAAATATTTGTGAAACCAATTTTTTGAGAATGTGTTTGCACACTTAGTACCGGACATTCTGCTTCGGTAATAACCCTAAAAGCATTGCTGCCCATAAAAAATTCTTCGACTCCCGATACGCCATGAGTGCCTAAAACAATAACATCTGCACCATGTTCGGTAGCAGCCTCTACTACTTTTTTAGAAATTTTTCCGTACTTAATAGAGATGTCAACCTTGCAACCATTTTTAATTCTAATGTCGTCGGCAAGCATGTGTAAACGCTTTTCGGTTTCTGGGTCAAGTGTGTTTTCTTTTTTACCAAAAACACCACTTTTAACAACGACATGTGTAAGGATAACATCTGCCTTATAGAGCTTTGCCATAAATGTTCCATGCTCTAAAGCCAACAAAGAATTTTCCGATAAATCTACTGGAATTAGTAGTTTCTTAATTTCAAAATTTTTCATAAAAAATAATATTAAAAAGTTTATATAAATGTAATTATTGGAACTTCACTTTTAGAAATAATTTCTAACAAATTTATGTTTGCATTTTTGGTATCGCCAAATTTAAGTTGATTTTTATAAAGTACAACTAAATCAGCATTTACACGGTTTATATGGTCAAGCACAATGTCCGATTTTATTTCGGCATCGTTTTGCGAATTAATAATTTCGGCAGTATATTTTACATTGTTTTCGGCAAACAAATGGTTTAATAAACTTAACTGTTGTGTGGTTTTGTTTAGCTTGTAATCGTCAGAATTATGCAGTACTGAAACTATGTGCAATGTTGCCGATTTTAAACCTTTTACAAACTTTAAAACCTTTAGTACAAGCGGCATAAAATCTTCGTTTAATTCTATTGGCGCAATTACGTTTCTAATGCTTTCTAGCTTAATATTATTCTTGTATGTAAGCACCGGAAAACTCGACTCAAAAATAATGTTATGCTCATGGCTAAGGGTTGGTTTTGCATACCTTTTAAGCGTTTGTTGAAATGGAAATAATAGCAGACGTGAAGATTTTTTTTCTAAATTTTTAATTATTTGCTCTTCTAATTCTTGGTGATTAATTTGTAAACTTTCGCCTTGTATTTTAATTCCATTTTGCGCTTCATCGGCACTATACAAAACCTTAAAATCATCTCTGTTTCTTTTAAAAATACTGCCTGCCAAATGCACAGCATCTTCAAAATTCGCCAATTTTTCTTCGGTAACTGCTGGCATTAATATCTCAAATGAATTAACTTTCATATTTTTATTTAGATTTGAAATTATTCTAACAATAAAATTAACAAAATAATATGAACAACCTACAATCGTCCGAATTAATTTTAAATAATGATGGAAGTATTTTTCATCTTCACTTACTGCCGCACCAAGTTGGCGACATAGTAATACTAGTTGGTGACCAAGGCCGTGTGGCAATGGTTTCAAAGCATTTTGATACAATTGAACATCGTGCTGAAAACCGCGAATTTGTTACACATACAGGTACTTTAAATGGTAAAAAAATATCAGCGCTATCAACAGGTATTGGTACCGATAACCTTGATATTGTAGTAAATGAATTGGATGCTTTGGTAAATATTGATTTTGAAAAACGCGCAATAAAAGAAAAACATTCAACATTACAATTGGTTCGTTTGGGCACATCTGGCGCACTACAAGCCGATATTGATGTGGATAGTTTTGTGCTTTCGGAGTATGGTTTGGGCATGGATGGCTTGCTAAATTTTTATGTGCAGAATGATAAATTTAACCTTGAATTGAAAGATGAATTTATAAAACAAATTGGTTGGCCTGCACATTTTAATCATCCTTATGTTGTAAAAATTTCGGAATTATTACAAAAGAAATTAAGCCCAAATACCAAGCAAGGAATTACTGGTACGGCTTGCGGTTTTTATGGCCCACAGGGTAGAGTTTTGCGTTTACCAACTCAAATAGAAGATTTGAATGAACGCCTAACAGCCTTTAACTACAATGGTTTGCGCGTTACCAATTTTGAAATGGAAACTTCGGCATTGTATGGTTTAAGTGCATTGCTGGGGCACGAAGCGGCTACAGTTTGTACAATTATTGCTAACCGTATTAAAAAAGAATTTAGCAAAGATTACAAAGTAGCAGTCGAAAAAATGGTGGTACAAGTGTTAGGGCAATTGTGCAATGATTAATCAGTTGTGATTTTGTTTTCTACAGTTACATCTTTGATAATTTTAGACATGCTAATTTTCAACACAGAACACATTGAGTTAACTTAGAAATGCGCTGATAATGTTTCGACTATTTATTCAACGACAAAAAAAATATGAAAATTTGCAAGCAAACATTTTAATATCCGTGAAAATTAATAATGCCTCTGTGTAATTCTTTAGCCGCTGTTAACTCTGTGTTGAGAAGCTTAGTTCAGAAAGATGTTCATTAATTATTTGCCAACAAAAAAAATACATTTTGAAAATTTATATTCTAATAGGTACACGCCCTAACTTTATAAAAGTTACTCAATTTAAGAAAATTGCAGCCACAAAATATCCAACAGCCGAAATAAAAATAATTCATACTGGGCAACATTATGATGAAAAAATGGCGGATGTTTTTTTTAGGCAATTTAATTTGATACCCGACTACTTTTTAAACATCACACACGGTAGTGCAAATTCGCAAATTGCAGACATATTAGTAAAGTTAGAAAATTTAATAATCGAAATTGGAAAACCCAATTGGCTATTGGTTCCTGGCGATGTTAACTCTACTTTGGCGGGTGCATTATTTGCAAATAAAATGGGGATAAAATTAGCGCATATTGAAGCAGGTTTGCGCAGTTTTGATAGAACAATGCCCGAGGAATTTAACCGACTTGTTGCCGATGAATTAAGCGATTTATTTTTTATAACCGAACCAAGTGGTACGCAACATTTATTATCAGAAGGAAAACAAAAACAAAAAATAAAAGAAGTAGGAAATACCATGATTGATACCATGGTTGCTTTTGAAACGGAAATAGAAGAAAGCAGCATTTTATCTGAATTAAAAATAGACGGTAAACCTTTTGTATTAATGACCATGCACAGGCCTGCAACGGTTGATAACAAAGAGGAATTAGTTAAACTTATAGAGTTAATAAATTACGTCACCGAAAAATATTTTATTGTTTTTCCGGTTCATCCGCGAACCATAAAAAATGCAAAAGAATTTGGCTTGTTTCATTTTTTTGAGGAAAATAAAAACCTAATTTTTACTGAACCATTAGATTATTTTTCATTTCAAAAATTAGTTAAATATTGTAGTTTTATTCTCACCGATAGTGGCGGCATACAAGAGGAATCAACATTTAGAAAAAAGCCTTGCCTAACGCTACGTCCCAATACCGAAAGGCCTATCACAGTTGAAATAGGTTCAAATACATTATTGCCTTTTCACTTAGAAACCTTAAAAGAATACATGCAGCAAATCCAAAATAACACTTATAAAAAAGGAAGTATTCCAGAGAATTGGGATGGTAAAGCCACCGAAAGAATTATGGAAATTTTATTGAATGAAAATTGAATTTAAACCTATTCTTTTTCTTCTTCAATCATTTTAATATCATCCATCGCATTACCCGCTATACCTTTTACAGAGCCTATAAAATGCGAAGTATTAAGTAAAACCCTATCCAATATTTTTTCACGTTCCTTCCAGTTTTTTTCGGCAGCCGTTCTTTCATTAACGATGCCTTTGCGCAATGATTTAAAACCATCTACAATTGCTTCCATTTGGCTTTTAAATTCATTACTAAACAAATAATCATACATCATTTGCATTTTTTCGCCTTTGTTTTCCTGCGATGCCAATGCGCCAGCAATTTTTATTATACCATCTCTAATAACTGTTGCCAATGGTTTTACTTCTTCAAAACTACAAATCCAAATGCCGTTGCGTTCACCAAACTGCCTCATGTCTTTAGGCATTGTTGCGGTTACAAGTATTGCCACGTCGGCTTTTGCGCTGCGTTGGTCTTCTTTTAATTTTCCTATCCAATCGCTGCTAAAACTTTTTGTTCGTTTACTTTCATAAATAATTTTTCCACAGTTGGCACCAAAATGATTGTTCACCATTTGTATGGCATCGGCACCACGCGCACCTTTTGCAACTTCGCCAATAACATCGTACGGGAAAGAAACACGTAATAATTCTTCTAAAGCAATTTCTTGTACTTCGCCTTGTAGCTGCATACTTCCTTGCTCACTTTTGCGTTTCATTTCGTCAACAAGTTTGTGTAAATCATCTATTTGTTTTTCCTTTTCCTTCATTTTCATGTCGGTTTTGTCTGCTTCGGTTTTTTTGATTTTTTCTTCCAAAGCAATTTGCATTTGTTGCATTTGCCTTTGTGTTTCCAATTCAAATGCTTGTTTTTGTTCGTCTAATTCTTGCTGCTTTTTAAGCAATTCTAATTCGCGTTTTTGTGCAATTTGTATAACTTCTCTTTTCTCGGCAAGTTCTCTTTCTTGCATTTCCAATCGCAAATTAAATTCCTGTTCAGCTTTCTTTTTTGCATCGTTTGTTAAGGTAATTTTTTGTTTAGCAACCTCTTGTTCAATAATTTCAACTTGCTGACTTTTTAATTTTGAAAGTGCTTCTTTTTCTGCCGAAACTTTTTTATTTACTTCATCCTGAATTTTTGATTGTAATTGCTCTTGGCTTTGCTGCATAAGGATTTCACGCTTTTGTAAATCTTCTTTTTCTTTTTGTAAAGCATTCGTTTGTTCCTTCCATTTGCTATTAAATTTATCTTTAAATTCTTGCTCAATGTTTAAGCGCAATTGGTTTTCTAATTCAAATTTATACCCACAGTTTGGGCATGATATTTCTGATGCTTTTGTCATAAAATATTAATTATTCTAATGTTGTTTTGTACATATTAATTTGTTGGTAATATTAAAAAAATATGAGAAAAATATTGGTTTTTACCCAATCAAAATATTTGTGGTTTGATATTTTATAAGATATTTTTTTTGAGATTAAAATATATTAAACATTAATTTTCGCAATTAAGACACTCGCTTTTGACCATCTCAATTTAAAATTTGGTTCATCTAAACTTTTCAATAACATTGTATCACAAACTAATAAATTTAAAAAATGCAAAAAAAATTACTCTTAAAATTATGTTTAATGGCTTGCATAGTTGTTGCTTCGCTTAGCAGTTTAAAGGCCGCACCCGGAGATACTACTTGGGTACAAGCAAACAACATTCCCAAAATAACCCATTATGGTGATTATGATACGCTAATTACTTTTCCGAATGGAAATACAACTTACCGTAAAGTATTAATGATTTATACATTGGGTTTGTATGCGTGTCCGAGTGGTTCGCAATATTGTCATCAGTGGGATTATACTGTTACAAACTACGTCATTACACCAACCGATACTTTAGAATTGGGTAGATTTATTACACCATTTGCAACTACCTATCCACTAACTTGGAAATATCGTTACACGTTTGATGTGACAGATTATTACAATCAATTAAAAAATGCGGCTACTATAAAAATGTTCTATTCTGGCTATTCGTGGGGCTTTTCATGTAATATTAAATTTGCATTTATAGAAGGTACACCGCCAAGAAATGTGTTAGGCGTTGACCACCTTTGGACGGGTTCAAATAGTTTTGGTGACCCTGCCGACCCTATTGATAACCACATTACTGTAAAAAATTTTACAAAACCGGCCAATACAGTTTCAAGCGAATTAAAAGTATCAATAACTGGCCATGGTTCTGATAATACAACAGGTTGCTGCGAGTTTAACCAAGTAGAAGGTGGGCATGATTATTATGTTCTTTTAAATGGCAGCAACGTAGCCACTAAAAATGTTTTTCGTGGTGATTGCGCTATCAATCAAATATATCCGCAAGGTGGTACATGGTTGCCTAACAGAGGTGGTTGGTGTCCGGGAGGGTATGTTGATGTAAATACTCACGCATTACCAGCAACATCTAATACAAATTCTATTGATATGGATTTTGAAAATTACACAGGTTCTCCGGGTACAAATGGTTATGGTAGTTACAGTACGAGTGCTGCAATTATTCATTACGGTGCATTTAATAATGCTGTTGATGCATCAATTGAAAATATAGTAGCACCCAATAAACATGAAGATTTTTTCCGTGAAAACCCATCAGGCACTAAGCCAATTATTAGGGTAAAAAATACTGGCAGCACAGCTATTACTTCTATTAAATTTCAATACAATGTAAAAGATTCAACAGCAGCGCAATATACTTGGACTGGCAATTTGGCTTCGTTAGAAACCACCGACATTACATTGCCATCATTACTAACGCTTAGCAATATGTCTCTTGCAGGCGCAAGCGGTTTATTCCAATTCGATGTAAGTATTTTAACCGTTAATGGTGCAGCTGATGGCAATGCCACAAATAATAGTTTTAAATCTACTTTTTTGGCAGCACCAACTTGGCCTTCAAAAATTATTATTGCAATGAAAACGAATAACCAAAAAAATGACGGTTCAACAGGCACTGGTATTAGTGAAACAAGTTGGAAAATAACTGACATGGACGGTAATATATTTGCCGAAAGAAGCAACGCAAGCACAACCACACAATACAATGATACGGTGGCCTTTGCAATAACAGGTACTTATAAATTAACAATAACTGACGGAAGCTGCGACGGCTTGCGCTGGTGGTACTATGCGGCAGCTGGTAGTAATATTACAACAGGAACTTTTATTGTAAAAAAAGGTATTGCACCAATTAGTAATTTACCCATGAATGGTTTTACATATTCAGGTTCATACAGTGCTGACTTTGGCTGTACATACTCACAATATTTTACAACCACATCAATACCTACTTCGCTTGAAGATTTAGCTGCAAATCAAATTCAAACAATAGAAGCATACCCCAATCCTGTGCAAGACAATTTGACCATTAATGTATATGATACTAAAAACATTAACGGAACTATTCAAATACTTAATACACTTGGGCAAGTTGTATTTACTGATAAAATAATTACACAACAATTTGATATTAATACATCGTCATTTGATGCTGGCGTTTACTCAATTGTATATAAAGAAAATGCAACACAAAAATTAATGCAAAAGAAATTTGTTGTTATAAAGTAGTTACTTTCAATTATTATTTACTAAAGCAAAATAGGTTTTCAAATTGCCAATAATTACAACCTTATTTGGTTGTTTTTGAAAAATTTTCTTGTTTGAAATTAAATAAAAAAGCCACCAAAATTTTGGTGGCTTTTTTTGTATTGTCATTGTGGCCTGACCCGCAATCTCAATTAGATTAAGGCTTCCGAAGCGATGACAAGTATGTTGAAGGACTTCCGCAAAATGAAATTAGTACCAATTATAAAATAGTCCAAACTATGTTTATAATTTTAGAATAATGAGTGCCGATACTACATTAAAATAGTACAATAGTCCCGTTTGAAACAAAGGGAGAAATTGAATTATATTGAATGTACAATCGGTATAATATAATAAAGCATTGCAAAGTAAGGGGCTTTTTTTTGAAAATATTACTTCTTAGTTTCTTCCTTTTTTCTCATATCAAAAAGGTTATAAACCGATAGCACAAAACCATTATTGAACTGAAAAACAGGTTTGTCTGTAACCCTATTTCCTTGTTCAACAATGTGCGACAAGTAAGCCAATTCAACTTTTTGTCCCTTTGCCCATTCGTATGCAACACCTATAAACAGGCGGTTTTGGTCAAATACATTTGCTTTCACATTCTTGCCGAATGATGTAAATAATTCGTCCCAAACAATTGCTTTTAGCTTTGTTGTGATTGGGTAGGACACTTTAAGCATATACCTAATTCTGTTTACATAAACAACTTTTGTATCGCCAGGTAAATAAGGCATAAACCAGCGTTGTTCTAAACGTATGCGGGTCATCAAATCAAATTTGCCTTGCGCACTGTTCCATATTAACGATTGATGTATGCGGTTCTCATTTTGTATTCCTTTTAAAGTAGGGTAATCGCCAAACGGAAACGATTGTATAAAACCATAGCCGCCTTGCAAGGTTGCACCAGCTTTTGTTTTGTAGTTTACGCTAATACGTGCTATACTTTGTTGCCAAGTTCGCACAAAATCTTCTCGTCGCCATTGGTATTCAGTTACTACCGAAATTTTGGATGTTAACTGTATTGTACCAAAATACTGGTACCAGCCAATGTTGCTGTGGCTTATTACTTTGTTAGATTGTGCAAATGCAACATTGCATATCATACACAATATGATAAATTTATTTACTATATTTTTCATTACTATTTTTTATAATTAAATTTTTTCATTCGAATTAATTTAAAGATTTGAATGCATGAACAGGATTACTCTTTAGATTAGGCAAAACTGTAAAATTTAAGTTAGTTTTATTATTGATGGCCTTGGATTAATCAGAATTTATGCACGGTTATTTTTAGGGCCGCATGCCAAACGTTTTCATTCTGTTGGTTTCAGGTCATCGTAGAAAAAAGAAATTTAATTTCATAAAATTTCTGAACACCATTTTATTTTGAATAAAAATTTATTAATTATGTACTTTAATAATAAAAGCAAAAAATGAAAAAAAAATTACTTACTTCAATTTTAGGCATATTTACTACTTTAGTAATTAATGCACAAGCACCACCACCACCCTCTAGCTCTATTTACCCTTTTAGTGATAACTTCGAAAGTTATTCGGGTACAGGCGGTGCACTTACAAACACTCCTACTCTATGGACGCAAAGTTCTGCAAGCTCAACATTTACAGCGTATTCAACACACGGCACTTCAAGTTCAAAAGGACTTACAAAGGCATTTTATACTTTTAGTAATAATGCGAAAGATTCAATTTACACCACAACAATTGGCCCGTTAACTGCAACTACCGAATTAAGTTTTGATTACCGCATTGCCGAGTATATTGCAGGCTCTCCAAGTTCAAGCGTTGTGCCGGCTAACTTTTCTATGTTAGTTTCTGCGGCAGTAGCCATAGGTGCTTTTGTGCAAACAGCGCCCTTAATAACTATCAATTCTACTAACCATGTGGTGTCATCATCATTTGTGCATAAAACCTTTTCTATTAGCGCTTTGCCGCAAGCTATAGGCCAAAATGTAACAATTAAAATTTGGCTTGTAAGCGGTACTGGTATTGCAAACGATTTTAATGTTGATATTGATAATTTTAATGTAGTTGATGCCGGTACTGTAAACGTTGAAGAAGTAATGTCAAACAAGGTTGCATTACAAACAAATATGCTTAACCGAAGTATTAAATTGCTATCGGAAAACCAAATTACGAATATTACAATTTTAAGCATTGATGGTAAAGAAATTTACAATAACAAAACTTACATTGTAGGTAGTGATATGAATTTACCAACTGCCGGAATATTTATTATTCAATACACTGCAAATGGAATTGTAGAACGCAAAAAATTTATACTGCAATAAATATTTTGCATTAAATAAAAAGGGCGTCAATCTTATTGTTTGACGCCTTTTTTGTTTAATATTATCAACGTAATTTGTAAAAAGAAATTATATAGAAATATGAATTATTTAGAGTTTAATATTGAAACAAAAACGGAAGACGAAACTGATATTATTACTGCTTTATTAGGAGAATTAGGTTTTGAAAGTTTTATGAATGAGAATAACTTTTTGAAGGCGTACATTGCAGAAACAGAATCAATTAACTTAGTAACCATAGTAGAAGAGTTAACTATTTTACTTAACGATTACGGTTTCACTCAAACGTTTGAAGTTAAGGTAATAGAAAAACAGAACTGGAATGAAACCTGGGAAAAAAATTTCGAACCAATTTTTATTGATGATAAATGTGTGGTGCGTGCACCATTTCACAATTTAATACCCAATGTATTAAATATTGTAATTGAGCCTAAAATGAGTTTCGGAACTGGGCATCACCAAACTACTTTTTTAATGCTTCAAAATCTTTTCAACTTCGATTTGAACAATAAATCTATTTTGGATATGGGCTGCGGAACTGCCCTACTTGCTATTGCTGCCGAAAAATTAAATGCCAAAAATATTATAGCCATTGACATTGAAGATTGGGCTTATGAGAATGCTTTAGAAAATGCTACCCTAAATAATTGTACCAAAATTAATGTACTGTTGGGCGATGCAAATCAAATTGGCGAAAGTAAATTTGAAATAATATTAGCCAACATCAATAAAAATATTTTGATGAATGATTTAAAAACCTATGCCGATGCACTTACACTAGATGGCAAAATATTTTTGAGTGGCTTTTTTACAACTGATGCGCAAAGCCTTATTGAAAAAGGAAATACGGTTAACTTAAAGCACACGCTTACAAAAAATAAAGAAGAATGGTGTATGTTGGGTTTTGACAGGGTGTGATGAACAGCCTTTTGAAAAAAGAGTTTGTGGTAAAAATACCATTGCTACAAATACTTTGATTCAATTATTTTTTGTATTGAGTTTAGGTAAAATATAATTTATACTCCCATTATGGCAATGCTAAAATACATACAACTTTGTATCACGTAATGTTGATTTGAATACTAAGAACTAAGGGCAACACACTGTACAAAGAGCGTATTGAACAATTAGATTGGAATGACGACGGCTCTTCTCCAGTAATAAGTTTGCCTTTTGTATTTTGCTATTATGGCGATACAGTGCACAATGTATTTATCAATAACAATGGTAATATATCATTCAATGTTGGTTATAGTACCTTTAGTTCTCAAGGTTTCCCGAGCAATGCATTCAACATGATTGCCCCATTTTGGGCCGATGTTGACACTAGAGCACAAAACGGCGTAGCGTATTTTGACTCTATTACAAATACTTAGGTTACACCTCAATCAAATGCTACTCTCGGGCATGTACGTTACAAAATAACACCTACGGCTATGATAGTAAAATGGGACAGTGTAGGATATTTTCCACAAATGGGCGACAAAAGAAATACTTTTCAATTAATAATTACAGATGGCAATGACGCATTAATACCTGCTGGTAACAATGTTGCTTTTTGCTATGGCGATATGCAATGGACCACAGGTACAGCATCAGTAGGTAATGCTGGTTTTGGGGGTACGCCATCTACCACTGGTATTAACAAAGGTGATGCTATAAGTTATTTTCAGGTAACGAGGGCTGACCAACCAGAGGCTGCTTATGATGGTCCTTACGGCAATAATGATGGTATAGATTATTTAGATTACAAAGCATATTATTTTACAACTTTTGCTACTACTAATATTCCGCCAATTTCATTAACCGATATTTGCGATACAATTTCTATGGACCCAGGAGACGACTCTACAGTGGTTGAGTATAGTTTTATTGGCCCAGAAATTGGACAAATTGTGAATTTATCAATGGCGCCAAACCCAGATGTTACTTTAATATCAAATGTTTCAGGCAATGTGGCAACAATAACTTTGCAAATTAGTAGTACTGGTAGCCGTAGTGCAATTTCTGATATTGTAATTACTGCAACTGATGCGGTAGGTTCAGTATCTACACAAACTACTGCTGTTGTACAACCTACTATTACAAAAATTAATAGCCCTAAAAACGATTTGTTTTCAATTAGTCCCAATCCATCAAACGGAGTATTTAATGTAAAAACAGCAGCTAAAAATTCTTCAATAAAAGTAATTGATTTATTAGGTAATGTAGTGTTAATGAACAATACGAATGCTAATTCAATTATAAGTATTGACTTGGCAAACCAAGCAAATGGTATTTATTTCTTGCAAGTAAACAATGGCAAAGAAACCATTACTCGTAAATTGATAAAAGAATAATTTTCTAGTATTTTAAATTATAAAAAATCCCCAAGCAATTTTTGTTTGGGGATTTTTTTTTGTGTTTCGCAATTATGCTTTTGGTATAATGAGGGTTAAATTATTGTGGCTGATGAGAAAGTGAACCATTAGTAAAATCAATTAGCATTTATCGCATCAAACAAACTTTGCCAATGCGGGTTTCATATTTACTATAAATATTTTCATAATACAAAGTATAAGAATAAATACCCATTTGTACTGGGGCGTTTTTATATTTTCCATCCCAACCAACGCGCTTGTCATTCGATTCAAAAATTTTAATTCCCCAGCGGTCATACACTTCCAATTTCAATATTTTTACCCCCATTGAATAGGGTAAGAATACATCATTCAAATCGTCGCCATTGGGTGTAAATGCTTCAGGAACCCAAATGCTAAACTCTGCTTTTACACGTACCGTTTTTTGCAAAGTGTCAACGCAACCATCGGCATTGGTTACAATTTGTGTTATTTTATAATAGCCTGTATCGGCAAATGTTTTCTCAAAGCTAGGAGGTTTTACCTGCAATTCATCACTCACAAAAGTTTGAATATCAACGGCGTTTTTTGATGAATCGGTTACATGTATTGTTGGATTAAAAATAGAAACCACCAAACTATCGACACCAAATGCCGCAATAGGTGCAGGGATAAACGAAAAAGAATCAGCATAATTGAGCATAAGGGTATCCTTGCAACCCGTTTTAGTAATGATGGTGAGTGATACATGATACGTTCCTGAATCGGTGTAAACATGCGTTGCGCTTGATTCTGCATTGCTGCCAGCATCACCGTAATTCCATAAATATGTAATTGGTGTTTCGGAATATGAGGTGTCTAAAAATTGCACTGTTGCGGGTAAACATTTGTCAACACTCACAAAACTATAACCTATGCGTGGGTGATTATATATTTTTACCGAATCGGTAAAAGATTTTGTGCAGCCATTTTCGGCTACCGATACTGTTATCGGGAAAAAGCCAGCAGAGTCGTAGGTTACATTCAACACATTTTGCGATGATGAATTTGACACCGAGGCATTGCTACCAAGACTCCAATTAAATGTGGCAGCACCTGAAAATATGCCCGCAGCATAAAAATTAAATAGGTTTTCATCTACACATTGGTTTACATAATTAGAGTCGTTGAATGGAAAAATTGTAGGAGCAAAAAGAGGATACACCCAAAATGGAGTAACTATGGTATCACTGCAACCATCGCTATTTAAAGCCATTAGGGTTATATTATAAATTCCTGTATCAGGATATAAATAAGAGGGCTCAAATAGAGATGAAGTATCGTTTGTTGTTGCGGTAACACCAAAATTCCAAATATACGTGTTGCTGTTGGTGCTTAAGTTTTCAAAATCAACTATATTACCTATGCAATACCTATTGGCATCACCAATGGTAGCGCGTGGTTTCGGAAACAATTCAACATCTTCAATAATGGTATCGGAACACCCAAATTGAGAAACTATAATAGTAATTGGGAGCAAGCTATCACTCGAAAAATGAATGTTTGTTGGCGAGTTGTTATTTGCTATTTGTGGTGTTGCCCCTATGCCAAAGTCCCAATAATAAGAGGCCGTTGCATCGGTTTGCCCACCTACAAAAAAGCTAAATGAATTGTTATCCAAACATTGCGGAGGAGGCACAGTAAATGTAGGTTGCAATAGAGGACTTACTGTAAAGGTTGAGAAAGCGGTATCAACGCAATTGCCGCTTAAATTATAGGCAACAAGCATTACATTATAAATGCCTGGCGCAGAATAGGTGTAGCTTACAGAGGATAGGCTTGAGGTGTCGGCAAGTGTTGTATTGTCACCAAAATTCCAAAAATAATCAGTGCTGTTTACGCTACCGTTATCAAAGTTAACCGTAAGGCCGGTACAAAATGTTTCTTGCTCGGGTATTGATGCAATTGCATTGTTGCAGGGCAAAACATTGAATTGAAAATCGCGGCGAGTTTCTCCCATAAAAACACCATTTCTATATTCTTTTACTGAAACACCAACCACATATTGCCCAAACTGTATGGGTGTGCCAGTAATTACGCCTGTATTGGCATCAATTGCAAATTGTGGATTGGCGGCTATTTGATAATTAGTGCCAAATGAAGCGCCCCATAAAATGGGTAGATAAGGTGGTGGGTTAGGCGGATTGGGGACAGGGTTCATAGCATCGCCGCCATCATAAGGGTCACAAAAACTATAAACCAAATCGTCGCCATCTATATCTATTGCTGAGTGGTCGTAATTAAACGGTGTATTTACACACAAAAAAATTGGAGGTAAACTGGTAAATGTTGCAGCATTGTTTATTACAGTATTGCTTGGGTTAATGTGCGTGGTAAATGTTGCGCCCGTTTCATTAGGATTACCTAAGTTAACCGTAGTGTAATTGCGGCAGCAGCGTTGATACACAATATCATAACCTCCAGGTATTGGCGGTAAAGTTAAATCGGTTTCATAAATAGCTAATTCAACACATACATTGTCGGGCGGAATTATGCAGGACGCTAGCACAGGGTCGTTTACTGGGTTGCTACCCGGAAATATAATATCAACTACCGTTACTAAGCTAGTATTATTAAAAATACCAAGTGCCAATGGGTCATCGTAAGTGCCTGTTACTGTTGGGTTACAGTCGCGATAAACTTTTAATTTTATGTGATAAACATCGTTGCCCAAGTAGGTATATGTAATTTCGCCACCTACAATATGCGAGGCATAAGAACGTACCAAAAGTGAAACGGTAAAATATAATATAAAATATATTTTTTTCAAGCTAGGTAGGTGTTTTTGAGCAATCGAAAATAGAAACAATTTATGAAATCACAAATTTGATTGTGAATAAATTGTTAGTAAGAAATACGTTCAACTATTGCAGAATAGTTAGTAAGTCACCTTAGTAAAACTTTCAAAATAACTTCCCCTATATTTTTAATGTTCTTATTAATGCGAATTAAGAATTGAAAATATTTTTAGTAGCAAAGGACTTCTAACAACAGTCTCCCCGTGATAGTTGGGGCCTACGATGGCAGGTGCGCGAAGCCTCATCAATACAAAATAGAAACAAACACTAATTAATAATTTTACTTGAAATTCCCGCCTTCGCACATTCGCGTTAAGCTAGGAACATTTTATTTTAAACCTGAAGGACATTGTTATCAATAACCTCGAATAAAATTCGAGGTATCGAAAACAAGATACCGTTACAACAACCGCGAAGTGATTGAATATCCGAATACGTGGTTGTGCGAAAGTTACTATCTCATTTTTATATACTTTTCATGCTAACCTACTCAAATTGTAATTCTTTAGATTTCCTGCTACACATCAATTTCAGCGGTTTTGTAAAATTCTTAACCTGACGCGAATGTGCCTTCGCAGGCTCTGGTGGCTATTGCGGAGACACGCGCACCCAAACTCAATACCTTTGATAGCTATAGTGGGTTACTATTGATTAGCAAAATATAGTCAAAAAATTGGGAGAGGTTATTTTGAAAGTTTTGCTTATAAATAATCATAACATTTTATTTATTTATAGCCCTAAGATGTAAATATTATTTTCAAACGCAAGGATTTATTACTCTGTTCAATTAAATGATTTTCAATACCCCAACCAAGGTCTTAACCACCTCTCACATTCTTGCACACTCATACCTTTGCGGTGTAGGTGTCAGCTATTGATTTTGGTAACTTTTATTGATGCAAAATTTCTGTTTTTTGCAATATATGAAGTACGGTAATTTAAAGTGCTACTTTAAATTACCGTACTTCATGTTTTTTTATATATTTGCAAAATGATAGATAGAATGCTACATAAAGACATACTTATCCACTTGAAAAAATTTCCAGCGGTTGCAATATTGGGCGCCAGACAAGTAGGCAAAACTACATTTGCAAAACAAATTGGTAAGGAGTTAAAAAATGGGTTTATTTACTTGGATCTTGAAAGAACATCTGATTTAAAAAAGCTGAATGATGCCGAAAGTTATTTGAGTTTACATAGCGATAAATGCATAGTTATTGATGAGGTGCAAATAAAACCAGAATTGTTTTCGTTGTTACGCGCGCTAATTGATGATAAAAGAAAGGCGGGCAGGTTTTTGCTTTTAGGTTCCGTAGCTCCTGAGCTTATTAAAGGTGTTTCGCAATCGCTTGCAGGTAGAATTATGACTAAGGAAATGGGCTGTATTAATATTGCCGAAATAGGAACTAAAATTACAATACAGAAGCATTGGTTTCGTGGTGGATTTCCGGAGGCGCTTACGGCTAGAACCGATGCTGATTTTGCTAATTGGATGGACACTTATATTGCAACATACATCAATAAAGACATTCAATTTTTATTTGGTACAGGTATTTCAAGAAGTGTAATGCAAAGTTTTTGGTCAATGTTGGGTAACAATACCGCACAAATTTGGAATGCCAATCATTATGCCAGTGCTTTAGGAGTTAGCAACCCAACTATTACTCGTTATTTAGATTTGTTGGAGGCTGGTTTCATCATTCGCAAATTGCCTTCGTATCACGTTAGTGCAACCAAGCGGCTTATAAAAGCACCTAAAGTTTATGTGCGCGATACTGGCTTAATACACCGCCTTGCACGCATACACAACTACAAAAGTATTTTTGAAAGTTTAGTTGTAGGCAGTAGTTGGGAAAGTTATGTGGTAGAACAAATAGCACAACTAAAACATAAAGATATTGACTTGTATTACTATCGTACCCACGGCGGCGCAGAGTGTGATTTGGTGTTTGTAAATGGAATAAAAGTTGTGGCTTGCGCCGAAATAAAGTTGTCGCGAAATGCAAATATTAGCAAAGGTTTTTATGTGAGCATTGCAGATTTAAAATCAAAGAAAAACTTTGTAATATCATTGGATGGCGACGATTATTTAGGTGAACAAAATATTCATTATTGTGCATTGAGTGTTTTTGTAAATAGTTATTTATCAAATATATAGGTATATACTAAGTACGGTAATTTAAAGTGTCACTTTAAATTACCGTACTTAAATTTTCTACGGATTACAAATTTTGGATGTAGTATAAATCTTTTTTAAACTTGCAATTTATTCTCTTCAATTTAATACGTTTGCTGTATGAAAAAAACACTTTTAGTTTTCTTGTTTTTATTTCAATTGGTGTACAAGTGCAACAGCAACGATACTTTTCGTTGGGTGCAAAGCGGGCGGGGATTTGTTTTTAGCAACTATAAAGTGTGAGGCAGATTAAACTCACAAGCGGGGGTTATTGTAAATTAAAATTACGGTAAAACCGCAAGCGTGTTGCTTGCGGAAGTCTAGAAAGTTGGTTCAAAATAATTATTTGCTTTCTAATTTTTCTAAAACTTTTTCAGGATTTTTTAACTCATCAATTAACTCATGAATAAGTGGGCATGGGTTATGTGAAGCATGACGTTCATCTATATAAACTAATTGAAGTTTCCTTGCCCATTTAATTGCTTGATTTTGATTGCCAATCGATTCTAGTATAGAAAACGTTTTAGGGTCTTTCTTAATATATTTGTAATTCTCATAACCATTATTCTTTCTAATCTGTTTTTCCAGAAAAGCCTTATAAGCAGTGCGTTTTAAAGCTGTATTCACAAATTCAAAATGCAACAAGTACCAAAGTTCAAATGCTTCATTTGTCCAAGCACAATTAATATCATTCTCTTTCGCTTTTATAATTGCCCCATTAAAATTGTTGTCAGGAAAATCATCTTTGTCAAACACTACCCAAATCCTATCATAATTCCTTAGTGAGTTATCGCGTTTTTTCATTGCTACTCTACTAATCCAATTGTGTTTCTGCCTGTTCCCTCAACTTCTAATTCAATAGAACCAAAAGGCAAAGTTTCAGCTAAGGCTTCAAAATAATTTGGTTCAGTTCTTTCTCCTTCGCAAACAATAAGAAAGTAGCACTTTCTCGTACGAGTATTAATTGCCCGCTTTTTTTCGATTCTTGCAAATCGTTTTATAAAAGCATTATCTATTTTTGGTACATTAGCCATTACCTAAAAGTTTACTAAAATTACCAACAAAAGGTATTGCGCCGTAACGCCCAGCTATATAATCTTTTTCAAATGAACGGTCATTTCGTACTTTTTTTCCATTGGGTTCAATATATTCAACAAGCGAATATAAATCTGTTGCTTCAAATTTATTTTTCTCGGTAAAGTAGATTTGGTCTCTGCGAAAACAGTCACAACTTAATAGGTATGTATCGTGCGTGGCAAAAATTAATTGCGCATTTTTAGGATTATGGGTTTTGGAATTAAATAGCTTCACAATTGTCATTGTAATTAGAGGGTGCAATTTTGCATCCAATTCATCTATAACGGTAAGGCCTCCTGATTTTAATCCAACTATTAAATTCCCAGCCATATCTATTAACTTATTTGTACCAGATGATTCTTGTGATAACAAATCAAATTCATGCCGCCCAACTATACTTCCTTTTTTATTAAATTTTTTATGAATAGTAACAATATCTTTATCCTTAAGCTCAAAATCCAAGAAACCTAACTAAAATGGTGAAATAAATTCTTTAATCCAATTTTTAATTCTTTCATCACCTAGAACAAGTGAGGTAATTTGTTTTTCTTTTTCGTGAGTTATTCCAGAAAAAATATTAATTATATTAAACCATGACATAATTTTTTTTGAAATTGCCCCATTGAACTGGTCAACAACCGATAGAAAAAGGGCATTGCCTCTAGTTTTTATTACAATACCATTACCTTCTCCAAAATCAGCAGCCATTTCATAAATATCTTTATCTCTATAAAATAAATTTCTTTCAGTATTTACTTTACGTTCAAAAAGCCACTCTGAATGAATCATTTTATTATCAGCCTCAAAACCATATCTGTATCTAACATTATCAATTAAAATTAGTATCTCAAAATAAGAAGGTTTATTTTCTGTTTCTGTACTCAATAAAAAAGGTACTACATTAATATTTGAAGTTGAATTGTATTGAGAAGAACCAGTAATTATTTCGCGCATTTTGTCCAATGCCTTAATAAAGTTACTTTTTCCGCTTGAGTTAGCTCCATAAATTACTGCGCTGCGTAGTAACTTATATTTCCCAGCATCAATAACATTTTCTGGATTATCTTTGATTGCCGCGGCTTCCATACTCAATGTTTTCTTTTCTTTAAAAGAAAGGTAATTACCTACAGTGAATTCAATTAACATTGTTAGAGTATTGTTTTGAGAAAAAATCTCATTATTTGTTTTTCAAATTAAATCAAAATATCCAATATGAATGTTTTTTGAGAATATTTCTCATTTTAAATGAGCGCATTTAAGTCACCTATAGTCACTTGGGGTATTGGGGAGGCCTCCTAATACCCCAACCATGGCCCTAACCACCTCTCACATTCCTGCACACTCATGCCTTTGCGGTGTGCGTAATCCACCACTTGTTCTTTGGTAATTTTTCCTACTGCAAAATATTTTGCATCGGGGTGCGAAAAGTACAAACCACTCACGCTCGCTGTCGGGAACATCGCCAATGAATCAGTTAATTTTATTCCTGTATTTTTTTCAACATCCAACAATTTCCAAATCGTAATTTTCTCGGTATGGTCTGGTTGCGCAGGATAGCCTGGTGCAGGGCGTATGCCATCGTAATTTTCTTTTATTAATTCTTCGGCACTTAAATTTTCGTTTGGTGCATATCCCCAAATTTCGGCACGTACTTTTTGGTGCAACATTTCGGTGTATGCCTCTGCCAATCTATCTGCTAATGATTTCAACATAATTGCAGAATAATCATCATGGTCGGCTTCAAAACGTGCAACGTGTTCGTCAATGCCAATGCCAGTTGTGCAGGCGAAAGCGCCGATATAAGCCCCACCTAAATTCTCCCCAAAAGGGAGGACTTTCCCACTCTCAAGAGAAGTACTTGATATTGATATAAAATCGGCTAAAGCGTAATTAGGTTCGTTGCCGGCTTTTTTAATTTGTTGTCGGAGTGAGTGCAACATAAATGTCTCGTGATGCGTTTCGCTTTCCATCGCGGCTCCTCCCTTTTGGGGAGGTAGGGAGGGGCTTTTTACTTCAATATCGTCGTTTACTCTTTCCGCTTCAAATATTCCAACTACAGCAGTGTTCTTCAACCATTTTCCAGCAATAATTTGTTGCAACATTTGTTGTGCATCGCCAAATAGTTTTTGCGCTTCCACGCCACGCTCTGGGTCTTTTAAAATGCGAGGATATGAGCCTTTCATTTCCCACGAAATAAAGAAAGGTGTCCAGTCAATATACTTTGCAATTTCATTAAAATCTTCATCCGCAAAAACAGTAATTCCTAATTTTTTAGGCACAACGTTATTTGTGTTTGGCTTATTGAATTTATTTTTACGAGCCTCCGAAAGTGTAATAAAATTGCGGGCAGCATTGGCTTCGGCGTTATATTGTCGCACACGTTCGTACTCTGCATTTAGCTCCAACATAAAATTTTCTTTCATGTCTTTACTCAACAAACTACTCACAGCCGGTACCGATTTAGAGGCATCATTTACATGCACAACTGCTCCCGAATAGAATGGCGCAATCTTAACAGCAGTATGCACTTTAGAAGTTGTTGCCCCACCAATCAACAAAGGAATTTTAAATCCTTGTCGTTCCATTTCTTTCGCCACATGTACCATTTCATCCAACGATGGTGTTATCAATCCCGAAAGCCCTATCACATCTACGTTTTCAGCAATAGCAGTTTGCAAAATTTTCTCGGCAGGAACCATCACACCCAAATCAATTATTTCGTAGTTGTTGCATGATAAAACTACACCCACAATGTTTTTTCCAATGTCGTGCACGTCGCCTTTTACGGTGGCCATGAGGATACGCTTAGCCCCCCTGCCCCCCAAGGGGGGTGAAAGAACCGCATTATGGAGGGCGGATTTTACTTTTGTAATTACATTATCTGCATCACCAAAAACTTCTTCATTGGTAAATCTTAGCACTCTGAATCCCTTTGATTCTAACCATTTTGTTCTTTCTTCATCATTGCTTTTTACATTTGGTAATTGATGAATTAAACCATCAATTTCAATTATTAAATTTTCTTGCAAGCAAACAAAATCGGCAATGTATTGGCCAATGATATGGTGCCTTCGGAATTTATACATATCTAGTTTTTTCCCTTTAACCAATTCCCAAAAGACTTTTTCAGCCTCTGTCGGGTAACTCCTATGCTTGCTTACAAACTCCTTCAACAAACCGTACATAGTAGGGTCAGCAGTTTCATAATCTTTCTTTTCTATTGGTTTAGATTTCGGTTCGAGGTTTTCTCCCCCCTTGGGGGGCAGGGGGGCTGCATTCTTTTTCTCCTCTTCCAAATACGGCTCCAAATACGCCACCGCCTTCTTCATTACCCTTGCGCTTTTTACTACTTGTGGCAAAAACATTTTACCGCTTCCAAATAAATCACCAACCACGTTCATGCCACTCATTAGTGGGCCTTCAATAACAAAAAGTGGACGTCCTAATTTTTGTCGAGCTTCTTCTGTATCCACATCAATAAATTCGGTAATTCCTTTTACCAGTGCATGACTCAAACGTTCTTCTACAGTATTGTTTCTCCAATCAAGCGTATCTCCAACAGATTTGCCTTGCGCTGTTTGACCACTGTTTTTAATGGTTTCGGCAAGTTCAACTAATTTTTCGGTTGCATTGTCATCTCTGTCTAATAAAACATCTTCAATTAAATTCAATAATTCTTTCGGTATTTCATCATAAATTTGAAGCATGCCGGGGTTTACAATTCCCATGTCCATGCCTTCTTTTATGGCGTGATACAGGAACGCAGAATGTATGGCTTCGCGCACCACATCATTTCCGCGAAAGCTAAAAGACACATTACTTACACCACCCGAAACCTTTGCCAATGGCAGGTTTTGCTTAATCCAACGTGTGCCCAAAAAGAAATCCATCGCATTTAAACGGTGCTCTTCCATGCCCGTTGCCACGGGAAAAATATTAGGGTCAAAAATAATGTCTTGTGGAGGAAATTTTACTACATCCACTAAAATATCGTATGCCCGTTTGCAAATATCTATGCGGCGTTGCAGCGTATCGGCTTGTCCCACTTCATCAAACGCCATTACAATAACTGCTGCACCATATTGCTTTACTTTTAGTGCTTGCGCGATGAATTCTTCCTCTCCCGCTTTTAGCGAAATGGAATTTACAATTGATTTGCCTTGCACACATTTTAAACCTGCTTCAATTACAAACCATTTGCTACTGTCAATCATTATTGGAACACGCGATATATCTGGCTCAGAGGCAATGAGGTTTAAAAATTTTACCATTGCTGCCTCGCTGTCCAACATGCCTTCGTCCATGTTTATGTCTATCACTTGTGCGCCGCCTTCTACCTGTTCGCGGGCAACTGCAAGTGCATCGTCATATTTATTTTCGGCAATTAATTTTGCGAATTTTCTGCTTCCTGTTACGTTGGTACGTTCACCCACATTCATGAAATTACTTTCGGGAGTCATTGTTACAGGCTCTAAACCACTCAAACGCATGTAAGGTTTTATTTCAGGAATTTTGCGTGGCATTGCTTTTGCTGCTAATTCAGCAATGCGCTTAATGTGTTCGGGCGTTGTACCACAGCATCCACCAACAATATTCAGAAATCCAGCTTTCAAAAAATCTTCAATTTGATGTCCCATTTCATGTGCGTCTTGGTCATACTCGCCAAACTGATTGGGCAAGCCAGCATTAGGATACGAAGAAATATAGAACGGAGCTTTTTCGGAAAGTTCTTCCAAATACGGGCGCATGTCTTTCGCGCCCATAGCGCAATTTAAACCAATAGAAAGTAATTTTACGTGCGATAAAGAATTCAAAAATGCTTCGGTAGTTTGCCCAGAAAGCGTTCTGCCACTGGCATCGGTAATGGTTCCCGAAATCATAATAGGTAATTCAATGCCTTTTTCTAAAAACACTTCTTGCGCAGCAAACAAGCCAGCCTTGGCGTTCAGCGTGTCGGTAATGGTTTCAAACAACAATAAATCTGCGCCTCCATCCATCAAACCATTCACTTGTTCTTTGTACGAATCTTTTAAATCATCAAAAGTCATGGCACGAAAACCCGGATTATTTACATCGGGACTCATTGATAATAATTTTGTTGTTGGGCCCATTGCGCCTGCTACAAAGCGTGGTTTTGCAGGATTTAAAGCGGTATAAAAATCGGCGGCTTTGCGTGCAACTTTTGCTGCTTCAACATTCATTTCGTAGCAAAATTCTTCCATGTCGTAATCAGACATTGAAATACGTGTGCTGCTGAAACTATTGGTTTCAATGATATCTGCACCAGCTTCTAAATATTTTTTATGAATTTCTTCAATAATATCGGGACGAGTGATGCACAACAAATCGTTGTTTCCGCGCACATCTTTGTGAAAATCTTTGAAGCGTTCGCCTCTAAAATCTGCTTCGGTTAACTTGTATTGCTGAATGAGTGAACCCATTGCGCCATCAATAACCAATACTCTTTTTTCTAATTCTGAATGTATATTTTTCATATAAACCTCTACAAGGCTAGCCCCTCCCTAACCCTCCCCAAGGGGAGGGTTAGGGAGGGGCTAGACATAATTTATATAACACTTTATTTAAATGTGTTATTATTAATAATTATTTCTTAAACTTTTCAGTTCAATGAAAATACAATCCAGAAGTTTGTTGTGCTAGTAGCCCCTCTTTTGGAGGGGTTGGGGAGGCCTTTATATCAGTTTTTAAATATATTACTGACTTATCTTTTCCGAAAAAAACGGAACAGGAATTGGCACCTTCTTCAAACAATTATGAATGATAAATTATGAATGATAAATGAAGTTGAGTTCAATTTAAAATTTAAAATTTAAAATTTAAAATTTTCTAAAGGGTTGTCAAGGCATCGTCGGGCACAGTCCCTCCGCCTTTCTGGATAAGTAAATTACAAAGAACTGGCGCAAATATAGAAAAAAAATTGTGAGGACGATTTTTTATTGAATATCACGGCCAATAAATCCCTATTTACAATTTTTTCAACAATTGAAAGTACATAAGTATCTTCAACTACATATTTATTGTGGCCATTTAATCATAGTTTTGCAACTCATTAAATCTTAATAAAATGATTGTTGCAATAGCTGCAGACCATGCTGGTTTTGAACTAAAGGAAATAGTAAAAAAGCATTTTACAAATATTGTATTTCACGATTTTGGAACTAACAGTATGCAGAGTATGGATTATCCTGATGTGGCGCACCCACTGGCAACTTTTGTTGAAACCCATAACGTGATGGGTATTTTAATTTGTGGTAGTGGTAACGGTGTAAATATTACTGCTAATAAACACATAGGAATTAGAAGCGCATTGTGTTGGACACCCGAAATAGCCTCACTTGCAAGACAGCATAACAATGCAAACGTTATAGCAATACCGGCGCGTTTTGTAACCGAAAATGTTGCTATTGAAATGATTCAAACTTTCTTAAATACTGATTTTGAAGGTGGAAGACATCAAACTAGGGTTGCAAAAATTTCTGATTGTTAATTTTAAATTTTAAAACACATGGCCGCTTACGATTTATTTATCAATAAAGCAGAGGATTATACTTTTAATATTGGCAACAGAGAACTTGCTAATAACTCGAAAAGAGACACCTACAAGTTTATTGATAATGCGAATAAACATTTTGTAAATATTGATTTGGCAAAGACGCGTGCAAATGTATATCGCCGAAAAACTATTGATATTTTAGATAAACTTTTGGTTGATTTTGAAACAGAATTTAGCCGAAAAGGAGGCACTGTGGTTTGGATAAATAATGAAAAAGAGGCGCACACAGAATTGGTTAAAATTATTCAAAAAGAGAATAATACCTCGGCTTTTTTGGCAACGTCGGATATTGCAAATGAACTAAAATTGGAGGTAGGACTTAACAAAGAAAAAATTTCAATTTTTGGTCAAGAGCCATATAATGTGGCTATTGCGCAAGCTAATTTTATTTGTGTTGAGGGAGGAGTTGCAGCAATTGCAAGCAACGATTTTAAAGCGAATAGAATTTTTGCGCAAGCCAAAACTCAAATTATTTTGGTGGGTATTGAAAGTATTACACAAACTTTTAACGAGCTTGATTTGCTATTGCAATTGCAAACCTTTTACAAAACTGGCAACGAAACGTATGATTGTAGCCAATTTATTAGTGGTGCAAACATTAATGTATATGTTTTTTTAGTTGATAATGGGCGAAGCAATTTATTAAATAATCAATGGCAGAAAAATGCCCTCAATTGCATTCAATGTAACGCTTGTGTCAATGTTTGCAATGTAAGCGTGAATGCAGGCAAGAAAAATTATGATACGGTTTATGCCGGGCCAATTGGTTCAATAGTGTCGCCACAATTGTTTATTGAGGAGGATTATTCTCACTTGTATTTCGCAAGTTTATTGGATGGAGAGGCGGAAAAAGTTTGCCCTGTAAAAATTGATTTTTCTTCTCTTTTATTGCAGAAACGAAACACTTTTATTAAAAGTGGACTTGCCTCTAAAAAAGATAATATCAGTTATTATTTTTGGAAAAACGCTATGCTAAAACGTAGCACAATGGAAAAAGGTGGTGCAAAGTTTAAGAATTTTATGTTGCGCCAATTTTTCAAGAAAGGATGGGGCAACAGGCGTGAATTTCCTGCTGTAGCCGATAAATCGTTTAACCAACTTTGGCGCGAAAGAAAGGGTATAAAGTAATTTTCTTCTTATCAAATATTGATTTTAAATCATGTCAACAACTACTATTTTACTCACTATTTCAATTTATTCAATTTTACTTTTTGCCGTTACTTATTTTACGTCGCGTGGGGCAAATAGTGATTCTTATTACAAAGGCAACAATACATCGGCTTGGTATGTAATTGCGTATGGTATGATAGGCGCATCGCTTTCGGGTGTTACATTTATGAGTGTGCCAGGCAATGTTGCCAATACACAATTTTCATATTTGGCTTTGGTGTTTGGTTTTTTTATAGGTTATGCTGTTGTTGCAACCGTGCTACTGCCCTTGTATTACAGGCTAAACCTCACATCAATTTACACTTATTTAGAACAACGAATTGGTATTAATAGTTACCGCACAGGTGCATTTTTCTTTATGCTTTCGCGTACTATTGGTGCATCATTTAGGATGTATTTGGTTGTGAATGTGCTGCAAGCCTTTGTTTTTGAGGCTTTGGGCGTTCCATTTATTATTACAGTTTCTATTTTTATTGTTTTGATTTTGCTATATACTTATCAAGGTGGCATTAAAACTATTATCTGGACAGATACCATACAAACCACTTGTATGCTTGCGGGGGCAATAATTTCGGTGTATTTAATTAGTGATAGTTTGGGCTTTTCTTTCACACAAATATTTGCCGAAGTAAAGCAAAGTAAGTATTCGCAAATATTATTTACTGATGTGCATGACAAGCGTTTTTTTTTGAAACAATTTATTAGTGGCATATTCATAACCATTGTTATGACTGGGCTTGACCAAGAAATGATGCAAAAAAATTTAAGCTGCAAAAATTTAAAAGAGGCGCAAAAAAATATGTTTTCGTTTAGCGTAGTATTGGTGTTGGTAAATATTATGTTCTTATTTTTAGGTGCGCTACTTTACATTTATTGTGCTAAAAACAACATTGAAATTCCGAAAAAAAGTGATGAGTTATTTCCGTTAATAGCTATAAAATATTTAGGCCCAATTGCTGGTTTGGTTTTTATTATAGGGCTTATTTCGGCCGCTTACCCGAGTGCCGATGGTGCGCTAACATCACTCACAACTTCGTTTTGTATTGATATATTAAAACTGGATAGTGAGGATAAGAAAAGTGTAAAAACACGGACAATTGTTCACATAGCATTTGCTATTTTGTTGCTTGCAGTTATCGTTGTTTTCAGACAAATAAATGATGAAGCAGTTATTCAAAAATTGTTTAAAGTAGCTGGTTATACCTATGGCCCCTTGCTTGGTTTATACGCTTTTGGTTTGTATAGCAAGCGTATTGCAAACGATAAATTTGTACCAATAATTTGTATAGCTTCTCCAATAATTTGTTATGTGCTAAATGCCAATAGCAAAGCATGGTTAGGTGGTTATGAGTTTGGTTTTGAATTGTTGGTTATTAACGGTTTTATAACGCTTTGTGGTATTTTATTGGTAAGTAAAAATGAAACTAAAATGATATAAATGTGATTTTGAATTATGAAAAAAACATTTGGATTAATAGGCAAAAAGTTAGGACATTCTTTCTCACAAACATATTTCAACAATAAATTTTTAGCGTTAGGTTACGATGACTTTTCTTACAAAAATTTTGAAATAAATAGTAGTGATGAACTTAGAATGATTGTAGAAAATGACGAAAGTATTGTTGGTTTAAATGTAACAATACCCTACAAACAAGATGTGCTGAAACACCTTGATATTATTGATGAAACAGCATTAGAAATTGGTGCAGTAAATACTATAAAAGTAATTCGAAGTCAAGGAAATATTTCGTTGCAAGGTTTTAATACGGATGCTCACGGTTTTCAGTTTTCTATAAAACCATTTTTGAATTTCCATCACCAAAAAGCATTGATATTTGGCACTGGTGGCGCATCAAAAGCTGTGGCATACGTTTTTAAAAAATTAGGAATAGATTTTTTATTTGTGAGCCGACGTTCACAAAATAGTAATACAATTTTATACAATCAGTTAAACGAATTTGCCATTAGCAATTATAAATTAATCGTAAACTGCACACCAATTGGCATGTTCCCCAATGTTACTGAAAAATTAGATTTGCCGTACAGCGCAATTACTTCCGAACATTTGTGCATGGATTTAATTTATAACCCTACTGAAACAGAATTTTTAAGGCAAAGCAAATTGAACGGGGCAGCCATTTTGAATGGACTTAGTATGCTGCATTTGCAGGCAGATAAAGCCTTTGAAATATTTATGAAATAGAAAATTAATAACAATATTTTTTTTATTTCATTTCTTTGTGAATTGTTGTAACTTAGCAAATCACTGTAAATACTGACCCTTGCGGTGTATTGTTACCAATCGTAATTTGTCCTTTGTGCAATTCAACTAACTGTTTTACTATAAATAATCCCAAACCAGTACCTTTTGTTTTGCGGGTTTCTTCGCTTCCTACTCGGTAGAATTTTTTAAAAATTTCTTTCTTTTCATTTTCCGAAATTCCAATGCCTTCATCACAAATTTGTAATTTTAGTTTATTGTTTTCTTTCAAGAGATTAATTTTTACTATGGTATTTGCATCACTATATTTTAAAGCATTTTCAAGCAAATTAATAACGATAGATTGATACGCAGTTGCATCAATATTATATTGAATATCATTCTCAATTGAGGTAATAATTTTTCTGTTGTCGGCTTTAAAAAGCATGGTAGTTACAACCCTATTTACTAACTCGGATACGTTTTCATTCTTCAGATTCAATAAAAAATTTGTGTTTTCTAATTGAGTGGCGGTTAAAATATTATCAGTTAGTGTGTTCAATCTATCTAAGTCCTCAACAGCTTTTCCAATAATTTTATGTTGTTTCTCGCTATCTAATTTGTGTTTTAAAACGGTTTCTAGTTGCAGGCGCGCAGCTGCCAACGGAGATTTTAATTCGTGTGTTACACTCAATAAAAAATTTTGTTGTCGTTTATTTAGTTGTGCTTCGGCATTCATTACTTTCATCAACCTGTAAACCCCAAAAGCAAGTATTAAAACAAACACAGAACCTTCGCCTAAAATCATCCACAAGCGTTGCGAAAGTTTTTTTTCGATGCTTGTTTTTTCAGTGCTAAACTCCACCGAATTACTTGTAGTATAACTCATATTTTGCATTTTGTGCTGATACACTTCTTTGTTGAGTTGCGACAATAAATAACCCCACCACAATAGTTGTAGCATCACATAAAATACGAGTAAAAAAAGTAAGAGTTTTGTATTAGATTTTGTTTTCAAAAAAGCAAATTATTTCGCCATCAAAGCTTCAATTTCATCGGCTTCAATTGGTATATTTTTCATCAAATTTATTGGGCCTTCATTGGTAATTAAAATATTATCTTCTAATCTAATACCTAAACTTTCGGCGGGTATATAAATACCTGGTTCGCAAGTAAAAACCATACCCGCTTCAAATGGCCTGTATTTACTGCCAACATCGTGCACATCTAATCCTAAAAAATGTGATGTACCGTGCATGAAATATTTTTTATACAAAGGTTTTTCTATGTCTTGTTTTGCAACTTCGTCAGCGTTAAGCAATCCTAATTGTATTAATTCTTTTTCCATAATTACGCCTACTTCTTTGTGGTATTTATCCCACGTATTGCCAACAACCAATAGTTGTATAGCGGCTTTCATCACACGCAAAACAGCAACATAAACTTCTCGTTGGCGTGTTGTAAATTTTCCGTTTACGGGCAAACAACGCGTCATGTCGGCGGCATAATTTGCATATTCAGCAGCTACATCCATCAGTAAAACATCGCCATCCTTACATGCTTGGTTATTCTCTGTATAGTGCAGTACGCAAGCGTTTTTGCCCGATGCCACAATAGGGCTATATGCGAAACCACGTGAACGGTTATTCAAAAATTCATGCAAAAATTCTGCTTCAATACCAAACTCCATCACTCCTGTTTTTACATAGTTTAAAACCCTTCTAAAACCTTTTTCAGTGTTGTCAATTGCTTTCTGAATAAGTTCTAATTCGTATTTGCTTTTTATAGCACGTAGGTTGTGCATTATTGGTGCGCTGCGCTGGTATTGGTGTACAGGATATTTTGTTTTACACCAACCAACAAATCTTGCTTCGCGGGTTTGCACTTCTATGCTGGCGCGGGTGTGTTCGTTGGTGTTCAAATAAATAATTTCGCCTTCGCAAACGAGGCTATTAAAAATGGTTTCAAATTCTTTTAACCAATATACTTTTTTAATACCCGATACAGCAGTTGCTTCTTCCTTGGTGTATTTATGCCCTTCCCAAACTTCAATGTGTTCATTTGTTTCACGCAAAAATAAAACCTCTTGGTGATGCTCCATTTTTGTGTTTGGTGCTATTACCAAAATAGATTCTTCTTGGTCAATGCCGGTTAAATAAAATAAGTCGGAGCTTTGTACAAAACCCATGCTACCATCAGCATTTGTAGGCATTATGTCGTTTGCATTAAATACCGCAACGGCATTTGGCTTCAGCTTAGTAACGTAATTTTTTCTATTTTCCAAAAATAATTCTTTGTTAATTTCTGTGTATTTCATCTTATGTTTTTATTGAATTTTGTTTTGTAGTACAATAATAGTTTTTTATGTATTTTATTTGGTAAATATTTTGTTTAAATAATTATTCAACGTAAATATTAACAAACACCAATCTTTCAATTATGGCCTTTTGGGATTTTCTTTTTAAACCTACACCTAAAAAAAAAATTAGGTACAAAGTGTTTCAAAATTTGGAACATGCTGAACATGTAATACCATTAAAAAAAGCAGTGTTGGTTGAGGCTGGAAAAACACAAATTTGTTTTTCGCGAACGCCAATAGGACTATATGCTTTAGAGGATATTTGCCCTCACGAATCTAAGCCATTTCACAAAGGTAGTTGCACTGAAAATGATGAAATTATTTGTCCGTTTCACAGACATTTAATTGACTTAAAGTCGGGGCAAAATAAAAGCCATGCAGGCTGCGGAAAAACAAATGTATATGAAGTTGAAGTGAGTGAAGAGGGTGTGTATGTTTGGGTTTAATTTTGGAAAAAATATAACATCAAAACTTGAGAAATATTTTTAAAGTATTGTTATTATTTTCCTCTTCAACCACAATCGTTTCTATAAGAGATGCATTTTTAATTGTTGGTGCTGCTAAACCATTTTCAATATTTTTTTCGGATTCAAAGACTCTAATTTCATCATACAAACCAGCATCAATAAACGATTGCAAAGTAATACTTCCGCCTTCCACTATTAATGATTGTATATTTAATTTGTAAAAATACGTCATCATTTCTTCAAAGAAATTTTCTTGATTTTTTATTTTTAAAAAAATTGTTTTCCCAAAATTTAGCTCATCAAATAAAGTGAAAATGTATGTTGATAAACCGTCAGCAAAAATTTTTAAATCTCTACTCAAAGTGTTGTTTAAATCAATAACAAATCGTAACGGATTTTTGCCATTTACCAAACGGCTAGTAAGGCTAGGATTGTCAATATTTGCAGTAGTTTTCCCAATTAAAATTGCTTGTTCTTGGCTGCGCCAAATATGATTAATAATATGTGATTCATCATTGCTAATTTTAAAATTGGCAGAGTTGTTTTTTGCAATAAAACCGTCTTTTGTTTGCGCCCATCGCAAAATAATATAGGGTCTTTTTTTTGTATAAAAAGTAAAAAAACGCTTGTTAAGTTCAATGCTTTCCCCCTCCAATATGCCAACCAATACTTCAATACCAGCATTTCTTAATTTTATGATTCCTTGTCCATTTACTTTGCTAAAAACATCAACGCAGCCAATAACTACACGTTTTATTTTGTGCTTAATTATCAAATCTGCACACGGTGCTGTTTTGCCATAATGTGCGCATGGCTCAAGGTTTACGTATAGTGTAGAATTTTGTAATTGCAATTTGTCTAATACATTTTTTATTGCATTAACTTCGGCGTGTGCCTCTCCAAATTGCTCATGAAAGCCTTCTCCAATAATTTTATTTTCATAAACTATAACACAACCAACCATTGGATTTGGCGCAACACTTCCTAAACCTTTTGCAGCAATTTGCAAGCAGTGTTGCATGTAATATTCATCGTTTTCAAACATTATTTATTTATGGCAATTGTAAATAATGAACCTTGGTATTGTGTACTTTCTAAATTCACTTTTACATTAATTTTATCGGCTAATAATTTTACAATGTAAAGCCCTAAACCAGTAGAGCGTTCGCCACCAGTAGGCCTAGCCGAAAGTTTTTGGTATTTTACAAAAAGACGTACTTTATCATCAATGCTAAAGCCTGGACCTTCATCTCTTACTTCAATAAAAACGTGTTTTGGTTTATCAAAGCAATTAAGAAAAACCTTGCGCCCACCGTTTGTAAATTTTATTGCATTTGATAATAAATTGTCAATTATTTCACTCAAAAACTCTTCGTTGGTATTAATTTCTCCATTAAATTTATTACTAAATTCTATGTTAATATTTTTTACTTGTGCATTTGATTTGTTGTGTTCAATAACGGCATTCAACATTTTATTGAGGTTTATTTTCGCAAACGTTACTTCCCAATTTGGAACCTCTAATTTGTTTACATTTAATAAATTTTCAATTAATTTATTGCCATATAAAACCGATTTGTTCATTTTGCCCAATACTTCTTTTTGTTCTTCATTTAATGGGCCTGTCATTTCAATTAACTGCGCTAGGCCTTTTACCTGGCCCATTGGCGTTTTCAAATTATGCGCAACTATTTTTGTAAGTGCGTCTCTTTCGCGGTTTAAATCAAGAAGCAAATCATTTTTTTCAATTAATTTTTTATTTGATTTACTTTCTATTTTATAATTTCTATAAATTAATACTATTACAATAATTGATGAAATTAATAGTAATAAAATAAGGTTGCGCTCCGACTTGTTTTTGGTAAGCATGTTCTGGGTTTTTTGCTCTTGTAACATCTGTGCGTGTTGCTTTTTTTCAAACTCATAATTCATTTGTGCACGTGTAATTTGTTCGGTGTTTAATGAATTAAAAATACTGTCTTTGGCATCAGATGATTTTTTGTAATATTTCATTGCACTCTTAAAATCCTTTTTTGTTTCGTAACATTTAGCAAGTAAAAGTGCTCCATCTTTTATATCTTCCCACGACGATGTTTCTTCAGCATATTCCATCCCTTCAATTGCATTTTTCAAAGCCTCATCAAGGTTATTCTGATTCAAATAAATTTCTCCAATATTTGTGTATGAAGCTGCCATACCATTATGGTCTTGCATAGTTATACGGAATGCCAATGCCTTTTTTTGATATTCTAATGCAGTTATATAATCACCTTTTTCTTCTAATATTATTCCCAAATTATTATATGCATTGCAAAGGCAATTTATGTCATTTAATTCTTCGCAAAGCGCAATAGTTTTTTGGTATGTTTTTATTGCTTTTTCTACTTCTTTTTTTGCTGAATAAAATAGCGCCTCATTGCCGTAATTATATGCAATACCCGACTTGTCATTGTGTTTGATACGAATATCCGTTGATTTTTTAAGGTACTCGAGTGCTTTGTCGTATTGCTCTTGCCCCCAGAAAACTACCGACATATTTGCAAGTGTATTGGCAATTTGAAGTTCATCTTTTTGCTGTTCGTGCATTTTTAAAGCCTTAAAAAAGTAATCTAAAGCCTCTGCATAATTGGCTCTTTTGGAATTTGTTAATCCAATTGCCCCATAAATACTTGCTAAGTTTTTTGCGTTATTTAGTTTTATTGCATAGTCTAATGCTTGCTTGAACAATATAATTGCATAATCAAAGTCACCCGAAGCGTCCGTTATATTACCTTGCAAAAAAAGTGCTTGTACAAATAAACGATTACAGCCTTTTTCTTTCGCTATCGCCTTCGCTTTTCTAACGTAACTGTTAGCCTCTGTGAGGTTAAAACGTGCATAACATTCTTTAGAACTATCTATTAATGTCGTAATTTTTAATGAATCAAGGGTGGAAATTTTTTGCGCAAAAACTACATTACATAAAAAAAATTGGAGAATAATAAACAGTAAATATTTTTTAAAGCGCATACAATAAGTTCTCAATAAAATAGAAAACAATTATACTAAAATTTAAGGTGAGATTATTTTTGAAATTAATATTATCTTCAATTGCATTAGTAAAAAAATAGTTTAGGTTTGAACAAATATAAATTTTAAGTATGGAAATTACAGCCCAAATTATAGAAAAAATACAATTGCTAAATGATAAGTTTTCATCGTCAGGGCAAGACTTAAATTCTTATTTAGATGGTTTGTTATATGCAGATTATTTAACCTATTGGGATTATGTGCAAGTAGATACACTGTTGAGTTTACAGCACCCTCGCACAAAATTTCCTGACGAAAAAATATTTATTTTGTACCATCAAATAACTGAGTTATATTTTAATTTGTGTCTGCATGAGTTAAAACAAATTTCGGAACAAAAAGATGTGAATATTGACTTTTTTATTGCCCGTATAAAACGGGTAAATAAATATTTTGAAGCACTCACTTTTAGTTTTGATGTGATGATTGAGGGCATGGAACAAGAACAGTTTCTAAAATATAGAATGAGTTTATTACCTGCAAGTGGCTTTCAGAGTGCTCAATATAGAATGATAGAAATTTATGCAACTAGCTTTATTAATTTGGTAGCACGCGATAAGCGCGATGCGTTAAAGAACGATAGTTTAGCAAATCAATTTGAAAATGTCTACTGGAAAAGTGGTGCTACTGAATTGGCAACAGGTAAAAAAACCCTTACTCTTTTGCAGTTCGAAGAAAAATACCAAACCAAATTAATTGAGTTGGCCGAGTGTTTGAAAAATTGCAACATGTATGCACAATTTGAAAAATTAAAGGAAACAGACAAAGAAAACGCCAAAAATGCATTACGTAATTTTGATGTGAATGTAAATATTAATTGGCCGCTTTGTCATTATAAATCGGCAGTGCGTTATTTGCACAAAAACCCCGAAGACATTGCAGCTACAGGCGGTACAAATTGGCAAAAATATTTACCTCCTCGTTTTCAAAGAAGAATTTTTTATCCAGAATTGTGGACAAATGAAGAGCTAGAAAATTGGGGAAAAGCCTGGATTGATACAAATGTTTTTAATAAGTAATGAACAGTAATTATTTTCATCAGCTGGAATAATTCTGAATATTTTGAAGTAATATAATAGGGACTAAAAAATTGAGATAAAGTATCAATTTTTTAGCCCCTATTATATTTATATTAAGTGTTATGCTTGAATCATTTATTCTATAAAGTGCTGATTGTAGTTGGTTTAAACCAAAAATTTCCATTCTATTGTTCATAATTTTCATCGTCAAAAAGTAACTTTTAATCTTTTTACTCGTTAAGGGCTGTTAATCACAAAATTGTTTATACTTTCACATAAAATAACATTGAATCATGAAAAATTTCTACTCAAAAAAAAATATAAGCAGCTTGTTATTACTTGTTGCTATTGCATTTGCTAATATTGCCAAAGCGTAACTTAGCGGCACATATAAAGTGCCTGGTAGTTATTCTACAATAGCGGCTTTTGTTACTAATATAAACGCTGTTGGTGTATCGGGTCCAGTAATTTTAAATGTTGCAGCAGGGCATACTGAAATTGCACCTTCTGCCATAGTATGAACCGCAACTGGTAATGCTATAAATACCATTACAATTCAAAAAAGTGGAGGCGGTGCAAACCCATTAATAACTGCTTATTTTGGAACTGGTAACACAGATGGAATATTTATTTTAAGCGTAAGTGATTTTATAACTATAAAAGGGATTGATTTGCAGGAAAACGCCTCAAACATTACAACAACTTAGCAAATGGAATGGGGATATGCTTTACTTAAACAAAATGCTATTTCACCATTTAATGGAAGCCAAAATAATACTATAAAAAATTGTTCAATTACGCTTAACCGAGCTAATACTAATTCAGTAGCAATATATGTGGCCAATCACGTACCAACAAGTGTTACTGTATTGGGAACTGTATTAGCTACGGATGCAAACAGTAATAATGTTTTTATTAGCAACACAATCCAAAATGCATATTTCGGTATTAAAGTAATTGGTATATCAGGTGGTGCAAATGACTTAAATAATCAAATAGGACAAACTGGATTTGGTAATACAATTCAAAACTTTTGTGGTGCTGCAGTTACTGGTTCGGGAATATATTTAGAAGGACAAACCGGAGTATTAATAAAAGATAATACAATAAATAATATTGCTTCAGGCGGAGTTTCTGGTGCTGCGGCATTAAGTGGAATTTATTTATTCGATTCTCATTCTGGAAGTATATCTAGTAACAATATTACATTACAACAAAGTGGAAATGCTTTTACAACTCATGGAATTCAAACTAATAACTCCACTTCAATTGGAACTATTGCTATTTTAAACAACACTATTCAATGTTCATATTCTGCAAATGCTTCTGGCTTTTTAAGGTATATATACCAACAAGGAACTTTTAATCAAGCATTCATTAACAACAATACTTTTGCAGGCTCTACATTAAATACCTCTGCTGATATTAGTTTTATTAGAACACAAGGCACAAACAATTTTACTATTGACGGCAATAGCACATCAGGTGCTTTTAACAAAAGTATTGCTGGTGGAAATTTTTATCCGATTATGAATAATGGTTCGCCAACAGGCGGTACAGCCAAAATTACCAACAATGCTATTTCTAATATTTCCATGACTGGTTTGGTAATTTTTTGAGGTATTTTTCATGGTACATCTAATTCACAAATTGTTAATGTTAACAATAATATTATTTCAAATATTACAGATGGAAACAATGGAGTTTCTGGAATCAATATTGGTATGGCAGCAGTAGGAAGTACTATTAGCAATAATAGGCTAACGTCCATTAATTGTACAAATTCTGGTTCTACTGGTATTAATTTTACTGGCGTTGCGGGTCAAAATTTCAGTATTTTTAATAACACAATAAATTCTTTAACATCTACTTTTTCTACTGGAATAAACCTCAATAGTAATTTTACTCTTGCCAATATATATAATAATCAAATTTATGATATTAATGGAACAACAGCAGCAGGTATTGCTTATGGAATTAGAATTAATACAGGAACCACGTGTAACATTTACAATAATTTTATTAGAGATTTAAAAGCTGCATTAGCTTCTGTAGACAATTCGGTTATTGGTATTAATTGTACATCAACAACTGCTTCTAGTTCAATAAATGTTTATTACAACACTATTTATTTAAATGCAACATCAACAGGTACAAATTTTGGAAGTTCAGGAATTTTGCATACTGGAAGTGCTACTTCAACAACAGCTACCTTAGATTTAAGAAACAATATTATCAAAAATACTTCTACAGCAAATGGTACATGAAAAACAGTTGCATATCGCCGTACTTCAGTTTTATTAGGAAATTATGCTTCTAGTTCTAACAATAATATTTATTACGCAGGTAATCCAAGTGCAAGTAATTTAATTTTTTATGACGGAACAAATTCATCTCAAACCCTTGCTTTATTTAAAGTGTTAATGGCAACTAGAGATGCAAGTTCTTATTCTGAAAATGTAAACTTTGTTAGCGCATCAGACTTGCATATCAACCCTACTATTCAAACCTACGCAGAAAGCGGTGGAGCAACGATTGTAGGCATAACAGATGATTATGATGGTAATACTCGCAACGCCACTACTCCTGATATTGGTGCTGATGAGTTTGCAGGAATTCCTTATCCAATGACAGTAGCAAGTGGTAACTAGAGTAATGTTAATACTTGGCTGGGTGGCTACATACCGCAAGCTGGCGATGCTGTAGTAATTAATAACGGACACACAGTTACACAAGATGGCTTTGTATCGGTTGGTTCGGTAACTATAAATACTGGCGGTGTGCTTAACCTAACATCACCAAATGGTTTAACTTTGCAATCTTCTTTAACTGTAAATGGCACTATAAACTGTGCTGATGCTCAATTATCACTCGTGTCGCCTACAAACACTTTAAGTGTTACAGGTACATTTAATGCAGGCACAGGTACTGTAGTTTTGCAAGGTGGCACAAGTGCAACAATTAACGGAAGCATTACATTCAATAGCTTATTTATTTACGGTGCTACAACTTTTACAAATACCGGTTGTACTGTAAATAGTAACTTTATTTTATCATCTGCAACTGCAAGTGTTGTTGGTACAAATAGTTTTTCTTATGGCAATAATTCATCCTTGTATTATTCAACACTTAGCACAAATAACCCAGGGCTTGAGTGGTTAGCAAATGTGCCTACGGGCATTGGTGTACCTAACAATGTAATCGTTAGTGGAGGAACTACATTGGTATTTAATACTGGTTGTAATTACCGCCAAGCAACCAATACAGTTAATGTAGATGGAACATTTTCATTAACAGCCCTTAATGCTAATCTTAAAATAGGAGGCAATTTTAATGTTGCAAATGGTGGTACTTTTAATTCGGTTTCTAATGCCGTTTACTTAAATGGTATTGGTACACAATTTCTTCAAAAAACATTAGGTGTACTTACATTAGATTATTTAAAGATTGACAAAACTGGAGGTACTATAAATTTGCTAAGTAATATTACATTATTAGGTACAGCAACATCTACATTAGAATGTTTATCTCATGCCACCATTGATTTAGACAATATGTTACTTACATTAAACGGCGCTGGCACAATAGTAGAAGCAAATTCAAACGCACTTACATTTACTTCATCTTTAAATGGTTCTGTAAAAGTTATTGGTAGCACTTCATTACAAGGCAACATTATTTTTGATATTAACACTCAAATTGTTACCGATATCCTAGCGGCTTATACAGTTAATTTTCAAGGCACAACCATTAACGGTTCTTTGTATATAAATCATGAAAATACAATAGTTACTGGTAGTATTAATTATGGAACAGGTTCTACTTTAGGATATACCAATTTTGTAACAAATCGTGCATTACTTGGTAGTAACCAATCCGAATGGACAAATGCATTAAACATTGATAACCAACCATATAATGTATATGTAGATGCGTCTGTAACCCTACCGAATGGTCAGCATTTTAAAACAACCAATGGATTAAATATTGGTACAAATGGAACACTTACAGTAGGCACTAGTCAAGACATTACAGTAGGCGGAAATATTGCTGTAACTGGTTTTTTAGTAACATCGGCTGGCGGTAACATAGAACTTACAGGAAGTAATAACCAAACAATTAACATTCAAACAACGCTTGACCCTTCATGCCAAATAGCATTAAACAAAACAGCAGGAACTGTAAAGTTGACAAACGATTTAACCACAATAGGTGGTATTGATTTTGCAGCTGGAAACACTGCAAATTTTGATTTGAATGGCGATTACAATGTTACACTTGCTGCTACTGGTTTAATTCAAAACGAAGGTGCAGATGGCAAAATTGTAAACACAGCAACTTCTGTTACTACAGGTATGGGTTCAGTGTATGCAACAATTCTTAATCCTCCAAGTTTAACACCATTGCCAATGGGCAATATTGGAATAGAGTTACAAACATCAGGCAGCCCAACACAAATAGAAATAAAACGATACCCGCACGCACAAGCAAATGTAGGCTCAAGTGCAGGCATAAAAAGAGTCTATGAAGTAAACGTAACACCCGCTTCTCAACTTACTGTAACATATAGTTACTTTGATACCGAATTAGGAATAATTGATGACAATAACGCATCATTCAATATGTTTGAATCGCCTGCACAAACGGGCGTTTATGTAAATAGTGCAGCCACAGTAAATGCTAGTTTAAACACTATTTTTCAAAGCTATGCAAGTGTTGGCAATAGGTTTTTTGCTGCTGGTAGCGATGGTGCAGTTACTATTACATCTACTACAGTAGGCGGTGATTGGAGTCTTGGCAGTACTTGGGTTGGTGGTGTTTCGCCAATAAATATTGTTAGTCCTGCCATATCGGTAATTATTGCAGGCCCCGTAAATGTTGATTTGGCTTTTAATGATGGAAACGAAAGCGTAGAAGATTTAACCGTAAATGCATTAAAAACGTTGACTTTTGCTACTAATTCTGGATTATATGTAAAATCTGGAATTGACAATAATGGAACTATTTCAATGAATGCCAATAGCAACTTGGTTTTAGCAAATACTGGTGTTTTAGATAACGGAACAGGTGCTTTTACAGCCAATAATACTTCAACTGTTTCATTTGAAGGTGGAGGTAGTTTAAATGGTTCAGCCACATAAAGAAATTTAGTAATTAACGGTACTGTTGGATTCCCTCCAGGAATTTCAATAACCAATACTTTTACTCTTGAGGCAGCAGCTGCCAAGGTGATAGGAAATGCTCCGACTTATGGCGCCACTTCAACGCTTCTATACAATAATGCTAATTTAAATGTTAGAGGGTTAGAATGGAGTGCTATGACAGGCCCAGGTTATCCGCAGAATGTAACTATCAATAGTCAGTTAGATATGGTAGGTGTTGATGCAAGTAATATTCCTTATGCTTGTAGTGGCGATATTACCATAAACATTGGTGGGCAATTAGATTTACTTATTAATCCTTATGCAGGCACACTTACAGCAAACAATATTATTGTTAATGGCGATTTAATTGCTGGTGCAATAAATTCAGAAATTGTTTTAAACGGAGATTTAACAGTAGGTTCAGTTGGTACAATACCTTATTCAGCAGGCTCTAATTTTACATTTACAGGCAGTAGTGCAACCCAACTATTTACCTCAAATAGTGCAACATTAATTGTACTTGAAAGAATACAAAATAACAAAGCAGTAGGTGTTTTAAAATTGGTAATGCCAAATGCTACAAGCCTAAGCATAAAAGACGTGGGTAGTAATGGTGCAATTGTATTTAATAACACTAACGGACAACTTGATTTGAATGGAGAAAATATTAATGTTACCGACCCAATGGGCCAGATTATCACCAACCAATCTGGCACTATTTTTTCAAGCGGAGGCGAGTGTACAGTACATGTTGGAGAGGGTTCTACAAAAATATTTGGCCCAGCAGCTTTAACTTTTGGCACAAACGTAATACTTACTACAAACACCAATGCTGTTACGGTTGATTTCTCAGCAGGTAATACAACCATAAACCATAAATTTATTCATCAAGGAAACAACTTAACTATTGCTGGTTCGCCAAACTATGGCACAAGTTCTACTTTGGTGTATGCACAGCCATTGTCGTCAACTAGTATCGAATGGTTATCTGATGCAATAGCAGGTGCTGGTGTTCCAGCCAATGTTGTCATTAACGAAAATGTAACATTTCCTGCAATGGGAAGCTTTAAACGTGCAAACGGAAATATAACTGTAGCAGCAGGAAAAACCTTAAATACCAACAACCACGACTTAGAGTTTACAGGTAATTTTTTAAACGATGGAACATTTACAAATGCAGGCACTTATTTAAGTGCAAGAGGTTCAAGTGCGCAAACGCTGGCATGTGCAACTGCTATACCTAAATTAAAAATTAATAAAGTAACTGGAAATTTAGTATTGGCTTCAAATAATACTGTTAGTACTGAAATAAATTTTATAAGCGGAAATATTAATTTGAATGGTTCAAATGCACTTACCTTGCAATCTGCATCAAGTGTAGTAGGCGAAACAGCACTTAGAACATTTATTAATTCAACACCTACTTTAAACGGCTATATACAATATACGCAGGTTGTTGCAGCACCAAGTAGTTTTAATTTTGGAAACTTAGGTTCAACCCTTGCACTTTCAACGGGTAGTGGTGAGGTTCGTTTACGTCGAATACCAAGCCTAACCAGAATTGTAGCCGCAGGAAGAAATGCTGCAAATAACATTTTTCAATTGTATGTTTATAACACAACAAGTTTTAATGCAGATTTATCCATAAAACATAGCACTTTTAATCTAAACGGAAGTACATCAGGTAGTTTAAAACTATGGGAATCACCAACGGCAAACAATTTGAACCATACTATTGATGCCTCTTCTATTGATGCTGCAGGCTCAGTTACAAGCACACCTATTACAACTTGGCCCAACAATACAACACTCTATTACACGGTTGCCAACGCTGCACCAGTGGCGGTTACAAAAACCACAAAATTAAATGGTGGTAATTGGAGTGTAGCTGCTAATTGGAGTCCAGCAGGTGTTCCAAACCCTGGCGATAATATTATAATTAACCATACAGGGTTTAGTGTAGATGTTGATTATACAGAATTAGATTCTTATGGCACCTTTACAGTAAATGCAGGCAAAAGCCTAAATGTATTAGCCAACAACGATATATATATTTCTTCATCAATAACCAACAACGGAACTATTACAACAAATACTGGTAGTGCTATTCATACAATTGGAACAACAAATTTCGCGCACAATGGTGCATACAACACCGCTGGTTTATCAAACTTTAATATGCACGATGGCGGCACAATTACAGGCAATGCAATAACCTTTAGCGGGCTTACAATTGGTGGAGATTTTACTGCCACAAATACCGCCATTTCTATTAATGATACACTTAAATTTAACGATGTTGCCAACTGGAATGTAGCGAGTACAATAAAACCAATTTATGGTTCAAACTCAACATTGGTATATGCTACAGGAACTACTATAAATAGAGGTTTAGAGTGGAGTGCTTTAAGTGGTGCAGGTTATCCTTATAATGTTGCGGTTAGAAACGGAACATCATTTTATTTAGATGGTGGACAACCAACAGTTGCAAGAGCTTTAGCAAATAAACTCAGCATTGGAGTACTAGGTGGTTCTACTGGAGAGTTTTATGCAAATGCAATGCAAGCGGCATTAACTGTAAAGCATTTAGCAATAAATAGCGGACACTTGTATGTTTCATCAAACGCTTTGGGTAAAATACAAATTAACCAAGGCGATGCTTATTGCTATGATGGTTACGGAATACAAGCAGGTGGCGTCAATTCAACAATTGAGTTTAAAAGCATTAGCTACACTCAGCACTTTACAGGGCAATGGTACTATGGTGGTAAACTCGTTTTCGATTATTCCTTCAGCTATATTGATTGCAGTTTAGATGTGGAACTTAACAATTCTTATATTGATTTTAAAACTGTAAAAGGGGTAAGAAACTGTAATTTTATAATGTTTGGAAATTGTACCTTAAATGCAGCTGTTGCAAATACATTATACCATGGTGGCATTTCCGGACATACTGGTCAACCAAGTACTATATCATTTACTGGGGCTGGCAATTTCAAAATTCAAGCTCCAATATTTTATTTTCCTGCAGCTACAAATACAATAAACTATGGTGTAAATAAAGTTACACTTGATACTGCAATACTGCATGTTAATAACCTAACAGTTACAGGATTTCCAACTTATACTTCAAATTCTACTTTACTATATTACGATACACAAACCACAGGTTCTGAATGGCAAGTAGGTAGCGGTAATGGTTCACCTTATAATGTAAACTTTCTAGGTAGCAATGTTCTTACTGTTCCTACAGGCAACTACTATGTTCGTGGAAATTTAACTTTAGATAATGGCGGAGGAAATCCTACGATAGATTTAGACAGTCCAACAAACCTATTTGTTGGTGGCAACATTACATCATCAACAAGTGCAATCAATTGTAATAATTGTACTGTGAATTTATATGGTAGTAATAACCACGCCTTGGCTTGCGGAGGTAATTATATTGACTCCTTAGTACTAAACACAACTGGCATAACAACACTTACTAATAACTTTTTTTCCGATGTAGCCATCTATTTCATTCAAGGGAATTTAGATTTGAATGGTAATGTGTTAGAAATAACAGGTTCTCAAATTTATAATGAAAACAACAATAACCATATATTTGATTCAGGCACTAATGGTGTTGGTTACGTTCGTTTAAGTAAAAATAATGCTTCTTCTGCTATCAACTCAACCAATAACGGTGGAATTGGCTTTGAAGCCACAACAACCGATGTTGCAGGTTTTGGCAGTACAACCATTAAAAGGTATTACAAACATATAGCTGGAGTTGGCGCTGTGGCTAATATTGATAGGGTTTATGAACTATATCGCCAAAATGGGCCTATTGCTGTAAAAGCAACTGCAGTAAAATATTTTGGTAATGAATTAAACGGAAATACACCTAATGCCAACATGAAAGTATTCCGTTCCGATAATATTTCATCATCGTCATCTTACTTACCAACAGCAGCAACCACAAACACATACCCAGCCGACCCTACCTATAAAACAAGTGCAGAACAAACTGAAATTCCGATGTTATCAAGTATCATGTTCTTTACCGCTTCTAATTTAGATGCCGCCTATGTTGGTTCTTATAATGTACCAAGCGTAACCTTTCCAACTATAGAAGATGCTGTAACTTTGCTTAATGCAAGTGGAGTAGGCACAACAGGTGTTACGCTTAATGTTACAAACGATTATACCCTTAACGTACCATTAGATTTTGATTTTACAAATACAATTAATGCGCCCACCGCTGCCAATCCGCTTATAATTACTGGCAATCCAATGTCCCCACCAACCATAACCGGTTACAGTGGGTTAACTTCCGATAGAGACGCCTTTATCCGTGTATTAGGTACCGATTATTTAACGGTTCAAAACATTAACTTTGTGGACCCACCAGCTAACAACACACAGTTGTTGAGCATGGAGTGGGGTATAGCCTTATTAAAAAGCGGGCCAGGCAATGGTATAAGGTTTAATACCATAAAAAATTGCCACATAAATATGCACACAGCCAACACAGTGGCAACAGGTATATATGTAGGCAACCACAATAGCGACCCAACAGCCCCTTATGCACCAAGCACCACAGGCGGAACCAATAGCAACAACACCTTACAAAGCAATGTAATAAACGGCGCCAACATAGGTATATTTGTAAACGGTTATGACGACCCTGCCAACACCTACCAAGACAGCAATTGGCAAATAGGCGATACAGCCAACCCATCATTAGGCAATGTAATAGAAAACTTTGGAGGCACAGCAGCAGTGCCCGCTTATGGCATACGTGCGCGCAACACCAACCAAATAATAATTGGAAAAAACACCATTAACAACATAGCAGGTGGCGGTATAGCAGGCAACAATGCCCTTACGGGGATAGAAGTGCAAGGCGCAAGCAATGCCAATAGCTATATAAAATACAATGTAGTAGGTTTGCAACAAGGCGCAAATGGCTTTAATACAGTAGCCATAAATGGTAACATGAGTGGCACACAAAGCCTAAACATTCAAAGTAATTTACTACAAAACAATGGGCAAGCCAATGGCGCAACAGGTAATTTTAGGGGGATACAAACCCTAAGCCCACCCACAAGATTACGAGTGCAGAACAACCAAATAATCAACAGCACAGGCTTAAATAGCACTGGCGACTTTGCAGGTATTTTTAATGAAGGAGGTGTAAAAGTACACATAACAGGCAACACCATAAACACCATTACTACCAATAGTAACACCAACTGCTATGGTATATACAACACCACGGCAGCCGATAGTTCAGATACACAATTCAACAACGTATTTAATTACACCCAAACAGGCAGTGGTGGCACATTCTTTGGCTATTGCAATAACGATAGTACAGTAACAGCTTTTCAAGCAGGTGGCGGAGTAGAAATTATATCTAACAACCACATAAACACAGTAATAGTAGCAGGTTCAACCAGTATAATAGGCTTATCATCATCAGTAAGTCCAAGCCGCGATAAAACTGTAAACATCAACCGACTGCGTAATTTTACCGCCAACACAGGCCAAGTAATGGGGGCAGCCATTCGCAATGGTAGCGATATTATAAGTGATAACAACAAGATAAATAACTTCACCACCAAGGGCAATATCAATGGCGTACGCTTGAGTGAAGGCACAACAGTAACGCTAAGTAATGACAGTATTTATAATTTTACGCAAACGCAAAATGGTGTAACGTATGGTATAAATAGCACCGTAAATTCTGGAGCAAGTGCGCGTACATTTAGTGCCAATAACATTACAAATTTTGTACGCAACAACCCTACTGCTGCCGGCGAAACCAGTGGAATAATCCACACCAGCAATGGTACAGGAGGCCCGCACAATGTGGTAAGCAACAGCAATAGGGTAACCAATATAGTAACGGCAGGTAGCGGAGCCACAAGTGGCATAATACACACCAGCAATGGCACAGGAGGCCCACATAATTTAAGCACCACCAGCAATGTAGTAAACTTGGTAACCACCACAGGTAGTGGTGCCACCAGCGGTATTATACATACCAGCAATGGTACAGGAGGCCCACATAATTTAAGCACTAATAGCAATACAGTAACCTTTGTGGGTAGCACAGGCGGCGGTGCTGTAAATGGTATTATTCATACCAGTAATGGTACAGGCGGCCCACACAATTTGGTAAGCAATAGCAATACAGTAACAAATTTGTCGGGCACAGGTAGTGGCGGAGTAAGCGGTATATCGTCAAGCAGCACCGTATCAAACCCAAGCCAAGCACGCAGCATTACCAGTAACAACAATATTGTGAATACCATAACAGGCACAGGCAGCGGAGCAACCAGTGGTATTATTCATACCAGCAATGGTACGGGTGGTCCACACAACTCAAGCAGGGTAGGCAATGCAGTAAGTAATATAAGCAACACGGGCGGAGGCAGCACCAGTGGTATAATCCACACCAGCAATGGTACAGGCGGCCCACATAATTTAAACACACAAAACAATACCATAAGCACATTAACCAGCACTACAGGCAGCACCAGCGGTATTATCCACACCAGCAATGGCACAGGCGGCCCACACAACATAACCAGCCGAGGCAATACAATAAGTAATTTAAGCAGTGGTACAGGAGCCACCAGTGGTATAATCCACACCAGCAATGGCACAGGCGGCCCACATAACCAACGTGTAATAGGCAACACACTTACACGCATTACGGCTGTAAATAACGATGTAAAAGGTATATATGTTAGCGGATTGGTAAATGTATTGGCCGATAGCACCAACATACAAGACAATAAAATAAGCAAGGTACGCAACACCGGTAATGGTTCATTAACAGGCATAGAAGTAAGCTCAGGTAAAATAACGGGCATCATCAAAAACAATGTGATAGGTGATGTAAAAACCAATACCGCAAGTGGCGCAAATGATTTGAAAGGAATAAATGTAAATGGCGCAGCAGCCACCACCTTAAAATTATATTACAATACCATTTATTTGAACGACACCAACATCACATCAGGTTTTGGCTCATCGGGCTTGGTACTGGACAATGCCAGCACCATTGACATGCGCAACAACATCATCATCAACAATTGTGAAAACAGTAGTGGAGGTATGCGTGTAATAGAGAAGTTGGGCGCAGCCAGCAACATAGCCAGCACCAGCAACAACAATATATTTTATGTGAGAGACAGCACCACTTCGGGTCATTTTGTATATAGTGATGGTGTAAATAATTTTCAGAATTTTGGAGCGTACAAAGCCTTTGCCATAGCGCAAAATGGAAGAGAAACGGCAAGTGCCATTGAGAACTCAGTATTTGTATCGTTAAACGGAGATGATGCTGGTTTTATGAAATTAAATGCAGCCATACCAACGCGTGCCGAAAGCGGCGGTAGCGTAAGTAATTTGGGTATATTAACCGACCGTGATGGCAACCCACGTTTTGGCGCAGGCGGTTATATAGGCACAGGCACAGCCACCGATATAGGTGCGTTTGAAAGTAATTTATTACCAGCAATCCACACATGGGTTGGTGGTGCATCAAGCAACTGGAACACGCCCGCCAACTGGACAGGCGGTGTAATGCCAGCAATAACTGACAATGTAATAATACCAAAAGTAAGCGCACCCTTTAATCAGCCAAATGTAAGCACAGTAGATGCCACCATTAATAATATTTTGCACCGCACAGTGTCAGGCGTAAGTCCAACCATAAACTTAGGTGCAAACCGCATACTCAATGTAAAAGGCAACCTCACGGGAGATGCCACCTACACAGGTACAGGTAAAGTAGCCATGAATGGAGTATCTGCACAATTAATATCAAACAACGTAACAATAACAAACATAGACATGGACAATGCTGCAAGCGTAAGTTTGCCAGCGGGTGCAGGCAATGGTTTAAATGTACGAGCAAGGTTGGCATTGGTAAATGGCGCATTTAACACCAGCGATAATTTAAGTTTAAAATCAAGCAGCAGCACCACAGGTTATTTAAGTGGGAGCGGCGCAGGTACTATAAACGGGCAAGTAAATGTGGAGCGTTATATTGGCGGCAGTGGTTTGGCGGGTTATCATTACATAGGTTCGCCAGTAATAGGCAACAATGTATTGAACCACTGGGGCGATGATTTTAGCATACAAGGTACCGATAATTTTGTGCACATACCAAACGTATTAACCACCAATTATGTAACCGTTTGGCAATATGATGAAAGCAATCCCAACCCCGATTTTGCTTATGGTTATGTATCAGCCACCAGCGCAGCCGATGTGTTGAACCCCGGCATGGGCTATGCAGCCATAATACCCGCAGGAACTGTGGTTGACGTAAAAGGCAATGTACACCACAACAGTGCATTTACAAGTGTCTTTAATATTACCAATACACCATCGGGCAATGCAGCCAGCGATGGTTACAACATCATAGCCAACCCTTATGCCAGCCCCATACAATGGAGTTTATTAAAAGCATTACCTGGGCAAGTGGCTTTGGATGGTAGCATGTATATGTGGATAACGAGTGGTGTATATGGCGGCACTTACCAATCGCACAATGGCATAATAGGTTCGGGTGGCGGCATCAGCAACACCATAGCTTTAGGCCAAGGGTTTTATGTGCACAAGAGTACAGTGGGCAGTGCACCATTTATAGCCGACAACAGCATACGCACCGACAACAACACAGCCACGTTTTTTGACGACCCTGTGTTGGCAAATTCATTGGATATAACTTTAGGATTTAATGGCGGCATGGATGCCACAAACCTTACATTTTACCCAGGCGCAACTGATGGGTATGATGCAGCTTACGATGCCACAAAATTCTTAAATTATTCATCGGCAAATGCTTTGGTTTATACCAAAGATAATGTAGGTGTTAATTACGGAATGAATTTTATGCCAGAATTATCAACCCTCAGCAACTGTGTGGTACCGTTGGATATTGAACCAAGAGGCGCAGGTACATACACATTTACATTTGGTAATGTAGCAAGCTTTGCAAGCACTGCAACGGTTATGTTGGAGGATGCAGTAACAGGCACATGGCAAAACTTAGTAGTAAATAATACTTACAGCATAGCCTTAAACAACAGCAATTGCAACAACCGCTTTTTCTTGCATTTTGCAAACAATGCAATAACCGATGTAGAAACCTTGCAAGCCAATGAGGCAGCGCAAAGCAGCATATATGTAGTGGGTAATAAATTGTATGTAGCCAATTATGGTGCAACAACCACAACTGAAAAAGCAAACATTGTTGTGTTTAATGCCATAGGCGAACAAATAATAAACAAACAAGTAAGCCTAAACAAAGGCATACAGCAGTTTGAATTACCAGAGTTAAGCAACGGCACTTACATTGTTAAGCTACAATCGGATACCAAAACACTTACCAATAAATTGGTGTGGAGGTAAACAATAATTGAAATATTAAACGGCTGCTGACAAGTTGGTTGGCAGTCGTTTTTCTATGATTATACCGATTATAACAAATATTTACAAGGCCAATTTGGATTTCAAATTTTAGTACAAATTATAATGTGCCCAAATACTTTTGACTACAAAGTTTTTAATATTTCGAATTAAATTCCGTAGGTAAAATTCTCATCCAAAATTCAAATTTTTTTATTTCTTTTGCAACCCTTAAAAATGTGCGTTGCAATTGTACGCAACGCATCAAAATATAATAAAATGATTAAGATTACTTTGCCTGATGGCAGCATACGTGAGTATGAAAAAGGAACAAACTCTATGCAAGTGGCAATGAGCATTAGCGAAGGTTTAGCGCGCAATGTGCTTGCCGCAAAAGTAAATGGCGAAGTGTGGGATGCCAGCCGCGCAATAAACACCGACTCAACCCTACAGCTACTTACGTGGAATGATGCCGATGGTAAAGCTACCATGTGGCACTCATCGGCACACCTTATGGCTGAGGCTATTGAGGTGTTGTACCCAGGTGCAAAATTTGGTATAGGCCCTGCTTTAGAAAATGGTTATTATTATGATGTTGACTTTGGCGACAAGTCAATTTCTATTGACGATTTGCCAGCCATTGAAACCAAAATGGTAGAGTTGGCAGCTAAGAAAAGTGAATACAAACGCACCGATATTTCTAAGGCCGATGCCATTAAATATTTCACCGATAAGGGCGATAACTATAAATTAGATTTGATTGATGGTTTAGAAGATGGCTCTATAACGCTTTACACACAAGGCAATTTTACCGATTTGTGTCGTGGGCCACACATACCAGATACTGGACATATAAAAGCAATAAAGCTTACAAATGTTTCGGGCGCATACTGGCGTGGCGATGAAAAAAATAAAGTGCTAACACGAATTTATGGCATCACATTTCCTAAAAAGAAAGAGTTAGATGAATATTTAGTTCTATTAGAAGAAGCCAAAAAACGTGACCACCGCAAGCTGGGCAAAGAGTTAGAGTTATTTACTTTTTCAGAAAAAGTAGGTTCGGGCTTGCCATTGTGGTTGCCAAAAGGTGCTGCTTTGCGCGAAAGGTTGATTAATTTTCTGCAAAAAGCACAAGCCAAAGCGGGCTACTTGCAAGTAGCAACGCCACACATAGCTAGTAAAGAATTGTACGTTACATCAGGCCACTACGAAAAGTATGGCAAAGATTCTTTTCAGCCAATAAAAACTCCAAATGAAAATGAAGAGTTTTATTTGAAACCAATGAACTGCCCGCACCACTGCGAAATTTACAAAAGCAAACCACGTTCTTACAAAGATTTGCCTATACGCTATGCCGAGTTTGGAACAGTTTACCGTTACGAACAAACTGGAGAGTTGCATGGTTTAACGCGTGTGCGCGGATTTACACAAGATGATGCGCATTTATTTTGCCTACCCGAACAAGTAAAAGATGAGTTTTTGAAAGTGATTGATTTGGTGTTGTATGTTTTTAAAGCCTTAGGTTTTACTGAATACACAGCGCAAATATCATTGCGTGATAAAGTGGATAGAAGCAAATATATTGGTAGCGATGAAAATTGGGAAAAAGCAGAATCTGCAATTATAGAAGCTGCTGCCGAAAAGGGATTGAAAACCGTTACCGAATATGGCGAAGCAGCTTTTTATGGTCCAAAATTAGATTTTATGGTAAAAGATGCAATTGGGCGCAAGTGGCAATTGGGTACAATACAAGTGGATTATAATTTGCCCGAACGTTTTGAGTTGGAATATATTGGCGCCGATAATTTGCGCCACCGCCCAGTAATGATACACCGTGCACCATTTGGTTCGCTTGAAAGATTTGTGGCGGTATTAATAGAACATTGCGCTGGAAAATTCCCGTTGTGGTTAAGCCCCGAACAAGTTGCAATATTACCAATTAGTGAAAAATACAACGAATACGCAAAAAATATTTTAGAATCTCTAAATAATTTAGATATTCGCGGCTTCGTTGACGAAAGAAACGAGAAAATAGGCAAAAAAATACGCGACACAGAATTGAACAAAGTGCCGTTTATGTTGGTAGTTGGAGAGAAAGAAGCAGCCGAAAATATGGTTTCAGTACGTAAACAAAGTGTTGGTGATTTAGGAAGCATGACAGCCGAAGCATTTGCCGACATAATAAATAATGAGATTAAAGAACAAATAAAAATATAAACTTAATTAGGAGGATTTAGCTATAGCAACAACTTATCGCCCGGGCGGCGGTGGTTTTTTTAAGAAACCAACAGGAACCGGCAACAATAATTTCAGAAAGCCTTATTTAAGGCCAGGGCAACGTGAAGAACTGCACCAGATAAACGAAAAAATTCGTGCTGAACAAGTTCGTTTAGTTGGCGAAGAGTTTGACAACACAGTAGTTTCTATAAACGAAGCACTAAAAATGGCACGCGAAGCAGAGTTAGACTTGGTGTGCATATCGCCAAACGCAGAACCGCCTGTTTGCCGAATAGTAGAGTACAAAAAGTTTTTGTATGAACTAAAAAAGAAGCAGAAAGAAATTAAAGCTAAAACGGTAAAAGTTGTTGTAAAAGAAATTCGTTTTGGACCACAAACCGATGAGCATGATTTTAATTTTAAAAAGAACCATGCCGTTAAGTTTTTAGAAGATGGTTTTAAAGTAAAAGCTTACGTATTTTTTAGAGGACGTAGTATTTTATTTAAAGAACAAGGCGAAATATTGTTGCTAAAATTTGCACAAGAATTAGCCGATTATGGCAAGGTTGAACAAATGCCATTGCTTGAAGGAAAAAACATGAGGGTAATGATTGCCCCGAAAACAAAGAAGTAAGCAGCCCCACCAACCTCCCCAAAGGGAGGCTAAAAAGGCAAAACATATTTATAATTCATAATTTAAAATTTAACATTCAAAATTATATACGATGCCAAAGATGAAGACCAACTCAAGCGCTAAGAAGCGTTTCAGTTTCACAGGTTCAGGTAAAATTAAGCGTAAACAGGCTTTTAAAAGTCACATCTTAACCAAAAAAAGTACCAAGCGTAAGCGTAATCTTACAGGTACAACTTTAGTTAACGATGCCGATTTAGGAAACGTTAAACGCATGCTTTGCATAGGGAAATAACCAACCCCAATTCTACAGAAAGGTAGAATGCACACACAGTTATTAACTCGGAGTAAGAGTTAAAGCGCCAAAAAAATAAAAAGGCCACTCTACCCAAAAAACAAAACAACATGCCACGTTCAGTCAATCATGTAGCCAGTAGGGCACGCAGAAAGAAAATTTTAAAATTAACCCGCGGATATTGGGGTGCACGTAAAAACGTGTGGACAATAGCCAAAAACACTTGGGAAAAAGGTTTAACTTACGCTTACCGCGATAGAAAAGCTAAAAAACGTAGTTTCCGTTCATTGTGGATTACGCGTATAAATGCAGGTGTGCAACAATACGGAATGAGTTACTCATCGTTTATGGGTAAAATTCACGCTAATAACATAGACATTAACCGCAAGGTATTGGCTGATTTAGCAATGAACCACCCCGATGCTTTTAAAGCCATTGTTGACAAAGTAAAATAGATTCTATTTTAAATATAAAAAGCCTCCGAAATTTTCGGGGGCTTTTTTTACTCCTTCACAAACTTCTTTATAAATAACTCATTTTCTGTTTTTGCTTTAATGAGGTAAATGCCGTCAATTCAAACTATATAAAATTCCTAAATTCATTTGCCCTATAAAGATAAATACGTTTCCTATTTTAGTGTCTTTTAGGCTATTGTTTAGTGAAATTGAGTATCTGTTTTGAATATGCAAACTTAATTTATCGGCAATCTTAAATCGCAAAGCAACACCTAATTAAACTTAAAATTACATGCTTTAAAATCATTTGTTTTAGCATTCTCCACCACCCAATTTCGTTGGGTTAATGTACTAACATTATTCCCATTTGAATCTATTTAATTTACTTGTATAAAATCATAACCACTACCAGTTTTACGATTACTTGTTAATAATGTAAACGAAGGGCCAAATATAATTGAACTTGCAAATGATTTTTTTTCAACAGCTTTAAAATTGTAAATTATACCTACACCTAAATCTTTGTATTTGTAATTAATATTTTTCTCAAACGCCGCGTAGCCATTGTTATTTTTTACCATTAAATTTAGGCTTTGGGTATTGTATTGACATTCAAACCAAATTTTGTTTATCGAATCTAATTTTGTTTCATAAAAGCAAGAAATTGTTTTTCCACTACCCCAATTATTATTTGGATTATTTGAATTGTTAATAAATTTACCTATAGTAAACCCACTATAAATGCCTATAGCATTTTGGGAGAAAGAAAAATTATTGGTAACTAAAATGATGAGTATAAATTTTATGAATTTGTGATTTTTCATTTCGATTACCTTATTTCAGTACGATAAACTTCTCAACAAAAATTGAATTTTCTGATAAAAGCCTCAAAGCATATTGGGTTTTAACTCTTTTGCAGAAAACAAAATTTATGTTGTAGTTAGTGAACCATTAAAAACTTAACGTATAAATTATAGGCCCAAAAATGGATTTGCATCTATTATTGAGCATCAAATTAACAATAATTTCCACTTACAAAAGAGCATTTAAAAGTGTTTTTTTATTAGTTTCTAAATGAATTCATAATTCCTTGTGACGCACACTCTCGTTTATTCCAAAACTGCCCTAGGGTTAATATATCCATCAAATTCATTGCTATAAATAGTCTCAATACATTCTTGTTCTTTTGTTTTCAGGCATTGGAGTTGTGCGCGAAACTAAGTTTTAAATCCCCATGATAAATAGGTGTGACAAATTCCCAAAATTTCTTGAAATAATTATTGCCAAGAAAATTAGCAATACATTTTTTTTATTTCTAAAATGAAATACACCCAACCAAATAAAGTTTAGTAATCAATGTATTAATTTAAAATTGTGAAATTAAAAGCAGTCCATTCTCTCACTACCCTTTCACAAATTTCAAACTCTTAACCTTGCCATTGTAACTAACTTTTACAAAATACAAACCACCTGCTAAACCACTCAAATCAATCTTTTCAGTAATGTTACCATTCTCATTACTTACTTCAAAATCATACACTTGTTTACCTGTATTGTCAAAAATTTGAAGGGTTACTTTGTTGGAATTTTCAATACTTAAGGTTACAAAATCAGTTGCCGGATTTGGATACATATTAAAACCTCCAATAACATCCACAGGTGTAATACCTGTAAATAAATAGTTAAACGACAATGATGTATCGGAGCTACAACCATTGTTATTATTGGCAATTACAGTGTAAGAACCATTGTTGTTTGGATAAATATTTTGAGTAGTAAATGTTGTAATTTGTCCATCAGCTATCCAAGTGTAATTATCTGCAACAGCAGTAGCAGTAAGCTGTCCGTTATTATTATCGAAAGTTATTATTGGATTTGCCGGCGTCGTAAGTGTAGTAACACACACCGAATTACTACTTGCAGCACAACCATTTATATCACTTATGCTAAGGCTCAAACACGCAGAATTACTAAGCGTTTGGCTTTGCGAATTTAAACCATTGCTCCACAAATAATTTACACCACCAAGCGGACAATTTGTGCAAGTAAGCACACTAGTTTCACCTGCGCACAAAGCAGTATCTGTGCTAACAATATTTGGAGTAGGCACGCCGGTTAAATAATTTAAACACAATGGTACAGATGTGCTTGAACAGCCGTTTGCATCAGTAGTGGTTACTGAATAACAACCAGTAGAGTTTACAGAAAGTATTTGTGTAACTGTAAAATTATTCCATAAATAACCACTTGCAGCATTGGCGTTTAAAACTACCGTTGTGTTTGGGCAAAGGTTTGTAGGCACATTGGCAGTTATTGTAGCTTGTGTTACAATAAATTCTGCAACTGTGCTTGTTGCATTGCTAATGCATCCATTGGCATCGGTTACAACCACCGAATAATTGCCTGCACTTCCATTTACAGTTTGTGTTGTTGCCCCACTATTCCACAAATAACTAACACCTGCACTAGCAGTTAGAGTAGTCGTATTTAAAGGGCAAATATTATTTGTACCTGTAATACTTGCTTGCGCAAAAGGGTTAAGCGTTACAGTATATGCAGTAGATTGAAGGTTGTTAGTACCACTACAAAAATATCCGGTAACGGTATAATTGCCAGCCACATTTACACTAATACTGCTTGTTGTGGCACCATTGCTCCACAAATAACCTGCAAAACCACTTGAAGCATTCAGCAATAAATTTGTTCCACTGCAAACAATATTGCTTTGCGCAGAAATAGTTGGCGCAGTAGGTGAAGGTATATTGGTAACAACAAGTGTGTTAGATATTGCTGTACAAAAATTTGCGTCGGTAACTGTTACTGTGTAGTTTCCTGCTATTGCAGTAAATATTGTTTGCGAATTGGTATTGTTACTCCAAGCATAATTAATAAAGCCGCTTGGCGCCGAAAGTGTTATTGGGTTTGATGCGCAAATAATAGTGCTGTTGCTTGATATTACTGGTGTTGCAGGATTTTGGTTAACTACTACAGTCATTGAAGTTGAGTTTGCACTAATACAACCAAACTGATTTGTAATTTGTACAGTATAGCTACCAGTAGCATTTACATTGATGTTTTGTTGCGTGCTACCATTGCTCCAAATATATGAAGTGGCGTTGCCTGTGGTTAATGATACCGAATCGCCAGCACAAAAAATTGTATTGCCATTGGCAGCGATTACAGGCGTTACAGGCGTTGGATTTACTAAAATTTGCATTGTTAATGAAGTAGCCGTACAGCTATTTGCATCAACAATAGTTACAGAATAATTACCAGTTTGAGTAACAGTAATTTGCAAATCGGTTTCGTTTGTACTCCAGCTTTGAACTGTATTTAATGTGTTTGCTGTAAGTGTAATGCTATCACCACTACAAAAAGTAGTAGCGCCATTTGCAGTAATTGTAGGCACTGCTGGTAGCGGATTAATTATTGCCGTTGCAGTGCTGCGTGTTCCACTTTCGCAACCATCAGCACTTATTGCAGCTACATAAAAATTTGTTGTTTGTGATAAAATTGGTGTAGTATAATTTGTGCTCGTTGCACCTGCAATTGGTGTGCTTGAATTATTAGTATTATACCATGCGTAAACCGTGCTGCCGCTTGCAGTAAGAATAACCGTACCTGCTGCACAGCGCGAAACGCTTGTTACAGTAGGTGCATTTGGCAAAGCAAATATTGTTGCGGTTGCTTGCGTACGAACACTACTTACACAATTTTGTGCACTTATTACACTCACAAAGTAGTTAGTAGTCGAAGTTAAATTAGGTGTGGTAAAGTTAGAATTTACTACGCCATTTATTGGCGTAGTTCCTGTTTGGGTAGTAAACCATTGGTAAGTTTCACCGGCCTGCGCGCCGCTTGCCATCAACATTAATACTCCATTGCCGCAATTACTTGCGTTAGTAACTGTGGCATTACTTGGCAAAGCATTAATAGTTGCAGTAACTTGTGTGCGTGTAGCACTTTCGCAATTTTGAGCACTCACAATAGTTACAAAATAATTTGTTGTTGCTGTAATTATTGGGGTTGAGTAAGTTGCATTTATTTCTCCGTTAATTGTAGTACTCCCTGATAGTGTTGTGTACCATTGATACGTTTGACTATTTGCTGCACCGCTTGCTGTTAGCGTAATTGCGCCACTACCACAAACACTTCCTCCAACTGCAGTTGGTGCAATTGGCAAGGCGTTTACTGTAGCAATAACAGCAGTTCTTGTATTGCTTTCGCAAGATGCTGCACTAACTGTTCCTACATAGTATGTGGTGCTTGCGCTGATACTTGGGGTTGTATAACTTGCTGTAGTTGCACCAATAATAATTGTGTTGCCAGTTGCTGTGGTAAACCATTGGTAGGTTTCATTGGCATTTATTGAACCCGCAGTTATTGTAACTGAACCACTTCCGCAAACACTACCACCTACGCCATTTGTTGGCGGAGTGGGTATAGAATTTATTGTTGCAGTTACGGCAGTGCGTGTTGCACTTTCGCAATTACCTGCACCTACAATTACTACATAATAAGTGTTGCTACTTGTAAGTACCGAAGTTGTGTAAGTAGTTGCATTAGCAATCGCAATTTGTGTGTTACCAGTTGCGGTAGTGTACCATTGAAAAGTGGTGCCACCAGTTGCTGTAAGCGTTACTGTACCTGCCCCACAACGGCTTGCATTGGTTACTGTGGCGTTGGCTGGTATAGCATTTATGGTTGCAGTAACTGGCGATAATGTTGCACTCTCACAATTGCCAGCTCCGGTAATTGAAACATAATAAATAGTTGTTGACGATAAATTTGAAGTGGTATAACTTGAAGTATTATTTAAAGATGTACCGCCAATGTTAGAAGCATACCAATTATATGTTTGCCCCGTTGTTGCGCCGCTTGCAGTAAGGTTAACCGTGCCATTTCCGCAACGTGCCGCACCAGTTGTAGTGGCATTATTTGGTATTACATTTACAGTTGCTATTGCGGCGGTTCGTGTTGCACTTTCGCAACCTAACACCGAAATTATACTCACATAATAAGTTGTAGTTGCAGTAATAACGGGCGTTATAAAATTACTCAATGTATCATTTGCAAAAGGTGTATTGCCAGTGGCATTGCTATACCATTGATAACTATTGCCAGTAGCTGCACCATTTGCTGATAAAGACGCTTGCCCACTTCCGCATATTGCAGCATTTGTTGTAGCTGGGGCTGATGGCAAAGTTTCAACATTTACCAAAGCATTATTTCTCGAACCAATACAACCCTCTGTACTCTGAAAAGCAAAATAATAAGTTGTGCTGGTATTAATTGTTGGTGTACTGTAGCTGGCTCCTGTTGCTATTGGTACGCCACCAGTTGGCGTACTGTACCAAAGATAAGTATTGCCTTGTGCTGCACCTTGCAAAAATAGTGTGGTGCTGCCACTATTACAGATATTCAAATTGCTAATTGCAGTTATAGTTGGCGCTGTAGATGGTGATAAATTTACTGTTGCTGTAATTGGAAAACGTGTGGCACTTTCGCAACCATTTTGCTTTACCAAAGCAACGTAGTAAATTGTAGTACTTGTAATTACAGGAGTATTGTACATTAAACCCACTACGCCAACTATTGGCGTACCACCTGTTTGAGTTGTGTACCAATGATATGTTTGGTTGTTCTGCGCACCACTAGCGTGCAACATTACCGAACCACTATTACAAACTGATGCACCTGTGCCACCAGCTGTTGCAGGCAATCCAGATACATGAACAATTGCTGTATCAATTAATAATACAGCAGGGCAGTTTTGTGTGCCACTTGCTTGTATGTCTATTTGGTTATCGCCTTGTGTTAGTGCACTTGAAGGTATTGTAATGGTTGTATCATTGGCAGTAGCAATAAATGATGCCCCTACATTTACACCATTTATTTGTGCTTGGTAGGTAACGCCTGCCTGCGGTGTGTGCAGCGTAACAATTGCAGAACTTCCTGCACAAACTTCACCGCCACTAACGGTTACGTTTTGGTCTTGTGTGCCAATAACTGTTACAATACTTGTGTCATTCAACTGCGAAGCTGGACAACCATTTTTAGTAACTTTAATTATTAAATTGTTTGCACCATAATTTAGTGTATTCGTAAGTAGAGTAAGTCCAATGCTTTGTCCTGCAATGCCCGCAATACTTGCACCTACAGGAGTTTGCCCAAAAAACGGTTGGTAGTTTGTACCAGCCTCGGTATTGCTAATATTTATGCTTGCTGTGTTGCCTTGCCCAGCACAAGCAGTAACATCAGCCACAGCTAAATTAGGGTTTGGTGGTACACAAGTTGGCGGTGTATATTTCCATAATTCACGGCCAACAACGGCATCGTTAGCCGGAAAATAAAGCGTGCCATTCATGGGTACAAAACCACCTGCATCGCTACTAATACCGCCCAGAGCCATGTCAGTAACTAAAATAGTTCCGGCGGCTGTGCCATCGCTGCGGTACATTTCAGCGCCATTTGTAACTGTTGTAGCCCTAAAATAAAGTACGTTATTGTATTGCATCATCGCCACAGGTGTGCTACCATTTGCGCCAGGATTAATATCAGAAAGCATATATGTACCTGCCGTTGTGCCGTTACTTGTCCATAATTCCGAACCAAAAGCACCATCGTTTGCACTGAAATATAATTGACCATTTACTACCAAAAGGCTTGTAATACTTGAGCCATTGTTTCCATTATTTATGTCTTTTACTAATGATGTACCGTTGGCAGTTCCATCAGTTTTCCAAAGTTCGTAACCGTTGTTTTGCGTGTATGCACTAAAGAAAATATCAGTACCAGAAAGTGTGTAGCCACTTGGGTTTGATGCATTAGTGCCAGCATTAATATCTTTCACTAAAACGGTACCTGCACTTGTGCCATTGCTTTTCCACATTTCGCCACCATTAGTAGCCGTTTCTGCTGTAAAATAAAGTGTGCCATTGATGTTGGTTAGTGCATTTGGGTTTGATGAATTAAAGCCCAAATAAATATCTTTTACAAGCGTTGTTCCTGCCGCTGTTCCGTCGCTTTTCCATAGTTCTACGCCATTAAAACCATCATTCGCCTGAAAAAATAATGTACCATTTACATTAGTAATATAAGCAGGTGAACCATTGCCCGAACCTGACCATAAATCCTTTACCATTGTTGTACCAGCAGCCGTTCCATCGGTACGCCAAAGTTCAATACCATCAACTCCATTTGTGCCCGAAAAGTAAACGAAATTACCCATCACCGTTAGGTTGATAGGGTTGCCGTCGTTTGTGCCTGGGTTGATATCAGACACTAAAATTGTACCCGCATTTGTGCCATCACTTTTCCAAATTTCAAAACCATTTGTGCCATTATCGGCAACAAAAATAAGTGTGCCATTAAGGTTTACAAAATACTGGCAACTACTACCTGTACCACTGCTAGTATTGATGTCTTTTACTAAAATAGTACCACTGGTAGTGCCATCAGTTTTATACAATTCGGTTCCATTAAAACCATTGTTGCCAGCAAAAAAAATGTTGCTGCCAATATTTATTAAATTGTTGGGACTACTGCTATTGCTGCCCGTGCGAATGTCCTTAACCAAAATTGGCGATTGTGCATAAGCAATAATAGTTGCTAAAAGGGCAAGAGAAAGTAATTTTATTTTGTTCATATTTTGGTTTTTCTATTTGTATAATTTTATTGATAGCGGCTGATATGACTGCCACTACATATATTGGTTTAATAGTACGAAAATTATTTGTAATTGGGTTAGGGCGTTATTTTATTTCGAAAATAAATCATAAATATCAGTGCAACCTAATTTTGAGTATAGTTCTCTTCATGCTTAAACGAGACGCGATTATTTTTAGACTATTTTAGAATTAGAATTAGTATAACATCGGTTTACAAAATTACTGTTGCAATTAACCTTACTTGCAAAACCGCCCTACAAATTCCGTTGCATTTTTACTTCCTAATTGCAATGCTATTTGCCAATCTTTGCAAGCGCTAACAAGATTATTTTGCTTATAGAATATTTTTGCGCGGTTGTTATAAGCATCTGCAAAATCAGGTTTTAATGCAATTGCTTTGTTCAAATCTTTCATACACAATTCTAATTTATTTTCCTTTGATAATATGATGGAGTGCATATTATAAACGACTGCATTGGTGCTGTCTAATTGTATGTATTTTTCACAATCAATTTTTGCTTCCAAAAAATTATTGGTATGAATTTCAGCTTTTGTTTTTAGAATATAAATCTGCTTGCTATTTGACGTATATTTTTGTGCACTTTTTAAGTCGACAAGAGCAAGCAAATATTCTTTTTTATTCATGTAAAGTGTCGCACGGTTCATCAATGAAAACACATCGTTATTTTTACATTCTATGGCTTTGTTAATGTCGGACAATGCTTCGTCAAATTTTTCTTTGCCGATAAAGTAATTGCTACGAGTGCCATAAACGCGGCACATATAAGGCACATCTTTGTTATTGGCAATTATATTTGTCATCAATGTTTCTTCATTTTTCCAAACGGCACAGCGGGCAACATCTGTGTACGCAAAACAAATAAAATAGATGGTTGCTGCGGTATATAAAATCCACTTTTGTGATGTGTACTTTTTGATAAAAACAATTACTATTTCTGACAAAATAATGAACAACCCTATGTAAGGAAAATACGCATAACGGTCAGCCACAATAAATAAACGTGATGGTATTATTTGTATGTTTATAATGATGGTTGCGGCAAAAAGTAATGCGCCAAATACAATGATTTTGTTTTGCCTATTGCGATAAATAAAATACAAAAACAGCAATAGAATTACTGGTGATAAATAATATTCTGAGGGTAAATTATTATTTGTAAGTTCTGGATAAACATAGATGCTACATAGGTTAGTGGGCACAAATAATTTGCATAAGTAGAATGCAAATGAATAACATACCATAAAAAATATTTGTACTGCATTATATGAAACCATCATGCCATCAGTAATATTGTTAAGTGTGGCTTTGTTTAAAAGTGTAACAATTCCAAAAAATATGCTTAATAAAAAGAAGGGTGTTTTTTCAATAATTATTCTTGCCGAAAATAATTTTCTACCATAAAAATAATCTAACAAAACCAACACTATGGGCAATGTTACGGCTTGTGTTTTTGATACCAAACTAAATAAAAAAAACAACATTGAAATAATGAAATATTTTATTGCAAAATTGCTCTCTAAATATTTTAAATATGAAATAATTGCAAACAAATAAAAGCAGGTGTACATACTACTACTTCGTGCCGACATCCAGGCTACAACCTCAGCATTTAATGGATGTATGGCAAATAAGAATGCCACGAACAAGGCTGTGAAATTATTTTTGAGGAGCATTAAAATAAACTTATAAACCAATACAATGTTTAACAAGTGAAACAACACATTTATTAAATGGATAGGGTAGGGGTTGAGTGCCGAAAATTTGTAGTTTAAAGCATAAGAAATTACAGGTAATGGTTGATACATTATCACATAATAATTCTTGAAGAAAGTTGAAATGTTTTGCACTGAAATTTTTAATACTTCCGGATAATCAGTAAAATATTCATAGTCGTCAAAATGTAAAATTTGATTTTTGAGGCATGATGAAAAAATAAAAAAGGTTATAATTAAAATGATTGGCAAAAAAATTACATACTGCTTTTGAGGAGCAATATTTTTGGAATTGGGTACAATGTTTTTTTTCGCGGGTTTGCTCATCTCATTAAATTGTTTGCACAAAAAAAGCATTATTTAAAGAATATGAAATTTTAAGTTGGAATTCATTAAGTGCATTTAATACAAGTATGCCCCTCCCTCATTTTACCATTCACAAGAAATACCGTACCGTTCACAAGGTTGTTTTTTTATCCTCTTAGCGTTTCGCTTTTTTCGCAGGAATAATATAAATAAATAACAATGAAAAAAATTTACACTTTAATTGCAGCGCTGGCTATAACGTTTGCTGGCTATGCACAGAACAACGCATTAAATTTTGATGGCACTAATGATTACGTATCAACAAACTTTATTTTTAATAATTCATTATTTGCCAATTGGACTTTGGAGTGCTGGGTAAAAAGCCCTGCTGCACCTTCAGGAACTGGGTACTCTGGCCCTATATATGGCGACAATATGGGTATTGTTTGGAACCACGTTAGTGCGGCTTATAGTGGTGTTATTAATATTCGGGCATCGAATGGAAACTATTACGCTGTCTCGTTCGGTGCTATTACACCTAATACATGGTATCATACAGCTGCTGCCTACAACGGTACTGTTTTGAATGTGTATAAAAATGGAATTTCAGAAGCGTCATACAATGTGCCAAGTGGTGGTATGAGTAACGGTGTGTCTCCATTGCGAATTGGCAGACACCCCACAGTTGCTAACTATTTTAAAGGCACAATTGATGAAGTTAGAATTTGGAATGTTGCAAGAGCATGCGGTGATATAAATACTTACATGAATGTTGAACTTATAGGTAACGAATTAGGATTGCAAGGGTATTATAATTTTAACGAAGGTGTTGCAACGCTTCAAATGCTGCCGTTACAAGTATTAATGATTTATCGGCAAATAACAATGATGGTACTTTATTTAATTTTGGATTAGGTGGCACAACATCAAATTTTACCAATGGTGCACCTTTTGATATAGCAGTAAATTCTGGGTGTTTGGGCAACAGTTTAAACTTTGATGGGGTAAACGACTTTGTAACAACACCCATCATACAAAACTCAACTAACTATGGAGCTTGGACTATTGAATGCTGGGTAAATGGAGCTGCAGCACCTTCTGGAGCTAACTATTCAGGTCCTGCCTATGGCGACAATATGGGCATTATTTGGAACCATGTAAATGCAGCCTTTAGAGGTGCTGCAACCGTAACAACTTCGAATACCACATACGCTGCTTCGTTTGGAACTTTAGCAGGGGCAACTTGGTATCATTTAGCAGCAACTTTTGACGGTACAAATTTGAAATCTTACAAAAATGGTGTTCTTATTACAACTACTGTGGTTTCTGGTACAATGGTTAATTCAACTTCGCCTTTATTGATTGGTAAACACCCTACATTGGCAAATTATTTTCATGGTTCGATTGATGATATTAAAGTGTGGAATACTGCTAGAGGCTGTATTCAAATTAGTTCTAGAATGAACGAAGATTTGGTAGGAAACGAAATTGGTTTAACAGTATATTACGACTGCAATCAAGGTATTTCGGGTGGGGTAAATTATAACATTACAACTTTGGTAGATGCGTTGGAAAATACAAACCATGGTACATTAAGTGGTTTTGGATTAAACGGAACAGCCACTTCTAATTTTATAAATGGTGCACCGCACAACAATCAAATTGTATGCACACCTTTGCAACTAGCAATAAAATATAGTTTTAATAGTAGCAATGCAAACAATGATTTAAGCACAAACAATAACGATGAAGTAACTGGCGCAACACTTACTACTGATAGGTTTGGTAATGCCAATAAAGCGTATGCATTTAGCGGTAATACAACCGACAAAATAAATTTTGGAGATGTTCAAGCATTTAACAACGCTCAAAAATATACATTGTGCATGTGGCTTAATCAAGCACAACTAGATGTAATTGGTGGTATCTGGAATAAATCAAAAAATTTAGGTGGCAGTTGGGATTCGTTTATTCAGGGTCGTACCTACAATAACGGTAATTTGTATTACTCAGATTTACGCGCTTCCTTAGGTCAAAATGCAATTTCAAATGCTGGGCTACATTATTCATTAAATGTTACGGCAAATCAATGGTTTCATTATGCTTTAGTTTATGATGGAACTCAAACTGGCGATGCGAATAGGGTTAAAACTTATTTGAATGGTGTTTACTTGCCAAATACTTATTCAAACGAACAAATTTTTCAAAGTACAACACCTAATTTAAGCGGTGGTAATTTTATTGTAGGGCAAGCGAACTTGGGTTATCTTGGTGGTAATGGTTGGAATGGTAAAATTGATGATATTTTTCTATTTACAAATGCTCTTGGGACATCACAAATTGATAATATAAAAAATTTGCCGGCACCCCCCAATTGTAGTTTAACTACAGCTAACACAGCAGCAAACACAACTTGCGGTGCAAATAATGGTTCGGTTTCTACCTCATTAACAGGCACATATTTGTGGAGCAATGGCGCAACTACACAAGCAATAAACAACGTAGCGGCAGGTGCATATTCTGTAACGGTTACAGCAAACGGATGTACGGCAACAGCAACAAGCACGGTAGCTGTAAGCACTGCCTTATCAACAACAAATACAGCAGCAAACACAACTTGCGGTGCAAATAATGGTTCGGTTTTTACCTCATTAACAGGCACATATTTGTGGAGCAATGGCGCAACTACGCAAGTAATAAGTAACGTTGCAGCTGGTGCATATTCTGTAACTGTAACCTCGGGCGGATGTACTGCGACAGCCTCTAGCACTGTGAATGCAAGCACTGTATTATCACCACCACTTATTTCTGAAACAGGAAATACATTATCTACTCCAACCGGATTCGCATACGTATGGTATTTGAATGGTAGCGTAATTGCAAATCAAACGAGCAATACAATCACATATTCTCAAAATGGAAACTGTACTGTTGAAATATCAGATGGTAAGCAATGCATGGCTACAAGTGCTATTTACACAATAGTTTCGGTTGGAATTTCAGATGTTGCATCACTAGAATCTAACATTTTAATAACGCCAAATCCAGTTGATGAAAACTCAATGTTGAGAGTATTATCTCCAAAAAATGAATTGGTAAATGTGGTTGTAATTGATGTTACTGGAAAAGTAATTTTTACTGAAAGTTTAACTACAAATACCAACTACAATATCAATAAATTTATGAATGTAAAAAGCACTGGTATTTACTTTATAAAAGCAACCACTAGCAAAGGTTTAATAACAAAAAAATTCTTGAAAAAATAGTAGGTTTTCTAGTAAATTTCCTGCTATAAAAAAAGCTCTGCCTCACAACGGTGGGGCTTTTTTTACGAATGTACTTTGACGATTAATTTTGTTATAAATGCAAAAACATTTTAAGCGGATGGTTATTATTAAATACTTTCACGAAAACAATTGTAATTCAATATTTGTTTGAGATGTGTAAAACTTAATATTAATACTTAAAACAAAAAAAATTGGAACATTTAATCATTCAAATAAAAAAAATATCATTTCACACTTTGTCTTTGGTAGTGGTAATGTGCTACCTTAGTTGCCAAGGACAAAGCGTAAAACAAAATGTTGCAAAAAATGTTATTACAACCAATAAAAAAGGAAATATGGAATTGAATAATTTGACAGAAGCTGAAAAATATGTAATCCTTGAAAAAGGTACTGATAGGCCGTTTACAGGCGAATACACTGATTTGTTTAAGAAAGGAACTTATGTATGTAGGCAGTGCAATGCGCCGCTTTATACGTCTGATTCTAAGTTTCATTCGGGTTGCGGCTGGCCTAGTTTTGACCAAGAAATTGCGGGTGCAGTAAAGAAAACTGTGGATGCTGACGGGCAACGAACCGAAATAACTTGCAACAATTGTAATGGGCATTTGGGCCATGTGTTTTATGGCGAAGGCTTAACGCATAAAGATACTAGGCATTGCGTGAACACCACATCGCTTATTTTTGTTGAAGAAGGAGCAAAGCCAAATGTAGAAAAAGCAATATTTGCAGGAGGGTGTTTTTGGGGTGTTGAGTATTATTTTCAAAATGCAAAAGGTGTAATAAGCACGCAAGTTGGATATACTGGTGGTACAAAAGAAAACCCTACCTACAAGGAAGTGTGTAACCATAGCACAGGGCATTATGAAGCTTTGGAGGTAACCTTTAACCCTTCGCAAACTACTTTTGAAAATTTAGCAAAATTGTTTTTTGAGATACATGACCCTGAACAAGCCGATGGACAAGGCAATGATGTGGGGCCACAATATTTATCAGCAGTATTTTATGAAGATGAAGCGCAAAAAAAAACTACCGAAAAATTAATTTCGCAACTCAATGGCAAGGGGCTTAAAGTGGCCACACACTTAATTAAAGCAACCAAGTTTTGGCCAGCCGAAGATTATCACCAACAATATTATGAAAAAGGTGGAGGTACACCATATTGCCACAAACGCGTAGAAAGATTTTAACCGAAAGTAATGCTGGTACTTAAATTGATGCCCTAACTCAAACTTTGGAGTAAGTATATTGAATGTACAATCGGTATTATTTGGAATATTTATTTTTGAATTGCTGTATAGGCTTTGGCGGTGTATGTTCTTTAGTAGCTTGTAGTAAAAATCCTTCTTCTATTTTACAACGCTGTTTTTTATAAGGCCAGTTGTAATGATTGCTAGAAGTATTAAATGTTTAAATGGCAGTGTTTTTGTCAATTACAAATTTACGTTTAGCAGCATGTAGTCTTAGTGACTACGCACAACAAAGGTTGAGGAAAATTGGTTTTACGCACTTTCATCAAACATTATTTCCTCTGAACTGCCTATTTTATATAAAGGCTTCTCAATTGGTAATGTAAAATAAAATGATGAACCTTCACCTTCAATACTTTCTACCCATATTTCACCACCATTTTTTTCTAAAAATCCTTTTACCAGCAGTAATCCAATTCCCGCCCCTTTATTCATTTTTCTTGTTTCCGAAAGGGTTTTCATTTGTGGTGTAAAAAGTTTTTTCATTATCTCTTTCGACATTCCAATTCCAGTGTCCTTAACCTGAACAATAATTTTATCGTCTTTTCTTTTTGCTGAAACCGTTATTGTTCCGCCTTTTCCGGTATGTTTTATTGCATTTGAAACAATATTTTGAATGATTGAAATTAACATTTTACCATCCGCAAATACAGACAAATTCTCTTCAATTTCGTGATGAAGATTTATTGTGTTTATTGAAGCATTTTCGTTTAAAGTTTCAAAGACTTTATCAATGTATTCGGTTAGTTTTATTTTTGTTGGAGAAAAAGCGTCTGATGCATATTTTATTCTTGCCCATTCTACTAAATAGTCTAACATTTCTAATTCTTCCGTTGATGATTTATAAAGTAAGTCAAGCATTTCCTGAACAACGTCGGGCTTCATTTTGTGGAAATTTTCTTTCAAATATTTTGCAGTTCCAATAATAGCTGAAAGGGGGCTTCTTAAGTCGTGTGAAAGTATTGATAGAACACTCTCTTTATGCGTATTCAGTTCTTCTAATTCTCTAACATATTTTTTTATCGCATCCTCCGATTGTTTTCTTTCTGTTAAGTCACGCAATATTTTAACATAGCCCAACATCTCACCGTCTAAACCTATAAGAGGAAAAACTAAGCCATAAGCATAAAACAGACTCTTGTCTTTGGCAATATGCCATCTGTTATCCGTTGCCCTGCCTTCTTTTAAAGCCGTATCAATTTCTTTTTTCGGAATACCATTTTTTATATCCTCCTCAGTAAATATTAAATTAAATGGTTCGCCAATAACTTCTTCAGTTTCGTAACCAAATATTTTTGTGGAGCCTGAACTCCAACTATTGATTATGAATTCATTGTCCAATGTAAAAATTGAATAGTCTTGTAAGCTGTCAATTATTTGGCTATAAAATTCGGCAGTCGGTATGTATCGGTTTTTAAGAATTTTTTTTTTGTCTTGCTTATTGTCCATTTTATTTGGTTTAATCGTATGGTTGAATTGTTTTGTTAAAGTTTGCCCCGCCATTGCGTATAACGGTTTTCGGATTGGCGAAGGTGGCGATTTTTACCACAAATGTTGATGCGGAGCACCAAAGTTTGATTAAACACAAATGTGTCTGCGGAGCACTGAATCGCCACTTTTGCCAAACCGCTGTTAGGCGTATGTGCTTTGTTTCTATTGATATTGTCCACTTACTAATCATTGATTTATATAATCTATTAGTCAGCAAAGAATGGAGCAGCAAAAGGATTGTCTACAAGCCAAAGCCAAATTCCATCAGCACTTTTCCGCATCATATTAGCAGAAGCACCTTTCATATTAATAGAATTGCCTTGTGGGTCTGTTGCTTTCATAGTCCATTTGTCTAACCAATACATCATATCATTTCCGACTGGTGCATTTTTATGCTCA
>Ga0209181_10000152_pt1 | contig 123181 bp, 94 predicted proteins | sample MAT05_FD_187208 | JGI IMG/M metagenome (GOLD analysis project Ga0209181, IMG submission 187208) | Freshwater microbial communities from Lake Fryxell liftoff mats and glacier meltwater in Antarctica - MAT-05 (SPAdes) (version 2) | ecosystem: Environmental > Aquatic > Freshwater > Ice > Liftoff...
GCCACGGCGGCCGAAGCAAGCCTCAGGGAGATCTTTACCAACGATCGGCACTTGCTCGCTGCGGCTCCGCATTTCGGGCTGGTCGGGTCCGTGATTTCGTAAGCGCGCCGCTTAGTTCGCGAGCAGCTTCACCAGGCGCTCGTTGATGAAGAGGATCTCCTTGCCGGCTTTGGTTTTCGCGACGAGGCCCGCTTCGGCGAGGTCGTGGAGGTAGCGGGAGCAGGAGACACGGTTGCCGAGGCCGGCTTCTTCGAGGTGGCGGATTTTGCAATACGGGCGGACGAAAAGCTGCTCGATGAGCTCCTTGGAAAAGGTGCGCTTGGGCAGTTTCAGGCGCGCTTCTTCGACCATGCCGAGGAGCAGGTCGCCGATGGCTTCGATCTTCAACACGGTGGTCTCGGCGGTCGACTCCACGGCGCGCAGCACGTAGAGGATCCACGGCTCCCATGCGCCGGTCTCGGTCACCGCGCGGAGGTGCGAATAGTAGAGCGTCTTGTGCTCGATGATGTAGCGGCTGAGGAAGAGGATCGGCTGCTCGAGCAGACGCTGCTGGAGGAGATAGAGGATGAGCAGGATGCGTCCAGTCCGGCCGTTGCCATCGCGAAAGGGATGGATCGCCTCGAACTGGTAGTGCAGCACGGCGAGCTTCACGAGCGGATCCAGACCGTCCTCGGCGGTATTGATGAAGTCTTCGAGATTCGCGAGCAGCTTGCGGATGCGCGGCTCGCCATCCGGCGGCGTGTAGACGATCTCGCCGGTCGTGCGGTTTTTGAGATTCGCCCCCGGCGTGCGGCGCAGGCCGGCGTCCTCGGGTTTGATCATCGCCACCAACTCGATGGCGAGATCGGCGGAAAGCCGGCGGCGCTGACGCAAGGCCTCGGCTCCGTACCAGAGCGCTTCGTTGTAGTGCAGCACCTCCTTGGCGTGCGGGCTGATGTCGGCGGACTCGGTGCTGAGGCCGCGGTAGAGTTCATCGCTGGTCGTGAAGATGGCCTCGATCTCGGAACTCGCGCGCGCTTCCTGGAGCGCGATGGTGTTGAGCAAAATGGCCGGGTTCGGGACCGTGCGCGTGCGGCCTTTCAGCTCGGCGAGGCTGCGACTGGCGCGGATCGCGGCTTTGAGCACGGCCTCGGTTTCGAGCTGCCGGGTGGGTGGGAGGAGCGGCAGGGTATTGAAGGGCTGGGTGCGATCGAACTTGCTCACGGCGTGCACACGTAGCGGCGGACGTGTTCACGAAACAGGGAAATATGCACATGAGCGGCCGGACGTGTGCATTTCGTGGACACGAGCCCAGCGTAGCCAAATGCCACCGCCGCGAGTAGCCTCCCGCCCATGATCCAAGACCGCATCGCCAAGATCGAAGCAACCCTCGCCGGCGCGGCCGACCTTTCCCCCGCCACGCGGCAGGAACTCCTCGCCTTGCTCGCCGACCTGAAAACCGAGGTCGCCTCACTCCAGCCCAGCCACGCTGCGGAAGCCCATGGCATCGCCGACTCGACCGACGCCGCCATCGCCTCCGTGTCGCGCCCGGAGGACGACACGCCCGCCGCGCTGCGGAATCTGCGCGCCTCCGTGCAGGGCTTCGAGGCCTCGCATCCGCAGCTCGTCGCCGCGGTCGATCGCCTCGCCCTGACGCTTTCGAACATGGGCATTTAGGTTCCCCGAATCTTCCTCACCGTCATCCGCTCGATCTCCCTCCATCGACGAGGCGGAAGATTTAGAGGAATGGCTGAGGATGAGGAAAAATCGGCGTGGCATCCGCGCGGCGCGTCCCTACTTTCCCCGCCTCATGGAAATCGTGCCCATCGACATTTTTGGCATCCACGTGGATGTGCCCTTCACCCCGCCGCTCGGTATTCGCCAGGCGGACCTGGAGACCTTCGGCGCGACGCTGTGCGACACCGTCAAAGGTCTCAGCCTGCGCCCCGACCAGATCCGCGTGAAACGCTGGGACGAACTTTACGGCTACGAGCTATCCGCGCAGTTCTTCGGCGAGAACGGGACGGTCACCCGCACGGCGGATCGCATCAAGTTCGGCATCCGCAACGCGCGCACGGCGGGCGACTGGAAGATCATCCAGGACACGCTCCAGCGGTTTTACACGTTCATGGATTTTCCGGCGGAAAGCCTCACCGCGCTCTCGGCGCACGCGCATGTGAAGTTCGCCTCGGTCGAAGAACGCGACGCCTTTCTCCAGCGCTTTTCCTACAGCCCGCTTTTCTCCAAGCCGGCCGCGCTCGGCTACGTGCAGGTCATTGATTGGGACAAGGAAATCCGGGTCCTGATCGAGGCGTCGAATGTGGTGCTCGACGGGCTTTTCATCATGTGGGACACGCAGTTCACCAATGATCAGGAATGGGAAACCTTCCTCGCCTCCGTGCTCACGCTGATGGACAACTCGGTGAATCTCTTCGACATCGGCCTCGAGCCGCTGCGCGAGCGGGTGTGATTTTCTTTCACCGCGGAGGCGCGGAGGCGCGGAGATAGCCGGGAAGAAACACCCGCAACGACGTTCCTCCTCTGCGCATCCGCGGCTCGGCGGTTTTCAGAACTCGTTGATCAGGTGCCGGATCGCGTCGTCGCACGCGTCCACCGCGTCATAGCCGTCGGCATTCGACGCCGCGACGAACGCCGTATCCGCGCCGGGGCCCAGCCACATCACGGCATAGAACATCGTATTCTCGCCCGTGTGCATGAGCGCCACGCCGCCCGCCCAGCGGCGGCGCAGATTGCACCAGCCCATGCCGTAGGTTTGATCCTCGGGCGGATGATGCAGCTTCTCGAACGACTCGTAGCTGAGCAGCCAGCCTTCGCCGCGCTCCCCCGCCACATGCCAGGCGGTGTAACGCGCGAGGTCGGCGATGCTGCAGTGGACGGTGCCCGCGGGGCCGATCGCGGGCGGGTTGTCCGCGTCGGGGCCGGGCGGCACCGGCTGAAAGGGCGCCTCGTAGCCCTTGTGCCCCCACGGCTGGTCGAGTTGGCCCGGCGTGGCCGGCGCGCCGAACCCCGCGCTGAGCATGCCGAGCGGCAGAAAGAGGCGCTCCCGCATCAGCATCTCCCAGTCTTTTCCGGTCACCTTTTCCAGCATGGCTCCGGCGATCGCGTAGCCGGCGTCGGAATAAATCCACTTCGTCCCAGGCGGCCGCTCGGGCTCGCCGGCGAGGATGCCGCTGGCGTAGGCGAAGCGCTGTTCGGTGGGCGTGCCCTGTCGCGCGCAGGCTTCTTTCCACAGTGCCTTGGGCGCCTCCCCGGGGGCGCCGCTGCGTTGCACGAGCAGGTCTTCCAGCGTCACCTCGCGCCACGTTTTTTTCATCGGCATCTCGGGAAAAACCTCGGCGAGTGTGGTCTCCCAGCCGATCACGCCATCCTCCACCAGCATGGCCGCGAGCGAGGCGGTCATGGATTTGGTGCAAGAGCCGATGTGCCACCGGTCGTCGAGCGTCACCGGGGTGGGAGCGGCGGCACTGCGAGCGCCAGTTGCGCCGATGGCTACGAGTTGCCCCTCCACGATGGCCGCCGCGGCCAGCGCGGGAAGTTGATGCCTGGCGCGGATGTGCTCGAGATGCCCGCTGACATCGCGGGGCGCGGCGGAGCCGGAGCAGACCAGGAGACCGGCCACGGCCGCGACGACGAGAAATTTCACCGGCAGAAGAGAGCGCAACCGGACGCCGAGCACAAGCGGACGCTCGCCAGCCGGCGCGGCATGCCGCGTTCCAAAGCGGATGTTTTGCAACGCACTTGTTCCGGCAACTCCTTTGCCCCCCCGCGCCGCCAGCGCACCCTTGAACGCCGGCCGCATTCCCGCGCACAATTCCCTCCACCATGTCCCCCCGCCTCACTCCCGAACAACTCCGCAGCTTCCGCTGGTTTGGCCCGAACGATCTGCGCAGCTTCGGCCATCGCTCCCGCGCGCGGCAGATGGGGCTCGGGCCGGAGGATTGGGAAGGCAAGCCGGTCATCGCGATCCTGAACACCTGGAGCGAGATCAACCCGTGCCATCTTCACTTCAAGGTGCTCGCCGAAAACGCCAAGAAAGGCATCCTCCAGGCGGGCGGCATGCCGATCGAAATCCCGGTGCTTTCGCTCAGCGAAAACTTCATGAAGCCGACCACGATGCTCTATCGCAACCTGCTCGCGATGGAGACCGAGGAAGTGCTGCGCTGCCACCCGATCGACGGCGCGATCCTGCTCGGCGCGTGCGACAAAACCACGCCCGCGCTCATCATGGGCGCGCTCTCCGCGGGGCTGCCGTTCATCTTCGTCCCCGGTGGACCGATGCTCCGCGGCAACTGGCGCGGCGCGACGCTCGGCTCCGGTTCCGACGCCTGGAAATACTGGGCCGAGAAACGCGCGGGCAACATCGGCGACGAAGAGTGGAGCGAGATCGAAGCGGGCATCGCGCGCTCGCACGGCCACTGCATGACCATGGGCACCGCGAGCACCATGACCGCCATCACCGAGACGCTTGGGCTCTCGCTGCCCGGCGCGTCGTCCATCCCGGCGAGCGACTCCGCGCACTGGCACATGGCCGCGCAGAGCGGGCGGCAGATCGTTGAGAATGTGTGGGAGCAGGTGAACCCGGCGCAGTTCCTGACCAGCGAATCCTTTGACAATGCAATCACCGCCGAGATGGCGATTGGTGGTTCGACCAATGCCATCGTCCATGTCGTCGCCATGGCTGGCCGCGCCGGGGTGAAGGTGCCGCTCGACCGCTTCGATGAGATCTCCCGCCGGACGCCACGCCTCGCCGATCTCCGCCCCGCCGGGCGCTTCCTCATGGAGGATTTCTACTTCGCCGGCGGCCTCCGCGCGCTGCTCGCCCAGCTCGGCGATCTGCTCCACGGCGACGCCCGCACCATCACCGGCAAAACGCTGCGCGAGAACCTCGCCGGCGCCGAGATCTACAACGAGGAAGTCATCCGCCCGCGCACCAACCCGCTCTCGCCCGAAGGCGGCACCGCCGTCCTGCACGGCAACCTCGCGCCCCGCGGCGCCGTCATCAAACACGCCGCGATGGAGCCGCGCTTTCTCAAGCATACCGGCCCCGCGATCGTCTTCCGCGACTACGACGACCTCGCCGCGCGCCTCGACGATCCCGCGCTCCCCTTCACCGCCGACACCGTCATGGTCCTGCAAAGCGCCGGCCCGATCGGCGCGCCCGGCATGCCGGAGTGGGGCATGCTCCCGCTACCGAAAAAGCTGCTCGAAGCCGGGGTGCGCGACATTCTCCGCATCTCCGACGCCCGCATGAGCGGCACCAGCTACGGCGCCTGCATCCTCCACGTCGCGCCGGAATCCGCGATCGGCGGTCCGCTCGCGCTGGTCCGCGACGGCGACTTCATCACCCTCGACATCGCCGCGCGCAGTCTCACCCTCGAAGTCTCCGACGAAGAGCTCGCCGCCCGCAAAGCCGCCTGGAAACAAGCTCCGCGGCGCTACGAGCGCGGCTACCTCTCTCTCTTTCTCAATGAAGTGACGCAGGCCGACGAGGGCTGCGATTTCCGCTTTCTCCACGCCGGCAGCCCCACGCCGGAGCCGGCGATTCACTAATCTAAGAGCATCTACCGGAAGTCCGGCCGAAGAGCTGAGTTTGAGCCGCGGATGGACGCGGATGAAACGCGGATGCAGAGAATGCGAAGGTTTTCCCATCCGCGAAAATCCGCGTCCATCCGCGGCTAAATTGACCTTCGGTTCATCCTCTGAGCCGATGGATCGGAACGAGATTTCCGGCGGCGGTTTGCGTGGATTCAAGGTCCTAAAATCCGCTCGCGCGCGGGGCGACGAGGCTACTGCTTCTTGACGTTGCGCCGCAGGAAAGTGGGCACGTCGAGATCCTGGCCGTCGACGATGGTCGGCTCGCTCTTCTCAAAACGACCGCGGGTCGCGGGCTCGAATTGCATTTGCTCCTGCTTGGCTTCGCGCGGGGACTTACGCGGCACGGGGGCCTTGGCAATGGCGGGGAGCGGAGCCGCGTTGCCCACCGGCAGGAGTTCGGGCTCGGGCATGATCACTTTCTTCCCCGGCGCGGTCACGAGGATGGTCTCGTCCTTGGTCGCCTCGGCGTCGTCGACCGGCTGCGGAGCGGCAGCGCGCTGCGGCTCGCGCGGCGCCGCGGGTGCAGCTTCCTGGCGAGGCGCGGAGCGCACGACTTCCTCCACGGGAGCGCTGCCCACCGGCACGGAGCTAATGAGGGTCACGCACATCCGGCCGCCGAGCAGCGGATCGACGCTGGTGCCGAAAAGAATCTGGGTGGTGTCGCTGACATGGCGGCCGAATTCCTCCATGAGAATCTGCACTTCGTTGAGCGTCATGCTGGGGCCGCCGGTCACGTTGATCAGGACGCTGGCGGCATCTTCGAGCATGCGGCCTTTGTCCATGAGCGGGCTCTTCAGCGCACGAGCCAGGGACTCGTGCGCGCGGTTGTCGCCCTCGGCTTCACCGAATCCGAAAAGGCAGCGCGAGGCGCCGCGACCCGCCCCGCGGAGCGCGGTCGAGAGATCGTCGAAGCCCATTTTGACGATGCCCTTTTGCGCGGTGAGCGCGACGACGGCGCGGACGCTTTCGCTGATCGTGCGGTCGGCGGCGGCGAAGGCTTCCTGGATGCCGGCGCGGGGGGAGACGGCGTCGCTCATCTTGTCGTTGTCGAAGCAGACGACGACATCGGAGACGGATTGCAGCGCGGCCAGCGCTTCCTCGGCCTGCGCCATGCGGCGGCGTCCCTCGAAAGCAAAAGGCATGGTGGCAAAAGAAACGACGAGCGCGCCCTGCTGCCGCGCGACGAGGCCAACGAGCCGCGCCGCGCCCGAGCCGGTGCCGCCGCCCATTCCCACGCAGACAAAGACGAGCTGCGCCCCATCCACCGCCGCGCGGATGTCATCGAGGCTCTCCTCGGCCGCCGCGTAACCCATTTCCGGATCCCCACCCGCGCCGAGCCCGCGCGTGCAACTCGCGCCGAGCTGCACTTTGTTCGACGCGACGGAGCTGGTCAGCGCTTGCACGTCGGTGTTCATGGCGATGAGTTCCGCTCCAGTGACGCCATCGAGCATGAGGCGGTCGAGCGCATTGCTGCCGGCGCCGCCGAGGCCGATAATGCGGACGCGGACATCGGGCGAAGGTGCGGACATGGAGAGGTGGCGTTGGAGGTCGATCATATGGCGTGGAGTTGGGATCGGGCAGCGGGAGTCAGGAGTCAGGAGTCAGGAGAGCGGTGGTGTAGCGGTCGAGGAGCTTGCTGGTTTCGTCGAGCAGGGCGCGGAGGGAGGCGCAGTCGCAGTAACTAAGGTCGTGCGAAAGGATGAGGTAGTAGCGGCACTCTTCGAGCGAACCCTGCGCGGTGTTCATGAAGCGGGCTTTGTCGGCGCGCCCGCGTTTGCGGAATCCCTCAGCGATATTCGCGGCAACCGAAACCGCAGCGCGGCGAAACTGCGAAGTCAGCCCATAGATCTCTTCCCGAGGAAAACTCCGCGTCACCCGATACACGTCGAGCACGAACGCGTGGGCTTTCTGCCAAACGATCAAATCCTGAAATGTTTTTGCGGGCGGAAGTTTCATGATTCTGACTCCTAACTCCTGACTTCTGGCTCCTTCTTCAGTCACCAGAGTCCGAAAAACGACAAGCGATCCGCGAGGCGGCGGAAGATGCCGCGGGGGCGGATGGGCTGCGTGGCCTCGGCGTATTTGATGAGGCCGATCGCGGTGGAGTATTGCGGATTCTCAAACGCGGAGGTGAGCCCGGAGACGGTCTGCGCGTGGGTGACGTGGACGGGCATGCCGAAGACTTCTTCGGCGAGTTGCTGGATGCCTTTGAGCTGGCTGCAACCGCCGGTGAGCATCATGCCCGCGCCGAGAAAGTGCAGGAAGCTGTCGGCATCGAGCTTCTTCTTAAGCAGCTCGAACGTCTCGCGCACGCGGCAGTGGATGATGGTGTTGAGCATCTCGCGCTCGATCTCCTTGCCGGCGAATCCAGTCTCGTCCTTGAGCTTCACGGTTTCGCCGGGAAGCGCCTTGCCCATGACGACGCTGCCTTCTTCGACCTTCAGCTTTTCCGATTTCGCCATCGGAATGCGGAGGCCGAGCGAGATGTCGTTGGTGATGTGATCGCCGCCGATCGGCAACGAGCCGCTCTGCTTCACCGCGCCATCGACATAGACCACGTAATCCGTGGTGCCGCCGCCCATGTCCACGACGAGCGCGCCGAGGGTCTTCTGATTTTGATCGAGCACGACCTGCGCGGTGGCGAGCGGGGCGAAGACGATGTCGAGCACTTCGGGGCCGACTTCCTTTACGCAGCGGACGCTGTTTTTGATCCGCGTGGCGACGCCGTGGATGATGTGAAAATCCGCTTCCAGCTTCCGCCCGAGCATGCCGATGGGATTGAGCACGCCATCCTGCCCGTCCACGTAGTAGTGCTGCAGGATCGAGTGGATGAACATGTTCGGGGCCGGGATGCTGACCTCGCGCGAGCTGGATTGAACATCCTCGAAATCCTCCTCACAGATCTCGTCGCGATCCTCCGGCAGATTCACCGCGCCGCGATTGTTGAAGCAATCGATGTGGCCGCCGGTGATCGCCAGATAGACGCTGCCGATCATCACGTCGCTCTTCTCCTCGGCATCGACGAGCGCTTCACGCACGCATTTGCTCGCGGTTTCAAAGTCCACGATCTCGCCTTTGCGCACGCCGCGCGAGGGAGCCTGGCCGACGCCGAGGATGCGGATGGTGCCGTCTCGTTTCGTCTCGCCGACCACGGCGCAGACTTTCGAGGTGCCTACTTCTAAACCGACGACAATATTTTCTTTGGACATCAGTTATGGAGGCGGAAGGGTTGTTTTTTGGGGCCCTCGGATTTCGAGTTAGATTTCGATTTCACCGGCGCGGGCGTGGAGCCGGTCTTGGGTTTCAACAGGTTGGTGAAGATGTTTGGCTTCGGCGTGGCGGCGGGAGCCACGGGGATCGGCGTGGCGACGACCGCAGTGGCTTTCGGAAAGGGCAGCGGTCCCGGCGCGGGCGCCTTGGTTCGGTCGATGGGAGCCGGCGTGGCCGCCTTGGCTTTCAAATCGGGCTTCGGCGGCGCCACGGATTCACCCTCGGCAGGCACCGGCTCGACGAAGGTCACCGGAGTGTTCCGCTCGACGATCAGGTTCACCGTCTGGATTTCCATCAGGCCCTCTGCGGCGCGCGAAAGGTAACGGTGCAATCGCGCGAGTTGCGCGTCGATCCGCTCCAGGCCGAAGGTGATCTTGGCGAGGCTGTGCGCCGTGACGACGAGGCAGTAGCCCTTCGACACGTCGACGTGCCGCGCCTGGAAACGGGTGCTCTCCGAAGTCAGGCGAATGATCTCCAGCGCGGCCTGCATCTCCACCGTCGTCACCCGCTGCCCGGGCACGAGATTTCCGGTCTCGACGCCGGAGATCACGGGGAAGTTCAGGTACTCTTCGAGCCGTGCTCTCGACTTCATGAGCACGCCACGCGCGTCGATCAGAAACGCCTTCTCCGACGTGGTCGGATCTTCGGCCGGCTTGGCCACCACCCAGGCAATCGGACGCCGCTCGGCCACGGTCACCATCATCCGGTTCGGCAGCGTGCGCGTGACTTCGGCGTTCTCGACTTGCGGCATTTTTTCGATCTCTTCGCGCGCCTTGCTGATGTTCACGAGGAAGATGTTGCGGCCGGCCGCGAGGTTGCCGGCGGCGAGCACTTGATCGCGGGTCAGCGTCCCGTCGGTGACGTATTTCAATTCCCGCACCGCGTAGTCCGGATTCTCGAAAACGAACCGCCGCAGCGCTTCCTTCCCGCCGATCCAACTGCCCGCGATCAGCATCACCGCCAGCGTCACGCGAGTCGTGATACTGACGATCCGCGCGATCCTGCGGCGGCGCTCCGTGCTGGCGCGGATTTTCACGTCCAGCAGATGGTGCTGCTTTTTGCGCTGGCGCTCGTTGGTCGTGCGGCGGTTGGCGGCGGGTTTGCTCATTACGGGGCGAAGCGGGTGAGAGACAGCTCGACGATGCGGCGGCAGAGTTCCGGGTAGCTGATGCCCACCACCGCCGCGGCTTCGGGTAGCAAGCTGGAGGGCGTCATGCCGGGGATCGTATTCACCTCGAGCACGAACGGTTCGCCATCCGCGGTGAGCAGGAAGTCGACCCGCGAATAGACTTCGAGATCGAGCGCGCGGTGCGCGTCGAGCGCGAGTTGCTGGATGCGCGCGGTCAGCCCGGCATTGATCGGCGCGGGGCAATAGTGATCAGCGCCGGCGGCGTTCGGATTCAGGAACGGGTATTTATTCTCGAAGTTGTAGAAGTCTTTCCTGGCTTTGATCTCGATGATCGGCAGCGCCTGATCGCCCACCACGCCGACGGTCAGCTCGCGTCCCGCGATGAATTGTTCGACGAGCAATTCGCTGCCGAATTTCCACGCCTCCGCGAGCTTCTCCGCCAGTTCGGCGGCTTCGTGCACGATGTAAATGCCGACGCTCGATCCTTCGCGCGGCGCCTTGAGGACGAACGGAATCGCCAGCGTCGGCGCCGCGCCGTCGCGGATGATCTCGAACTTCGCCGTGGGCACGCCGCGCTCGATGAGCCGCTGCTTCGTCGCGATTTTGTCGATCGCCAGTTCGCTGCCGGCCACGCCTTCGCCGGTGTAGGGGATGCCGCGGGACTCGAGGATGCGCTGCACCTGGCCGTCTTCGCCGAAGGTGCCGTGGATGACGTTGAACGCGACCGCCGTGCCTTCCGGCACGAGGAAATTCCCGTCATCGACAATCACCTCCGTGACGTCGGCGCCGATTTCACGCAGCGCTTTGACGACCCCCGCGCCGGACGCGAGCGAGACTCTGCGCTCGGAACCAGGGCCGCCCATCAGGACGGCGATTTTTTTGTGGGTGAGGTCGGTGGACATGGATCGGTGAGTGGTATGCATCCCCGGCGAAACGCGAGGGGCGGGCGGTTCTTGCAGCGCCAGTTCAGTCATGGAGCCCTTTCTCCTCGCCGACGATCTGCACTTCGGTCTCCAGCGTGATGCCGCGCTGCGCGAGCGCGGTTTGTTTGACCTGATCAATCACCGCGAGCACGTCTGCCGCCGTCGCGCCGCCGTCGTTCACGATGAAGTTGCCGTGGATTTCGGACACCTTCGCCCCGCCGACTCGCGCGCCTTTCAAGCCGAGTTCATCGACGAGTTTGCCGGCCGGGCATTGCTCCGGATTTTTGAAAATGCAGCCCGCGCTGGATTCGCGCGGCTGGCTGGTGCGGCGCTTCTGCGTCGAGGCTTCGAGCAACTTCTCGATTTCCTCCGGCGTGCTCGGGTGACCGACGAAGGTCGCCGAAACCGCAAAGTTTTTCTGCAGCGTGCCACAGTGCCGGTAATGCACGTCCATCTCCGCCGGTGTCTTCATGTAGAAGTGCCCGTGCGGATCGATGTAGCGCACGCTCACCACCTGCTTGAACGTCTCGCCACCCATCGCGCCCGCATTCATCCGCAAGGCACCGCCGACGTTTCCCGGAATGCCCTCGAACCACTCGAAGCCGCCGATCTGCGCATCGCGCGCGGCATAGGCGAGTTCCTTTTGTTTCACGCCGACACCGGCGCTGATCTGACCTTCGCGCACTTCGATGACCTTGAACTCCCCGCGCGCCAGATGCACGACCACGCCGCGGATGCCGCCGTCGCGCACGAGCAGATTCGAGCCGCGGCCCATGACGAAAAGTGGGATCTCGCGCAACGTGCAAAACCGCACGAGCCGCGCGAACGCTTCCTCCGTCTCCGGCTCCGCCCAAAACTGCGCCGGGCCGCCGACGCGCATCGTCGTGTGTTTCGCGAGTGGTTCGTAGAGTTTGATCGTGCCGTGACCCATCACGGTCTGGAGTTCGTCGAGCAGCGCCACGTCCTTCGCGAGCAGCGACGCCGCTTCGTGAATGTTGCCCGCGCCGAGGCTGATCACGCAGTCGCCGGGCTCGAGAATGCGGCCGATCTCGAGCGCGATCTTTTTGCGGTCGGGCTGGAAGTGGGCGGACTCGTGACCTTCGCGCACCATCTCGTCTACGATCGTCTGTCCGGTCACGCCGGCGATCGGCTCTTCGCTCGCCGCGTAGACATCCGCGATGATCGCGTGATCGGCGTGGTGGAACGCGCGGCCGAAATCCTCCTTCAGCTTCAGCGTGCGCGAAAAGCGGTGCGGCTGGAACATGCAGAGCACGCGTTTGCGGCCGGTGTTGCGCGCGGTGGCGAGCGTCGCCTTCACCTCGCTGGGATGGTGGCCGTAGTCGTCCACGATCATGTAGCGGTCGCTGCGATATTTGATTTCAAACCGCCGCCGCGCGCCGCGAAAACTTTCCAGCGCCTCGGCGATTTTCGCGAACGGGACGCCGAGTTCCGTGGCCAGCGCGATCACGCTCACGGCGTTGCTCACGTTGTGCCGGCCGGGCACGTTCAGCGCGATGGCGCCGAGCGGTTCGCCGCCGCGCAGGACGCGGAAGTAGGATTGGAAATCTTTCGAGTGAACGTCGTCGAAGCGATAAAACGCCGCGCGCGATTCACCGTAGGAAATCGCGCCAGGATGCTCAGCGCAGAGGCGCGTCGCGTTCGCATCGTCCGCGCAATAGAAGACGTGGCCGCGCGTCTGGCTGAGCAGTTGATTGAAGACCGCCTCGATCGCGGCGAGGTCGGCGTAGTAGTCGAGATGCTCTTCCTCGACGTTCAGCACGATCGCGTGCTCCGGGTGGTAGAAGGCGAGCGTGCCGTCGCTTTCATCGCCTTCCGCGACGAAGAACTCGCCTTCCAGATCCCAGTTCGCATTCGTGCCGAGGATCGGAATCTCCGCGCCGACATAGTGCGAAGGATGCAGCCCGCCGACTTTCAGCACATGCGCCGCCATCGACGAAGTCGTCGTCTTGCCGTGCATGCCGCCGACCACGATGCCTTTCTTCGCGTGCATGATCGCCGCGAGCGCATCGGCGCGCCGCACCATGTTGCGACCGCTGCGGATCGCCTCGTCGTACTCCGGATTGCCCGGGCGGATCGCCGACGAAAAAATGATCAGGTCCGCATCGCCAATATTCTCCGCGCGCTGGCCGAGATAAAAGCGCAGCCCGAGCGATTCGAGCCGGCCGATCTCGCTGGTGCGCGCCTTGTCCGAGCCGCTGACGTGATGATTCAACGCGATGAGCAACCCGGCGATGCCGCTCATCCCCGAGCCCGCGACGCCGATGAGGTGAATCTTCAATTCACCTCCGACGAGGATGTCTGCAAGGATTTGGCCGGTATCCAAACTAGTGGAGCGTTGAAGGTTGAGAGTTGAGAGGCGTCGCAGCGGCGATCACGACATCAGCGACTCGCTCGGCGGCATGCTCGGGCGAGAGGCTCGCGCTGCGGGCGGAGGCATCGGCCAGCCGCTCCGGATCGGAAAGAAAAAAGAGCAGCTTTTCCGCGAGGTTTTCGCCGCTCGTTTCGCGCTCCTGTAATAGCGCAGCGGCACCCGCGCTTTCAAAGATTTTCGCGTTCAAAGTTTGATGATCTTCCGCCGCATGCGGATACGGGATGAGGATCGAGGGGAGGGCGAAGTGCGAAAGCTCGGTGAGGCTCGCCGCCCCGCTCCGCGCGATGGCGAAATCCGCGGCGCTGTAAGCCTCTTCCATCCGGTGATGGAACGCGGCGACGAACGCGGGAATGCCCGCCTGCCCGTAAGCTTCGCGCAGCGCCGCTTCGTCCGACGCGCCGCTGAGATGAATGACCTGCAACGGCGTACCCGCCAGCCGCGGCAGCGCGGCGATGAGCGCGCGGTTGATGCCCTGCGCGCCCTGGCTGCCGCCCATGACGAGGAGCGTGGGGCGACCGGGCGTGAGGTTGAAAGTGGCGAGCGCCGTCGCCTGGGCGAGGCGCTCGACGAGGGAGGTGCGGACCGGCGTGCCGGTCACGTCGCACTTCCCCGTGGGGAAAAATTTTTCGCATTCCGCAAAGCCGAGCAGCACCCGCGTGACGAGCCGCGCATTCAGCTTGTTCGCCTTGCCGGGGATCGCGTTCGACTCGTGGACGAACGTGGGGATCTTGCGCCCGCGGCCCGCGACGATCGGCGCGGTGGATGTGAAGCCGCCCATGCCGAGCACGGCGTGCGGCGCGAAGTCGCGGTAGAGCGATTTCACCTGCGCGAGGCCGGCGCGGAATTTCAGCACGAACATCACCAGCGCGAGCGGCGACTTGCTTTGCAGCCCCACGCCCGGCACGCGCTCGATGCGAAACTCACTGCGCCCCTGCGTCGCGAGCGAGTCGATCTGCTTCTCCGAAATGATGAGCATCACGCGATGCCCCCGCTTCACAAAAACCTCGCCGACGGCGAGGCCCGGAAAAAGGTGTCCGCCGGTTCCCCCGGCCGCGATGACGAAGTTCATGTCAGAGTCGCGTGGGTCGGCGGTGGCCTTTTTTGCGCACGAGGATCGGCATCGTGGTCAGCACGCGTTCTTCTTTTTCGGTCAGCCCCTGACGGTAAATGTTGATCAGAATGCCGATGCCCAGCATGCAGAAAACGAGGTTCGATCCGCCGTAGCTGATGAACGGCAGCGGGAAACCTTTGTTCGGCAGCACCATGGTGGTGACGCCGATGTTCACGGCGGCCTGCAGCGAGACGAGCATCACGATGCCAAAACCGAGCAGCATCCCGAAACGGTCGCGCGCCCGCAGCGCGATGATCGCGCCGCACATGACGATGACCACAAAGCCGAAGACGATGAACAGCGTCACGCGGAGCCCGAGTTCTTCGCCGATCACCGGCAGGATGAAGTCCGTATGCGCCTCGGGAAGGAACGCCATTTTCTGCCGCCCGTTGCCGAGCCCCAACCCTTCCACCCCGCCGGAGCCGAGCGCGATCAAGCCCTGCATCTGTTGATACGCGTCGTCGGGATATTTCTGCGGATTCATGAACGCCATGACGCGGTTCATGCGCTCGGGCATCTTGCTCACCGCGAAGCCGAGACCCATGAACCCGATCAGCACCATCGGGAAAAGGTAACGCCACCGCGTCCCGGCGACGAACATGATGACGAAGGTGGTGATGCCGAGCAGTGCCGTGGTACCCATGTCCACCTCCGTGGCGATGGGCAGGGCGAGGCAGACGAAAAACAGGAGCGGCAGCACGAAGCCTCTCAGGAAACTGAGCGCGTTGTTTTCGTCCCGCGCGAACCACCAGGCGAGCGTGGTGACCGCGGCGAGCTTCGCAAGTTCGGACGGCTGGAACGAAGCCGAACCCACATGAATCCAGCGCGAGGCGCCCTTGATTTTCATCCCGATGCCGGGGGCGAAACAGCAGAGCAGCAACACGAATGAAACCCCGAGCAAAAGCCACCACCAGCGCTGGAGCAGGTGATGATCGAGACACGACGCGCACAGGCAGACGACCGTCGCCACGCCGAGCCACATGGCCTGGCGCTTCAGGAAATACAACTGGTCACCGTGATTGCCGGGGGCGAAAGCCGCCGTGCTCGACAGCATCACCAGTCCGAGCACGATCAACCCGATCACGGCGATCACCAGAAAGTAGACGCTGTTGCGATGGACGTTCACCCGGGCGCGTTTTGGTCGTTAATTTTTTTTTACGGGGATGCTCAGCTTCTGGCCGAGCTGCAGTTTTTTGGGGTCGGTGACTTTGTTCACCTTCAGCAAGTCATCGACGCTCACGTTGAAGCGCTTCGCGATCGCGGTCGCGGTGTCGTTTTTTTGCACCTCGTAGCTGCCGGGCGTGGCGGGTTTCGTCGGGGCGGAAGGCTCGGCTTTCTTCGCCGCGGGATTCGGTGCCGGCGGCTCGATCGCGGCGCTCGGAGGCGCCGTGGATTTCGCCGGCACGTTGAGGATTTGTCCGGGCCGCAGCGTCGCCGTTTCCTTGTTGGCAAATTGTAACGCGGCAACGCTCACGCCGGTTTGTTGCGAGATCTTCGAGAGCGTGTCGCCCGGCTTTACGTTGTAGATTTTGGCGTTCCCGATCGGCGTGCTCGCGAGCGACGCGGGGGCCGCGGACGCGCCGGCGGTCTTCGCGGCCACTTCCGGGGCAGGGGCCGCGTGCCCTTTTGCGGGCGCGGCGGCCGGTTCGGTCGCGGCGGATTTCTCCACCATCGGTTTCGCCGAGGCGGACGTGGGCTCGAGTCCCTTGCGGTGCGCCTTGATACTGTTGAAGGCGTAGATGCCGCCGACGGCGACCACATGCAGGATGAGGACGACGAAGAACGCGCTGGAGAGGCGCGTCTGCGGTTCGTCGTCGAAGTCGTCTTCGGCTCGCATGCGCGCGGTCGCGGCCTGCAGCTTGACGGGTTTGGTTTTCGCGGGCTTCCGCGTGAGGAAGCCCGGACGCTTGAACGTCAGTTTCGGGATTTGCAGTTTCATTTGGTTTCGATGGCGTGGACCAACGCGCGGAACTGATTTCCGCGGTCGGCGTAGTTTTTGAACATGTCGAAGCTCGAGGTGCCGGGGCTGAGCAGGACGACGTCGCCCGGCACGGCGAGATCGCGGGAAAGCTCCACCGCCTTTTCGAGCGACCAGCCCGCGTTGGCGATTTTCACGCGGTCCTTCCACAGCGCCTCGATGCGGTCGGCCATCTCGCCGAGCACCACCACCGCGCGGCATTTCTCCGCCACGAGTTCGGTCAGCGCGTCGTATTCGAAGCCTTTGTCCTTGCCGCCCGCGATGAGTACGACGGGCCGCGTTTCCGAGGCGAGCGCCTTTTCCACGGAATCCGGATTGGTGCCCTTCGAGTCGTTCACGTATTCGACGCCGTTCACCGTGCGGATCGGTTCGCCGCGGTGCGGCAGCGGTTGGTACTCGCGGAGCGGGCCCGACATCTCCGCAAAGCTGAGGCCGCGCACGAAGCCGACGCCGAGTGCCGCCATGAGATTCTCCGCGTTATGCAGGCCGCGAAGTTTCGTCTCGTTCACGGCGAACACGCGTTCGCCGCGGAAATAAATGACCCCGTCGCGCAGCTCGAAATCGCCGCCTTCCACATAAGCGCTGAAGGTGATTTTGCGCGCCGCAATCTCGGGCAACTTGTCGCGGAAATTCACGATCGCCCAGTCGGTGGCATCCTGGTTTTCGAAGATGCGAATCTTCGCGGCGTAGTATTCCTCAATCGACCGGTAGCGATCGAGGTGATCGGCCGCGAAGCCCAGCCACACCGAGGTTTGCGGGCGGAAGCGGCGGATCGTTTCGAGCTGGAAAGAGCTGACCTCCAGCGTCATCACGTCCAGGTCCTTGCTCTGCCGCACGCGGGCGGAAAAGGCGGGGCCAATGTTTCCCGCGGCGAGCGTCTTCACGCCGCAGCCGAGCAGCATCTTTTCCACGAGCTGGGTCGTGGTCGTTTTCCCATTCGTGCCGGTGATCGCGATGATCGGGCACGCACACATTTCGTAGGCGAGTTCGAGTTCGCCGATCATCTCGATACGGCGCTTGATGAAGTTTTGCACCAGCGGCACCGCGGGATCGATGCCGGGGCTGAGCACGGTGAGATCGTAGCGGCCGTGGGCGCTTTCATGTTCGGCCGCGAGGCCCGCAATGACGCGGATGCCTTGCACGCCGAGCGCATCGATTTTTTTGCGCAGCTTATTCTCTTCCGCGGTATCGAGGATGGTGATCATGGCTCCCTCTCCTTTCAAAAGGACGGCAGCGGATTCCCCGCTTTCGCCCGCGCCGAGCACGGCGATTTGTTGGTTGGCGTAAGACACATTCAACGCAGCTTGAGCGTGGCGAGCCCGAGGAAGGCGAACATGATCGAGAGGATCCAAAAGCGGACGATCACGGTGTTCTCCTTCCAGCCTTTGAGCTCGAAGTGATGGTGGATGGGCGACATCAGAAAAACGCGGCGACCTTCGCCGTAGCGGGCCTTGGTGATCTTGAACCAGGTGCGCTGGATGAGCACCGACGCGGCCTCGATGACGAACACGCCCCCGACGACGACGAGCAGCAGCTCCTGTTTCGTGCAGATGGCGACGACGCCGAGCATGCCGCCGATCGCGAGCGAACCGGTGTCGCCCATGAAAACTTTTGCGGGATGACAATTGAACCAAAGGAAGCCGAACGACGCGCCAACGAGAGCCATGCAAACCACCGCGAGTTCGCCGGCGAACGGGTAGAACGGGATGCCGAGATAGCTCGAAATTTTCACGTGCCCGCAGATGTAGGCGAGGATCGCGTAGCAAAAGGCGGCCGTGGTTGTGCAGCCTGCGGCGAGGCCGTCGAGGCCGTCGGTGAGGTTCACGGCATTCGACGCGCCGACGATGACAAGCGCGAAGAAGACAAAGGTGAAGATGCCAAGATTCGCGATGACTGGATCTTTATAGAAAGGCACGTAGAGCGCGCGCGCCTGCACCTCGATCTGTGGATTGGTGAGGAAAAAGAGTGAGACCGCGAGCGCCACGAGGCCCTGCCCGACGAGCTTGGTTACTTCGCTCACGCCCTTGGAATTCTTCTTCGTGATCTTGAGGTAATCGTCCCAGAAACCGAGGCCGCCGCAGGCCACGAGGGCGAAGAGTAGCAGCCACACCGCCGGGTTATCCGGCCGCGCCCAGAGGAGCGAGGAGACGAACACCGCGCCGAGCAGCAAGACGCCGCCCATCGTGGGCGTGCCCGCTTTGCCGCCGTGCAGTTCGTAAAGTTTGTGGACCTCTTCCTTGGTGCGGATGGGCTGGCCCATCTTCAGCGAGATGAGGCGGCGGATGACCCAGTTGCCGCACATCAGCGAAAGCAGGAACGCGGTGATCGCCGCCGCAACCGCGCGGAAGGTGATGTACTGAAAGACGTTGAACGCCCGCAAGATCTCCGGCGCGTGCCGTTCACTGAGCAGGTGGAGATAGTACATCATGCCGCCTGAAGTCCCTCCACGATGCGCTCCATTTTGGCGGAGCGGCTGCCCTTCACGAGGACGAGGTCGCCCGGCTGCGCGAGTTCCGCGAGCAGCACGGTGGCCTCTTCGGTGGAAGCGGTTTTCCGCACCTGATCGACCCCGCCACCTTGCGCGGCTTCGGCGATCCAGGTCGCCTGTTCGCCGACGGTGATCACGCAATCGATGCGTTCGCGCGCGGCCACTTCGCCCACGCTGCGATGTCCGCGCTCGGCCTCGTCGCCGAGTTCACCCATCGCGCCGAGCACCGCGATGCGGCGGCCTTTGGTCGGCAGCGTGGCGAGCGTGCGCAGCGCGGCGGCCATCGAATCCGGGTTGGCGTTGTAGGTGTCGTCGAGAATGGAAATGCCGCGCACCAGCTTTTGTTCGAGGCGGCCTTTGGTGAGGCTGAGTTTTTTGAAACCGGCGGCGCTTTCTTCGAGCGTGAGCCCGAACACGCGACCGGCCGCGGCGGCGAGCAGGGCGTTTTGCACCATGTGTTCGCCGGGCACGGGCACCGCTGCGGCCACGCTGCGGCCATCGGCGGAAAGCTGGAAGCTGGTTCCCGTCGGGCCGGCGCGCAGTTCGCTGGCCTGCACTTCACCGGCGCCGATCCCGGCGAAGACGGTTTTCGCTTTCGTCCGCGCGGCGATCGAGGCCGAGAATTCGTCCTTCGCGCTCAGGATCACGGTGCCGCCGTCGGGGAGCGCCTCGGCGAGCATGCCTTTCTCCAGCGCGATGGCTTCGCGGGTTTTCATGAACTCGATGTGCGCGGTGCCGACGTTCGTGATGATCGCGACATCGGGCCGCGCGAGTTCCGCAAGCGGTGCGATTTCTCCGGGGTGATTCATCCCGATCTCGAAGACGCCGATCTGATCGCTGCCGCGCGCACGCAACATGGTCAGCGGCAGCCCGATGTGGTTGTTGAAATTTCCCTCCGTCTTCGTGACGCCGAAGCGTTCACCGAGCACGCCCGCGGTGAAATCCTTCGTGCTTGTCTTGCCGTTACTGCCGGTAATCCCGACGACTTTCAGCGACAGGCTCTGGCGATAACCGGCCGAGAGCCGCTGAAGCGCCAAAAGCGAATTCGCGACCTGGATCACTCCGAACCCGGCAGGCAGGTCCGGCGTGATTTGTTCGACGATCGCGGCGGCAGCGCCGAGCCGCGCGGCTTCGGCGACGAACGTGTGCGCGTCGAATTTCTCACCGCGCAACGCGACGAACAGATGGCCCGCCGCGAGCTTGCGCGAATCGGTGCAAACGACGGTGACCTCGCGGCGTGGGTCGCCGGAGATCAAGGCGCCGCCGCTCCAGCGCGCGATGGTTTCGAGGGGCGTCGAGTCCATCTAGGTGTCGCTGCGCTTGCCCTCCAGCGCTTCGCGCGCGACGGCCACGTCGTCGAAGGGCGCCGTGTGATCCGCAAATTCCTGGTAGGTCTCGTGCCCCTTGCCGGCGATGAGAATGAGGTCGCGCGCCTGGGCCATGGCGATGGCTTTGAAGATCGCTTCGCGCCGGTCGACGATCACTTCGTAGCGCCCGCGTTTCAGGCCGGGCTTGATGTCGTCGATGATCGCGGCGGGCTCTTCCTTGCGCGGATTGTCGCTGGTGACGATCGCGTAATCGGCGTGTTCGTCGACGACTGCGCCCATGCGCGGACGTTTGGTTTTGTCGCGATTGCCGCCGCAGCCGAAGACCACGATGAGCCGCGCGGGATTCAACTCGCGGCAGGTGCGGATGACGTTGAGCAGCGCGTCGTCGGTATGCGCGTAGTCGACGAAGACGCGGAACTGCCGCTGCGCGGGAACCGCTTCGAGCCGGCCGGGAACGGCGGTTGCATTCGCGAGGCTGAGCACCGCGCTGCGCACGTCGACGCCCATCGCAGAAGCACCCGCAATCGCGGCGAGCGAGTTGTAGACATTGAACTGCCCGATCAGCGGCAGGCGCACGAGGTAGCTCTTGCCGAGCGCGTCGAGCTGGTAGCTCGTGCCATTGAAATCGATGCGCACATTGCTCGCGCGGAAATCGGCGAGCGCACCGAGGCCGTAGCTGATCACGGGCAGGTCGTGCTTGAATCGATTGATGAGCTGCGCGCCGTAGCGGTCGTCGTGATTGATCACGGCCTTGCCCTTTTTTTTCTGGCCGAGGAGTCCGGTGAAGAGCCGCGTCTTCGCCTCGAAGTAGGCGTCCATCGTCTTGTGAAAATCGAGGTGATCCTGCGTGAGGTTCGTGAAGATCGCCGCGTCCCACTCGATGCCGCGCACGCGCGACTGCACGAGCGCGTGCGAGCTTACTTCCATGACCGCGGCCTTGCAGCCGGCGGAACGCATCTGCCAGAGCAGGTCCTGCACTTCCAGCGACTCCGGCGTGGTGCGCGCGGCGGGGAGAATGCGCTCGCCGACTTCGTAGCGGACGGTGCCGATGAGGCCGCAACGGAGCAGCACGGACTCGCAGATATGTTTGACGAGAAAGGCCGTCGTCGTCTTGCCGTTCGTGCCGGTGATGCCCGCGGTTTTGAGGAACTTCGCGGGATGCTGGTAGAAGTTCGCCGCGAGGTCGGCGAGCGCGTCGCGGGCATTCGCGACGACGATGCTGGTCGCGCGCCCTCTGGGTACGCCGCTTTCGCTCACGATGGCCTCGGCGCCGGCGGCCAGCGCGTTATCGACGAAGATCGCGCCGTCTACTTTTTCGCCCTTCATCGCAACGAACACGCTGCCCGGTTTCACCCGCCGGGAATCGTAGGCGAGGCCGCTGATTTCACGACCGACCGTCCCGTCCACGCTGATCGTGGCGACGTTCTTAAGAAGTGCGTCGAGTTTCATCGATCGCGCAATTTGGAGGCGTCGACGGCGAGTGTTTTGCCGTCGGGCAATTCGATGCGGGTCGGCTTCAACCCAAGATAACGCGCGGCGCGGTCGCCGATTTTTGCGAAGACCGGCGCGGCGACGAGACCGCCGTAATTTTCGCCGGGCTTGGCGCGAGCTTCGTCGAGGATGACCAGGGCGACGAACGCGGGATCGTGCGCGGGCATGTAACCCACGAAGGAGACGACATACTTGTCGTGCGTGACCTTGCCTTTCTCGTCGTACTTCTGCGCCGTCCCCGTTTTCCCGGCGATGTCGTAACCCGGGACCGCGGCGAGCTGCGCCGTGCCCGTCTTGCTGACCACGCGAACGAGCGCGTCGCGCACGGCGTCGCAGGCTTTCTGCGAAGCGACCCGCCGCACTTCCTGCGCCGGGAACCGCGCGACGGTCACGCCATCATCATCAACTATTTCGCTGACGATCTGCGGCATGAGCAGCCGGCCGCCGTTCGCGATCGCGGCCATCGCGGCGACGACCTGCAGCGGAGTCGCAGCCACTTCCTGGCCCATGGGGATGCGCGTGATCGAAATTTTGCTCCACAGATGCGGCGGATGCAGGATGCCGCTCACTTCTCCCGGCAGCGCCACGCCGGTGCGTTCGCCGAAGCCAAACTTGCGCGTGTATTCGTAGAAGCGCTGGTCGCCGAGCTGCGCCGCGAGCTTGGCCGTGCCGATATTGCTCGAGCGCATCAGGACGTCCGCGACGCTGAGATCGGAATACGGATGGTGGTCCTTCAGCTTGCACCAATCCCAGTAACCGTTTTCGCAGAAGATCATCGTATCCGCGCGGACGACGCGTTCGCTGAGCGCGGCGGCGGTGGTGACGATTTTGAACGTACTACCCGGTTCGAGAATGTCGGTGATCGCGCGGTTGCGGCGGTTTTCCTCGGGCACACCGGATTGTTTGTTCAGGTCGAAATTTGGCCGCGTGGCCATGGCGAGAATCTCACCGGTTTGCGGCCGCATGAGGATTACCGTCGCGCTCTTCGGGCGGTATTGTTTCACCACGGCCTGGAGTTCCTGCTCGACGATGTTTTGCAGGCCCATGTCGATCGTCAGCCGCACGTTGCACCCGTTGCGCGCGTCGCGCTGCTGGCCGCGATACGGCACGATCTCGCGTCCGATGCGGTCGCGCTCGATGAAGCGGAATCCATTTTCGCCGCGCAGGTATTGCTCCATGCTCCGCTCCACTCCGTCCATGCCCATGCTCTCGCCATTGGTGAAGCCGAGGACATGGCAGAGCAGCGAGCCGTTCGGGTAGACGCGGATAAAATCCTGCTCGAAGCGGATCGCTTCGAGATTGGAAACCACGCCCTGGGTTTTCGATTGCGCGACGAGCAGGCTGAGCTGGGTGGCGGTCGTTTCGGGGACGTCTTTTTTCAGGACGATGTAGCGGGAGGGCTCGAGCTTGCCGGTGACTTTCGACTTCGTCATCCGGGAGAGCTTCCCGTTGATCACGGCTTCGGGCACTTCCAGCACCCCCGCGACGAGCGCGGCGAAGGCGTCGCGATCTTTAATCAGCGAAGCGTCGGCAACGACGGTTTTGACCGGCTCGTTTTGCGCGAGCGCCTCGCCATGCGCATCCTGGATCGCGCCGCGGCGCGCGTGGATGATTTGTTTGTCGACATGTTTGGCCGCGGCCTCGCTGGTGAACTCATCGGCCTGCGCGACCTGCACCTGGATGAGGCGGAAGGAAAACAGCGTGAAAACGCCGGCCAGCCCGAAGCAGGTGACCAGCGCGCGCGATCTGGCGGTCGTCTTCATTTGCGGCCTCCCGGATTGGAGACGGCGCGCAGCTCGTTGCTGGCGTCCAAGCCTGGCTTGTTGGGGACGTTGACGATGCGGTCGTCGGTGATCTTGACGAGCTTGATGAAGCCGGAATCGAAGCGGTCCTGGAGCGATTTGGTGGAAGACAACTGCGCGATGTGGGCGCGCGCGACTTCGTTCTTGTTGCGCAGGTCGGAGTATTCGCGCTCGAGCGCCTTGATCCGGCCGCCCGTGGTGTGGAGCTGATTTTTACACCAGACGTAACCGAGACCGCCGGCGGCGGTGAAGAGGGCGATGACGATCCACGTCGCGAAGGATGCGATGGGGACGGCGTTGGCGTGGCGGCGTTTATTGACGGGCATGGGCGACGATCCTTTCGACGACGCGGAGCTTGGCGCTGCGGGAACGAGGGTTCGCGCGTTGCTCGGCTTCGCTGGCAATGACGGGTTTGCGGGTGATGGCTTTGAACAGATGAAGGGGATTCGGCCGGGGCGCGGGCCACTCGGGGCGGTCGATGAACTCGGCGGTGCGCGCCTTGAAAAAGGTCTTCACGATGCGGTCTTCGAGGCTGTGAAAAGTGATCGTGGCGATGCGTCCGCCCGGCGCGAGGCGCGCGGTGAAGACTTCCAGCGCGGCTTCGAGCACTTCGAGTTCGCGGTTCACGGCGATGCGGAGTCCCTGGAAAATGCGCGTGGCCGGATGCGTGCGACCGCGGCGCGGGATGACGGCCTCGACCGCGCTGGCAAGTTGCAGCGTGGTGGTGAACGGCTGGACCATTCGCTCGCGAACCAGCTTGGCCGCTACTTTCCGGGCCGCCGGCTCTTCGCCGAGTTCGCGAAAGATGCGCTCCAGTTGATCGCCCGACATCGTGTTGACGAGGTCCGCTGCGGTGATCGGACCGTCGGGCGCCATCCGCATGTCGAGCGGCCCATCGTGCATGAAACTGAAGCCGCGCTCCGCGCTGTCGAGTTGCCGCGAGGAGACGCCGAGATCGACGAGCACACCGTCCACTTTCCCGATCCCGAGCCCGTCGAGCACTTCATCGAGCTTCGCGAAACTGCCGCGCACCGCGGTGAAATGCGCCGCTTCGCCGAGCCGCTGCCGCGCGAAAGCGATCGCCTCGGGATCCTGATCGATCCCGACGACGCGCGCCCCCGCCGCGAGCAGGGCTGCGGAGTGGCCGCCGCCGCCGAGCGTTCCATCCACGATCACCTTGCCGGGTTGAGCGGCGAGGAGCGCGACGGTTTCGGCCGCGAGGACCGTCTCGTGGTATTCGTAGGAGCGGGGTCGCGAAGATTTCATCTTGGTGGCGCGGCGTTTCGGAGCAAGGATTTCGAGCGTTGCGATCACAGCCCGAGCCTCCTGAGCAGCGCGGCTTTGCGCGGCGCAGCGCTCGCTTTGTTCGTTTCAAAATCCGCCACGTTCCAGATGGTAAAAGTCTTCACCGAGCCAGAGAGCATCACCTCGCCGGCGATCGTCAGTTCCCGGAGAAATTCCTCGGGGATGGAGATGCGGCCGCCTTTATCCAACGTCACCTGCCGCAAGCTGGCTCCGAGGATGTCGATCATCTCGGTGCGATCCTCGGGCGACTCTGCTTCGAGGTCGGCCATGATGCTGTCCACCTCCGCCTGCGTGAGCACCGAGATGCAGCGCTGCTGGCCGCGGATGATCATGAACATCTCCACTTCTTCCTCGAAGCGCCACTTCGCCGGGATGGTGATACGCGCCTTGCCTTCCACCTTGTGGCGGAATTCGCCCGTAAACTTGGGCGCGGGTGGCAGCGTGTGGTTTGAAACCATGAGTGAGGATTCGGGCTGAAACTAACCGACTCGATCCAGCCCGCCCCGATTCAACCCAAAACGCCCCAACGGTCAAAGCATTTGTCCGGTAATTTTCGGTGGGCGTCCGGCGTGCGTCCGAGCGGTCCGACTGCGCCTCGTGGCAGCGCGCGAAACCGGGCAACGAGCCCGAAACGCGAGCGGCCCAAAACGCCCCAACTCGCCGGGAAAACTTCGCGGCAAATTCCTTACCCGCCGACCGCCACGGCCGCCGCTTCCGGATCGAGAAAGCTGCTCGCGCAAAGCCGCGCGTAGATTCCGCCGCTCGCGAGCAGATCGTCGTGCCGGCCGCGCTCGACGATGCGGCCGCGATCCAGCACCAGGATCTGATCCGCGTGCCGCACGGTCGAGAGGCGGTGCGCGATGACGAAGCTCGTGCGCTCCGCCATCAGCCGGTCGAGCGCTTCCTGGATCAAGCGCTCGGTCTGCGTATCCACGCTCGCGGTCGCCTCGTCGAGGATGAGGATCGGCGGATCTTTCAGCAGCGCGCGGGCGATCGAGACACGTTGCTTTTCCCCCACGCTGAGTTTTACGCCGCGCTCGCCGACGATGCTTTCGAGCTTCTCCGGCAGGCGCTCGACAAATGTCCGCGCGTTCGCCGCGTCCAGCGCGTCCCACAGTTCCGTGTCGGTCGCATCGGGCTTGCCCAGCCGCAGGTTGTCGCGCACCGATCCATTAAAAAGGAAGCTCTCCTGGGTCACGAGCCCGACCGCGCTGCGCAGCGCGCTCTTGGAGAAATCGCGGATCGGTTTCCCGTCGATCAGGATCTCGCCGTCGTCGTATTCGTAAAATCGCGTGAGCATGTTCACGAGCGTCGTCTTGCCCGCGCCGGTCTCGCCGACCAGCGCGATCGTCTCACCCGGTTTCGCGTGGAGCGAAATGTGATGCAGCACGGGGATCTCCTCGCTGTAAGAAAAACTCACGTCCTGAAACCGCACGTCGCCCGCGACCTCCACCGCTTCGTCCTGCTCCACTCGGCCCGGCTCCGCGGGCGTGTCGAGGATCTCAAAAACGCGCTCCCCCGCGGCGCGTCCGGACTGGATGATCTGGTTGAGACTGTGCAGCTTGCCCACCGGCTCGTAGAGCAGCCCCACGAGCCAAAGGAAGGCCACGAGATCGCCCACCCCGAGTTCCCCCGCCAGCACCGCGCGCCCGCCAAACCCCACGACCAGCACCGCCCCGAGCGCGCCGAAAAAACTCATCGTCGGATTGTAGATCGCCCACACCTTCATCACCGTGAGCGTGGCCTTGCGGAGTTGATCGCTGGTGCGGTTGAAGCGCTCGTGCTCCTCTCGTTCGCGCACATACGTCTTGATCTGGCGGATCCCCGCGAGGTTGTCGTGCAGCAGCGAATTCATCGCCGACGACGCCTTGCGCTGACCGCGATAACGCTGCGCCGCGGTGAGCGTGTAAGCCAGCGCGCCCGCCGCGAGCAGCGGGATCGGCACCAGGGCGAAGAGCGCGAGCTGCGTGTGGTAGTGAAAGAGCATCGCCGCCACGACCACGATCTGCAGCACCGCGATCACGCCCATCTCGATGCCATCGATCAGCACGCGCTCCACTGCGGTCACGTCTTCGAGCAGCCGCGTCATGATATCGCCCGTCGCGCGGTTATCGAACCACGTCAGCGGCAACCGCTGGATGTGCGCGTAAAGATCGCTGCGCAGGTCGAAAATCACCCGCTGCTCGAAGGTGTTGTTCAGCACGATGCGCAGCGCATTAAACCCATCGCGAAGCAGGAACGACGCAGCCGCGACGAGCGACAACGCCAGCAGCCGATCGCCGCGACCCGCGCGCACGTCGTCGATGATGAATTGCGTCACCTTGGGAAACACCACCACGAGCAGCGTGCTGAGGATCGCGCAGACCATCATCCAGGTCGCCATCGCGGGGTAGCGGCGGACGTATTTGAAAACGCGGAGCGTGGTGCGCATCGGAGAGCGCACATCATCGGCGGGAAGCGGCCGCGTGCAAGCGGCGCACGGCCGTTGACGCATGGAAGACGCCGGCCTAGAACGGGCAGTGGCTTCCTCCGCGCCATGAACAACCATTTCAAATGGCTCGCCGCCGCCGCGCTGTTGCTCGGCGGCTGGGTTGCGGGGTTCATGATGGGCGATCACACGAGCGCGCCCACTCCGCTCGCGACACCGGCTCCTATGACCTCCGCTCCGGCGGTCGCTGCGCCCGCTCGTGGGCTGGTGCCGCTTGCTCCGGAAGAAACCGGACCCACCGCCACGGCGAGCAGCGCCGAGCCGGCGGGCGGCGAAACCCGTTCATCGAGCGAAACTCAGGCTGCTCTCCTCGGCGCGCTCCGCGAACCGCGCGACATCCGCCGCTATCTCGCGGTCTTTGCGATCACCTCGCGGATGACTCCGGCGGAAGTCTCCGCGGCGATCGAACGAACGCGGGGCCTGCGGGCGCAGGATCGCTCCGTGCTGCTCCCGGCGCTCGTCGCCCGCTGGGCGGAATCCGATCCGAAGGCCGCCGCGCAGTATGCTTTGACGCTGGAACCCAATGCGCGCTGGGGTGCGAGTTCCGCCGCTTTTGGCGACTGGGCGGGGACCGATCCACAAGCCGCGATGGCATGGGTGAAAGCGCTGCCCGCCGGCGAACAACGCTCGGCCGCGGTCAGCGGCCTGATCAATGCGCTGGCCAAACGCGACCCCGCGGCGGCGATGCAACTTCTCACCAGCATGCCGCGCGATCGCAGCACCGGCGGAGCCTACTACGGCATCTTCAACGAGTGGGCGGCAAACGATCCGCTCGCCGCCGCGAGCCAGGCGCTCACGCTGCCGCGCGGTCAGGGACGCGATCAGGCGATCAATGCCTTGATCAACTCCTGGTCGCAAAACGATCCGCAAGCCGCGCTCGCCTGGGCCACGCAGCTTCCCGATCTCTCGGCCCGCAATAACGCGGTCGCCAGCGCCTACTCCAGTTGGGCGGCCACGGACCCGGTGGCCGCGAGCGCCGCGATGTTTGCGCTGCCGGACGGCGAGTTGAAAAATCGAGTGCTCAGCAACGTGATCCAATCGCTCTCCTATCGCGATTCCCGCGCCGCGTTCGATCTCATCGCGCGGATGCCCGAGGGACTCGCGCGCAACCAAGCCCTCGCCAACGCCGCCGGGCAGCTCGCCACTTCCGACCCGCAAGCCGCCGCGCAATATGTGCTCGGCCTGCCGATGGGCGACACGCGCAAGAACGCCATTCAAAACGTGGCCTCGTCATGGTCACGCTCCGATCCCCAGGCGGCGCTGGCCTGGACGGCGACGCTGCCCGACGACGAAGCGCGCCGCAACGCGGAGCAGCAGGCGGTGACGCAATGGGCGCAGATCGATCCGCGCGCGGCGGCGGACTACTGGTTGAAGACGGGAGCAAAAGGTTCATCGAACGGCACGCTCGGGCAGATCGCGCGGCAATGGGCGCAGTCGAACTTCCAAGAAGCCGTGACGTGGGCGCGCGCCATGCCGGACGGTGCGCCACGCAACGAAGCGCTCGGCTCGATCATCGGCGCGCTCGCCAATACCGATCCGCAGGGCGCAGCGCGCCAGCTCTCGCAGCTTCCCGCTACCAGCCAGGCTTCCGCCGCCGGCAATATCGCTCAGCTCTGGGCCGCGGCCGATCCCACCGCTGCCGGGAGTTGGTCGCTGAGCCTGCCGGAAGGCGACGTCCGCACCGCGGCCCTCCGCAACGTCACCGAACAACTCGCCAGCCAGGACGTGGCGAAAGCCGCGCAGTGGCTGGAGAAACTTTCCGCCGGTGCCTCCCGCGACAGCTCCGTCAGCGCTTTCGCCAGCCGCGTGCTGGAATCCGATCCCGAGGGCGCGGCCGTCTGGGCAAGCACCATCTCCGAACCAACCAAACGCAGCTCCGAAGTGGAACGCATCGCCCGCCGTTGGCTGAGCCGCGACCGCACCGCCGCGCAGACGTGGATCAGCCGCTCCCCAGCGCTGACCGACGACGCGAGGCAGCGGCTCCTCGGCAGCAAGTAGCGGACGGAGGAGGGAACCACGAAAGAGGCGAAATAAACGAAAGGTCCCGCGGTCGGTTGGTCTTTCGTGTGGTTCGTCTATTTCTCCGATTTACACCGTTGAACTGCCCGATGTGCGCCAACGCCAAAGGCGTTGCATCCTTCAGCCCAGGGTTGCGCGCTTCGCGCGACCCTGGGACCTCCGAAAAAATAAGCCCAACCCTGGAAGGGTTTTATCCTTCGCGGGTCGCATCAATGAAACCCCTCCCAGGGTTGTGTCATTGCATCTCATACCAACTCGGCAAAATAACCGGCCAAAGCGGGGGAGGCAGATCTCGGGTAGGGTGGGCGTCCCGCCCGCCGGTTTCGGCGTCTCGCCGAAACGATCTTCCGAGCCCCGGGTGCCCGCGGGTCATCGCGAAAGTTCTTCGCCGCAGGATGCGTCGCACGGCGGGCGGGACGCCCACCCTACCCGAGACAAGCCCGTCGCGCCCGCGTCACATTATTTATGGGAGGTGGTATCAGATCCCAGGGTAGCTCGTGCCTCGCAACCCCGGGCTGAAAGACGGAGCACCTTCGGCGCTCAGGAACCATTCGCGCAAGGTGACTGGGGAAATCGGATTCGTGGTTCCCCCATCTCCTATCGCTGGAAGATCGCCGGGCGTTCGGCCGCGGTCACTTCCCGCCAGGTTCCGGCCGCGAGTTCCCCGGTTTTAAACGCGCCGATCTTCACCCGCAGCAGCCGCAGCGTGGGATGCCCGACCGCCGCGGTCATGCGGCGGACCTGATGGTTTTTGCCTTCGGTGAGTTCGAGCGCGAGCCACGAGTCGGGCACGTTTTTGCGGAAGCGGATCGGCGGATCGCGCGGCGCCACGTCCGGCTGCGGATCGAGCATCCACGCGCGGCACGGCAACGTCTTCCGCCCGCTGAGCACCACGCCGCGCGCGAGCTGCGCGAGCGCCTCGGCGGGCGGGACGCGCTCGACCTGCGCCCAATAGGTGCGGGTGTGACCGCGCGTCGGGAGGAGCAGGCGCGCGTTGAGTTCGGCTTCGTCGCTGAGCAGCAGCAGGCCCTCGCTATCCGCATCGAGTCGGCCGATGGGATAGAAGTTTTTCGGAAAATGAAAATCGGCCAGCGTGCGCCAGCGCGAACCGGGCTCAGGGGTGAACTGCGAGAGCACGCCGTAAGGTTTGTGGAAGGCAAGGAGCATGGCGCGCGAAGTGAAGGGTGATCGGTGAATCGTGAATGGTGGCTCGCGCGGGCGACTTCATACCATTCACCATTCACCGATCACCATTCACGCCTTGAAGGACCTCCCCATCTACGAACTCGAAACCGCGCTCGTCGCCTCGCTGCGCCAGCATTCCCGGCTCGTGCTGCAAGCGCCGACCGGCTCGGGCAAGAGCACGCAGGTGCCGCAAATTCTGCTCGATGCCGGCCTCGCCGGCGACGGCGAGATCGTGGTGCTGCAACCGCGCCGACTCGCCACGCGGATGCTCGCGGCGCGCGTGGCTTTCGAGCGGAAGGGACGGCTCGGCGACGAGGTCGGTTACCAGATTCGTCTCGACCGCGTCTGCTCGGCGAAGACGCGCATCCGCTTTGTGACCGAAGGCGTGCTGCTGCGACAGATGCTGAACGATCCCGGCCTGCGCGGGATCCGCGCGATCGTCTTCGATGAATTCCACGAGCGGCATCTCTACGGCGACATCACGCTCGCCCGCGCGCTGGACTTGCAGGAGACGCGCCGGCCGGACCTCAAGCTCGTCGTCATGTCCGCCACGCTCGACGCCGGTGCGCTGCAAAAATATCTCGCGCCTTGCGAAGTGCTCACCTCGCGCGGCCGCACTTTCCCCGTCGACATCGAGTATCTGGAGAAGCCGCTCGGCGACTTTCCCGTGTGGGACGCGGCGGCCGGGGAGTTCGATCGACTGGCCCGGGAGAGCGAAGGCGATGCGCTCGTTTTCATGCCCGGCGCCTACGAAATCCAGCGCACGATCCAGGCGATCCGCCACACGAAGGCGGGCAAGGATTGCCTCGTGCTGCCGCTCTACGGCGAGCTGCCGGTCGCGGAGCAGGACGCTGCGGTGGCGCAGTACGATCGGCGCAAGGTGATCGTCTCGACCAACGTCGCGGAAACCTCGCTGACCATCGAAGGCGTGCGGATCGTCATCGACGCGGGGCTGGCGCGCATGGCCCGCTTCGATCCGTACCGCGGCATCAATACGCTGCTCATCGAACGCATCGCGCGCTCCTCCGCCGATCAACGCGCGGGCCGCGCCGGCCGCACCGCGCCGGGGCGCTGTCTGCGGCTCTGGACCGAGCGCGAGCATCTCGACCGCGCGCCGCAGGAATTGCCCGAGGTGAAGCGGCTCGATCTCGCCGAAGTGGTGCTCACGCTCAAGGCGAGCGGCGTCGCCGATGTCGCGGCGTTTCGCTGGTTGGAGGCACCGGACACTCGCGCGCTGCAACGCGCCGAATCGCTACTCGCCGATCTCGGTGCGCTGGAATTGAACCGCGGAGACGCGGAGGCGCAGAGCGGAGAAGAGCCGGTTTCTTCTTCCTCCTCTGCGCCTCCGCGTCTCCGCGGTGAAAGCTTCACCATCTCCGCGATGGGCCGGCGGATGCTGGCCTTCCCGGCGCATCCGCGTTACGCACGGATGCTCCTCGCGGCCCATGATCTCGGCTGCGTGCCGGATGTGGCGCTGGTCGCCGCGCTCACGCAGGGGCGCAATCTGATGCGGCGCGCGGAGGGCAAACAGATGGACGAAGATCGCGAAAAGGCGCTCGGCGAAACCGCGGACAGCGACTTCTTCACGATGATGCGCGCGCACCGCTTCGCGGAACGCAGTAACTTCAATCCACAGGCCTGCCGCCCGCTCGGCATCAATGCCCTCGCCGCCCGCGAGGCCGCGGCGCTGGCGGATCAATTCCTCAAGATCGCCAGGGACGAAAAGCTCGATCTGTCGCAGCGCCCCGACAGCGACGAAGCGCTCCAACGCTGCGTGCTCGCTGGCTTCCCCGACATGGTGGCGATGCGACTCGATCGTGGCACCCTGCGCTGCGCGCTAGTCCACGGCCGCAAGGGCGTGCTGGCGCGGGAGAGCCGCGTGGAGACGCCGCTGCTCGTGGCCAGTGAAGTGCGCGAGGTGCAGATGCGCGGTGAAGTGGAAACGCTGCTCACGCTGGCCACGGCGATCCGCGAGGAATGGCTGCGCGAGCTGTTTCCGGCGGCGTTCGTGGAAGCCGTGGACGTTTTTTTCGACTCCTCGCTGCGCCGCGTGATGGCGAAGAAACAGACGCGCTTTCACGATCTCGTGCTGCACTCCGAGCAGACGGACAAGGTGCCGCACGAACAAGCCGCCGCCTTGCTCGCCAAGGAAGTGGAGGCCGGGACGTGTCCGCTCAAAAACTGGGATAACGCGGTCGATCAATGGATTCTCCGGCTGAACCAGGTCGCCGCCTGGCACCCCGAATACGAGCTGCCGCCGCTCGGCGCGGAAGATCGGCACATGCTCGTGGAGCAAATCTGCCACGGCGCGACGAGCTACAAAGACATCAAGGAACGCGCGGTGTGGCCGACGGTGAAGGCGTGGCTCTCCGCCGGGCAGCAAGAGCTGATCGATCAATACGCGCCGGAGCGGCTGGAGCTGCCAAATGGCCGCAAAGCGAAGATCACCTACGACGAAAAAGCGCCGCCCACGATCGCTACACGCATTCAGGATCTCTACGGCGTGAGCGGTGAGCTCCGCATCGACGGCAATCGGGTGCCCGTGGTGATCCAGATTCTCGCGCCAAATCATCGCCCGATTCAGATCACGCAAAACCTCGCGACCTTCTGGAAAGACAGCTACCCGAAGGTGAAGCAGGAGCTCCAGCGGAAGTATCCGCGGCACGAGTGGCGGTAAAAAAACGGTCCTCCTTTTCGATCGCGGAGGAGCGGAGCCGCCCCGCTAAATCTTCGGCTCCCAACCGGGTCGGTATTCGCGCTTCCAGAGCTTTTCATAGAGCGCGGGGTCAGAAATTTTTCCCGTTTTTGGGTCGCAGCGGACGACGGTGTTCGTGCGGTAGGCGAGGTTGCCGAGGTGACAAAGCATGGTGCTTTTCTGGCCTTCTTCGATGGGGCTATTGAGCTGCGCGGTGCCGCGGATGGCGTCGAGGAAATTTCCCATGTGCGCCGCGTCGCCACCGCCCGCGGCTTTGCCTTCGCCGGTCTGCTTGCCCTTGCCGTCGAAGATCGTCCACGAGTCGCGGTTGATCGCGAAGGTGCCGCCTTCGCCGTAGAAGACGCATTCGCCCGGCAGCTTTTCGGCGCTGCGCGGATGGCAACTGCTGTGGGTCCATTCGATGCCGACGTGGCCGAAATCGTAGACGGCGGTGCCGGTGTCGGGCGTTTCCTGTTTGTCTTCGTACCAATACCGGCCGCCGTTGTAAGTGACGCGCGCGGGGTAATCGACCTGCAGGCCCCAGCGCAGGACGTCGAGGGAGTGGATGCCGTTGTTGCCGAGTTCGCCGTTGCCCCAGTTCCAGAGCCAATGCCAGTCGTAGTGGACGTAGGGCAGGATTTCGCGGTCGGCGACGACGGGGCCTTGCCAGAGGTCGAGGTCGAGCTTGGGATCGGGTTTTTTTGCGCCCTGCCCGATGGCGGCGCGGGCGTTGAGATAAGCGGCGCGGCCGAAGCGCACCTTGCCGATGGCGCCGGCGTGCAGCGCGGCGATGGCCTCCTTCATCCACGTCCGGCGCTGGTTGCCCATCTGAACGAGGCGGCCGTATTTTTTGGCAGCGGCGACGATGAGTTCGGCTTCGTGCGGATTGGAGCTGCCGGGTTTCTCGACGTAGACGTGTTTACCGGCCTGCATGGCGAGGAGGGCGGCGGGCGTGTGCCAGAAGTTCGGCGTGGCGATGAAGACGGCGTCGAGGGTTTTGTCGTCGAGGATTTTGCGGAAGTCGGTGACGCCCTCGCAGCTCGCCGGTTGTTTGTCGGTCACCATTTTCAATCCCGCCTGGAGGCGCAGCGGATCGGTTTCGGCGAGGTAGGCGATCTCGACGTCGGGCAGGGTGAGCAGGGCTTTGACGTGGTCCATGCCGCGGCCGAGGGCGACGACGGCAACGCGGAGTTTGCGGCCGGGCGCGGCGGCGGCGCGGAGATTTGGCACGGTGGCAAGGGCGGCGCCGAGGGAGAGGGCGGCGGTGCGGTGGAGGGCGGTGCGGCGGGTGATATTCATGGGGTCAGGAAATGTTCTATCGAAGAACCCGCAGAAGCTCCCGGCTCTTCGTCTGTTTTTTCATCTTCGTCTTCCTCCCGCAGCGCACGGAAAAACGGGATGAAGATGAAGACAGAGCGGCCACCCGCCCGCTCAACGACCGGCGCCACCGCCCGGGTTCACCCGGTTCACCACCATCCCGGCCGCGCGCAGGAGCGAGGGCAGGCTCTGGGGTTCGGCCACGAGATGCTCGACGCCGACCACGAGCAGCGCGCTGCGGCCGGTGGCGGCGATCGACTCGATTTTGCGGACCCAGGCCTGGTTGCGTTTGGCGAGGAGATTCTGGTGCATCTCGTCGCCCGCGGTTTCGGCGGAGTCGCAGCCGAGGGCGGTGCGCAGTTGGGCTTCGTCGCCGAGGCGCCAGGCGCGGCGGATCTCGGCGGTGCCGAAGTCGGAGCGGCGGTAGTTCTCCAGCGCGTATTGGAGGTTGCGCTCCTGGTCGGGGAAGTTCGTGTCGGCCATGGCGAAGATTTGATCCTGCGCTTTCTCGAGCGCGCCGACCGGCTTGTTCTCGATCCGCGCGCGCTGCTCGAGGTATTCCTCGAGCGCGTTTTGGCGGTTGAGCCCGGCCCGGCGGTAACCTTCGCGGCTGAGGGTGAGCGCGGCAAACCACGGCTCCATGGTGCGCACGCGGGAGAGCAGGTCGGGTTCGTTTTGCAGCGTGCGCTGGACCTCGGCCCAGCCTCGCGAGGAGATGCGGCCCTCGATCGTGCGGCGATCGGGCACGAAACCGCGGCGGCTGAGCAGCGCATTAATGTCCGGATTTTCCCACGACGCTGGCATGACTTCGAAGTAAATCACGCCCGCGCGCTCGTAGTACGGCAGGTAGGTGGGGAAGGCCATCTGATCGGGCTCGGCGCCGAGGTGCAGGCAGCCGGCGATCCAAAGCCGCGCGTCGCCGCGTCGGGCTTCCCAGATCCACGGGCGATGGGTGCGGGCGGCGGCGAGTTCGACCTGCTGCTGGTTGGCGTAGCCACGCGCGACGAGGCCGTTCGTCTCGAGCTGGCGGACGGACTGCTGGCCGTGGACCACGCCGCCGCTGAGCGCGAGCAGCACCGCGGCGAGCCCCTTCAACAGGCGCGCAGGTCGGGAGGCTTCAGCCACGCGAGGAGAGGGGAAAACGCACGGGCTCAGAGGCCGGTGGAAACCGAACGATAGCCCGAGCGGCTGACCCGCGCGGTGGTACCCGGCGTGCGCTCCACGGTGCCGGCGGAATCGGTGTAACGCACGGCGCCGTTGCTTTCCGCCACGCGCGTATCGGGCAGCGGGCGGCCGGAGCGGCCGTCCACGACGGTGGTGGTGACGGTTTCGCACCCGGTGAGGAGCGCGGTGAAGGCGAGGAGAAACGAGCCAGCGATGCGAGTTCTGATGCACATAGGATTAGGTGACCTTTGGAGCTAAACGGGCCGGCCGGTGGTAGGCAGTCACAAAGGTGAAGGCAAGGACAAAGATGGGCGCCAGGAGGAGCCAGAGGATGCCGCTTTCCCAGCGGATTTGCTTTTCCAGGGCCTCGCCGCCGAGGTCGCGGAGCAGGGTCAGCTTCTCCACCCGCCAGAGCCAGGCGGAGATGCCGAGATCGAGGAAAAAGCCGAAGATTCCCGCGCCGCAGAGGGCCGCGAGGCGGCGCGTGCGCGGGGCGAGCGCGAGCACGCCGGCGAGCAGCGCGAGCGCGGCGATCCACCACAGGCGGCCACCGGCGGCCCACGGGGTGTCGATGGTGCGGATGGTCCCGGCGAGCGGCACCACGGCGAGGATGCCGCACTGGGCGGCGGCGCTGGTGCCGGCGGCCAGTGCGCCGAGGAGGAAATTGAGCGCGCGTCTCATGGGAAGATCATGAGCCGGATTGGTTGCGGGAGAGATTGACCACGATGATGGCGTAACAGCCGCCGAGCCAGACGATGAGAATGCCCCAGCTCAACGCCGCGGGGCCGAGGTTCACGAAAGGTGTGCCCTTCGGGCCGGCGACATCCCGGCGATCCTCGACCATGTCGCGCTCCGGGGTTTTCGGCCGGGCTCCCACCCGGTCGCGGAGCACGAGCAGATTTTGCCAGGATTTGCTGACCTCCGAAATGCGGTCGTATTTCTCCGTCTGCTGCCCGCTCTCGTCCGGCCAGCGCACCGTCTCTTCGTCGTTCGGCGGCGCGGCGAGAAAGGCGGGGATGCGCGTCTTGTTCGTCATCTGCGGGGTCGTGCGTCCGAAGACGTTCGAGGTGTCCATGAGCCGCTGGAGATTGTAGCTGGGCAGCGCGTGGCTGAACCACAGGACGAAGCGATCCATCTCCGGCGAGGTGACGACGAACCCGCCGAACAAAATCTGCGGGATCAGAATGAGCGGCACCCACATCACCGCCTGCGTGACGCTGGCCACGGAAGCAGAGACGAGCAGCCCGAGCGCGACCCCGGTGACCGCCGCGGCGAGCAGCGCGGCGAAGCGCATCGTGAGGAGCAGGGTGAGGAAGCCGGTCCACGAACGGCGGCGCTCGACGGCGGGTGGCGGATCGTCGCTGCGCTTCACGCCGAGTTCGTCGAGGACGTTCTCTTTCACCCGGAAAAAGGACGCGAGCCGGGAGAGGATCGTGAACTGAAAATCCCGCGCTCGCAGCCCGGTGGGATTGGTGAAGTGGGTCACTTGCTCCGCGGCCGGCGGCTGGTAGTCGGGCGCGTCTTCGACGGCAAAGTCATCCGGGCTGGTCTGCACCTGAGCCGTGCCGAACGCGACGGGATTGGCGGTCCCGGCGTTCGCCTCGCTCCGCGCCACCTGCTCGGCCGCCCGCTCGGCAGCGAGATCGGCGGCGCTTTTTGGCTCGGTCATCAACTCGGGGACATTGGAAAAAAAGAGCTGTTTGAAGACGAGTCGGCTGCCCGCCGCATCGGGTTTTTCGTTCGTGGGCAGGATCTCCGGATGCGCGAGGTGATGCGTGCAGAGCACGGTGAAAAACAGCAGCAGCGCCTGGAGCGACGTGATCGCCGTCTGGAAGACGAGCTTGCTCACGAGGTAGACGTGCAGCCCCACGCCGGCGAGGCGTTCGCGGCGGAAGATGGGCAGTTCGCCGACGATCTGCTGGGCGCCATTGCTACAGCCAAACCACAGCGTGGCGATGACCGTGATGAACATCTGGAAAACCAGATTGTCGCTCACCCACCCGACGAGCACGCCGATGATCAGCGCCTGGAGCGTGAGGAAAAGATAGTTCCGCGGATCAGCGATCAGGATGTGCCACTGGCGCAGGAGCAGCACCCAGAGCGTGGTCCACACGGTGGGCTGCGGCGGGCGGCGCGAGGTGCTGGCGGCGCCGCCGCTATCGTCCACCGGGAGCAGGTGCGGACGCTTGCCGGAGCGGTTGAAATTATCCGCCAGCTCCTCCGCCACGCGGGCATCCACGAGGCGTTTGCCGAGCCCCACGTTCTCCGAACTCTCGTTGCGAATCTCGCTCGCCCGCCGCTGTACGAGCCGGCCGAGTTCACCGTAGACCTTGGGCAGTTTGCCGAGCAACTCGTCGTCCTTGAACTCGTCAATCGTCACGCTCATCCCGGTGTGCGAACTGCCGGAGGTGGAGGTGCGCGACGAGGGATTCCGCCGCAGGCTGCCGCTCACCGAATTGCGCGGATCGTCCATGAGGAAGTAGCGCACGGCTTCCGCGGAGCGGCCGAGGAAGATGATGCGACCGCCGTGAACCCAGACGATGGCTTTGAAAAGGTGGCTGTTTTGCAGGACGTGCGTGGTGCAAAAAATGCCCATGCGTTTGTTGCGCGCGAGCACCGAGAGTTCGGTCATCAGCTCGCTCTCGGTCTGCGGATCGAGCCCGGAGGTGGGCTCGTCGAGAAAGAGAAAGCGCGGGTTCATGATCAGCTCGGAGGCGATGCTCACGCGCTTGCACTGCCCGCCGGAGAGGACGCGCACGGGCTTCGCCTGATGCTCGGTGAGCGAGAGCGTGCGCAGCACCGTATCCACCGCCTCGTGAAGCTGCCGCGCCGGCAGGGCGACCCGCAGCCGCGCGCCAAAGATCAGCGCCTCGCGCACGGTGAGCTCCCGGTGGACGATGTCTTCCTGCGGCACGTAGCCGATGCCCGTTTTCGACATGTCGTCCGGGCCGGTGATCCGGCGGCCCTCGATGTAAACCTGGCCGCCTTGCGACGGCGCCATGCCGCACACGGCTTTCATCAGCGTGCTTTTGCCCTGGCCGGAACCGCCGAGCACGCCCACGAATTCGCCGCATTGCAGGTCGAAATCCACGTCGGCCAGAATCTTGAAACCATCGCTGGCGATGCGGGTGAGCCCGCGGGCCTGGATGGCGCCCCCTTCCCCGATGTGAACCAGCGACGAGCCGTCGAACTGGAACGTGTAATAGTCGTAGTCGGGAATCTGGATGCAGTCGCCGAAGACCAGCCGCTGTTTCGTGAAGCCCTGGTCGGCGTTCAGTTTCGTGCGGTAGCGCGGGTGATCGTGGTGATTGATGAGGAAGACGTCCGCTCCCTCGCGGACGATTTCGCACTGCTGGCTGGAGATGGTGAAGATCTCGTGATCGAGCGAGAGCTTCGGCCGCGGGAGTGCGGGCGGTGCTTCACCGGGCCGAGGCTCCGCGCCGCGGCCGATGATCAGGCCCTCGGGCGGGATCGGCAGCTTGATGATGGGCTCGCCCTGGAAAAGCGGAGGCGCCGGTCGCCGCTCGAAGGCAAACGCGAGGCCGCTCACGGTGATCAGGCAGCTCGAGACAGTGAGCGCGCGTTTTTCGTCGTCGCGCAGCACCACGTTGTTCACCGCGACCGTCTTCGACGGACCGCCGGACGAGAGCACCCACGAACTCGCCCGCGGCTGCCACGCGAGGCGCAGATGATTCGGCCGCATCTCCACACCGGAGAGTTCGATCATCGAACCCTCGCCGCCCACCGTCACGTCCCGCCGCTCCGCGTCGCGCCGGCCGGAGAGCGCATCGAGGTCGAAGACCTGCGCCGGCCGGTTCTCGTAGTCGAGGAGGGAAAGTCTCGAAATCATCGGCTCACCCCACGGTTCTCGGATCGACGCAGCTCGCGATCAACGGGCGACCGGCTCGAAGGCTTCGGGGCGTCGTGCTCCACTCGGCCCACTCGCTCCACTTCCACTGGAGCGAATTTCACCGCCGCCCCGGCTCCGCGGCACCTCGCCTTTGGAACGGACCTTCGGCTCGGAGAGCTGGAGTTCGGGCAGCCCTTGTTCGGCGGGAGGAGCCGCCACCGGCGCGCCCGGCGATGCCACGCTGCGGGCGGGCTCACTCTTCACACCGGCGAGCAGCGGCGCGAGTTCGCGGGCCAGCGCTGCGACATCTACCGCCCCGGCGCCCCCGCGCGCCCCACCGCCGGCTTCGGCCTGGGCGAGGCGGCCTTGCAGTTCGCTGACCTGCAGGCGCAGGCCCGTCTCCGAGGCGCGCAGGCTGGCCAGTTCCCTTTCCTTTTCATCCAGCCGCTTTTGATAGGACTCGGTGATTTCACCCACCTGCCCGCCGAGGTGATCGCAAGCCGTCAGGCCGCCGAGTCCCAGGATGCCAATTACGACTGGCACCCAGAGACTTCGGCTATTTCCTCGGCCGGCTGCTCGGCGATCGCAGCGGACTTGCAGGGGCATTTCGTGAATCATGGGCAGCGGTAAAGTTAATCTCGGCTGAGCCTCCTCCGGAACCTCGAACCAGCGCGGGGAGATACTTCTTGACCCGCTCTCGGCGGCAAGCTTTTTCTTCGCCGGTGAGAACATTCGCGAGCGCCAGCTCCATCATTTTCGGTCGTTTTCTCTGCGCGGTTTGGTTGTTGGCCGGGTCGACCCTCGCGACCGCGCAGAACGCGCCCAAGACGCGCACTCGCGAACCGGACAGCGCCCCGGCGGGCAAGACCGCCGACACCGGCCCGGCCAACGCACCCAAGGAGGGGCGGAAAAATCTCGGCCTCTCGCAGATCAGCATCATCGATAAATTCATGGGCGCCGAATACGCGCTCGGCCCCCTGCTGAAGCGGACGAACGAGGAGCAATGGAAGGACGAATACGAGGCGCTCTACAAGGAGTTCGCCCGCGATGCGAATCCGGGCAACCTGCCCGCCAACCGCAGCATCCTCGCCCTCGCCCTCGGCATCAAAGCCTCGGACGGCGTGCTCGCCTTGAAAGCCCGGAACATGGAGGCGCTGAACACCTGCGCCGAGCAGATCGAAAAGCTGGCCACGAGACTCAACGTCCCGGCCAAAAATCTCCAGCGCGCAGCCATCATCAAACACCACGCGCTGGCCCGGCGCTGGGTCGACGCGTTCATGGAACTCGGCTTTCTCCAGCGCGAAGTCAGCCGCACGCTCGAAGGCAAAATCATCGAAGATACCGAAGTGGCTCGCACCCAGGTCAGCGAGGCGTTTCTCATCGTCGTCGGCAGTTGGCTGGAAGGTGGCCGCTGCATCACGAGCCTCATCGCCAAAAATCACACCACGGAGTCTTCCAACATTCTCCGCGAACCCATGCTGATCGGGATGATGATCAAGGAAATGAGCATGCTCCCCGAAAGCCACAAGGCCGATCCCGTCGTCCAGGAGATCATGAAATTTCTCCCCGAAGTGCAGAAGAGCGTGAACGTCGGCCCACGCGATCCCATCCCGCTGGAGACGGTGAAACAGATGCACGAACGCTTTAGCCAGCTCATCGAACTCGTGCTCAAGCCGGCGCCGGTGAAACGGTAGCTTTCGCGCCGCGCCGGACGGCGCGGCCCGGCCGAGCGGTCCGCCGGAGTGGTGGAATATAGCGTTGCCTCCCCCCGCCCCGGAGATTAACGATGCCGGTCGATGGATGGTCCGGTTCTAACCTTCGAGCATTTCCAAATTGAGACCGACTCCAGCGGGGCACCGGTCGTGCTCGGGACGAGCGAACAAGGCCGGACTTTCCGCGCCTTCGATACCCGGCTGCGCAAGACCGTCGCGCTCAAAGTCGTCGACCCCGAGCTGATCTCCGACGAAAACATCCGCAAACGTTTCCTCAACGAAGCGCGCGCCGCCGCCGGGCTCAGCCATCCGAACATCGCCCGCGTCATCCACCTCTGCCCGCCGGATGCGGCGGAATTTTATTACGCGATGGAACTCGTCGAGGGCGAGTCCCTCGCCCAGCGCATCAAAGCCAAGGGCCGCCTGCCCGTCGCCCTGGCGCTCACCCTCCTGCGACCGATCACCGACGTGCTCGTCGCCCTCGGCCACCAGCGCCTCGTCCACCGCGACATCCAGCCGGCGAACCTCATTCTCACCCCCGATCCCAAGGGCGTGGAAACCGTGAAGCTGATCAATTTCGGCCTCGCGAAATCCCTCGGCTCGCAACACGGCCTGCTCGAAATCGTCGAAACCGCCGAGCTGCGCGCGACGCAAATTTTTCACCTCAGCCCCGAGCAAATCCGCGGCGAGACGGTCGAATCCCGCACCGATTTTTATTCGCTCGGCATCACCTTGTGGACCGCGCTCGCCGGCAAACCGCCCTTCGTCGGCAGCGCCTTCGACATCAGTGAAGGCCACCTCAGCGGCGAGATGAACTGGGCCGAACTGCCGCCCACCACCTCGCCCGTCCGCGCGCTCCTCGAGACGCTCCTCGCCAAGTCGCCGCAGGATCGCCCCGCCGATGCGACCGCACTCACCGAACTGTGGCAAGCCGCGCTCCACAGCCTTGAGAGCGTCCACTCCAACACCACCCGGAGGGAGGAAACCGAGACCGCGGCCCGCACCGTCATCGACCCGCCGTCCCCGCCGCCGACCGCTGCGAAAGCGCCGCACCTCATCGCGCTGAGCGCTCCGCCACCCGGCTGTTCGCGGCCGCCCGAGTCCGGCTTCCTCGCCGAGAATACCAGCGACGGCGAAATCGTGTTCGTGCGGCCGATTCCGAATGCCGACGCGCGTTCCATCCGCCCCGAACTGCTCGCCACCGCGAACCTTTCGCTCACCCGGCCGAACCCCGCGCTGCTCAATGTCTGCGAGATCGACGACCAGCAGATCGTCAGCGAATGGCGGCGCGGCGTCACCGTCGCCGATCTCCTCGCCAGCCGCCCCACCGCGCTCCCGCGCCGCATCACCGGCGCGTGGCTGCGCACCGCCGCGCAGGCCGTCGACTGGGCGCGCGAGCACAGCGTCGGGCGCGCCAATTTTTCGTTCGGCAGTTGGCTCGTGGAATTCCTCGATCTCAAGGAAACCGAGTCGCCGCTCGAACGCGCCGCGCGCCCGCCGGAGACGTGGGGCCAGACCACCCTTTCCCTCGATCCGCTCGCGGGCTTCGACCCGATCATTCTGCTCGCCACTTCCGATCCCGAGCAGACGTTGCCGGCCGGGCGTTTCGCCGCACTTACCAGCCCGACGAGTTACCTCACCGCGTTCGCGCGCTTCGCCGAGCGACTGCTCGAGCCCGATCGCAGCGAGCCGCTCGGCGCCCCCGCGCGTTCCCTGCTCACGGATGCCGCCGCCGGCCAGTCGAAATTTGCCACCGCCCGCGAATGGGTCAGCGCGCTGCTCGGCGACGAAGTGGTCGGAGTGAAAACGTTGTCCCCGCCGGAGGCCGTCGCCAGCGCGGCCGCCGCCCCCGTCGATCGCTCTGCCGAAACCGCCAACGCGCCCGTCGTCGTTCCGCAAGTCTGCGTGAACCTCCCCAACGCGAGCCCCGCCGCCCAAGCCGCGGCCGTCGCCCCGCCGGCTCCCGTCAATCGCCGGCTGCGTCCCGCGTGGTCGGCGCTGCCCCGTCGCGGACTGCTGATCGCGGCCGTCGTCGCCGCGGTCGCCGGGCTTGGCATCTGGGGAATCCTGGCGCTGCGTGCGAAGTCGCAGCGGCTCAGCGCGGAAGCCGCCGCCGATCCTTCCGCCGAAGTGCGGCGCCTCATCGACCTCGCCCGCGGCAACCTCGAACAGGCGCAGTACGCCGCCGCCAGCAATCAGCTCACCCAGGCTCGCAACGCCGCCGGGAACAGCCCGAGCGAAAAAACCCTCGTCGCCGAAATCGAAGCGCTGGAGATCCGGCTCGAAGCCGCCCAGCGTCCGGTGGTCCAGGCTCCCGCGGCCCCCGCGCCCACCCTTGCCGCGGAGCCCCCGCGGGAAACCGGCAACGCGATCACCAGCGCCACGCGCGAGGCGCCGTTTGAAAACCGGCTCGGGATGACCTTCGTCCCCGTGCCGATCGAGGGCGGCGAAACCGGCGGCCGCCGCGTTCTCTTCGCCGTGACCGAAACGCGCGTGCGGGAGTTTGAAAAATTCGCCCGCCGCCCCTGGCGCGAGGTCGGCGCAAGCGAGGACTTTCCCGCCGTCGCCATCATCCCCGCAGACGTGGCGAACTTCTGCCGCTGGCTCGACCAGCAGTCGCCCCTGCTCGCCGGCTGGCGCTACCGCCTGCCCACCGACCACGAGTGGAGCTGCGCCGCTGGCATCGGGCGCGACGAAAATCCCACCGAACCCGCCGCCGCCAAAGGCACCCGGGTGCGCAGCCGTTTCGCGTGGGGCATGGCGTGGCCGCCGCCTCTGGGCTCGGGGAATTTTGCCGACGTCTCCCTGCGGCAGACGACGGGCACCGAGGGCATCAAGGGTTACGACGACCAGTTCGCCGGCCTCGCGCCGGTGAAACGCTTCAAGGCCAGCCCGCTCGGCCTCTACGATCTCACCGGCAACGCCGCCGAGTGGTGCTACGACGCCACCGGATTCTTCCTCCGCGGCGGCGCGTTCAACAGCGCCAGCCGCCACGAACTCGACCTCGCCGCCCGCTCCAGCCCGGGCTCCGCCAGCCTGCGCGACGGCACCGCCGGTTTCCGCCTCGTCATCTCCGATCGCTCGCCGCCGGGGCCCACCGCCAGCACCGCCAAACCGAGCGACCTCGTGCAGAGCCGCCCCAGCTCGACCGGCACCTCCGCTGCCGGCTCCCTCAAATTCGTTCCCGATCCGCCCGCCTATTCCGCGGGCAATACCGGCGGCATGACCAGCGGACCCAGCGCGGGCGGCCCACCACCGCAGATGCAGCCCCAGCTCGCCCGCTGAAGCTTCCCGCGCACCGCCAGCCGTGGGGTCGCCCCGCATCGAGTTCGTGAAAAATTTTCGCTCCCCCGGCGGCTCGCGATGACACCGCTTCGCTACGCGCACTTCGAGGTGGAAATGGACGCCGCCGGCGCGCCGATCCGGCTCGGCCCCGGCAGCATGGGCACCACCTATCGCGCCCTCGATACACTGCTCCGCCGCCGCGTCGCGCTGAAAGTCATCGACGAACGCCTGCTTGCCAATCCCGTCAGTCGCCGCCGTTTTTTCAATGAAGCCCGCAGCGCCGCGCAGCTCGAGCATCCCTCCATCGCCCGCGTGCTTTACCTCAGCCCCGAGGATGCGCGCGTCTGTTTTTTTGCCATGGAGCTGGTGGAAGGTGAAACGCTCGGCGCGCGGATCGATCGCCTCGGCCCGCTCCGGCCCAAGACCGCGCTGCGCCTGCTCCGCCAGGTCGTCGAGGCGCTGACCTGCCTCGGGCGAAATCGCATCGTCCACCGCGACATCAAGCCCGACAACGTGATGCTCGGCACCGACCCGCGCGGCGGCGACCGGGTGAAGCTGATCGACTTCGGCCTCGCCAAAACGATCACCCCCGGCGTGGGTCCTTTCGACCCGGCGAACACCGAGCAAGCCTTCGTGGGCAGCGTCAGCTACGCCAGCCCCGAGCAGGTCCGCGCGGCGGAGGATCTCGATCAGCGCAGCGATTTTTATTCACTCGGCGCCACGCTCTGGCACGCGCTCACCGGCGCACCGCCCTTTTCCGGGAATCTCTTCCAGGTCCAGCAGAGCCAGGTCACGCGCGAGCCGCCGTGGGAAAAAGCCGCCGCGTTTGCGCCCGCGCTCGTCCAGCTCCTGCACCGACTGCTCGCGAAATCTCCCGCCGCCCGCCCCGCCGATGCCGCGGAACTTTCGCGACTCTGGGACGAAGCGCTCATCGCCGTCGCCCGCGAACCCGCCGCGCCGCCCCCGCGCGTTCCCGTGCCGGTGCACGTCGCCTCGCAGTTCGGCAGCCAGCTCGAGTGGAATCGCGCCGAAGCCGTGCCGTTCGGCTGCTCCGCGCCGCCCTCGTCCGGCTTCCTGGCGCGCGATCCCGCGGGGTCGCAGTGGTACTTCATCCGTGTCATTCCGCCGGGTATTCCCGCCTTGCTCCGCGCCGAGATTTTCACCGTGGCCACTCGCGCGCGGGATCACCGGCATCCTTCGCTGCGCCGCGTGGTCGAGGTGACGGACGAGTGCATCGTCAGCGCCTGGGATTGCGGCGTGACGCTCGAGCAGCTCCTCGCCGGACGCCGCACCGATCTCCCGCCGGCGCAAGTCCTCGCCTGGCTGCCCGCGCTCGCCGAGGCCATCGACTTCGCGCGCACCACAGATCTCGCCGGGCTCAGCCTCGCCTTCTCGCATCTCTGGCTGGAATTCATCGCCGCACCGGCCGATCGCGCGCGGCTCGACCTCACCGCCGAACCGCCCGAGCGCTGGAGCCGCCCGCCGCTCCTCCTCGATCCGCTCGGCGCCTTCGATCCCATGCTCGAATCCTTCACCGCGCTCGGCATCGTCGCGGATGAATTGCTCACCACGCCGCGCGTCGTCGCCCTGCCGCTGCCGCATCTCGCTGCCGCACTCTACCGGCTCCTCGGCGGCACCGAACCCGCGCCCGGCCGCCCACTCGCGCCGCGGCCGATGCTCAGCGCCGAGCGCAATCGGCTCCTCATCGACACGCTCGAAGCCGGTGTGCAACTCGACCACGCCGCCGCGTGGGCCCGTGCGTTCCTCGATGACCAGCTCGTGCCGCGCATCGGAGCCGCACCCGCGCTCACCACCGGCCGACGCCAGCTCGCGTGGAAACCGATCGCCGCCGCGCTTCTGCTCTACGGCCTCGGCTTCGCCGCGTTTCGCAGCATTTTCGCGCCCCACGCCGTCGAACGACCGCCCGCACTTCCCGCCGCCACACCCGCACCGATTCCCTCGCCCGCCCCCGCCATCGCCGTCGTCGTCCCGCCGCCCGCGCCGGTCGCGACTCCCACTCCGCCACCCGCCTCTACTCCGGCTCCAGCGCTTCCGCCCGCCGATTTCGTGAACTCCCTCGGCATGCGTTTCAAACAATGCACGATCGTCGCCGCAGCCGGCGAACGCGTGCTGCTCGCCGCGATCTGGGAGACGCGCCACGCCGATTACCACGCCTTCATCCGCGAGACGGGACACGCCGCGCCCACCGCTTTCGCCGGCCTCGACGGCGCGGACGACCTCCCCGTAGTCGGTGTCTCCTGGCAGGACGCCACCGATTTTTGCGCCTGGCTCACCGCCAGGGAAAACACCTCCGCGACGATCGCGCCCGGCCAGCGTTACCGCCTTCCCACCGATCACGAGTGGAGCAGCTTCGCGGAAATCGCCGGGATCCGCGACGAGACCTTTCGGCTCCCCCTCGCGCAGAGCCACCAGAAAATCCTCGACCGTTACCCGTGGGGCACCGCCTGGCCGCCGCCGCCCGCCGCGGGCAACCTGGCCGACGCCACGCTGCGCGCGACCTGGCCGCAATTCCCGGTCATCGCCAGCTACCAGGATGGCTTCGCCGGCCCCGCACCGGTCGGCCGCTTTCCGCCGAACCCGCAAGGCCTCCACGATCTCTCCGGCAACGTCTTCGAGTGGTGCGAAGATGCCGCCGGCGAGGATGGTTTTCATCTCAGCCGCGGCAGCTCCTTCCTCACTGCCGACCGCGACGCCCTGCTCTGCTCCCATCGCCTGCGCGCCCCGACCGCTACCCGGCGCAGCGACATCGGTTTTCGCGTCGTGCTCACCACCGCCACCGCCCGCTGACTCGGGAATTGCACCGAGCCCCGCCTCAGGTCTAGCCTGCGCGGGCCATGACTGGGACGGCTTCGCGCTTCGAGCATTTCGAGATTTTGAAGGATGAAAACGGCGAGCTGATGAAGCTCGGCCTCGGCGGTATGGGCACGACCTACCGCGCCTACGATCTGCACCTGCGCAAGCTCGTCGCGCTCAAGATCATCAACGAACGCACCGTCGCCGAGCCCACCGCGCGCCGGCGTTTTTTCAATGAAGCGCGCGCCGCCGCGAGCATCGATCACCCGAACGTGGCGCGGGTCATTTTCCTCTGCCCGGAGGACGCCGTGCAGTGCTCCTTCGCGATGGAGCTGGTGGAAGGTGAAACGCTCGCGCGGCGCATCGTGCAGCAGGGCGTGATGAGCGCCGCCGACGCCCTGCGCACGCTCCGCCCCATCGCCGATGCGCTCGTCGCGCTGGGCACGCGCGCGCTCGTTCACCGCGACATCAAACCCGAAAACATCATGACCACGCGCGGCGAAGACGGTCGCTTCGAGGTGAAGCTGATCGACTTCGGCCTCGCGAAAACGACCGGCGCGCAATCCGGCCTCCTCGAGTCCGTGGGCACCGGCGAACGGTTCGTGGGCAGCGCTTATTTCGCCAGCCCCGAGCAGATCAATCCCACCGCCGCGGGCATCGACGGCCGCAGCGATTTTTATTCGCTCGGCGCCACGCTCTGGCACTGCGTCACCGGCGCGCCGCCATTCACGGGCACGTTCTTCGAGGTGCAGGAGGCGCACATTTACAAGGATCCCCCGTGGGAAAAAATCGCCGCTCAGCCGCCCGCGCTCGCCGTGCTCCTGCACCAGCTCCTGGCCAAGGATCCCAGCGCGCGCCCGCCGAATGCGCGTTCGCTCGTCGCCGCCTGGGACCAGGCGCTCGCCACGCTGGCCAGCGCCCCGCCCCGCGAGGGTCCGTCCGAGAGCGTGCTCGAAACCAGCACGCTCGCCTCGGTCGCGTCGCCCTTTCGCATCGACTCCCCGCCGGTCTACGCGCTCCCCGCGGGCGCGATGCCGCCACCGCCTTCCGGCGCACTGTTTGCCGAAGCCGATGGCGGCGGCGCGCGCTTCGTCCGCCGCATCCCGCCCACGCTCGCTCCGGAACTCCTCGCCGCGCTGAAACGCGCCGCGCAGACCGCGCGCGACGTCGATCACCCCGGCCTGCTCGCCATCCGCGAGATCGACCCCACGAGCATCGCCGTCGCGTGGCCCGTCTCCGTCACCGCCGCGCAAGTCGCCGTCTGGTACCGCAGCGCGCTGCCCGCGGAGATCGTCCTCGCGTGGCTGCCGCGGATCGCCGCCACGATCGACGCCGCGCACACCCGCGGCCTCATGCACCTCGGCGTGCAGCCCGATCGCATCCTCGTGGAATACGACCCCGCCAACGCGCCGCAATCCGCGCCCAGCGACCTCGACTTCTGGCGCGCCGCGAAAATCTGGATCGATCCGCTCGCCGCCTTCGATCCCGCGCTCGTCGCCACCGCCCGCAACATCGACTCCGGCGGCTTGAACAAACGCGCGCCCGCCTGCAGCACCGTCCGCGAATACATCGCCGCGCTCGCCCGCTGCATCCGCGACCTCATGGGCGGCAAGACCGACGGCCGCCCGCAGCCGATCGCCGCCTTCGACGAAACGCGCAATCACCTCGTGGTGGAAGCGATCAGCTACCGGGTCAATGCGCGCAGTTGCAGCGAATGGGCGCAGCATCTCGTGGGCGGCGTCCCGCCCGCGCGCGTCATTCCGGCCGCGCTGCCCGTCCGCGAACCGGCGGCACCCGCGGCCCAAACCACGCGTCCACCTCCCGCGAAAACGCCCGCTGCAGCTCCCGCGCCCACGGCGGCTTCGCCGGCCCGCGCTCGCTGGCCGGCGATGAAACGTCCGGCGGGTTTCGTCGCGCTCGGCGCGCTGTTCTTCGCCGTCCTCGGCGGCAGTCTGTGGAAACTCACGCCGCTGCGAAACGACCGTCAAACCGACCAGCGCGCGACCGCAGCGCTGCGCGCGCTGATGGAGGATGGCGACGCCGCCCTCGCGCGCATGGATTTTTTGCGCGCGGATTCCGTCGTCTCCGCGGTCGAGCACATCGACCCGGCGAATCCGTGGCTCGCCACTTTCCGCGCCCGCGTCGCGAGCATCCGCGCCACCCCTCCGCAGCCCGCGCCCACACCCACCCCGCCATCCAAAACGGTCGCCGCCGCGACCCCGCTTCCCCCCACTCCTCCCGGCAGCGTCACCGATCCCAGCGAGTCCACGCGCATGCGCCCGTTCATCAATTCGTGCGGTGTCCCGTTCATCCCCATCCGGATCATCGGCGGCCCATCCCACGGCCGCATCGTGCTCTTCTCCAGCTACGAAACACGCGTGCGCGACTTCGAGCCGCTGGCCGATCCAAAGCAGTGGCAACGCGACGAAAATCAGCGCCCGGACGATCCCGCCGTGAACGTGCTCCCAGCCGACGCCGTCCGCTTCGCCGCCGCGTTGACGAAACGCGAAAAGCTCCCGCCCGGCTGGTTCTACCGCCTGCCCACCGACCACGAATGGAGCTGCGCCGCCGGCATCGGCGAACTCGAATCGCCCGTGCAATCCGCCTCGGGAAAGTCCGACAACTTCCCCGAGGTCCACCCGTGGGGCCGGGTGTGGCCGCCGCCGCCGAAGAATGGGAATTTCGCCGATACCTCGCTCCTGAATCCGGCTTTGACCTGGATCGCCGACTACACCGATGGCTTCCCCGGCACCGCGCCAGCCGGCAGTTTTGCGCCGCACCCGTCCGGCCTCTTCGACCTCGCCGGCAATGCCGCCGAGTGGTGCCTCGACGAAAATGCCAACGCGCTCCGCTACGTCCTCCGTGGCGGTTCGTGGAATACTTTCGACAAACTCGAGCTGCTCTCCAGCCACCGCACGCAGCCTCCGGAAGACGCACGACGCGCGCCCGACCGCGGCTTCCGGCTCGTGCTCACCGCCGTGCGCATTGCCCCGCCGCGCGGCAGCGGCGTGCGCCCGGCCGGCGGCTCGCCCGGCAGGTCCTCGAACACCATCCTCCGCCCGACCGGGCAATAGCCGCCGGGCGCCGCCGGGCTGGCCACCTGGCGGTTGCGTGCTTTCGGAGGGATCGGCAACGCTTCCGCACCGGATTGGCCACTCATTTTTCGCAGAATGGAAATCGGGGAAATGGTCGCACGGGAGCTGCTTTCTTCGCGGAGGGTATGCCTTTTACCTCGCAGGAAACGCGCCGCGCCTTTGGCGGTTTCGACGATCCTCACGCCATGTTCGATGCCCTGCCCGGCATGGTCGTCGTGTGCGAACCGAGCCCGGGCTGGCCGCTGATATGGACCAGCCGCGGCTGCCTCGCGGTGACCGGCTACACACGCGAGGAGATGCTCCGGAGCGACGGTCAGGTGATCAATCACATCACCTGCGTCAACGATCGCGACAAGGTGCTCGCCGCGATCGACCGCTCGGTGGAAACCAGCGAGCCCTACCTCATCGAGTATCGCATTCGCACGCGCTCCGGCGACCTCCGCTGGGTCTGGGAAAAAGGCAGCCCGCAATTCGACGCGGATGGCAAGCTCCTCTCGGTGTGCGGTTTCATCACCGACGTCACGCAACTCAAGCTCAGCGAGCTTTCGCTGAAGCGCTCGCAAGAACGCCTGCACAGCATTTTCGACAACTCGGCCGAGGGCATCTTCCAATCCAGCGCCGACGGCACCTACCTCGCCGTCAACCCCGCGCTCGCCCGCATCTACGGCTACGAGACGCCCACGGACATGATCTCCGGGCTCACGAACATCCAGCAGCAGCTTTACGTGGAACCGGACCGCCGCTCGCAATTCGTCGCCCTGCTCGAGCGGCGTGACCGCGTGCTGAACTTCGAGTCCCAGGTCCGCCGCCACGACGGCACGATCATCTGGATTTCCGAAAACGCCCGCGCCGTCCGCTCCGCCCACGGCGACCTGCTCTACTACGAGGGCACCGTCGAAGACATCACCGAGCGCAAGACCGTGCAGGACGACCTCGCCCGCGAGCGCAACATGCTGCGCACCGTCATCGATGCCTGGCCCGATGTGATCTACGTGAAGGACACCGAAGGCCGCTACGTGCTGAGCAACCGCGCCCACACCGAAAACCTTTCCATGACCGAGCCGGATGAAATCGTCGGCCGCCGCACCGAGGATTTTTTCGTCGAATCCCGCGCCACCCGGCTCAGCGCGGAGGACAGCGAGATCATGCAAACCGGCCGCGCCGTGCTGAACCGGGAAGAGGTGCGACTCGGCGAAAACAACGAGCCGCAGTGGTTCCTCTGCGCCAAGCTCCCGCTCCACGACGCCGGCGGCACCGTGGTCGGCCTCGTCTCGATGAGCCGCGACATCACCAAGCTGAAGCAGACCACCGAGCAGCTCCGGCAATCGCAGAAGATGGAAGCCATCGGCCGCCTCGCGGGCGGCATCGCGCATGATTTTAACAACATCATGACCGCCATCCTCGGCTACAGCGAGATAGCCAGCCGCCACGTCGCCGACGACCCGCAGCTCAAGCACGACATCGACCAGATTCACGCCGGCGGCCTGCGCGCCGCTGCCCTCACCCAGCAGCTCCTCACCTTCAGCCGCAAACAGGTCACGCTCGCCAAACCGCTCGAAGTCAACGGCGTCATCGCCTCGATGGAGCCCATGCTCCGCCGCCTCATCGGCGCCAATATCCATCTCGACACTCGCTGCGGCAGCGGCCTCTCGCTCGTCCACGCCGACGTCCACCAGATCGAGCAGGTCATCATGAATCTCGTCATCAACGCCCGCGACGCCGTGGACGAACATGGCCTGATCCTCATCGAGACCTCCGAGGTCTACCTCGACGCCGCCTCCGCCCACCAAAAGCTCGACGTGATCCCCGGCCCCTACGTCTGCATCGCCATCTGCGACGACGGCTCCGGCATTCCCAAGGAAATCCAGGAACGCATCTTCGAGCCCTTCTTCACCACCAAGGAGCAGGGCAAAGGCACCGGTCTCGGCCTCGCCACCTCCTACGGCATCATCCAGCAGAGCGGCGGCCACATCTGCCTCCAGAGCACTCTCGGCGAAGGCAGCACCTTTCGCGTTTTCCTGCCCGTCTCCTCCTTGCGGGAGGAAGAGCTCCCCACCCCCACCGCCGCCGCCGAGATGCCCGTCGGCCGCGAGACCATCCTCGTCACCGAAGACGACCAGGCCGTGCGCGAACTCACCTGCACCCTGCTCGACGAACTCGGCTACCGCGTCCTCGAAGCCACCGACGGCGAAGAAGCCCTCGACCTCCTCGCCCGCGGCTCCACCCCGCGCATCAATCTGCTCCTCACCGACGTGGTCATGCCCCGCCTCGGCGGCCGCGGCCTCGCCGAAAAAGTGCGCGCCCTTTCCCCCGAGACCCGCATCCTTTTCTGCTCCGGCTACAACGAAGAAGAAGTGCTGCGCAAAGGCATCCTCGCCGACGAAATCGCCTTCCTCAGCAAACCTTTCTCCACCGAAGCCCTCGCGCGGAAAGTCCGCACGCTCCTGGATGCCGCAGAGCCCCTCCCACGCGGCTAGCTCGGGGCTCGCGGATGTGCTGCCGTGGGCGACCTCGCCTTGGTCCACCCCGGTCACGTCCAGACGATGGTTGTGAGCGCCGCTTTATCCCGGCAGATCGAGCAGCTTCACCCCAGGGTTTTGTTCGCCGAAGTAGCGCGTCGTCCAGGCGCTCGGGAAGAGCACGCCGGGTTGGCCCGCGGTGTCGTAGGCGAGGCGGGTGCCGGTGGGGAATTTGAGCGGCTTCACGTCGGTGTCGGCCAGTAGCCACTTGAAGGTTTCCCAGGTCGCGGTTTCCAGCGTGGATTCGGCGCCGTATTCGCTCTGCAGGCGGTATTGCACCACCTCAAACTGCAGCGGCCCGACCGCGGCGAGCAGCGGCACTTTGCTATGCGAATCGCGCAGCTCGAAAACCTGCACGACGCCTTCCTGCAAAAGCTGCTCCACGCCCTGGCGGAATTGTTTGTACTTGCCCGTGTTCGGATTGTGCAGATACGCGAAGCACTCGGGCGGAAAACGCGGGATCTCCGCGTAGGTGATCGCGGGGTCTTCGGTCAGCGTGTCGCCGATGCCAAATTCGCTGTGCCCGACGAGACCGATCACGTCGCCAGCGTAGGCTTCGTCCACGGTCTCGCGTTCCTGGGCGAAGAGTTTGTGTGCGCTGGAGAGGCGCACTTTTTTCCCGGTGCGCTGGTGGATGACGGACATGTCGCGGGTAAACTTCCCCGAGCAGATGCGCAGGAACGCGATGCGGTCGCGGTGCCGCGGGTCCATGTTCGCCTGAATCTTGAAAACGAAGCCGGAGAACGGACCGTCGAGGGGGACTTCTAAAGGCGCAGGGCGAAGGGCGAAGGGCGAAAGTGCCGCGTCCGATTCGTCTTCACGCCCATCGCCCATCGCCCTGCGCCTTTCCTGCGGCGGCAGCGAGCGCTCGAGGAAGGCGTCGAGCATGAGCTGCACGCCGAAGTTATTCGCGGCGCTGCCGAAGAAAACCGGCGTGAGGTGGCCCGTGCGGACCTTTTCCTGATCGTAGTCCACGCCCGCGATTTCGAGCATCTCCAGTTGCTCCACGGCGTGCGCGAAGTCATCCGGCTCGAGCCGCTCCTTCACCGCCGGATCCTCCAGCGACGCGACCTGCACGGGCGCGCGGTAGGCACCGTGCGCGGTGCGCTCGAAGAGATGCACTTCCTTGGTCTCGCGATCGAAGACGCCGCGGAACGTCGGGCCGGAGCCGAGCGGCCAGTTCACGGCGAAGGCGCCGATGCCGAGCACGCTTTCGAGTTCATCCATGAGCTCCAGCGGGCCGCGCGTGGGGCGGTCGCATTTGTTCATGAAAGTGAAGATCGGCACGCCGCGCCGGCGGCAGACCTCGAAGAGTTTGCGCGTCTGCGTTTCGATGCCCTTGCCCGCGTCGATGACCATCACCACGGCGTCCACGGCGGTGAGCACGCGGTAGGTGTCTTCGGAGAAATCCTTGTGGCCGGGCGTGTCGAGCAGGTTCACGCGGTAGCCGCGGTAGTCGAACTGCAGCACCGTGGAACTCACCGAGATGCCGCGCTTGCGCTCCAGCTCCATCCAGTCGGAAGTGGTCGCGCGCGCATTTTTCCGCGCCGTCACCGAGCCGGCGAGCTGCACCGCACCGCCGTAGAGCAGGAGCTTTTCGGTCAGCGTCGTTTTGCCCGCATCCGGGTGGGAGATGATGGCGAAAGTGCGCCGCCGCTGGATTTCTTCGAGCATGCTTCGGGGTTCGTAAATTGGGCTAAAAGGGGCGCGCACTGTTCCGCAAAAGCCCCCCTCACGCAAGCGACAGCAAACCGCGCGGCGGCACTCTAGCTGCTATTATCTGGCACCCCTCTGCAATGCCTGCGCTCCGCATCAAATATCCCAAACTGGGCGTCATCACGCACGTACTGCGCAGCGAGCGGGTGACGGTCGGACGGGCGGCGGACAATTCGATCCAGATCCCGCACGAAAGCATCTCGGCCCATCACGCCGAGATCGTGACCGAAAACGGCCGCTGCCGGCTGCGCGACCTGCAATCGACGAACCATTCGCGGGTCAATGGCGACCAGGTCACCGAGCAGGAACTCACCGCCGGGTGCCAGATTCAGTTCGGGGCGATCGAATGCGAATTCGACCCGCACGCGACCACCACGGCGCGCGAGCCTCTGGCCCTGCCCCCGCCCGTCGCCGCACCGCAACTCGCCGTACTGGAAAATGAAAACCGCGAGCTGCGCGCCCATGTCACCAGCTTGCAGCGGCGGTTCGACATTCTCGGCAGCGCGCGGCTCACCGCGGGCCGCGCGGATCACACCCCCTTTGCCGCCACCAGCGATGCGCTGCGCGGCCTCACCTCCGAACGCGACGACCTCCGCCAGCAGGCCGCCGGCTTGCGGCTGGAAGTGGGACGCCTGCGCGAAGATCTCGCCGTCACCATTCGCGAACGCGACGCCGCACGCGAAGCCGCCGCCGGGTTACAAACCGAGCGCACCGGCCTGCAACTCGAACTCCAGCACGCCGAGTCACGAACCGAGCGGCTGCGCAGCGAGCTGATCATCGCCACGGAATTCACCACCCCGCCTCCGCGTCCCCCGCAGCCGCCCGCCCGCCCACCCGCCGTCCCGCCGCCCGCGCCACCCTCCGCACTTCCGCCGAAACCGCCGGCCCCGCTCGCCACCACCACCGCCGCGGCCCCTCTCCCCACCGCGCCACCCGTCGAACCTTCCCCGCGCCGCACCCCGCCGCTTCGCGCCGCCGAACCCTCCCGCCTCGCCACCCACATCGCCACCTTGCGCGGGCACGTTCTGCAACTCGCCGCCGCCCCGGCCGATCGCGACCTGCTCATCGACGCCCACCTTGAGATCGGCCGCGTCCTGGACCACGCCGCCACCCTTTGCACCCATCCGCTGCGCCGCGTCGCCAGCCGCTTCGCAGCGCTCCTCGCCAGCCTCACCGCACACGAGCGCATCCCGGCCACCGGCACCTTGCGCACGCTCCGCCACAGCGCCGAACTCCTCGAACGCCTCCTCGATCCCAGCCTGAGCGGCGCCGCCGCCGATCTCCCGACCGCGCAAGTGCTCGCCATCGACGACGACACCGAACTCCTCTCCGCCCTCACCGGCCTGCTCGGGGGCGCCGGGCTGGAGCTGTCCACTTGCACCACCGCCGAGGAAGCGATGATCGCGATTGAAGCCCTGCGCTTCGACACCATCATCGCCGACATCGGCCTGCCCGGTATCGCCGGCACCGCCTTTTGCGCCCACGCGCGCTCCCGGCCCGCCTACCGCCACACGCCCATCCTCTTCCTCACCGGCTCGGACACCTTGGGAAAACGCGCCGAGACCAGCCTGAGCGGCGGCACCGAATTCATCGCCAAGCCCTTCGACACCGCCGAGCTATCGCTCAAAGTCGAGGCCTGGACGCTGAAGCACCAACTGCATCTGGTGTGAGCGGATAAAACCTTGTGAACCGCCGGCCCACCGGATAACAGACGCGGATTCCCACCCCGTCTGCATGAAACTCTCCCTGTCGCTTGCCCTCGCCGCCGCGCTCTTCCTCAGCGGCTGCTCCATCTTTCAACGCTCGCCCACCTGGGATCTCGTGGTCCGCGGCAATACCAGCGGGGATCTCTCCACGGAAGGCAAAGGCGGCTACATCAACCGCCTCCACCAGCTCCTCGCCGGCGCCGGCGTCGAGCACAAGGTCGTGACCTATCAATACCACTGGCTCAACGCTTATCGCGAAGAAGCCATCCAGGCCGGCGTCCTCATCGTTTACCGCGACGACACCACGCCGAGCAACCCGTGGTGGATCACCGACGAGCATCGTCACACGCCCGTGTGGGTGCCGAACACGAAGCTCGAAGATCAGGTCGGCTTCTTCATCCAGCAGCGCGCCGAGATCGTGTCCGTGCAGGAGTTCGCCGGCAGCGCGCCGAGCGGCAAACAACTCGCCCGCGTCAACCGGCAGGAGGGACGCGGCGAACGCAGCGAACGCGCCTTCGCCGAGACGCGTCCCGGCCGCGCCTATCGCAGCCTTTTTGCCAGTGGCCAGGGTCCGCGCCTCAGCGTGGCCAAGGGAAAGAAACCCGCGCCCGCTTCGCGCGCACCAAAACCCCGCACGCCCGGTGCCGTCGCCGCCTCGTCGGTCTTCAGGCCCGACGCCCGCGCCGCACAGATTTTCCGCAGCAAACACGGCACCGCCTTCAACCCAAACAGCAGCTTGGATCGCGTGAAGATGGAAGAACTCCGCCGCCGCCTGCTCTCGCGCAATCAGATCGTCCGCCTCCGGACGGAGTAAGCCAGCGCCGCCGCTAAGTCACCCCGCCGTCGCTTGCCGCGGCGGCCTTGCGCGTGCATCGTCCGCGCCTTCATGCAGACCATCGTCATCGGCCACCGGAATCCGGATATGGATTCCATTTGCTCCGCGCTCGGCTACGCGGAGTTGAAACGCCTCACCGGGCATCCGGAGGCCATCGCCGGTCGAGCGGGGAATACGAATCAGCGCATCGATTTCGTGCTCGCGAAGTTCGGCGTGGAGGCACCCGTTTTAATCAACGATCTCTCCCCGCGCGTCAGTGACGTCATGCAGCCGCGCGTCATTTCCGTGCGCGAAGACACGCCGATCTACGACGCGCTCCAGCTCATCGACAAAAAACGGATGCGCGGCCTCCCGGTCGTCGATGGCCGCAACCGCTGCCTCGGCCTGCTCAGCGCCTTCAAGGTCAACCACTACCTCTTCCCGCCCCGCGAGGAAGCCAGCACCGCGCGCATCGTCACTGCTTCGCTCGCCGACATCGTCACCACCTTCGGCGGCGCCCTCATCGCGGGCTCGCTCTCCGCCGAACCCGAGGAGCAGCTCCTCATGGTCGCCGCCATGGCCGCCACCTCCTTCGCCCCGCGCCTCGAACGCTACCGCGACCGGAAGATCGTCGTCTTCGTCGGCGACCGGCCGAAAATCCAAAAGCTCGCGATCGAGGAGCGCCTCCACGCCATCGTCGTCACCGGCGGATGGCCCATCGACGAAGAAATCCGCGCCGCCGCCCGGCACGCCAACGTCACGATGATCGCCTCGCCGCACGACACCGCCACCAGCGTACTGCTCGCGCGCGGCGCCGTCCGCGTCGGCCGGATGATCGAGGCGCAGTTCCAGAGCTTCGCGCCCGACACCCGGCTGGAAGAAGCCCGCTCCCGCGCCGCGCACAGCGACTCCTTCGTCTTCCCGGTCATCGACGACGACGGCGCACTCGTCGGCATTCTCTCGAAGTCCGACTTCCTCAAGGAAATCCCGCGCCAGCTCATCCTCGTCGATCACAACGAACTCGCCCAGGCCGTGCGCGGCGCGGACAAAGTGCCGATCATCGAGATCCTCGATCACCACAAGCTCGGCGGCTTCGCCAGCGATTCGCCGATCCTTTTTTGGAATAATCCCGTCGGCTCCACGAGCACCATCGTCGCCCTCTGCTACCGCCAGCTCGGCATCCCGATCGAGGCGCGCATCGCCGGCCTGCTCATGGCCGGGCTCATCTCCGACACGCTGAATCTCACCTCGCCCACCGCGACGCCGACCGACTGCGACATCCTCAATCACCTCTCGAAAATCGCCGGAGTAAACCCCGACGAACTCGCCGCGCAAATCTTCAGCGTCGGCTCCCCGCTGCTCACCATGACGCCCGAGCAGGCGATCACCGCCGACTGCAAACCCTACGAGGAAGCCGGCCAGCGCTTCACCGTCGCGCAAATCGAGGAACTCACCTTTGCCCATTTCCCCGAAAAACGGGACGCCCTCCTCACCGCCCTCGCCGAGCAACGCCGCCGCGACGGACTCCTCTTCGCCGCCCTGCTCGTCACTGACATTAATGATCAAACCTCCCTCCTGCTCGTGCAAGGCGCCGAGGAATTCCTCGCCGTGATCGACTACCCCGAACACGCCCCGAACATCTGGGAACTCGCCGGCGTCGTCTCCCGCAAAAAGCAGCTCCTGCCCTACCTCCTGCACTGCCTCGCCAAACTCTCCGACCAGTCGCGCTAAGAGTCGGCGGAAACTGGCCCGGGAGTGAAGCGCGCCGTCGCCTCCGTGGCGCTCCACGCCTCCCCAGAGTTTTGCCCGGCGCTCCGGCCCGCACCGCGGCGGCTACTTCCCGACGCAGTAGAGCTTCTCCGTCGTGCGGATGAAGAGCTGCCCATCGCTGATCGCCAGCGTGGCGCGGGAGCCGTTGGCGTCGCCCATCGGGATGGTCGCGAGCACCTTGAATTCATCCCCGGCGCTGACCACGAAAACCGTCCCGGCTTCGTCCATGATGTAGAGCTTCCCATCACCCGCCACGGCCGAGGCGCGGATGACCACGCGGGTCGGGAGTTCGCCCTGCCACTTTTTTTCGCCGGTCTTCGGATCGAGCGCGGTCAGCGTCTTCGAGTCACCATCGAGGACGAAAAGTTTGCCCTGATAATAGACCGGCGTGCAGACGTCCGGCGTCTTCTTTTCATCGAACTTCCACGCCAGCCCCGTGGTGGTGATGTCGCCTTTTTTGTCCGTATTGAACGCGAGCAGCGCCTCCTTCTTCGGCCCCGCCGCGACCGCGAGACCGCCGACGCTGACCGGGCTCGGGACGATGCGCATCCACTCGCCGTCCTTCGAGTTCAGCCCGTAGCCGCGCCAGAGTTCCTTGCCAGTCGCGAGGTCGTGGCCGGTGAGGCAATTCCCGCCGACGACCAGCAACTGCTTCGAGCCATCCGGCGCGAGGTGCGGCTGCGGCGTGGCGTAGCTTTCCATCGACTCCATGCGCGCCTCGCTCGGGCGCGTCACTTTCCAGATCGTCTTGCCGTTCGCGGGATCCAGCGCGAGCAGGTAGCTGTCGCGATCGGGCGAGCCGCCCGCCAGGCCGGGGTAATCCGGCGGCGCGGGACTGCGCTGCAGCACCTGGATATAAAGCCGGCCGTCGTAAAGCAGCGGGCTGGAACCGTAGAGCCACATGATGGCGAAGCGCCCGTATTCGTCACCGAGTTGCCGTTTCCACAGCACCTTGCCGCTGAAATCGAGCGCCGCGAGATCGCCCGTGCCGAAGAGCGCCCAGACGGTTTTGCCGTCCGTGACCGGCGACGGCGAAGCCATGTTGCCCTTGCCCTTGTTGATATCGCCCGTGCCGAGATTCTGCTTCCACTTCACCGCGCCATCTTTCCGGCTGATCGCGAAGAGGTTCAGGTTTTTCTCCGCATCCGGGCTGGAGACAAAAATCGTGTCGCCCCACACCGCCGGCGTCGCGCCGCTCGGGCCGGGCAGCGGCGTCGCCCATTTCACGGACTCCTTCGTCCATGTCTCGGGCAGATTTTTTTCCGACGACGTGCCGTTGAGCGCCGGGCCGCGCCATTGCGGCCAATTCTCCGCATGCGCGGAAATGGCGAGGACGAGCGAGGCGGCGGCGGCGAGAGTCCAGGGGGCGGGAGTTTTCATGCGATGGGTGAATCCAGCGGGGCGGAAATTGTTAATTGCTAATTGTTAAGTGCTAATTGATCAGCGAGCGCGCTGCTCCCAACAATTTGCATTTCTCATTTAGCAATTTGCAATTCCCCTAATGAAGCTCTGCGTCCTCAACCCCGGCGGCAACGACCCCGAGCAGCATTTCCCCGACTTCGCCGGAGAGCCCTCGGAAGCGGCCCACGCGCCGGTGAATTACCACGGCTTCGCCGCCTGCACCGGCGGCGGATTCTTTCGCAAAGCCTCGGCGATCCCGGAGAGCGAACGCGCCGTGCTGCTGCTCATCCGCCACGATCTCAAGAGCGCACGCAACGCCATCGTGGAGCTACGGCGCGCAAAAAAGATCATCGGCATCGCGTGGAAGGAAGCCGGTGCCGGACAAGTCGCCGCCCAGCTCGCCACGAAATCCAAGCTGCAGCTCTTCCGCGAAATCTGCGAACGCGCCGATCTCGCCGTCGCTACCACGCCGGATCTCGTTCCCTTTTTCCGCAATGCCGGCGTGCGCCACACCGAGTTCATCCCCACCCCGTATCCGATCGAAAGCACCGCGTGGGATTTCACCACGCCATTGGAAGAACGCCGCGGCATTTTCCTCGGCACCCGCGAATTTGAAACGCCCACCCGCCACCACCTCGCCGCGCTGCTCAGCATGAAATATCTCGCCGAGGCGATGAACCAGCCCGTGACCGTTTTCAACGTCAACGGCTGGAGCGGCCGCCGCCTGCTCGCCGAGCTGCGCTTTCCCGAAGGCCTGCTGAAAGTCATCGAAGGACGCCGCCCGTACCCGCGCTACCTCCGCGGCATCTCGAAGCACAAATTCATCTTCCAACTCGATGCCAGCGCCGTGCCCGGTCAGGTCGCGGGCGACGCGCTGCTCGCGCGCATCCCGTGTGTCGGTGGCGACGGCACCACCGAGCGCCTCGTCTTCCCCGACACCTGCGGCCACGGCCGCACCCACGAGCAGCTCTTCGACATCGCCGCCCGCCTGCTCGAGCACGAGCACGACGCCACGATGATCTCCGACCACGCCCACGAACTCGCGCAGAAGTCCCTCTCTTTCACCCACGTCGCCCGCGAGCTCGAGCAGCTCTACGCGCGTTTCCTGCGCTGATGCTCCCCGGCCAGCGCTTCATCGAAGACCGCATCGTCGGCGCCCTCCGCGCGTGGATGATCGTGGGCATCCTGCTGAAAGTGACGCGCGTCCGCGACCGCTTCGACGGCCTCTCGCTCGTCTACTATTCCACGCCGTGGCCGGTGCTCGCATTCGGCTTCCTGCTCCTCGCCGCGCACAACTACCGCCGCGCGCGCTGGCATCCGATGCGCCGCTACATCGCCTTCACGGTCGTCGCGCTTTTCACCTGGATCGCCACGAGCTGGTACTCCGCCGAGCCCGTGCCGGGTGAAGCGGAAGTGCGTCTCGTGCAGTGGAACGTCGATCGCCCCGTCGACCGCTTCGACCGCTGCGTGAAGTGGCTGCGCGCCCAGAATCCCGACATCATCTGCCTCTCCGAAGCCGAGCCCGAGGAAACCCGCACCCGGGATCTCTGGCAGCGCGAATTTCCCGGCTATCGCCTGCTCCCCGGTGCGATGAACATGCTCTGCTTGGTTCGGGGCGAAGTCGCGAGTTCCGTCGGCCTCACCCTCGGCGCCAGCTCCTACGGCGCGCTCCACCGCGTTCGCATCCGCGGGCGCGAGATCAATGTGCTGCAGGTCGACGTGATCGCACTGCCGAGCCGCTCGCGGAAGGTGCAACTCGCGAAACTCGCCGAGATCGCCAACGCCCACCCGAACGGCAACCTGATCATCGCCGGCGACTTCAATACGCCGCGCGAATCCGCGCATCTCGACGCACTGCGCGGCAAGTTCAACCACGCTTTTGAAGTCGCCGGCCGCGGCCTCGCGGAAACGTGGCCTTCCCTCGCCCCGGCGCTCAGCATCGATCACATCTGGCTCGGCGCCACCTGGCAGCCGCTCACCTGCCACCACGGCTGGAGCTGGCTCTCGGATCACCGCCCGGTGGTCGTGGACCTCGCCACGACCGCGCGCTGAAATGACCTCCGGGGAGCACAGGCGTCTCGCCTGTCGCGCTCGGCGTCCCGCCGAGTGCATAGGGCAAGGGCGCGTCGCGTACGATCCGACCGCCACGTGACCCAAGTCCGCGGCGAGACGCCGCGGACCACAGGCGAGACGCCTCTCCTCCCCATCAGCGGAACTCAGCTCGCCAGCAACTGCTCCCGCGTCACGCCGAAAAGCTCGAACCCGCGGATGATCGTTTCTTCGATCAAATTATTCGGGCAGCTCGCGCCCGCGGTGATGCCGATCGTCACCGGCGCCAGCGGCAGCCAATCCGCGGTCACCACCTCGCGCTTCTCGTGCTGGTCGTAGTGCACGATGCACTCGCGGGATTCCAGCCGGCCGGCGTTGCGGATGAAGTAGGTCGGCAGCTTTGCCTCGCCCATTTCGGCGAGGTGCGAAGTGTTCGAGCTGTTGTAACCGCCGACCACGAGCAGCAGATCCATCGGGCTCTCCAGCATGTCGCGCAGCGCGTCCTGCCGCTCCTGCGTCGCCCCGCAGATCGTGTCGAAAAACCGGAAACTCTCCCGCGCTCGCTCCGCGCCGTCGCGGTCCTTGATCGCCGCTTCCACGCGGCGCTGCACTTCCTCCGTCTCGCCGCGCATCATCGTCGTTTGATTGGCCACGCCCACGCGCCGGAGGTGCAGGTCGGGATCGAACCCCTCCGAATGCGTGCCCGCAAAACGTTCCAAAAATGCCCGCTTGTTCCCGCCGCGCCGGATGTAATCGCAGACGTAATCCGTGTCGGCCAGCGTCAGCACCACGAGGTAGTGCCCCTTGCCCTCTTGCACCGCGCGCGACGCCGTCGCCTTCGTCTCCTCGTGCGACGCCTTGCCGTGAATGATCGAGGTCACATCGTCGCTCGCGTTTTGCCGCACGCGTTTCCACACGCTCATCACGTCGCCGCACGTCGTGTCCACGATCTGGCAGCCGCGCTCCTTGATCTGCCCGAGCGTTTTCACATCGGTGCCAAACGCCGGCACCAGCACCACGTCCTCCGCGGTCAGTTCTCCGATCGTGGCGGGCGAATCCTTTCCCAGCAGATTGCGGATGCCGAGCGCGGCGATCTGCTCGTTCACCTCGGGGTTGTGAATGATCTCGCCGAGGATGAAGAGGCGGCGGTCCGTGAAGACTTTCGCCGCCGCGTAGGCGAGATCGATCGCCCGCTCGACGCCATAGCAAAAGCCGAACTGCTTCGCCAGCCGCAGCGTCACGCCGGAGTGCGTGAGCGTGCCCCCGTTGGCGCGCAGCCGCTCCACGATTTCGCTGCGGTAATGTTTCTCGACCTGCGCCTGCACCGCCGCCATCACGTCCGGCGTGCGGAGGTTGACGCGAGCGGGTTTGGCGATGGGACTTTCGGTGGGCATGGGTCGTGAGGCTGGAGGCCGGGTGGCGGCCCCGCGACTATCCGGCATCTCGCATCCAGTATCCAGTCCCGCGCGCGGCCGCGGGCTTACGCGCCTTCAGCAAAGAGCGGCGTAGTCGGCGTGGTAAAGATCGCGTCGGAGATCAGGACGGCATTCGCCGGATCGGGGTCCGCGTAGTCCGTCGGGCGCTTGAGGTTTTTGCCGAGCGTCGCGTCTTCGGGCTGCGTCTGCTGGATGTTGATCGGCGTGCCGCTTTTGGTCAGCGCGAAGAATTTTGGCGCCACATTCTTGTGCAGGCGCAGGCAGCCGTGGGTGCGCGGCATCGGCCAGACCGAGCCTTCGTGGAAGCCGTAACCCGGCAGGAATTCCACCCAGTAAGCCATCGGGAAGCCCACGTAGCGGCCAGTCGCCTGGCTGGATTTCGACGGCCGAATGCTGCCGTCGCCCGCCACCGAAAAGCCGTAGGAACCCGAGCGCTTCTTCGGCAGCTTGCTGAAGACCCGGAAGTTTCCGGACGGCGTCGGTTTCGACGGTGTGCCGATCGCCGTCGCGGTGACGAGCAGCGGACGGTCGCCTTCCATCACATAGACCGCGCGGTTTTGAAGCGATACTTTCACCCGCACGTTGTCAGGGTTGTTGGGGCGGTAAGCGGTCGAGTTGTAGGAGGTCCGCAGGGGGCTGCTGGTCGAGCAGCCGGTGACGAAAATGAGGCTCGCCACGAGGGCGGCAAGAAGAGAGAGGCGATTCATGGAGCGGCAACAGGAACGCGAGGAGCGCAGCGTTGTCAACCGCCACCGGTAGGGAAGCCGCGCCGCGGGTTCCCCACTTCAGCGCCCCGCGGGTTCCCCGTTTCAACCGCGCCGCGGGTTCCCCATTTCAACCGCGCCGCGGGTTCCCACACTTCAAAGTCTACCGCCTAAGATTTGGGAACCCGCGGCGCGGCCTCTCTACCGGGGGTTCAGCCCGCGGGCGGCGCCGCGCGTTTCCAGATCGGCACGTCCTGCTTGAGGCGGTTCACGCTGGCGGCGAGGTAGTCGAGCGCCTCGCCGCGATGCGCGCTGAGCACGCGGATGAACAGCGACGCCTCGCCCACCGGCACCCAGCCGAGCCGGTGGATGAAAAGCACCGCCGCGATGGGATGCAGCGCGCCGAGTTCCGCCAGATGCGCGTGCAGGATCTTTCGCGCCATCGGTTCGTAGGCTTCGTAAAAAAGGCCGGGCACCGCGCTGCCGTGCTCGAGTTCGCGCACCAATCCCTGGAACTCCAGCACCGCGCCGATTTCCCGCGAAGGCCACGCCACCGGCGGGATCACGATCGGCTCGGAGGTGAAACGAATCTCGATCTCCATGCGGTTAACCTCCGGACACCGGCGGGATAATCGCCAGCTCGCGCGCCGCACCGATCGGCGTATCCCAGGTGGCGTATTCGAGATCGAGCGCCACGCGGAGGTGCGCGAATTCGACCGCGGGCCACAGCCGCGAAACGATCTGCCGCGGCGTGTCGTCCGGCGTGCAAGGCACCGCACGGCTGGCGAAGCCGAAGGTGTCGCGAGCCTGGGCGAAGGGGATGACGGTGATTTCCACGCGGTGCGGATTCGATGGGAGCACCGGAGAAAGACAATTCCCTTGCCCCGTCTGCAATCCGTATCTCGACTGACCGCTCATGATTTCCCTCCGCGAAGCGCGCCGCCTCATCGCCGAACTCGTCACGCCGCGCGCCGCCGTGTCCACGCCGCTGGCCGCCGCGCACGGGCGGGTGCTCGCGGAGCCGGTGCTGGCCGATGCGTTTTACCCGTCGGGTGATCGCGCGACCATGGATGGTTACGTCATCGCCGCCGACGCTCCGCCCGGCGCCTTCCGCGTAGTGGGAGAAATCCCGGCCGGGCACGTCCCCGAGCGAGCGCTGGGGAGCGGCGAAGCGATGCGCATTTTCACCGGCGCGCTGGTGCCCAAGGGCGGTGGGCGCGTGGTGATGCAGGAGCAGGCGCGACGCGACGGCGACATGGTGACGATTGATCCGCTGCCCGAGCCGCGGTTCATTCGCCCGCAGGGTTCGGAAGCGAAGCCGGGCGACATCGTCCTCCCCGCCGGCACGCGACTCGGCGCGGCGGAACTGGCCATCCTCGCGCAAGTCGGCGCGGTCACGCCGCGCGTGATTTCGCCGCCCGCGATTTGCCACATCGCCACCGGCGGCGAAATCGTCGCGCCCGCCGCGGTGCCCGGCCCGGGGCAGATTCGCGATACGAATTCCACCCTGTTCGCCGCACTCTTCGCCGGCCTCGGCGTGGCAGTGGCCGCCTCCCACCGCGGCGTCGACGACCCGGAAACGCTCACCGCGCTCGGCACCGCACCCGCCGACCTCCTCGTCATCTCCGGCGGCGCGAGCGTGGGCGACTACGACTTCGGCGCGGAGACGCTCCGCCGCCTCGGCTTCACGATCCATTTTGATCAAGTCAATCTGCGCCCCGGCAAGCCGCTCACCTTCGCCACCCGCGGCGAGCAGACGGCCTTCGTCGTGCCGGGGAATCCGGTATCGCATTTCGTCTGCTTTCACGTCGCGATCCGGCTCGCCGTCGAGCGGCTGCTCGGCCTCACGCCCGCGTGGAATCTCCTCCGGCTCGAACTCCGCGGCGGCGAACCGCTCCGCGGCAACCCGCGCGAAACCTGGGCTCCCGCGCGCGTCGCCGCGGAAGCCGGCCGCCTCGTCGTCACCCCGAAACGCTGGTCCACCTCCGGCGACACCTTCTCCCTCGCCGGCACGAACGCGCTCGTCCGCATTCCCACCGAACCGCCCACTGACGGCTTCGCCGAAACGCTGCTCCTCGACCTCCCATGAAAGTCGCCCGCCTCACCCTCAGCGACCGCGCCAGTGCCGGCATCTACGCAGACCGCAGCGGCCCCGAGATCGAGCGCGTCTTCACCGCGGCCGGCGTGGTCGTCGATGAATGGCTGCGCGTTGTCATGCCCGACGAACGCGCCGACATCGAAGCCATCCTCCGCCGCCTCGCCGACGACGACCACTGCGACCTCATCCTCACCACCGGCGGCACCGGCCCGGCCCGCCGCGACGTCACGCCCGAAGCCACCCGCGCAGTGCTGGAACGCGAGCTGCCCGGCTTCGGCGAAATCATGCGCGTGACCACCTTCGCCAAAGTGCCCACCGCCATCCTCTCCCGCGCTACCGCCGGCACCCGCGGACGCACGCTGATCGTCAATCTTCCCGGCAACCCGAAGGCCATCGGAGAATGCCTGCCGCTGGTCATCCCGGCGATCCGCGAAGCGCTGCGGCACCTGCAAGAGTAACCAACAACCGGCTCACGGAAGTGGACGGAAATTTGGTCCACGGAAAACACAACGGACACGAAAAGAAAATCTGCTTTTCGTGTCCTTTCGTATGTTTCGTGGACCACCCTCTCCCCACCGCCCGAGGAAGATTGGGAACCACGAAACAGGCGAAATAAACGAAAGGGTTTCGCGGCGCTCGCCCTCTTTCGTCTGGTTCGTCTATTTCGTAGTTCCAAAAATCCGCCCGTCACTCCACCGGCACGTCGTGGTATTCCAACGCCCATTCGCGCATGAAGCGCACGCGCTCGGGGCGGATGCGGTAGACGATCAAATCCGGATTTTCGATCGTGCCGAGGTAGCGGCGCAGAAGCGGATTGGCGTCCCAGATTTGCTGGAGCTTTTCGCGGTCGGTCAGCACTTCGGCGACGCCGGTGATGCGCACCTGATCGTGCGCGTCGTCGAGGTAACAGAGTTCCACTTTGGCGTTCGCCGCGATCTCGCGGGTTTTGCCGTAGCTGCGCAGGTTCGCGACGAAAATGGTGAAGCCCTCGACGAGCACGGGCGAGACGGGCCGCACGCGCGGCTGGTCGCCGTCCACCGTGGCGAGTTGGGGGAATTTTGCGCGCGCGATGGTGGCGGCGGCGAGCGTGGCAAGTTCGGCGGGATCGATCGGCTTTGGGGCGGCCATGTGGGGAGCGTGGCGCGGCCGAATGCGGGCGACAACTCATTCGCGAATTGCTGTGCGCGCCGCCGCGGGGCATTGAGCGAGGCATGCGCCTGCTCTGGCTCGCCCTCGTCGTCGCGGTGATCGTCGCCATTCCGTTCCTGATTTTCGGTCGGGAATTCGAGGCGTGGTTCACCGGCGATGCGGCGATCGAACGTCTGCGCGGCTGCGGCGCGTGGGCCTGGGCGGCGATCGTCGGCCTGCTCGCGGCGGATCTCGTGTTGCCGCTGCCGGGCACCGCGGTGATGTCGGCGGGCGGTTTCATTTACGGCGCGCTGCTCGGCGGAGTGATCGCGGCGGCGGGCTCGTTTCTCTCCGGCCTGCTCGCCTACGCGCTCTGCCGCCGCTTTGGTCGCGGCCTCGCGGAGCGGCTCGCCGGCAAGGACGACCTCGCCCGCGGCGAAGCGCTCTTCCGCGCCCGCGGCCCGTGGCTGGTCGCGCTCTCCCGCGCGCTGCCGCTGCTCCCGGAAGTCATCGCCTGCCTCGCCGGGCTCACGCGGATGCCGCTGCGTTCGTTCGTCATTTCGCTGGCCTGCGGCTGTGTGCCGGTCGGCTTCATTTTCGCAGCGATCGGTGCGGCCGGGAAGGAGCGGCCCGGCCTGGCGCTCGCGCTGAGCATCGCAGTGCCGGCGATCTTATGGGCGGGCGCTCAGGGCTGGTTGCGGGAACGGAAAGAAACCACGAAATAGGCGAACCAGACGAAAGACCGACTACCGCGGAACCCTTTCGTATATTTCGCCTATTTCGTGGTTCCAAATCCTCCCGTCCGCTGCTGAAGGAGGTGAAGGAGCAGTCCACGAAAAGCACGAAAGGACACGAAAAAGGGCGCCTCTTCATTCGGTCCTTTCGTGTCTTTCGTGGACCAGCCAAGCAGATAATCTCCGCTGGCTCTCCCACTCGCCCCCCGATAAAACTGTCGCCCGTGATCCGCACCAGTCTCGCGCTCCTGTTCACCCTCAGCTCACTTTCCGCCGTGGAAATCATCGGACACCGCGGCGCTTCCCATGACGCGCCGGAAAACACCCTCGCCGCGTTCCGCCTCGCCTTTGAGCAAAAGGCCGACGCCGCCGAACTCGACACCCACCTGACTAAAGACGGCCAGGCCGTCGTAATCCACGACGTGAACACGCAGCGCACTACCGGCGTCGATGGCTCGGTGAAAGACCTCACGCTCGCCGAGCTGCGCGCCCTCGATGCCGGCGCCTGGAAAGGCGACCGCTGGAAAGGCGAACGGCTGCCGACCCTGGCCGAGGCCATCGCGACGATCCCGGCCGGAAAACGCCTGTATCTCGAAATCAAATGCGGCGCGGAGATCCTGCCCGAGCTGGTCCGCGTGGTGAAAGCTTCCGGCAAACAACCCGCGCAGCTCCCGATCATCGGCTTCGGCTACGAGGTGGTGCGGCAGGCCAAGGCGCTGCTGCCCGCGCACGAGGTCTACTTTCTCGCCTCCTCCAAGCCGGACAAAACGACCGGCACCGTCCCGACCGTCGAAGAGCTGATCGCCAAAGCCAAAGCCGCCGGCCTCGACGGGCTCGACCTGCATTTCGGCTTCCCGATCGACGCCGCCTTCGTCGCCAAAATCCACGCCGCCGGCTTGAAGCTCTGCATCTGGACCGTGAACGATGTCGCTGTGGCGGAACAACTCACCGCCGCCGGCGTCGACGCCATCACCACGGACCAGCCGGGAGCCCTCCGCGCAGGGCTGCGGTAGCTATTTGCCGCGGAGGCACGGAGGCGCGGAGGCACGGATGCGCAAAGGAGTGGAAGCTTCGGAGACACTTTCTCCCCCCTCTCCGCGTCTCTGCGCCTCGGCAGTTGCTTCGCTCGGCGTTTCCAGTTTGCCGTTCTGGCACCGCGTGTGCTGAATCTGCGCCAAACCGCGCCCGGTCTCACCCGCCGGGCAGCGGCACCGCGTGATCTACTCCTTTCTCTTCCTCGCCTTCGGCTTTTGCGTCGCCGTGCTCTGCACGCCGTGGGTCATCCGCCTTTCCCATCAGGGCATCGGCCTCGACCACGGCAATCTCCCGCGGAAAAAACAGGTCACGCCCATCCCGCGCCTCGGCGGCCTGCCGCTGATGCTGGCGATGACTCTCGCGCTGGTCGTCATCCTTTCCTCCCGGCAGGAATCCTCGCCCCACTGGTTCGCGATGCTGCTCGGCAGCGCCATGATGTACGGCTTGGGAATGTGGGACGATCTCCGCCCGCTCGGCGCGAAGCTGAAACTCATCGGCCAGATCGTCACCGCCTGCACCGTGTATGGGCTCGGTTTGAGCATCGAGCGCTTCTCGTATCCCGGCGCGGCGGGTTCGATCGAACTCGGGAGCTGGAGCCTGCCCGTCACCGTTTTCTGGCTCATCGCCGTGCCGAATATCGTCAACCTCATCGACGGCTTCGACGGCCTCGCCGGCGGGCTCGGCCTCTGCATGGCCGTCACCCTCGGCATCGTCGGCCTGCACAGCGAACAGCTCGCCGTCGCCTGCTACGCCTTCACCATGGCGGGCGCGCTGCTCGGCTTCCTCGTCTTCAATTTTCCTCCGGCAAAAATCTACCTCGGCGACGGCGGCGCTTATCTCATCGGTTTCACCATCGCCGCGCTCTCGCTCACCAGCTCGAACAAAGGCTCCGTCGCCGCCGTGCTCTTCGTCACGCTCGTCGCGCTCGGCGTGCCGATTCTCGACACCACGTTCGCCCTGCTCCGGCGCGGGCTCCGCGGCTATCCGCTTTTCCATGCCGACGACGAACATTTTCACCACCGCCTCGAAGGACTCGGCTTCTCCAAGCGCCGCATCCTGCTCGGCCTCTACGGCATCTGCGTCGTGCTCAGCCTCGTGGGCCTGAGCATCATCTGGAGCCAGGGCCGCACGCTGCCCATCGGCATCTGCCTGCTCTTCATCCTCGTCCTTTTCATCCTGCGTTATTTCCATCTGGTGAATACGTGGGACGACTTCCGCAAGAAGCTCGACCGCGTGGTCGGCCGCCGCCGCGAAGTCCAATACGCGCTGCTCCAGGCCCAGGTCCTCGAACTCGAACTCGACCGCTGCGACGCGCCCGATGAATTCTGGCCGGTCTTTCACCACACCATGCGGCGGATCGGCTTCGTCGAGCCCACCGACGACGTTTCGTCCATCGAAGTCCGCAGCGGAGGCAGCAGCTCGCTCATCCTCCACGCGCCGCACCACGGCGGCAATCACGGGGAATGGCAGCGCATGGCCGAATGCTTTCGCCCCGTTTACCTGAAAGCCCTCCAGAAATGGCCCGCCTAGAAGAACGCCCCCGGCCGCGCCCCCAGCGGCGGATTCGGCGACTCTCCCCCGGAACCCGCATCGCGCTCGTTCTTTTTTCGCTCCTCGTCATCCTTGGCCCGCTCGCGTTCGGCGCCGTCGATCGCATTACCCAGATCGGCCTCCTCGCGATCTTCGCCGTCGCGCTCTACCTCCGCCCGCCGGTCATCCATCCGCTCAGCCGCTGGGGCAATCGCGTCGCCATCGCGTTTTTGCTGGTCCTCATCGTGAAAGAGTTTGCGCCCGCCGCGTGGTTCGGCACCCCGCACTGGCGGCAGGTGCTCGTCGGCGATTTTAATCTCGCGCTCCCCTGGACCCACAACCCCGAACCCGCCCGCGCGCTCGACGGCATGCTCGCCTGGATCGCCGCCGGCCTCTGGTTTGTGTGGGTCCGCACGCTCGGCTCCGATCGCGATTGCCGGCCCGTCATCGCCTGGTCGCTGCTCGCCTCCGGCGCCGTCGTCACCCTCGTCGCCTTCTGCACCCGCGGCCTCGACGCCCAGGCCATCTACGGCCTGCGCTACACGCCGGGCTGGACCGGCTTCGGCCCGTTCCCCAACCGCAACCACACCGGCGACTTCCTCGCCATGGCCTTCGTGCTCGGCTGCGGCATCGCCACCTGGGACGGCGTCCACAAACGCTGGCCCGGCCTCATCGCCGGCATCCTGCTCTCCATCGTCTCGCTCATCGGCCTGCTCACCACGCAGTCCCGCGGCGCGCTCGTCGCCATGGGCCTCGGGTGCGCCGTTTACCTCGCGCTCGTTTTTTTGAAAGTGCGGGATCGCCGCGTCATCGCCGTCGCCCTCTCCGGCGCCGTCACCCTCGCCGCGCTCACCGTCTTGCTCGGCTCCTCCGTGCTCGAGCGTTTCCAATCCGCGCAGGGCGGCGCCGTCTCGAATCTCCTGCGAGTCCACATCTGGAAAGACACGCTCGGCATGTGGCAGGACGCCCCGCTTCTCGGTCACGGCCTGCGCACCTTCCCGCAAATCATCGGCCTCTACCAGACCGTCCGCCTCGAGGAGCAGGTCATCCTTCATCCCGAGAGCAGTTGGCTCCAGTGGCTGGCGGAACTCGGCCTCATCCCCGTGCTCCTCGGCGTCGCCAGCGGCGCCTTGTTCCTCGCCCGGCAGTTGCGCGAAGCCTTCAAGAGCGATCGCGGTTTCTTTCTCCGTGCCGGGGCGTTCGGCGCGACCGCCGTGCTCGTGTTTCATTCCGCCATCGATGTCCCCGCGCACCGCTGGGGCACCCTCGCTTTTGCGCTCGCCGCCCTCGCCCTCGCCAGCCCGCTGCACATCCAGTCGCACCTTCCCACCAGCGGCCGCCGCGCCGCGTTGCTCGCCGCGGGCATCGCCGTTTTCTGGGCGCTGCCCTTTGCGTTCGACTGGCCCGCGTGGGCGCCCAGCAGCGTCGCCCGCGTGCTCGACCGCGCCAACGTCCCCGGCAGCGACACCAGCCTCGAAGCCATCGAGAGCGCCTCCGCCAGCCTGCCGCTCGACGCGCAACTTCACCAGACCCTCGGCGCGCGCCAGGTCCGCATCGTCGGCCGCACTTCGCCCACCCTCTGGCAGCGCCACTACGGCCTCGCCGCCGCGCTCACCCCCGGCTCGTGGCGGCTCATCGCCGCGCAGGCGCGTTCCGTCGCCAAGGTCTCGCCCGGCCTTTCCATCGGCTACTGGCAGCAGGCGCTGGAACGCTGCGACCTGCACCGCGAAGACGTGCTCAACCTCGGCGTCCGCGAGACCATGGCCTTCCCCTCCGCCCCGCTGCTTTGGGGCAACTACGTCGAGCAACACCCCGAGTTGCTCCTCCCCTACGCGCAGTCGCTCCCCGACGAGCAGGGCCGTTACTTTTACTCCCTCTGGTGGGAAAATCGCGCCCTCACCGCCGAACTCACCGCTTCCGAACTCGAGATCTTCTACCGCCACGTCACGCGCTGGGGCAACCGCACGCAGTTCGACGAATGGATGCGCATCCGCACCGCGTGGGAAGCGCGCGACTACCGCCTCTGGGCCCGCCTGCTCCACCAGTGGGGCGACGCCCGCCGCGCCTTCGAGATCCTCGCCGCGCGCCTCCCCGAGCCGGAGTTTCCCGCCGACCCGCCGCGGCCTTCTCGCGACGAACTCGAGATGAAGTGGCGCATCACCCCGAAGAACACCGTCAACGCCCAGCAACTCGCCCACGCCCGCCGCCTCGCCAGCGAAACCGTGCAGAGCGACGAACTCATCCTCGCCGTCGCCGCCCGCGACTACGCCCCGCGGTGGTTCACCACCAAAGCCGCCTACATCCTCGCCCGCAGCGGTCGCCACGGCGAAGCGATCCCCTTCCTCCTCCGCTCCGCGGGGAAGAAGTAGCCAGCGCCGCTTCCCCGCAGCGGCATCCGAGTGGTGGCTCAATTGACGGAAATCGCGGTAGGGAGCCGCGCCGCGGGTTCCCCCAATCGCGGGGCGGGCCGCTCGGCCGCCCACCTTTCAGCGTGGGAACCCGCGGCACGGCTTCAGCATGGGAACCCGCGGCACGGCTTCAGCATGGGAACCCGCGGCACGGCTTCAGCATGGGAACCCGCGGCGCGGATTTAGCGTGGGAACCCGCGGCGCGGCTTCCCTACCAAACTGAGCCACGACCGGTATCCGGGGGGTTTGACGCTCCCCCCACCCGCCCGCATAGTCCGCGAAATGGATCAGGCCATCCGCGAACGCATCTACGCCTTCATCGCCGACAAAGGTCTGCGCAAGACGACGCAGCGCGACGCCATCATCCAGGCCGCCTTCAGCACCACCGAGCATTACACCGCCGAGGAGCTGCTCCTCATGGCGCGCAAAGTGGACCCCTCCGTCTCCCGCGCCACCGTCTACCGCACGCTCCCGCTGCTCGTGGAGTGCGGCGTCCTCAAGGAAATGGACTTCGGCAAGGACTACAAATATTACGACCCGAACTACATCGAGCACCCGCACCACAACCACCTCATCTGCGTGGACTGCAACAAGATCGTCGAGTTCGAGGATCAACACATCGAGCTGCTCGAAGACTGCATCAGCAAGCGCCTCGGCTTCTCCCCCTCGATGAAAAGCCTCCGCATCGAAGCCAGTTGCGACGAACTGAAAAAGCGCGGCGCCTGCGCCAGCCGGCGGAAAAGTTGAGAGTTGAAGGTTGAGCGTTGAGAGTCCGCCCCGTCTCCACCAAGGTGCGCCCTCCGCGAGGATCAATCGAAACCGCTTCGCGCAGAGCGCGCCCTCCCGCGGCTCCGCGGAGGCCTCTCAACTCTCAACCCTCAACCCTCAACTTTTCCCGCCATGTGGCACGGCCGCTTTTCCGAATCTCCCGCCGAACTCCTCCGCAGCTATAGCGAATCCATCAGCTTCGACTGGCGCCTGTGGCGGCAGGACATCGAAGGCTCCATCGCCCACTCCGCCGCGCTCCAGGCCGCGGGCTTGCTGACCGCCGGGGAGCGCGAACAAATCGTCGCCGGCCTGCGCGAGATCGGCGCGGAAATCGAGGCGGGAAAATTCCAGTTCAAGACCGAGCTGGAAGACATTCACATGAACATCGAATCCGAGCTGACCCGCCGGATCGGTGACCCCGGCGCCAAGCTCCACACCGCCCGCAGCCGCAACGATCAGGTCGCCCTCGACATCCGCCTTTATCTCCGCGGCGAATGCGACGCGATCAGTGCGCTCCTCCGCGATCTCCAGCGCGCACTCGTCGAACTATCCACCGCCAACCAGGACACGCTCATCCCCGGCTACACGCACCTCCAGCGCGCGCAGCCCGTCTACTTCGCCCACCATCTCCTCGCCTACGTCGAGATGTTCGACCGCGACCACGGCCGCGTCGCCGATGCCCGCCAGCGCCTCAACGTCCTCCCGCTCGGCAGCGGCGCCATCGCCGGCTCCACCATCCGGCTCGACCGCGAACTCGTTGCAAAGCTGCTCGATTTCCCCGCGATCACGCAAAACAGCATGGACGCCGTCAGCGACCGCGACTTCGCCGTCGAGCTACTCAGCGCGCTCGCGCTCGTCGCCATGCACCTCTCGCGCCTCAGCGAAGACGTGATCCTCTGGGCGTCGAGCGAGTTCCAATTCGTCCAGCTCAGCGACGCCTACACCACCGGCTCCTCGCTCATGCCGCAGAAAAAAAACCCCGACGTCGCCGAACTCACTCGCGGCAAAACCGGTCGCGTCTTCGGCAACCTGCTCTCGCTCCTCACCACGCTCAAAGGCCTGCCGATGACCTACAATCGCGACCTGCAGGAGGACAAGGAGCCCATCTTCGACAGCGTCGACACGGTCAAAACCGCCCTCGCGATTTTCGCCGACATGCTGCGCACCACAAAAGTGAATGCCGCCGCCTGCACCGCCGCCGTCGCCGACCCGCTACTCCTCGCCACCGACCTCGCCGATTACCTCGTCAACCGCGGCGTCCCCTTTCGCAAAGCCCACGAAATCATCGGCCGCGCCGTCGCCCTCAGCACCAGCAACCGCAAGCCGCTGCCCGAACTCACGCTCGCCGATTACCAGGCGCTCTCACCGGTTTTCGCCAAGGACCTCTTCGCCGTCTTCGACCTGACAAAAGCGATGTCCGCCCGCCAGGCCATCGGAGCCCCCTCGCCCGAAAACGTGGCCGCCCAACTCGTCCGCTGGCAGGCCATGCTCGGTTGAGCAGCAACCGCCAATTTACACTGCAAGGGGCTGCTCTCTGTAAACCGGTTCTCAGAAAATAATTTTCCGTGAACCGGAAACGACTCCCGGAGAACCGAAAACGACCCCCAGCTCTCGGGCGCGGCGGGCGTCTCCCGGGTAGGCTGGGCGTCCCGCCCGCCGTTCGACGCATCCTGCGTCGAAGAACTTTCGCGATGGCCGGCGGTCACCACAGCTCGGAAGATCGTTTCGGCGGGACGCCGAAACCGGCGGGCGGGACGCCCACCCTACCCGGGATGTTCCTTCCCGCTCTGGGTCCGCTGATTTTGCCGAATTGGGATTACTTCGCGCCCGCCGCGTCCCACCACTTCGACAGGCGCGCACCCGGAATCTTTGGGATCGCGAGACCCGCTTCCGAGTAGTGCGACGTGTCGTTGAAGAGCATCAGGCGCGCGCGCACCGAGTCCTTGAAATCGACGACGTTCAGCGCGCACGGGCTCTGATCGAGATTGTCCCGATACCGCCGCGGATCGAAGCCCAACAGCGAACTCAGCAGCAGGCGAATCGTCGCCTTGTGCGATACCACCAGCACGCGCCCGCCGGGATGTGAGCGCACGATTTCCATGAACTCCGGGAGCGCCCGCGCCGTCACCGCCAACCCGCTTTCACCGCTGACCGGCGCAAACGTGTACGGATCCTGATCCCACGCCGCCGCTTCCTCGGGAAACTCCGCCTCCACTTCATCCCGCGTCTTGCCCTCCCAGCGCCCATGCGAAATTTCGCGCAAGCCTTCCCGCGTCAGCACCGGCATCGCGTGCGGCGCTCCGATCAGCCCGGCCGTCTCCACCGTTCGCCCGAGCGGCGACGCGTAGATTGCGCTCAGTTCCTCACCCGCCAATCGCACCCCGAGCCGACGAGCCTGATCCCTGCCGTCATCGGAAAGCGGCACGTCGGTCGCGCCAGCGAAGCGATCTTCGGCAGTGAGAATCGTGGCTCCGTGGCGGACGAGAAAGATGCGGGTGATGGGAGAGGACATGCCGGGAGGGTGAACGGTGAGCGGTGAAGGGTGAAGCGTGAATAGTGAATGGTGAAAGTTCCCGCGCCCGGCCGCGCCAGTTTTCCATTCACGATTCACCTTTCACGATTCACCATCCCCCCGCCGATGCCTTTCCATCATTTCATCCGCGACACCCCCGGGTGGCGCACCGTCGCCGACGAAACGCTCTTCGCCGGCCCCCATCTCGAAGTGCATCGCCCCACCGTCACCTCGCCGACTCGCGCCGTGCCATTCCAGTGGACCGTCGCGCACCGCAAAGGCGCGGTGGTCGTCGTACCGCAAACGGCCTCGGGAAAATTCCTGCTCGTCCGACAGGAGCGCGTCCCGATCCGCGCGACGATCTGGGAATTCCCCGCCGGCCAGATCGACGACCACGAGGAGCCCGACTCGATCCGCGCCACCGGCCTGCGCGAACTCCGAGAGGAGAGTGGCCACGAACTCGCCCCCGGCGGCGAAGTCCTCCCGCTCGGTCACTTTTTTCCGAGCTGCGGTTTCACCGACGAACACAGCCACCTGCTCCTGGCGCGGCCGGTCATTCCGAGTGCGCTCGGCCACCAGCACGATTCGTCTGAAGCGATCACGGAATGCCGTGCCTTCTCCCCCGAGGAACTGCGCGCGATGATCGCCAGCGGCGAAATCTGCGACGCCAACACCCTCGCCGCCTTCGCGCGCCTCACCTCGCTCGGGCTGCTCTGACTCGCGCTACTTCGCCGCTTCCACCGGCGCCGGCGCGGGGACTGTTTTCGCCGCCCCCGCCGGCTTCACGAGGATCGCGTATTTGTCGTAGGTGAAGCTGACATTCGCCAGCGAGCCCACATACTTCAGCACTTCGGTGTAGGGGATGTTCGAGAGGTTCAGCGTGATCGGCTGGTTCGCCTGCTCCTCGGGGAGCTGCGCCACAAAGTTCGGCACGATCTTGCCGCCGGTCAGCCTCTCGCCTTGCTGGCGCAGCGCGCCGAGCACCGCGGTGAGTTGCGCGTCCTTAAATTCCACCTTCGGCACAATCACCCGCGAGAGCATCGCCTCCGTGCCGCCGCCCCCGCTCTGCTGGATGAGAATTTGTTTGAGCAGCGCCGCCGCGGCCGGGTTTTTCGGATCCACACTTCGCACCGTTTCCAGCTTCGCCTTCGCCGTGTTCAAGTCGCCGCTCGCGAACGCGGCGCGGGCTTCTTTCAACATCTCGGTCGCCACATCCGCCGAGGCGGAAAGCGGCGCGAGCACGGCGGCGGCGAGGGCGAGGACGGCGAAACGCTGGGGAGATTTCATGCGCTGAATCTGCCGCAACCCGCGTCGAAATGAAAGTGCCCGCATGCGCCAGAATCGGCTCCGTCCGGTAGGGAAGCCGCGCCGCGGGTTCCCACCTCAAGCCAAGACGAAACAGCAATTCACAGCGCGAATTTTGAGGGAACCCGCGGCGTGGCTTCCCTGCCGCGATTTCCTCAATTGAGCCGCTACCAGGCAACCAAACACACCGTTTCGCCCCTTGTCGCCCGCCACCGCCGCCGCGAAGGTCGCGCCCCGCTTCGCATGGCCAGTCATCTCTCCGTGATCATCCCGCTCGTCGTCGCGGTGCTCTACGCCGTCGCCGCGCTGATCCTGAAACGCGCCAACGAAGGCCTCACCGAACCGTGGCGCCTCACCTTCGTGGTCAACTGGATCATGGCCGCCGTCTTCTCCGGCTTCCTCTTCATGGGCGGCCACGCCTTCGCCTGGCTGCATCTGCTCCACGCCGCCATCGCCGGGCTCGCCTTTTTCATCGGGCAAATCTTCACCTTCCTCGCGCTGAGCCGTGGCGACGTCTCGGTCGCCACGCCCGTGCTCGGGACGAAGGTCATCTTCGTCGCGTTTTTCGGCGCGCTCGTCGGCACCGAAGTCGTCTCCAGCGGCATGTGGCTCGCCGCGTTGATCACCAGCATCGCCACCGCGCTGCTCGGCAGCGGCGGGGGAAAACGCGCGCATCCCCTCGGGCGCAGCATTTTTTTCGGCCTCACCGCCGCGGCGAATTTCGCGCTCACCGATGTCTGCATGCAGGCCTGGGCGTCCGCGTGGGGCCTCGGTTATTTCGCGCCCGCCATGTTCGTCTGCATGGGGCTGTATTCCTTCGCGCTCATCCCGTTTTTCGCCGGGCCGCTGCGCGAACTTTCGTGGCGCTGGCTTGTCCCCGGCGCCAGCCTGCTCGGCCTCCAGGCCACCGGCATCGCGTATTCCATCGTCGTCTTCCGCTCCGCCACCACTACGAACATCATCTACAATTCGCGCGGCATCTGGAGCGTCCTGCTCGTCTGGTTCGTCGGCCATTGGTTTGGCAATGCGGAGCGCGCCCACGGCCCGCGCATCATGATCCGCCGGCTCGCCGCTTCGCTGCTCCTGCTCTCCGCCATCGTGCTCGTCACCCGCCGATGATTTCGCGCCCCTCGCGGATTTGTGCTGCCATCCCGACGGCGCGTTTGTAAAACGCTCCCCCATGTCGCCAACCAAATTCCGCGCCGGGGTCCTCTTCGGGGACGAAGTCAAAGCACTGCTCGATCACGCCAAGGCCACCGGGTTCGCCATGCCAGCGGTTAACTGCATCAGCACCCATACCGTCAACGCCACCCTCGCCGCGGCGAAAGAGGTCAACTCGCCCGTCATCGTCCAGTTCTCCAACGGCGGCGCCCAGTTTTTCATCGGCAAAGGCATCAAGGGCGACAACCAGCTCGGTCCCGTGCTCGGCGGCATCGCCGGCGCGCATTTCGTGGCCGCCGCCGCCGAGGCCTACGGCGTCCCCGTCATTCTCCACACCGATCACTGCGCGAAAAAACTGCTCCCCTGGATCGACGGCCTGCTCACCGCGAGCGAGGCGCAGTTCGCCAAAACCGGCCAGCCGCTCTACAGCTCGCACATGCTCGATCTTTCCGAAGAGCCGCTCCACGAGAACCTCGAAATCTGCGCCAAGTATCTCGAGCGCATGACCAAAATGGGCATGACCCTCGAGATCGAACTCGGTGTCACCGGCGGTGAAGAAGACGGCGTGGACAACTCCGACATCGACGATTCCAAGCTCTACACCCAGCCCGTCGAAGTCGCCGAATTTTACACCGGCCTGAGCAAGATCAGCCCGAACTTCACCGTCGCCGCCGCCTTCGGCAACGTCCACGGCGTCTACAAACCCGGCAACGTAAAGCTCAAGCCGACCATCCTCCGCGACTCGCAGGAGTACATCGAAAAAAACCTCGGCACCGGCCCGATGCCCGTGAACTTCGTCTTCCACGGCGGCTCCGGCTCCAGCCGCGAAGAGATTCGCGAAGCCATCAGCTACGGCGCCGTGAAGATGAACATCGACACCGACGTGCAGTGGGCTTTCTGGGATGGCATCCGCGTTTACGAGGCGAAGAATCACGACTATCTCCAGGGCCAGATCGGCAACCCGAACGGCCCCGATTCCCCGAACAAAAAACAATACGATCCCCGCGCCTGGCTCGCCGCCGCCGAAGCCTCCGCCACGAAGCGCCTCCTCACCTCCTTCGAAGATCTCAACTGCATCGGCCGCAACGCCTGACCTCCTTTCCATGAAAGCCTCTGCTCTCCTCGCCGCCGCCCTGCTCGTTTTCCAACCGCTGTTCGCCGCGCCACCCGCGCCCGCCATCGGCATCGAGCAGGCTTTGCAACTCGCCGTGAGTCACCTCAAAGACCGCGGCCTCACCAGCGCGCATCAAATCATCAGCCTCACGCTCGAAGACTCCTCCATCACCGGCGGCCGGCAATATTGGTATGCCCGCTGGCTGCCTTCCATCAAAGGCGACGACAAGACCACCGAGCCCGGCCTCCAGATCAGCATGGACGGCTCCCTCGCCCGCGTCGTCACCGGCGGAGCGAGCGGCGCCGGCCGTCCCGATAATCCCGGCCGCCGCCGCTTTGGCTCACGCGACATGCGCTGATCTCCCATGGCGCTCCGGCGAGCCACCGTCAGCTTTGCCCTGCTCCAGATCGGGCTCGGGCTCGTCCTGCTCGCCGGGCTCTGGCTGGCCTGGCCCGCGTGGCGGCTCGGCATGATTACCGATTCCGTCCGCAAGCAATATCCCGGCGTCCCCCTCTTCTCCACCGCCGATCTCAGCACCTGGCTCGCCGATCCCGAGAAGAGCAAACCCCTCGTCCTCGATGTGCGCAGCGAAGCCGAATACGCCTTCAGCCACATCGTCGGCGCCATCCGCATCGATCCCGCCACCGAACTCCCTGCGCCCATCCTCCCCGAGGATCTCCGCCGCGTCCTCATCGCCTACTGCAGCACCGGAGAAAAATCCGCTCCCTTCGCCGTCCGCCTGCAGGAAGCCGGTTACACCCGCGTCTTCGCCCTCGAGGGCGGCATCATCCGCTGGATCAACGAAGGCCGTCCCCTGACCGACGGCCAATCCCTCGTCACCTCCGTCCATCCCGGCGACGGCCACGCCGTCCGGCTCCTCAGCCGCTTCCACCGCGACACCACCACCGCGCCGTCCGCGCCCGCCTCCCCAAAACCCGCGGCACCCCCAGCGCTCTGACGCCGCCCCGCATGGTGCCCCAGCCCCGCGCGCGGACCTGGCCCGCTCCCGCGAAGATCAACCTCAGCCTCCGCGTCCTCCGCCGGCGCGACGATGGCTTCCACGAGATCGAGAGCCTCGTCTGCCCCATCTCGCTCCACGACACCCTGGAGATTTCCCGGCGGGAAAGCGGCGGCCTGCACTTCACCTGCGACGACTCCACGCTGCCCACCGACGACACCAACCTCGTCGTCCGCGCCGCCCACCTCTTCTGCCGCACCACCGGCCACGAGCCCCACCTCCGCATCGCCCTCACCAAACGCATTCCCCACGGCGCCGGCCTCGGCGGCGGCAGCAGCGACGCCGCCAGCACCCTCCTCGCCCTCGACCAACTCTTCCACACCCAGCTCGGCCTGCCCAAACTCAGCACTCTCGCCGCCGAACTCGGCTCCGACGTTCCCCTCTTTTTGCACCGTTCGGCCGCCCTCGTCCGCGGCCGTGGCGAGCTCGTGGAACCCGTCGCCTTCCCCCCCACCCTGCCGCTCCTGCTCATCAAACCCCCCTTCGGCGTGCCGACCCCGTGGGCCTACCAGCGATGGCGGGACTCGCAGGAAATCCCCGGCATTCCCTACCCCGCGCAGGAGTGCGCCTGGGGCTCCCTCGTCAACGACCTCGAGCGCCCCGTCTTCGAAAAATACCTCTTCCTCGCCCACCTCAAACGCTGGCTCCTCGCCCAACCCGAAACCGTCGGCGCCCTCCTCTCCGGTTCCGGCGCCACCGTCTTCGCCGGGCTCCGCCACGCCACCCTCAGCCCCGCGCTCGCCGCCCGCGTCTTGGAAAATTTCGGCCCCGAGCTCTGGCTATGCGCCACCGAGACGGCGGGCGGCTAAAGCGCCCACCAAGAGTAGTTTCCGCCTCGCAGCCCAAGCCGCCAGTCGGCCGCGAAGCCGCGCCGCGGGTTCCGCACCGGTAGGGAAGCCGCGCCGCGGGTTCCACACCGGTAGGGAAGCCGCGCCGCGGGTTCCGCACCGGCAGCGAAGCCGCGCCGCGGGTTCCGCACCGGCAGCGAAGCCGCGCCGCGGGTTCCGCACCGGCAGCGAAGCCGCGCCGCGGGTTCCGCACCGGTAGGGAAGCCGCGCCGCGGGTTCCCCAGCGCCAGCCACCGCCGCAGGAGCAACGCAGTAGCCCCCGCGCCCACACGCCACGGAACCCGCGGCGCGGCTTCCCTACCACCGCCCCCCAGCGCCACGAGCCAGAAACAATTTTTAGCGGTTGCTCCAAGCGCCGCACCCAGACCTCGCGGGACCGCCGCTCCGGCCGCGGGCCGCGCTACGGGACGATGAGGGTCTGCCCCGGCTTGATGGTGGGGGTACCGCCTGTGGAGTAAAAGTTGGCATCCTGGATGTCCTTCCACCGGCCTTTGTTCTTGTAGTACTTTTGCGCGATGGAGGCCATCGTTTCGCCGGGCAGGACGACATGGGTGCGGGTGCCGGGCGGAATGGGTCTCTGCGCGGCGTCGCCCTTTTTTCCCGCCGCGCTGCCACTGGCGGAGGCAGGGTATGGCGTGGCCGCTTTTTTGGCGCGCTCCGCGGTGAGTTTTTTGATCAGCTCGAGATTGTCGTTCTTGAGCCGCACGGCTTCTTCCTGGGTGATGAAGCTGCCTTTGCCCTGCGCGATGGCGAGGCGGGTCTCGGCTTGTTTCAGCATGGCCTTGGCGTCCTTGGCGTGGGAACCAGCGGGGGCGACTCCGAGGTAACGTTCGAGGTGGTGGATGGCGTCGCGCGGGTTCTTGAGTTTGTCGTCGTAGAGCAGCGCGAGTTTCCAGTGAGCCTTGGCGCTTTTTTCCGTGCCGTCGAGCGCGGCTTCATAGTCCGCGATGGCGCCGCGGAAGTCGCCGGCGGCGACATTTTTGTCACCGGCGGCGAGGTCGTCTTTCGTCGCCTTGGTGAGGAGTTGGTCGCACCCGGCGAGCAGCAGGGCGGCGGCGAGACCGCCCGCGAACAGGATCCGCTTCACGATTTTTTCAGCGCGGCTTCGACCGTATCGGCCAGGGCTTTCGCGACCTTCACCCGGGCCTGCCATTTGTAGTTCGCGGCCACCACGGTCCACGGCGCGTCGTCCGTGGAAGTCTTCTCGAACATGTCTTCGGCGGCGGCGTTGTGCTCGTCCCACTTGCGACGGTTACGCCAGTCTTCGTCGTTGATTTTCCAATGCTTGTAGGGATCGGCCTCGCGGCGCTTGAAGCGGAAAAGTTGTTCCTCTTTGGAGATGTGGAGGAACAGTTTCTGGAAGATCACGCCGTCTTCGGTGAGCAGGCGCTCGAAGGCATTGATCTCATCGTAGGCGCGCTTCCACTCCCGTTCGCTGGCGAAGCCTTCGACGCGTTCGACGAGCACGCGGCCGTACCAGGAGCGGTCGAAGATGACGGTGTGGCCGCGCTTGGGGATTTTCGTCCAGAAGCGCCAGAGGTAATGCCGCTGGTGCTCTTCCTCGGTCGGCTTGATCACGGAGTGGACGCGGAGCAGCCGCGGGTCGAGCCGCTCGGTCGTGCGTTTGATGGCGCCGCCTTTGCCCGCGGCATCCGGGCCCTCGAAGACGATGATGAGGGAGCGCTTCGTTTCGCTGAGTTCGCGCGTGAGATTGAGCAGGCGGAGCTGCGCCTCTTTAAGCCGGGGTTTATATTCGGCCTCTTCGATCGACTTGTGTTCGAGATCGTCGAGACGTTTGCCTTTTTTCAATCCGATCGGCTCGCGGAGGTTCGACATGCGCGTGGTTATAAAGTCGCGCGGGGAATGTTCAATCCCGGCCTCTCATTTCTCCGCCGCCGGCAGCGAAATCGCCTCCTCCGGGAGCAGCAGCGGGATGCCGCCCCGGATGGGATAAGCCACCGCGCCATCCTCACGGACGAGCGCGCCCTCGAGCCCCGCCGGCAACCGCGCAAGCAAAGCGCCATCCGCGACGCGCAGCGGCTGGAGAGTGAGCGGACAGCGGAGGAGCGCGAGCAATTCGGGCGAGATGGCAGATCGATTCATCCTCTCAACGCTCCGCTCTCAACGCTCAACTCTCCGCTCAGTATTTCGGCACACTCGGGTCGATCTGCTCGGCCCAGGCGAGGATGCCGCCTTCGACATTCGCGAGTTTGCTGAAGCCGGCTTCCTGCAGCAGGCGCAGGGCGCGGGCGCTGCGGGCGCCGCTCTTGCACTGGAGCAGGATTTCGTCGGCGCTATCCAGCTCGCTCATACGCGAGGGGAGCTGGCCGAGCGGGATGAGCGTGGCGCCGGGGATGCGGCAGATGTCCCACTCGAAGGGCTCGCGCACGTCGAGCAGCACGAACTTGTCGCCGCGGTCCTGCTTCGCCTTGAGGTCCTGCACGGTCACGGTGGGGACTTGCGGCTCGGCGTCCTCGGCGGCTTGCGCCTGCGGGATGCCGCAGAATTGATCGTAGTCGATGAGTTCGGTGATCGTCGGGTGATCGCTGCACACCGGGCACTTCGGATCGCGCCGCAGCTTGAACTCGCGGAACTTCATCTTCAGCGCATCGAACGCGATCATCCGCCCGATGAGCGGCTCGCCGATGCCGATGATCAGCTTCACCGCCTCGATCGCCTGCATCACGCCGATGATGCCGGGGAGCACCCCGAGCACCCCGCCTTCCGCGCAGCTCGGCACCATGCCGGGCGGCGGCGGTTCGGGGAACATGCAGCGGTAACACGGGCCGCCGAGGTTCGGCGCAAACACGGTACACTGGCCGTCGAAGCGAAAGATCGAGCCGTAGATGTTCGGCTTCTTCTGAAAAACGGCGATGTCGTTGGAGCAGTAGCGGGTGGGAAAATTGTCGGTGCCGTCGATGATGATGTCGTAGGGCGCGGCGATCTCGGCGGCGTTCGTCGAATTAAAATACGTGTCGTAGAGATCGACCTGCACGTTCGGGTTCACCTCGCGGATCCGGTCGCGCGCCGAGTTCAATTTTTTGCGGCCCACGTCTTTCGTGCCGTGGAGGATCTGGCGCTGGAGATTGGAGAAATCGACCGTGTCGCCATCCACGAGCCCCAGCCGGCCGACCCCCGCCGCCGCGAGGTAGAGCGCGATCGGGGAGCCGAGGCCACCCGTGCCGATGCACAGGATGCTCGCCGCCTTGAGCCGCTTTTGCCCCTCCAGCGTGACCTCCGGCATGATGAGGTGACGCGAGTAACGCGCGATCTCGTCGTTGCTGAACTCGATGCGCTCGAGGCGCGAGGGGTCGATGATGCTGGTGGCCATAGAGGAAAGGGCCGAGAGCGTAGCACCGCGGGCGGTTTTGAAAAGCGCTCCGCACGTCATAGCGGCTGCACGGACACTTCATTTAGCCGCGGACGGACGCGGACTTTCGCGGATCAGAAAACTTTCGCCTTCTCCGGATCCGCGTTTCATCCGCGTCCATCCGCGGCTCAATCTCAGCTCTTCGGCCGGACTTCCGTTAAATGCTCTTCGGCGCCGGGGTTGAAGCGCGCGGGCGAACTCCCGGAATGACGCACGATTGTCGCGCAGACTTCACGGTTCTGTCGGCATTTCGTCATATGGTCGCTTCAGGATTGCAGAGTGCGTTGTCCTTATCGGGGCCGCTCACCCCGCCCGTGAAACACACCGTTCTTATCGCCGACGACGAAGCCGACGTCCTCCGTTTGGTCAGCATGTCCTTCGCCAGCGCCGGCTTCTCTGTGCTGGAAGCATTCGATGGCACCACGGCTCTGGAAACCGCGCGCCAGCAGACGCCTTCCTTGGCCGTGCTCGATCTCATGATGCCGGGACTCACCGGCTTCGAGGTCATCCGGGCTCTCAAACGCGACGGCGCCACCGCGCTCATCCCCGTCATCCTCCTCAGCGCCCACGCGGATGAAGCCAACCGCGTCCTCGGCTTCGAACTCGGCGCCGACGACTTCGTCCGCAAGCCCTTCAGCCCCCGCGAACTCGTCCTGCGCGGCCGCGCCATCCTCGACCGCAAGCAGCACGCCCCACAGGTGGCAGCGCAACTCCTCACCGGGGCCATCGCCCTCGACCCCGAACGCTGCACCGTGCTCGTCCACGGCGACCGCGTGCCGCTCACCGCCATCGAATTCAAGCTCCTCGCCCACCTCGCCCGCCACCCCGGCCGCGTCTTCCAGCGCGAATCCCTGCTCACGCAAATCTGGGGCGACGACGTGAACATCGACACCCGCACCGTCGACACCCACATCCGCCGCCTCCGCGACAAACTCGGCCCCGCCGCAAACCAGGTGGTCACCGTCCGCGGCTTCGGCTATCGGCTGGACGATCAGGCCTGAAGAGGTCTGGCCGGAAGTTCACCGGCAAGCGCATCGCGGTGCTCAGGCGCAAAATCGCCGCGACCGTGAAGCCTGTGGCTCCAGTAGTCGCGGCGATCGAGAGGGTCGCTAAATAAGAAGGTCAGCGGCGGCGGCGGCGGATCGCACCGAGGAGGATCGAGGCGCCACCGAAAAGGAGGGCCGTCGAAGGCTCCGGGACGGGCGCGATGAAGGATACATTGCCGCTCTGGTCGATCGTGAAAATGCCCTCGAACCGGCCAGTAAAATTAGGAAGACCTTCTCCAAACTGCCCCGGGACGTTATTCGCGGCTTGATGGCGATAGAGGTCCAGCGCCCCTTCCACACTACCGGTAGAGAACGTGCCGAATGCGAGTGGGGCGAAGGATTGGACGACGCCGGGCGCGGTGACAAAACTGAAGTGAACAGCCGATGGCGCGGGAGTAAACTCTTCCCACGTATTCGTGAGCGTTTCGCTGAACGCCGTCCCTCCGCCTATCGAACCGGACAGCGTAGCTGGGCCACCGTTGCTGGCAAATCGGTTCTGGAGGTTCTGAAAATTACTGGCTGAATTCCCGATCTGCGTAATGTTGGGAGTGTTGACGGTAGAGCTGGCAATCTGCTCATTACCGACGGAAGTACGGGCTTTCGTCACGTAGACCGTCCGCCCGGGGTCGCCGTTGATCAAAGTGGGGTCATTAACTGCGGAGATGTTCGAGGACGTCGTGCCTAGGCCGAAGGAGAGATCGGTTCGATCATACCAAAGGGCCCCGTAGGTGTTCACGAGCAAGGAATTGAGGTTAACAATATTCGAGATATTCGAAGTCGCATCGCGGTAGTTAAAGGCCGGCCCCAGGCTAACGGTGACCACGAAGGTGTCCCCTTGGCCACCGGTGGCATTGAAACCCATAATGAGGGAACTGAATTCATAACCAGTGATCTGACCTTGGACGGGGACGCCCAGGCTGATCAGACCGGCGATCGCTGCGATGAGAATGGATGGTTTCGAGGGCATGGGGTTTACGGTTGGTGTCTTTTCCTCCTCAGCGAGATGCTCAGGGCGGGCAGGGAATAACGAAAAGGCGGGCGAGACACAACGAATGGAATGTTACGTTTCGGCGCAGAAGGGCGCAGAAGGTTTCCGCTCGAGTGCGGTAGAGCGGGCAGTGAAATCAAAAAAGAACTGGCGCCGGGTTTCCCCGGCGCCAGTCGTATGAATCAATGCTGCGAGGTGGGCTCACTCGAGCCGGGTCGCAAATTAATCGCCACCGAGGACGTAGGTGCCGTCCCCATTGCGGAACGCGACCACGCTCGAGAGCGGAATGCCAGCGGAGCCCAGGCTGCTATCGAGGGACCCCAGGAGGGCGGTTTGGAACGTGATCTCATCGGCCGTCAGGCCGTTCTTGGCGACCAGTTGCTCGTAGCTCCAGCAGGTGTAGGAGCCGTCCGAGATCTGTCCGACCGTCGTGGCATCCAGGTTGCCGCTGACGTTCGGGTTCGGCAGGACGCCATTCCACGCGAGGATTTTCGCACCAGCAGCGCGCGCCGTCCGCGTGTCGGAGAGACCGACGACGCTGACGAGGAGAACATTAGCGCTCGCACTGATGATGTTGTTGGTTGGGCCCCGCAGGCTTACGCCACTGGAGGTAGCCCCCAATGCAGTGGCGACGGTGCCGCCACTGTTGAAACCACCATTGCCTGCGGTGTCAACGTTCGTCCAAACTGACGAGACTTCGTTGGCCGTTGCGCCCTGCGCCAAGGTCGGCCACAGGCGGAGGACCGTGATCGCCCCAGAGGCGACCGTGGGCCTCCACTGCTGCACGATGGCGGCGACATCGCCGGTGAGCACGTCCGTCGGCCCACGCGAGAGGGCCAGATAGGTCGAGCGAGTGCCCGAGAGGTCGTTACGGCCCGTCACATAAACCGGCCGGGTATCGGTGCTGCCGAACATATAGGCCGCGGTCTTGGTCCCAACAGAGGCGAGCTGGCCGAATTTATCGGACTGCATGTTCGTGATGTCGGTAACGGCGGCGCCGCTTTCATTGATCACGGCGAAGAACGGCAGGACGCCGACCGGGGTGCTGGTCACGCTGCTGACGTTGAAGGGCGAGGTGGAAGCGGCCACGTCTGAGAAGGCGAAACGCGGGATCGCCGGGTCAGTGCCAGCCGGAACAGCACCTTTATTGAGCGTCGAGGCGGGGTTGGTGCCGCCCGGAGAGTTGGAGCCCAAAGCGAAAGCCCCCGTGGTCAGGAAGTTCGTATTCTGATTGGTAGCGACGTCGCGAATGCCCTCGACGGATCCGCTCCAGGTCGCACGGATGACCGTGGTGCCAGTGATCCCAGGGTAGTTACCCCGGAAGATGGATTGAGCGGCGAGTTCTTCGCCATTGATGGCTACTGTGCCGGTGTAAGCGAGGTCCACCAGACCGCCCGCGAAGGTGGTCTTGATGGTCTGGATAGCACCCTGGCGGAAAGCCGTGGCACCAGTGATGTTGATGGTCGTTTGAGCCACCGCGCTGCCGGCGAGGGCGGCGAGGGCAAACGCGCTAAGGATGGAGGTGAGTTTCATTTTCGATTTAGTTTAGGGATGTCGACTTAGGGTTGGTGAGGTAGTCGGGATGGAGTGAGAGGACGTGGGACGAGGTGAGGTCAGGCGGCGACGACCGAACGGCGGCGGCGGAGGGCCATCCCGACGAGCGGGATGAGGCCGGCGACGAGCATGGAGGGCTCGGGGATCGCCGCGAGCGGGGCGACTTGGAAGCTCAGGTTTCCACCGTTATCGATCGTGAAGAAGCCTTCGTAGAAAGGCGTCAAGTTAGGCTGGCCCTCGCGATACTGGCCGGGGAGGTTGTTGGCCCGTTGAAAGCGGAACAAATCGAGAGCGCCTTCGACCCCGGGGCTGGAGAACCCGGTGCGGGTTCCCGTGCCGAACGCCTGCACGACACCACCGCTTTGCACGAAGGAGAACTGAATGTTTCCAGCAGCGAAGTCTTCGAACGTATTGAAGGTGGACTCGGGGATGACACTCACTCCACCGACGCCGCCAATCACCGTCCCGGTTCCGTTGGTGACGAAACTGTTCTGCAGGTTGAGGAGGTTCCCGGACGAGTTACCGATCGTCGTATTGTTCGGCGTCGTGATGGTCGAATTAGCCAGCAGCTCGTTGCCGCCGGTCAGGCGCGATTTCGAGAGGTAAATCGTCTGACCGGGATCGCCATTCACCAACGTCGGATCATTGGTAGGGAGGATGTTCGAGGTCGTCGTGCCCAAGCCGAAGAACAAGTCGGTCCGCTCGAACCAATTTGCACCATAGGTGGAACTCAGAATGGAGCCGAGGCTGATGATGTTCGGGATGTTCGAGGTGGTGTCGCGGAAGCTCGCTGCCGAGCCGATGGACACTTCGAGGGCGCTGGTTTGGCCTTGGCCAGCCGTGGCGTTGAAGCCGAGGATGACGTTGGCGATGGAGAAACCGGTGACTGCCGCAGACGCGGTCGCGCCGGTGAGGCCGGTAAACGCCGCCGCGATGGCGGCGACGAGGATTTGTTTGGTCATTAGATGTGTTTTTTGTTGGTTTTGCGCCCGCAGCCGAACGGCTTTGGAGGCACGGTGGATATAGAGAGCGAGCCCTAATCGCCGCAATACTGGGGCTGTAACGTTTCCGCGTCCTTTTGTGGCAACGCCGTGACAATCATGCGGCGAAGACCCGCCTTACGATTCCCAAGCGGTTCGGAAGTCGTCGGTTCGATCCAGTCGACCGCCAAGCAGTAGCCAGAATGACTATCGGGCCGAGCGGTCGGGAAGTTGCCGCGACGGCAGCGCGCGAGCCAAACGCCGGTCGCCGGACCGCGCAGCGCAAATCTACTGCTGCTTGGGCGTAAACTCGCTGGCCAGGCGCCGAGCCTCCGCGCGATCGGCAGGCGCCAGCTTCATACTGACCATGCTGAGGCCTTTTTCGGCGGTGACTTCCCCACGCTGCTGCGCGATGAGCAGCCACTTGAGACCTTCGATCTGGTTTCGAGTGTCGTGGTGCTGGGAAAGAATGACGGTGCCGAGATTGCTTTGCGCTTTGGCATCCCCGTGCTCGGCAGCCTGACGAAGCCACACCTTGGCCGCTTCCACATCGAGTCCGACCCCATGACCATAACGATACATCATGCCGACGGTGTTCTGAGCCGGATGGCGTCCGAGCCGGGCCGCTTTGAGCAGAAAGGGAAAGGCTTTCTTGTAGTCTCGCTTTTGGCCCAACTCGCCGAAATAGAAAGCGCTGCCGACTTTCTCCAATGCTTCTGGCATTTCTTGGTCTGCCGCCTGGTTGATGCGACGGAAGCCCTCGGCCTCGTCCCGTTCCAACCCGTCGCCGCGAATCAACATGAGGCCGAGGTTGAACTGGGCGATCGCATTGCCGTGTTCGGCCGCCTTGCGAAACCACACCGAGGCTTCCTGGCTATTCTTGGTCCCGCTCTGCCCGGTGAGGAAAAGGACGCCGAGCTGAAATTCCGCGTCGGCGTTGCCACTGACGGCCGCTTTTTGCAGCCACTGGAGAGCCTGGGCCGGGTCTTTGGTCACGCCGTTGCCCTTTGCATAGGCCTTGCCCAGCTTCACCTGGGCGGCGGCGTCGCCGCGCTCGGCGGCGGCGAGCAACTCCGCTGGCGGCGCAGCGAGGGCGACGAGCGATGCGATGGGGCTCGCAAGAAGGGCAAGGAAGAGGGTCGGGAAGTTACGTTTCACGGATCGATCGAGGAGAGGAGTTATGGGCGATGGACAGGTTTTTCAACCGCCGCCGAGGCGCGGCTGCGGGGGAGACATTGAGTGGCTGCGGTCGTTCGGTTCGTCACGAAGAGTTTGCAAACCAGGGTGGATGCCGATGAGCGGAACTGCGTGCTTCCGGCGATTGCGGCAAGCTCGTTCGCCGGCGGGTTCACCGAGTTGGGCTTCACTTTCAGGCCATCTCTTTACAACGGCTGCGGTTGGATTTGCCGGCGCCGGCGTTCCTCTTCCTCGGAGACCGGTTCGGGAGTACTGACGGGGCGCGCCGCCGCCGCGGCCGCCGCGCCGGCGTCGGAGGCCTCACTAAACGAAAGAATCTCCACGTCGATGATCGAATCCGCTTCGGTTTGCGCCTCTTCCCGCCGTTTCACGTCGTCGGCCGCCGTCGGGCCCGCGGTATTTGTAGGAGGAGGAGGAGGCGGTGCCGACGAAAGAGCGGGGGCAGCGGGAGGCGCCACCGAGGGGACACCCGAGGAGGTGCCGGCGACCTGAATGTTGCCGGCATTGAGCACGGCCGTGGCAGCGATCGTGAGATTGCCCGTCGAACGAATCCCTGCATCGCCGGCATCGACGACTCCGCTGGGGGCGATCAGGTCAACGTCGCCCGGTGGGACGCCGACGACGGCTGCCAGGACCCCGATGCCGCCACCCGTGGCCAGACCGCCGAGGTCGGTCTGCACGTTGGCACTGGTCGCATCGATCAGCACGCGGGTCGGCGGCGCGGTGGCGACGGTGCGCGGCGCGTTGCCCGCTGCGATGTCGCCGGTGGAGGACCACATGACGATATCACCGCCGCGCAGGGTGAAGATGCGCGCCTGGCCGATATCGACGCTGCCATCCGTAAAGACGGAGATGGGCCCGCCAAATTCGGTGACGATGCCGGGCGGCGTGAGCGGATTGCCAAAGATGTCCGACGCCAACGTCACGCCCCCACCCGGCGCGAGCAGACTGATCGCGCCGCCCTTGGTGGTACGGATGTCGCGTGCCCGAGTGAGGATCTCGCCCAGCGGCTTTTTATCCCCAAACAGCGCAGCGATCGCGGCGAGCCCTGCGCTGTAGTCGCTCGTGGTAGCCGCCGCGCGGCCGGAATCGCGGAGCGTGCGGAAGAATTCCTCGATGGCGACGATCGCCTGCTGCTCGTCGGTCAGCCCCCCGGCCCCGGCCGCGACGCCGAGCTGGCTGAGGTAGCGGGAAGCGGCGGCGGTTTCGGCCGAGATCGTGCCCTGGCCGCTCGAGCCAAAATCCAGCGTGCTGCCGGTCAAGCCCAGCGCCGGGAGCCCATTGCTGCCCGAAACACCGGCGAGCGCGATGATGTCTGCGCCCTGCAACGGCAGGAAGGGATTGCGCGAGGCGCCGATACTGGTGAGGCCCACGCCCGTCCCGTCGGCAAAGTTTGCGCCATTGCCGAGATCGAGGTTGCGCCCGGCGATGACTTCCAGCACACCGGGGCCATTGATCTGCAGATCGCCAGCCAGCGCGGCTGTCGAGCTGCCCGCCACGGTGGCTTTGAGAACGTCCCCAACGATGTTCCGCACGTTGTCGTTGGCGAATGCTCGCAAGGCGCCGTTCTCATTGAAGGGAATGATATCCCGGCCTGCCGAGATGAGCGATACGTCGCCCGCTGAGACATTCTGGATGTAGAAGGCGACATCGGTGATGTCGTTCGCGGCGACGACTTCGGTGAATTTCGGAGAGTAGAGGGTCAGTCCCGTGATGTCGCTGCCCAGTGCGTAGAGGCGGATCGGCTGTGAGTCGCCCGCATGCAGGCCTGCTGCATGGAGCGGCCCCTGCACCGCGATGCTGCTGGCGAGCCCGGTGAATGCCCCCGTCTCGGCGAAGCGCTGGTTGAAACTCAGCAGCGGCTGGTAGTTCAGCGTATTCACGCCGAGCAGCGGGTTTGCCAAATTGCCGACGAGGTTTTGAAAACCGAGCGGTGAGGTCACCCCGTTGAACGCGTCAGGATTGGCATCCGAGACATTGATCGAAGCTGCGGTATAATTGGTGAAACCTTGCGTGATCCCGGCGGGCTGAAGACCGATGACACCTCCCGAAGCGGCCAGTTCCAAGGTGCCACGCGGCGCGGGATACAGGTTGACGCGACCGACGACATTCACATCTCCGGCGAATGCCGTGCTCCGGAGCGTGGGCGGCAGGACACTGACCGCGGTTGTAAAGGCGTTGATGTTTCCGCTGGTGCCTTCTCCGAGTCGGATCCACGGCTGGGAGTTGGCGAGGGTATTCTGCCCAATCAAATGCTTTTGCCTCATCCAGATCGTCAGCAGGGGCTCGACGCTGGTGTTTCCGTCTGTGGAAGCCCCGAGCCGGTGGGTCACGCTCCCGCCAAAGGAGGCGACGGTGAGGGAGGCATCCGGCGAATAAGTGTCGAAATAGGATTTGTACCAATAGCGGTTATTCAGGCCCTGCGGGAGCAGGAACGGATTAACGACCGGCCCGAGCAACACGTCGCCGCGGGCGCTGACGTCGAATGATCCCTTGCCGAGGAAAAGGGTGGTCGGCAGCCACGTAAACTGGCTGCTTGTCCCGCCGATGTTGGCCGGCGACCTCGATTCGTTGGTGGTGACGCTCCCACCAGCGATCAGTTTTCCCTCTCCACGTTCGGCATAGTAGACACCGCCGTCGATGTTTCTCCCCGCGCGGATCACGATATCTCCCCCTCCCCATTCGACCAGTTTCGCTGCGTCGGGCGCGAGATTGGTAAAGGTGCCGTCCGGGTTTTGAACCCGTCCAGCCATCCGCGCGTTGGTCGGGGCCACCGCGTCCACGTTGATGACATCGTTGCCCGCCACCAGCTTGACGTCACCGCCGCCGAGCGTGCCGATGCCTTGGAAGAAGTTACTGTAGTCGATCCACCACGAGGTGGAGGCAGCGGGGTCGATCAGGCTCGTCTGCGGGTTGGTCGTTTCCACGACGAAGCCATTGGAAAAGAGGCCGGTGGAGGGGTCGATCAAGCCGCGCCGGTAGAGCCAGTTCATGGGCAACTGGGCGGTGGAGTCAGGGATGATCCGCCCTTGGAGCGTCGTGGTGCCGTGGGTGATATTAGCGCCCGCCGAAATCGAGACGTGGCCACCTCCGAGCGACCACTGCGGGTCGTAGAGCTGCTGGATTACCCCGAGATTGCCAGCGGAACTGGGGGGCTGAAAGGTCGGGGTGATGTCCGGAATGACGAAATCATCCGGGGTAAAAATCGACATGGTCGTCTCGGACGATGTCGGGACCCGCACGCCAGCCGTGTAGACCGTCGAGAATTGGTTCCGGAGTTGAAAATTCAGTCCCGCGGCGATGTCGATGTTTCCGGCTCCAGTCCGGATCACCTGGAAGCGGTTGCTGATCTGAGTCCGGGTCAGCGTCGCGCTGGTTCCCGCGGTGGAGAGAGTAAAGACCTTGCCGACCAGCACTGAGCCGACCGGCGTACTCCCACCGGTGAGGTCTTCGACCGAGCGGACGCGATTGAAATCGGCCGCTCCCGCGTCGGACCCGGCCGCCAGCCGGAACGACCAGGATTGCGTATTGAGCGGGAGATCGGGATTCAACTCCCGGAGTGGCGCGAGCCACATCGTGGAGTTTCCAGAGTTCACACTGGAAGCGACCGGCACGAAACCGTCGCTCAAGGTGTTGTTGAAGACGAGATCCCGCGAGGCGCGGATGGTCAGCACGCCCGGCGCTCTCTTCGGCCCAAAGCGAAAATCGGTCGCCGCGGTGGTACCGGTGAGACTCCAGTCGCTCGTCGAGGTGGAGTTTGCCGTCCCCAGCGTCACGTTGCCGTCGAGGTTCACGATCTCCGCTCCCGGAGCGAGCACGAAGGCCGACTTCACCGCGTCGGTCTGCGCGCCGACGAGAGCGTCGAACATCGCGGTGTAGTTCGCCACGGTCTGCCCCGAGGTGCCCAGAAACGTCTGCCCCTCCGTGCGGATCTGCGTCTGGAGCGCGCTCGTGATCGTCCCGTCCACGCCCGTCACGGTGTAAACCTTGAAGCCCTCGGCGAAGACGCTCGACGCCCCGAGAATCTCGCCACCGATGGTCGAGATCGCGATCCCATTCCCAGCGCCGCCGCCGGTGCGCGGGGCGCGCAGGTGCAGCGTCCCGGTGAACTTTCCGCCAAACGCACTGGACCCCGGGTCGGTGTAAGCGCCGGCGACGAACGCATCCACGCTGAGGTCGAGCTTCGACCCCGCCCGGATGTCCAGCGTCGCGGCCGTATTGGCCACCCCATTCACCACCGCACCGGCCTCCAGACTGATCGAACCGCCTCGGCCCGCATGGCTGAAGACCTCCGCATTCGCAGTCAGCACCGCGCCGTTTTCCAGGATCAAACTTCCGCCCGCGATCAGGCTGATTTTCCCGCCGGTGCGTTCGTCCGTTTCGAGCTCCGCGGCATCTTCGGCGGAAAGACCGCGCCGCCAGGAGGCGTCGATCGTTCCCTGCACGGTGATATTCCCGGTATCCGTCGAGACGGTGAAATCGTGCGCGACATTCGCCCGCCCGGCGACATCGGCGATGACGATATCGCCGGTGCGAATGCGCAGGTTTCGCTGCTCGAAGAAGCCGCCGTCATTTAAGGCCGAACTCAGGTCCGCGAAGGAGGCGAGCGTCCCGGCATCGAGCACGAAACTACCGGCGGTCTCGCCGATCGCCGCACCGCCGAGCAGCTTCGCCCCGGTGCTGGTGAAGGCCCCGCTCCCGGCGTTGACCGTGATAGTCCCGGCGCTGCCGCCCGCGGCCGGCGCGGCGACCGAGACGGTGCTCCCCGGGCTCAGCGTCACGTCGCCGGACTTCGAGGCGAGCGTGATCGTGCCGGCGCTCGAGTAGCGGATCAGATCGAAGAACTCCTTCTGCGTCCCGGCGACGTTCAGCGTTCCGCCCACGGTCACATCGTCGTCCGCATCGGAGCCGGTCGCGCGGAGGATGATCCGGCCGCTCGGGAGAATGACATCGGAATCCGCGACGACGCTCTTGCCCGAAAAGGTGAAACTCGAGCCGAGGCCGCCCTCGACCGTGGCGGCGCTCGCCACCCGCGCCAGCACGAGGTCGCCACCGGCGGTGATCGCCTGGGTGGTGCCACCCTCGCCCGTGATCAGCGGTGTGGTGATCGTCAGATTCCCCGGCGTGGTCAGGCTGCCATTTTTCCCCTCTCCGAGGACCCCGCCCGTGGCTTTCAGCCCGACGTTTTCGTAGCCGGTGATTGCAAAGCCATTTTCGCCGAGAACGATCTCGCCAGCGGCGACCTCCAAGGCGCCCGATACGACCGCCGGCGCGGTGGGAGCGGAGAAGTTCGACGGATTGTCGAAGCGGACCGTGCCCGCCGCGATGACCGCAGTCCCGCCCGCTTGATCGAAGCCGCGCAACCCGCTGCCGACCAGCGACAGCCGGCGAATCGTCTCGCCGAACGTCCCCGCCCCGTAGAGGTCGATCGACTGCGAGCTGCGTAACGTAAGCGCCTTGACGCGCTGGATGTCCTCCAGAATGCGTCCCGAGAGCACGAGCTGCGGATCGACCGTCGCACCCGTGAGGACGGCCGTAGGCTGGAGCAGGATGCTGATCTGGCCGCTGCCGAGCGTGAGCACTTCGGCCCGCAAAGAAGCCGTCGGATCGAGCACCGTGCCGTAGGTCGAATCGAGGGTGACATTGGTGCCGCTGACGCTCGCGCCAGCCCCGACGGTAAGAGTCGGCGCCGTGGAACCGGCGACGCCGGACCGCACGATGCGGGCGGCCGGATCGCTGGTCACCCGGACCAGCACGCCATCGCCGATGCGCAGCGGAATGGGGCCGCCCGTGCCGCTCGCAAAACGCACTTCGCCCGCGGTGTCGAGCGACAGGGTGCTGCCCACGGGCAACACCGTCGGAGTATTGGCGGCGAGCGTCTGCCGCGTCCCGTTGGCGAGAGTGATGACGCCGGCGACCGTCGTGGTGATCTGGTTGTTTCCCCGCGTGCCATTCGGGAAGCCGATCGGCACGCCTCCGCTGGTGAAAGTGAGCGCATCGCCGCTTGCCTCAAGCTGAGAACGGCCCTGCGGCAGCAGCGTTTCCGCCGGGCTGGTGAGGCGACCGGCCTGCACGAGACGCGAGCCGGGCGCCAGCGTCAGATCGTCATTGGCGGCGAGAATGATCTCGGGACCGGCGAATGCGTCGCGCGGATTGTTCAGCGTGAGATTCTCCGCGCGCACATCGACGATCGTGCCCGTCGCGCTCTGCCGCCGCAGCCCGCCGATGAGCAGGCTCTCTGCGCCCCAAGATTCGAGGACCGAGGTGCGGAGGACCACGCCCGCGCCGACTGGAGCCTGGCCGCTGCCACCAATGATGAAGATGTCACCGAAGCTACTCACGTCGATCGACGCCCCGCGCGCCCGCAGCGCGTGGCTGGTGAGAACCTGGCCTTCGAGTCGCAGGCCACTGTTGCCCTGGAAAGCGAGGTAGCCCGCGTCGCCCGGCAACTCCTGCGGTTGGTCGATATCGAGCCGCTCGGCCGCTGCCTTGAAAAACTCGTTACCGAGGTAAGTCGCATACTCGGCCCGCTGCGAGTAGGTGTCGAAGGGCGAGATCTTAAATTGTGCGCGGAGCGGCGAAACTTCCTCTGGCTGGTTGAAGCGGTTCGATTGGTAGCCCGGCGCGATGGTCGATCCATCGAGGAGCAACGTCTCGCCGCGCAGTTGCTTGGCCGTGGGCGTGACCAGAAATGCGCCCGGCAGCAGGGCGTAGCGCGCGGGCAGGAGGGTGTAGGTGCCGGCCGAGAGCCCGGGCGTCTTGCTGATGGTGATGCGGTCGCCGATGTGCAGCTTGCTACTCACGTAACCCGGATCCCCGTCGAGACTTTGCGCGACGGAATTCACCGCATAAGGCGCCACCGGCGACTGATAGCCAGCGATGACCGCAAAGGACTCCTGCACTTCCGACCAGAACAGGCTGATCACCGGTCGCTCTCCCGAATTGCGCACGCGCGCCGACCACGTCTTGCCGCCAAAAGTGACAAGATCTCCGGGCTGATAAGCCGTTCCATCCGCCCACGGGGTGGTCCCCGATCCGAGGATATCGATACTGCCACCGGCCCCCGGAATCCAACGATAGGCCAGCAGATCGCCGCCGCCGCGGATGTCGATCACGGAGCCGGCTTCGGTCGTGACGTTGTTTCCGGCGATCGAGACGGATTTTTGCGGCGCTCCGTTCGCAGTGATATTCACCCCGCGCGGGTCGATCCACGAGAGGCCATCGGGGCTCAGGCCAAAAGGGATGACGAAGCCGAAACCCGAGCCGAAGTCGACCGCCGCGACCGAGGTGAGGCTGCCTGCTTTCAGGAGCACCTGGTTCGCCACGGGAATCGAGAGCCGGGCGCCGGTGATTGCGTCGAGCGGTTGGTCGAGAGCGGCGTCGCTCGGGTCGGTATCGGTGCCATCCCAGCCGAGTGTGATGCCACCGAGCGGCGCGCGGAGCGTTCCTCCCTGCACGATCCTCGACGCGTAAATGCTAAGCTTGCCCCCTGCCGAGAGCGGTTCCTGCGGGCGACCCGCGCTGGAGATCGTGATCGACCCGCCCGCAAAGTTGATCGGCGTGGCCGCCGCGACGCTTGCATTCGCGCCCGCGGCGAGCGTCACCGCGGTGCCTTCGATTTTCGTGACCGTCGAGCCGAGCAGCGACGCGCCGACCCGGAATCCCGGGGGCAGCACCGCCGAAGCCAGGGTGACGGTGCTGTTCCCGGTAGCGCTGCTCGCCACGACGATGTTCTTGTCGTAAGCCACGATTGTGAAATCGCCGACCGTCGTCGGATAGATTTGCCCGGCGCGCAGGGAAAGATCCCCGGCCAGATTCAACGTCCCATTGCCGCGAATGTCTCCCGCGGCGATCAGGTTCGCTTTCCCAATGTTTTGGAACGAAAGGAATCCCGTTTCGATGAAGTCGCCCTGGATCGTGATCGCCCCGGGGCCGAAAACAGGCGTGACATTGAACGGCCCCACGGTCGGCAAATTTTGCAGAAAGGGACTGAAGGTCGTGGTGGGGTTCGGGAGGAGCGGCTTCCGAAACGGCTGACCGACGGCGACATAAGACCCGGTCAAAGAAACCGTCGAATCCGCCTGGATGATGCCACCACCCGCGACCCGGAGGGAGCCAGGTGCCGCGATCGAAACCGGGCCGCGAAACTCGATGTTCCCCCCGAACGGAATCGGGCTGGCCGATTCGAGAAACTTCGCGCCGAGATCGAGGGAATTGAAGCCCCCCAGCGCGAAGCGATCGGCCGCGAAATAGCCGATACCGGTCTCTGAGCCGACCCGCAGCCCCACCCCACGCTCCTGATAAGCGATCGGAATCGCTGCACGGTTTTGGGTGACCACGAGATTGATGTCGGCACTCGTTCGGGCCGCTCCAAATGAATAAAATCGACCGGAGAAGATCGAAAGCGTTCCACCCAAAGCGGTCGGCCCACCCGCCCGCCCCAGCAACGTGGCATCGGAATAGAGCATCTGCGAGCCCGTCAGTTCGATAGTACCCCCATCACTGTCGACCCGCGTCGGAACGCTCTGCAGGCGCCAAAGCGGGGACGTCAATCCGCTCTCCACAGGCACGATGGGTGAAGCGGCAATCCCGAGCGCCGTCGGATGCACATCGAACACCGTCGTCGCGCCAGAAACATCAAACAACGACCCGGCATCCGCGACGATGTTTCCGGAAATCGAAATCGTCCCGCCTGGGAAAATGGTGCCGAGCCGGCGGCCGAAAGCGTCGGGAGTGGAAACCGAAGTTCCTGCTGCGGAGAGGACGGTCTGCGGCCCGATGTAAACCGTCGGTCTTCCAAATGTTTCAGCTTCTGCGGCAGCTCCGACGACTCGGAAGCTGCTTCGCCCCGCGACGGTAATCGTCCCGCCCGGCGCGGACACTGCACCCAATAAAGTGATCGTGTCGCCTTTGAAACTCACCTTCGCCCCGGGATCCGTCACGATGCGCGCCCCGCTGCCCATGACCAGGTCACCGCGCGCTTCGAGTTTCTCGATGGTCAAAGGGTCATCCGCGCCGAGCGCGGTGAAACTGAGGTCGACCGCACTTCTTTGGCCGGCCGGCAGGAGTTGGCGTTGCAGCACGATTTCCCGCGAACCCAGTTGATTCGGTAGGGCGAGCAGGCGCTCGGCCACCGGAGCGATGAGCGTTCCCGGTGCAATCGTGATCGCCGGCGCGTAAGGGTCGGGTCCACCTGGCCCGAACGGCTCATCCGAAGGAGCCCCGATTCCTTCCAGCGCGTAGCTGGTAAAACCTCCCTGCCGAAAGAACTCTGGCTGGAGCAACAAGGTATTCGGAAAAGATGGCGTGCCGCCGACCTGGATCGCCGTGGCCTGGACCGTGAGCGTGCCACCCTTCCCACCGGAATACCCTGCGAGCGTGGAACGCAGCTCGAGTTGGCCGCCGAGCACGCCGGCAAAATCGGGGTCCTTGCCAGCTCGGATGCTAATGCTGCCGCCACTTCCGTAGCTGGTCGCGCCACGGGCGGACACCGCGACTCCGCCGGAAACATCGACTGTGCTCCCGGATTGAAGTTGGGCGCCATAGGCAGTGATCGAGATCGCCCCGCCATCGATGGCCAGTGGATCGGCGCCGGGGGAAGCTGCATTCAATCGATCGTCCACGATCAGACCGGCCGTACTCAGGCTGGCGCCGCTCGCGAGGAAGAACAACCCACGGCCTACGACCGGAGCCGGCGCTTGCAAACCGGGCGCCAGATTGAACACGGCAGCGAAAGCGGGCGAAATGTTGAGCGCGCGGAAATCGAGAGTCCCGCCCGGAGCGGTCACCTCGCCACGCACGGCCACGTTGGCTCCGACGAGCGACAGCGTTCCCAGCGGCTGCGCCGCGATCTTGACGCCGCCCGGGAGCACGATGTCGCCGTCCGTGTTTTCGACCGAGAGCTTCCCGAAACCATCTTCGGAAAGCAGCGTTGGCGACAAGACCACCCGCGTGATCCGGTCGCGGGGCAACGCGACGGGGTCGTCCCCGACCAGTCGAAACGCCTCCACCGGTCGCTGCCGCTCCCAATCGCCGAAAGTAACCACGGGAGGTGTCGGGGAACTGGGGAGGAAGGAGATCGTTGATGCCGTGTCCACTCGCTGCTCCGCCGCGAACTTGAATGACAGCGAACTGTGCTCCGGCGGCAACGCGCGCTGCCGGTTGCCCTGGACCGTGACACCCCGCAACGTCCCGTCGATCGCCATGCTCGGTGCCGTGAGCTTTACCGCCCCGCCGGCCGCACCCTCGACGTAGCTCGGTTCAAAATGCTCCCCGCTCGCCAACGGTGAGGCAAACGTTTCTGAGAAACCGTACTTCGGGAAATCCACCGTGAAGGTCCCGGTGTAGATGCTGTCGTAAGTCCGATCCGGTAGCGCGTCCGCGATGTCGACGAGCCGGCCATCCTGCAGCAGGCGCGTTGTCTTCACCAAACCCGCCTCGTGACGGAAGGTCCCGCCCGAGACATCGACGGTCGCGCCTTTCTGGAGGACGATCGATTGCCCCGCCTGCATCGTCACGTCACCCCCGCGCGCCGTGAGCTGCGCCACGTTGCGCTGGATCAAGCCCGCCAGCCCCGTGGCGTCGCCCAAGGGAGTTCCCATCCAAAATCGGCCATCGTAGGCCCCGGTGCGTCGGAGATCGACGGTCAGCGGCACGTTCCTCAAGATCCCGGTTCGCTGCAGCGGAGAGTCGGCCAATTCCGAACCACGAAAGGCCACCTCGAGGATGCTGTGCGTCAGCGGAACGAAGACTTCCGTGCTGCCAGCCACATCAATCAGCGCGAACTGATCGACATAGATTTGGCCCCGATCAAAAAGAAAAGTCTGCCCCCGGCCTGAAAGCAGTGAACCCAATCCGGGCTGTGCATTTCCGTCGGCACCGAGCGTCGTGCGATTTCCATCCGAATCCTGATACGGCCAGATTCCCGCGCGAACCGACACTTTTCCATTGGGTGCTAGCAGCAAGGAGTTCGCGCGGAAATTCACGACCTTGCCCTCGACGTTGATCTGCGACCGCTCGGGCAGCGCCGTCCCAGGGACGGCCTTGTCGCTGTCATACTCCGGGAGGATCCGCGTCACACTGTTACCGCCAAAGGACACCACTCCGGTACTCTGGAAGGCAAACGGAGGACCGCCCGATCCCGCGCCCCCATTATCGAACTGCGGATTGCCCACCGCGCCATAGCTGGCGCGCAGGTCGATGCGCCCGTTGAGGTCGACCGATGTCGAGCTGTCGATCACGCCGAGTTGATTCACACTCCGCCCCGAAAGCGAAACGCTCCCGCGGAACGCTTCGATCAAACCCGTGTTCGTCACCGCGCCCGTCGAGCCTCCCACCGCGCCGACGAAAACATCCAAACCCCGCAGGCTGGGATCCGTGCTGGCGTGCGCCACCACCCCGACCTGCTGCCCCGCCGCGAGAATTGTCTGCCCGGCGGGCGCCGCGAGCGTCCCCGCGTTGGTCACATTCGGAGCCACAAACATCAGGCGTCCGCCATTGCCATCGGCGCTCACCGGGCTGGTCAGCCGGGCTCCGGCCTGGACGACCACGTCGCCCGAATTGATGACCGCCGGCGTGTAAACGACTCGAACCGGCGCGTTGTTGACCTTCGCCAGTCCGGCCGCGGTGAAAGTCGCGCTGCCTTGGTTCGTCGCCGATTCGACGGTGAAAATGTAGTCGGTGCCGGCAATCAGCACCGTCCGACTCCCCTTTACCCCGGCGACGGAAAGCTCGGGCCTCCGCAGGGGCGCATCGACGGCATCCACGGCCAGCGGTTGGCGCAGCGTGTAAGTCTCCGCGCCTACCGAGACGTTGAATTCCGGATCGGTGATCGTGGGATTAAAAGCCGGCGTGCCGTCCGATCCTCCGGGGACGGGCAGGGCAGAGAAGAGGAACTGCGCGTCGCGGTTGTTGAGCAGACCTTGTCTGATCAGGTTGTCATTGATCGGCAGCGTCGAGGCGACCAGCGTGTGCACGTCGATCACGCTGGAGCCGCCGAAGATGATCCCGTTCTGATTGATCAGGTAGACCTGCCCATCCGCCTTGATCGATCCCAGGATTTGCGACGGGCGACCGGAGGGATCGCTGATTTTATTGAAGGCGATCCACTCCGCTTTCCGTTCGCCGCCGATCGTTTGATTGAAGATGACGTTTGTGTTCTTGCCGACGTTGAAGGTCTTCCAGTTCAGGATCGCCGTGGGCTGCTGCTGCTGGATGATGACGTTGGTCCCGAGCGCGTTGGTGTGCTGGGTCGGCAGCTTGGCCCCTTTCCACAGACTCAGATTTCCCGCCGCGACGTCGGGAGCCACTTCCAGCCCGCCCGGTCGCAATCCATTCGGCACCGCCGGCAGCGCCTGGCCATTGAGGTTCAGCGAGTTCCGGCTCGCCGCCACCTGCCGCGCGGTTTCTTGCAGCGCGCGGACGGATTCCACCGCCTGCGTCGTCCGCGCCAGCGCGTCGCTGGCGTTGCCCGTCACCTTTGCCGCCGTGGCGTCGATCTGCGATTCGCTCGCGCGGATTCGCGCGGAGGAACCCGGCGCCGCGCCGCCGCGGAGGAGGTCGCCGGCACGCACCGTGGAAAAGGCGGCGGTGGAAACGAACAGCGTGAAAGCGAGCCGCAGCGGGAAGCTGAGCGCGTTCGCCGGCGAGGCCCCGATCGCGCGCAGGTTGCGGCTCGGGTGCAGGGCACGCGGCGGAGTGGATCGCACGGTTCGCCTCACTTGAATTTCGGCCTGGGTGTCGCCGCCACCGGCTCGGGACGAGCGGCGTCCGGGGCGGGCACGACCTTGGAGAGCGCCAGCTCGTTGATCGCCACGGGGCTCTCTTTCAACAGCCGGTCGAGGTAGGCTTCCCGATTCACCTTGGCTCGCTGAGTGCGGAGCTGACGAACGATCTGAGGCCGCACCGCATCGAGCGCCGGCGTGTAGGGTTCCTTGATGTCCAGCGCCTTGAGGATGTGCCAGCCATCGTCGAGCTGAATGGGCTCGGAGATCGCGCCGCGGGCGAGGGTGAGAATGGCCGGACGAATCTCCGGCTGGATCTGCATTTCCGTGAGCCAGCCGATTTCCCCGCCGCGGCTACCGCTCACTTTTTCTTCGCTTTCAGCCTTCGCGATCGCGGCAAAATCCGCGTCCCGCTGCTTCAATTGTCCCCGCACCGCCTCCACCCGCGCCTGCACTTTTTTTGCGGTCGCCGCGTCGCTGCCCTTCGGCAGAGCCAGGTAAATCTGCGCGAGGTGAAACTGCCGCGGCACGAGCAACGCGGGTTTGCTCGTTTCGTAAGCTGACACCACTTCCGCTTCGGTGGGATACGCCGCCGGGGGCTGCGCGAGGGCATCGAGGAAATGATCCACGATCGCGTTCTGCCGGGCCTGCTCCACCCGCGCGACGACCTCCGGACGCTGGTCCCACCCCTTGGCCAGCGCCTCCTTCAGCACGATCTGCTGCGTGAGATAGGAACGCGCGATCTGGCTGAGCAACGAGGGGTCGCGCAAAAGGTTCGCCTGCGCTTCCGGATTCGCTCCCGCCAGCCAATCGCGGATCTGCCGCACAGTGACATCGGCACCACCGACGCGGGCGACCACTTCATCCCCATCGCTGGCCACGGCGCCGGTGCCCACGAACATGGCCACGGCCAGGCACACGGAGGCAATGCAACCCCGGCGGGCGATGCGGCTCGATTCGATCACGGCTTGATCTTCTGGTCGGCGAGCTGGTCGCCGGCATCCTGGATCAGGTTTTGAAACTTCACTTTCGTCAGCCCGACGAACGGCTCCCGAGCGGCGATCGCCGTGCCGAGGCCGAACTTCTCGAACCGTGTCAGCAGTTCCATCCCGACCTTGTACATTTCCAGGTTCTTCGTTTGCTGGTCGGTGACCTTGCGCTCCAGCACCACTTTCTGGCTGAGCAATTTTGCGCGCTCACTTTCCTTTTTCGCGGCGAGCGCTGCGGCTTCCTTGTGCGCCTTTTGCGAAGCGTTGAGATCGGTCTCCAGCTTCATCGCGTAGGTTCCTTTTTCCACGAGGCGCTCGGTCTGTTCCTGGATCTTTTTGTCGGCGGTGACCTTGTTTTGATCGCGCTCCATCTCCGCTTTTTCCAGCTTCGCCTTGAACTCTTCGACCTGCGCGGTGAGATCGACTTTCTCCGCTTCGAGCGCAGCCTTTTCCCCCTGTGCCGCCCGGAGCTGGAGCATGGTGTTTTTCAGGCCTTCGCGCAGCTTGGCCTCGGCGGGATTCGGCGGATCGGCGGCCAGGCTGGCGACGAGGAGAGCCGCGGTAAACGTGAGGACGAGGAGGGCGTGGCGCATGGCTAGAATTTTCCGGAAAGATCGAGGATGAAGGTGTCGATCTTGAGCGGGGGTCCGGCGATTTCGTTGGACGAGTTGTAGCGCACCCCGAACTGCACTGCTGGGGAAAGGGCGACGGCGCCGGTCAAGTTGTAGCCCTGGAGATTCGTGCCGCCGAGCCCGAAGTCCGAATCGGTGAATCCATCGACCACCGCATCGCTTTCCACGTAGCGGTAGTTCAGGCCCAGCGCCCAATCCCAGCGCTTTTGCATCGCGCCGCTGCCCACCTTGATCCCCGCGACCCACGCGAGATCGCCGCCGTCGAACTCGCCGGTCGTGGCCGTCGCCGTGGTCGGCCCGCGGTTGTTGACCGCGATGGTGTTCATGTCGCTGCCTTTGAAGGCGAGGTTCTTCGCGAACTCGCCGTAGCCCGTGATCTGCACCGGCTCGAAGCCGTTGTATTCCGCCTTGGCGCTGAGCACGAGTTCCTGAAACGGTGTGGCCAGCCCGAAGTATTGGAACTGATTGGTCGTGCCGAAATTGTTCAGCGCACTCGGGATGATGTTGCGCAGCGCGCGGTAGCTGTTGCCCTTCTGCGCAAAGGTCGGGCGCGTGTTGTCGGTATTGCCCTGGTCGTTCGCATCGAGCGGCGTGTAGGGATCGGACAGGCGGCCGTCCACGCCGTCGAAATGATAAAGCGCGGCGGCGACCCTGAAGTTCAGATCCTTCTTCGGTTTCAGGTCGAAGCCGAGCTGCCCGCCATACAGCCACTTGTCGGTGCTCTTGAATTTCGCCGGGCGATTGCTGCCGAAATTAAAGTCGGTGTTGAAGACCGGGAACGCGCCGCCGTTCATGAACGGCGTGAACCAACTCGTGAGCTGATACTTCGCCTGGATCGCCGCGCCGTCGAAGCCCACGTCTTCATCCCACACAATCTCGCTGGACGAAAAAAACGGGTTGTCGAATCGCCCGATCGTCGCCGCGAGATTGCGCCCGGGTTGCCCGCCGACTTCGTACTTGATGAAGCCGCGGTCCAGCCAGATCGAGTATTTGCTGAACTGCCCTCCCTGACCCTGGTTGGCCAGGCCGAGCGATTGGTTCGTGGAGACCGGCGTGCTGCTGTCGCCGGTCGCGATGCGGATGCCCGCGCTGAAATTTTCCCGCAGGTCCACGTCCACGCCGAGCCGGGCCCGCAGACGCAGCCGCTGGCGATCCTGGTCGACGTTGTTTTGCGGCGAAAAAATCGTGCCGCTCACGTCGAACGGCGCGCCGGTATTGATCGCGTTGAAATTCGGAAACGAACCCGAGTTGTCGTTGCCGTTCGGGAAGGTGTTCCCCTCGTACCGTCCGCGCACGTCGCCAAAGATGCGGATGCGCGAGGCCCACTCCGAATTCGTCGCCGTCCGTCGTTCGTTCATCTCCGCGAGCCGCGCCTCGGCCAGCACCTCGGATTTGATCTGATCGCGGAGCTGCGCCTTCACGATCTCCGGGATGTAAGTCACGCGCATCGAATCCTCCGTGGGCGGCGGGGCGGCGGCGGCGGCTGCGACCTGCGCCGCTTGCTGCGCCATCATCGCCGTCTGCGCCACGGCTCCCTCGGTCATCTCCTGCCGCTCGCGCGCATCCTTCGCATCGTCTTCCGCCTGGCGGATGAGTTCCACGGCATCCTCCTTCGGTAGCAACCCGCGATCGACGAGGCGGTTGATCAAGTTGACCACGACGTTGCCCGTCCGCCCACCACTCGCCACCGGCGCGGGATTTAACTGCCCGTCAGCTTTCGCAAACAGCGTCGCGCCCCCCGCGGGCTCCGCGCCGGCGACCGGCGGTGGATTCTCCGGAGCCGGTTTGCCGGCGTGGAGCGGCGCGGCCAGCAACGTGCAACACGAGGCGACGAGGACGAAGGGGGCCGGTGTGCGGAGACGGGGTGAGGTGGGCAACATGAAACGGGAAGTAGTCGGCGGAAAGGCAGCGCGGCCGCATCAGGAGCGCTTCATGTTCACCTTCAGCGAAACCTTGAGCGGCCGGCCTTTGCGGTCGGCGTCGAGTTGACGAATGAGCGCGACGATCTCCTGCTGCAGCGCTTCATCGACCTGCGGGTTGCCGGTCGAGCCGCGCAGTTTGAAATCCATTTTCCCGGATGCATCGGTGACCAGATCGATGGGCACGGAGCCCACCGCGTTTTTTGTCTTGGGATTGTTGCGGAGCGCCGCCACCAGCTTGGATTGAAACTGCTGCGCATACCATTTCCCCAGGCTCGTCCCACCGCCACCGCCCGGGCCTTCACCTCCAAACATGCCGTTGCCTTTGTTACTTAGTCCGGCCATGCCGGGACCGTTGCCCTTCACGTTGGTGCCGAGACCTTCGGGTGGTTTTTCGGCGGGTTTCTCCACGGGCTTTTCGGCCGGCTTTTCCGAGGGCGCCTGTTCGGGCCGCTTCGTGTTGTCCTTCGGCGGTTCGGGCGGTTTGATCTTTGGCGGAGGTGGTGGCGGAGGCGGCAGCACCGGCATGACCATCACGATTTTCGACGGCTTTTGAGCAGCCGGCGCGGCCGGGCCGGGCTGGCGGAAGAATCCGAACCAGATGCCCGCCCCCGCGACCAGGGCGCCGACAATCAGGAGCACCTTGTTCCGGGCAAAAAATCCGTCGTCCTCATCCTCGGGTGCCGTTTGCGGGACCATGCGGGGCACGATTGGTGGTTTGAGTCGGGCGGATGCGTGGCGAATTTTCGGCGCCTCTTCGACGGCGACGTTTCCCTCGGATACTTCCAGTTTTTGGGGCGGCTTGATCATGGCGGTTTTACTTGGGTTTGGTGGCGAGACCGATCTGCGAAATTCCTACCCGGCCGAGGCAGTCGAGCACGTCCATCACGCCCTGGTACTGCGTGGCGCTGTCGCCGCGGACCAGGACCGGAAACTCCGGGGTCTGGGCCTTGATCGCGGTCAGCTTGGTTTCCAGGTCGGCGAGGGTGACAGGGATGGTGTTGAGGAAAACTTTGCCTTCGTTGTTCAGCGTGATCGCCTGGGTCTTCGGCACCTTGTCCTTTGGCGAATCGGGGCCACCGGCTTTGGGCAGGTTCACCTTCACGCTCTGCACGCCCGCCGTAGTCATGATGATGAAGATCAGCAGGAGCACGAGGTAGAGGTCCACCATCGGGGTGACGTTGATGTCGTCGTAGGATTTGTTATCGCCGGCTTGCATCCAGTTAGATTCTCGAAGGTTTCACGGTTCCAACAGTGCCCAAGCTCGGTAGGGAAGCCGCGCCGCGGGTTCCCACAAAGAATGGGCGGCCAAGGAATTTGTGGGGCAGCCGGAGGAACCCGCGGCGCGGCCGAAGGAACCCGCGGCGCAGCCGAAGGAACCCGCGGCGCAGCCGGAGGAACCCGCGGCGCGGCCGGAGGAACCCGCGGCGCGGCTTCCCTACCGCGATTTCTTCGACGTGAGCCATTCCTGGTTTTCTCACTTAGTCGACCTCCGGGTAGGTTTCGGCGATCTTGGACACGAACTCGTCGATGAAGACCTGCATGTCGCTGACCGCGTCCTTGATCCGCGAGGCGATGTAGCTGTAGGCAAAGAGCGCGGGGATCGCCACGGCCAGACCAGCGACGGTGGCGAGCAGGGCGCCGGCGATGCCAGGGGCGATCGAGTTGACCTCGACCTCGCCGCTTTTCGCGATGACGGCGAACGTGATCATGACCCCGATGACCGTGCCGAGCAGCCCGAGATACGGCCCGCCGGCAATGCCGATGGTGAGAAAGACGAGCTGCGAATTGAGCTTCTGCACCTCGCGCACGAGGCCGCCGTCGAGCTTGGCCTTGATCGCCTCCATCGAGCGCCCGCTCAGCCCTCGGAACTCGTCGCGCGCATTCGCCACCCGGTGCTGAATCTCGGAAAATCCGATCTGGTAGAGATGGTAAAGCGGTGACTGGCGGAGGATCTTTTGCAACTTCGGCGCGGCCTTGCCACCCATGCTCTTGATGCTCTGCTCGTCGCCGTGATCGAGCACGCTGAGATCGGCGGCCAGCGACTCCCATTGTTTGAGGAAGGCGCCGGTCGCCTTGGTGATTTTGCTAAGGTAAAGGAACTTTAGCACCGTGACCACGCCGCCGATCAGCGCGAGCAGAACGCAGAGCAAGATGACGACCCAGCCGTCGATGGTCAGATCCTTGGAGATGTCCCGAATCAGGGTGAGGTGCTCGGCCAGCACGTCGTGCCCGCCGTGGCCGCTCTCTTCGTCGCTGCCCACCGCGACGACTTTGCCGGCTTTTTCCGAAGTGCCCTGCGCCAGTGCGGCGAGCTTCAGCGTCGAAACCGGGCGCGCCACTTTGCTGATTTGTAATTCGTCGATTTCGCCGGTCTGCGCCACGCGGCCTTCCGGTGCGCCTTCGCTTTCGCCGCCGAGCACCGCTTCGGTGTTCAGCGCAGGCAGCGCCGCGTCCACCGCTCCGTAGACCGCGCCATCGAGATACAGCGTCGCCTTGCCGCCGCTCGCGACGACCGCCAGATGCCGCCACACGCCGGGCGCCAGCGCTTCGCCCGCTGGCGTGCGCTGCGTGCCGCTGCCGTCGGTCACTTCCACAAAAGGCACCCCCGCATCCGCGCCGATGACGAACGCATTCGCTCCCTCGCGCCGGCTGAAAATCACGCCATTGGCCGGCACCGCGGCGAGCTTCACCCACGCACTCCAGGTCAGCGCCGCGCCGGCGTCCCACTTCAGCGAAGCCGAGGCCGGCAGCTTGACCAGCGTGCGCCCGTCGAGCCGCAGCCCGGTGCCGATGATCGTGCCATCCGCGGCGACGCCCGCTGCCGCAGCGTTGTTCGCGTTGCCGGTCGAGTCGCTCGCCGCCGCGCCGTGTTCGGAAAAGTGATACACCGCCGTCGTCTCGGCATCGTAACTCGCCTTGGCCTCGGCGACCGACGTCGCGCTCGGCCCGGAATTGCCGTAATAAATCCAGAAGCTGACCGGCGCGCCCGGCTTCACGTCGGGCACCTTCACCCACACGAACGCCTCGTTCATCAGCGTATCGAGCTTTTCGAGATGAAAGGGCAGCAGCGTCTTGTCGTCGGCTGCCACCACGCGCAGATCGCTGCCGTCTTCCTTCACCGAGCCGAACGCGAAATTCCCTTCGTGCAACCGCACCACCACCGTCGCGTTGGCGAGCGGCTCGGTGACCACATCCGCCGGGTCGATCGTCACCTTTTTGCGGATCGTCCACTCCTTGTTCCACCAGCCCGTTTCCGCAGCCGAAGCCGCCCCGGTGACGAAAACCACGAGCGCGAGAAACAGCGCGGCCGCTCGAATTGAAATGCGAAGAGACATGCGAGGATTGGCTTAAAAATCCGCCCAGACGCGGAAGGTGACGTGCGGCTCGTGCGCTTTGGTTTTCGATTGAGTGATGAGCGGCAGGCCGAGATCGACCGAGCTGCCGAGATGGTCGAACAGCCGGACGCGACTGCCCACACCGACGCTGGCCAGGCGGAAGTGCCCGTCCTGTTCCGGCAACGGTTCGTGGAGGGTGAGCGTGCCGCCTTCGACGAAGCCGTAGACGCGCCACTCGCCGACTTTCGGCGCCCAGCCGAGGAGCGACGGGCTGCGCACCTCCAGGCTGCCGAAGACGCCGCTATCGCCGGTCGCCTCGGCCTCGAGATAACCGCGCACCGTGCCGAGCCCGCCGCCGCTATACTGTTCGCTGCTGATCAGCGGCTGATCCGCGAGCTGACCCTGCACCTTCCCATAGATCTCGGTGCCGCCGGGCAGAGTCTGCGTATGGGCGAGTTCGCCGCGGAGGTAGAAAAAATTGCTGTCCGCGCGGAAGCGGCTGTTCTCGAACTGCGCGCGGTCCCGCTCCATTCCACGGACTCCGTAGACGAGGTTCGTGCCGAGTTCCGTGACGGCATTTTTCGACGCCCAGGTCGCGTTGTAGCCGAGATTCCACGGGTAGTAGGCGGTGGGCGTATCGAGGGCCGTGCCGGCGCCGAGCTGCACGAGCTGGCGGAAGTTTTTGTAGTCCAGGCCGACGCTCAACGAGTGGTAGAAATTCTTCTTCGGCGTGAGCGTCACGAGCAGCCGGCCGCCCACCACTTCGCCGCGTCCCGACACCGCCACGCCGCCGAGCGTGGAGACGTTCGAGTTTTGTTTCGTGGCGTTGAGTAGCAGGCTCAGCCAGTTCACTTTCGGGAACCGCGCGATGTAATAGCCGCTGAGCACTTCCACCTCGTTGCGATCCTGCGGTGAGATCTGAAAGCTGGCGCCGATGGAATGGCCGAGCTGCCACAGGTTGTTGTAGTTCAGCCCGGCGTTCAGCCGCAGGTCCGTGGTGTCGGGGCTCGATCGATTGTTCAGCTCCACATTGCCGTGGAGCGGAAAGGTGTCCTTCACGTTGAGATCGATGTCCACCGTGCCGGGCTCCACGCCCGGGCGCAGCGCCGGCGTGATCCGGCGGTCGGCTAGCGTATTCAGCGCGACGATGTCGCGGGTCACGTCGTTGAAGTTCGGCACTGTGCCCTCCGCCAGCGAAGGCGCCTGCCGCTTGATGTGATCGAGGTCGAAGAAGCGCGAACCTTTCACCCGCAGCCGGCCTACTTTGTTTTCCACCACTTTCAAAATGATGATCCCGCGCTGCCCGAGCTGCTGCGGCACTTCCACGGTCACGGTCTGATAGCCTTTGTCTTTGTAGGCTTTTTCAAGCGCGGCGCGGGCTTTCTCGATGTCGTCCGTCGTCCGCTCCGGACCCATGAAAGGATAGACCGCACTCTCCACGTCCACGCGACCGAGTTGCTTCGCTCCTTCCACACGATATTCGGTGATAAAGATCGGCTTCAGCGCGGGCGCGGGCGGGGCTTCCCCGGCGGTGTCTTGCGCGGTCAGCATCTGCCCACCACAGACGAGCCCCAGCGCGGCTCCCCGAAAGCCCCGGAGCGACTGGCAAATGCGATGGTGAAAACGGGTGGGCACGGGTGCGGAAAAAACGAGTCCGCGTATCTCACCCAGGCTCCCAAAGCGGCAAGCAACAGACTGTTACGTTTCGGTTACGACCTAGGGCAAATGCGCTGGAGGAGCAGCCTCTCGACCCGACCGCTTCGTGTTCCAGGACGAAGCAACCGGCAACTCCGGGCACTCGCGAAAACGGGCGCGAATCTGCTCCGCCAGCGGAGATTCGAGCGCTGGTCTGGGCTACGACCCGTTCGCCGCCGCCCGCCAGCGCACGTCTTGCGAGAGCATCGTCTCGCCGTCGAAGACGAACCACGCATCGAAGCTGCCGCCCGCCAGCGTCTCCGGCAGCCAGTGGCGATCGTCGGCCCACATTTCATCGAAGGGGATGTCGCCAAACGCGAACCACATCGGCGTCGCTTCCTCCGTCTCGATCAGCTCGCCCTCGTAGTCGAACGCGACGAACACGACACAATGCAGGCTGTAGCCGTCGACGAACTGAAACTGCAGCACGCCGCGCTCCTCGACCTGCCGCACGGTCACGCCGATCTCCTCGCGCAGTTCGCGGATCGCGGAATCCAGCGCGGTTTCGCCGGGTTCGAGTTTGCCGCCCGGTCCGTTGATTTTGCCCGCGCCGAGGCCGCGTTTTTTGCGGATGAGCAAGACGCGCCCCTCCTTCACGATGAAGCATAGATTAGCGCGTTCGCGCGGCTGCCAGGTCGTCCAGTCGATCACGCCGCGCATGACACACCGCCCACCATTGCCACGCAAGCGTGGCGCGCGCATGCTCGCCGGCATGAACTCCGCCACCGCCCTCCGGGTCGCCGCCGTCTTTGGATTTTTCGCCGTCGCGCTCGGCGCGTTTGGCGCGCATGGGTTGAAGGCGACGCTGGAGGCCAACGGGACGCTCGAAAACTGGAAGACGGCTTCGCTCTACCACCTCGTGCATGCCGTGGTGCTGCTGGTCGTCGCGCAGCGGACGCTCATCCCGCGCGCCACCGTGTGGCTCTTCGCCGCCGGCATCGTGGTCTTCAGCGGCACGCTCTACGTGCTGGCGATCACGAACCTGAAATGGCTCGGCGCGATCACGCCGCTCGGCGGCCTGGCGCTGCTGGCCGGTTGGCTCAGTCTCTGGCGCGCGCGGTAGCCCCTCAGTCGAGCAGCGCTTCCCACTCCGCCAGCTTGAAGCCGACCGCGCCGGTTTTCGGGCTGAGCGCCAACGGGCGCTTCACAAGATTCCCATGTTGCGCGAGCAGGTCGAGCGCTTCGCTTTCGCTCATCGCGGGCAGGCGATCCTTCAACCCGAGCGTTTTGTAGTCGCCGCCGCTCGTGTTGAAAAGCCGGCGCAAATCGCCGCCGACGTAGCCGAGCATGCGGCGCAGTTCCGCAACGGTCGGCGGCTGTTCGCGGATCGCGATCACTTCCGCGGAGATCTGCTTTTCCGCGAGAAATTTCAGCGCCCTCCGGCAGGTGTCGCAGCCTTTGTAGGCGTAAACGCGAAGGCTCACTTCGGCAGCCCGAGATTCTCCACGATCCGCACCGTCGAGTGCGGTTTGTTCAGCGTGTAAAAGTGCAGCCCCGGCACACCGAAGCGCAGCAACGCCTCGCATTGCTGCGTCGCGTATTCGATCCCGTATTCCGTCACCGCCGCGTCGTCGGCGCCCAACTCTTCGAGCCGATGGAGGAACTTTTCCGGCAGCGCAGCTCCGCAGAGCGCGGTGAATCTTTTCGTCTGATGCGCCGAGAGCACCGGCAGCAGCGCCGGGATGATCGGCACGTCCGCTCCCAGCTTCTTCGTGAGGTGATCGTGAAACTGGTAAAAATCTTCGTTGTCGAAAAAGAGCTGCGTGAGCACCAGGTCCGCGCCCGCCGCGATCTTTTCGCGCAGAAAGCCCCAGTCGATTTCCTTGCCCGCCTTGCACGCGATGTGTCCTTCGGGGAAGCCCGCGGTGGCAATGCTGAAGCCGCCCAGCTCGCGGATGAACGCGACCAGTTCCCGCGAAAACTCGAAGCCGCCCGGCGTCTGCGCGAACTCCTTCCCGTCCGGCGGATCGCCGCGCAGCGCGAGCAGGTTTTTTACGCCCAGCGCCCGCGCGTGCTCGATCACCTCGCGCAGTTCGGCCTGGGTCGCATTCACGCACGTGAGGTGCATCATCGTCGGCAGCCCATGCTCGCGCTGGATGCGATCGACGAGCCCCAACGTCTTGTCCCGCGTCGAACCGCCCGCGCCGTAGGTCACCGAGCAATACTCGGGTTGGATCGCGAGCAGCGCGGGGATCGTCTTTTCAAAAAGCGTGCGGGCACCTTCGTCGGTCTTCGTCGGAAAAAATTCGAGGGAAAGCACCGTCCGCCCCGACGCGCGGGCTTCGGTGTAAATGTCACGGATGAACTTCATGCGGCGCGCAGTGTGCAGCCTCTACGTCCGCGCGCAACCTCCGGCTGCTTTCCCCTCCCTCGACCGGCGGCCAAAAATCTTCACGACAAGCTGCCGGACGGCGTGTCTCATGCCACACCCGCATGAGATTCCCCGCCCTGCTCATCCTTGCCGCCCTCGCGCTCACCGCACCGCTTTTTGCCCAAGACGCGCCGCGTTACGAGACGCGCGCTGATCACGATCCCAATGGAATCGGGAAGTTTTACCTCGGTCGCGAGATCGCCCGCGTGATGGGGCATCAGGCGGCGGATTGGCTGGAGCGGCCCGAGCGCGAGGAGGAGGAGAAAACGGACGTGATGATCGACGCGCTGAAATTTCGCGAGGGCGAAGTGGTCGCCGACATCGGCTGCGGCTCGGGTTACGTGACGCGAAAGATCGCGAAAAAAGTGGGTGCGACCGGCGTGGTCTACGGCGTCGACATTCAGCAGGAGATGCTCGACGTGCTGGCGCGGCGGATGGCGATGTTTCGCATCACCAATGTGAAGCCGGTGCTGGGCACGACGACCGATCCGAAGCTGCCGCCAGCGTCCGTGGACACGATGATCATGGTCGACGTCTATCACGAGTTCGATCAGCCATACGAGATGATCGAGAGCATGGTGAAGGCGTTGAAGCCGGGCGGGCGGATCGTGTTCGTGGAGTTCCGCGGCGAGGATCCGCAGGTGCCGATCAAACTCGTCCACAAAATGACCGAGGCGCAGGTGCGCAAGGAAATGGCGGCGCACCCGCTGGAGTTCGTGGAAAATTTCGGCGGCCTGCCCATTCAGCATGTGCTGGTCTTTCGCAAAACCGCGGCCAAATCCGCGGCGCTCGGCGACTGCTGCAAGACGCCGACCAGCCGCGCCGCGTTCCTGACCGCGAAGCCGGCGAAATGAGCGTCCACTTCACCTGGCGCAAACTCAGCGCGGCGAAGTGGGAGGACGTGTGGTGGGATCGGCTCAGCGAAGTGCAGGATCGGCTGGCGATTACGGCGCTGGCCGGCGCGAAGACGATCCGGCTCGAAGCGTTCCAGCTCACCGCGGCGCAGGCGAAGAAACTGCACCAAGCCTTCGGCGGTACCGTCGCCGAGCAGAAGAAACTCAGGGCACTGCCGGCCCCGGCGCCGCGCGAGCCGATCCGCGTGCGCGGCAAGCTGGTGGTCGTCTCCACCGAGCGCGAACGCGAAATCGCGGCACAGGAAAATCCGCGCGCGAAGCTGCTGCTCATCCCGGCGGGCATGGCTTTCGGCACCGGCGATCACGCGACGACCTCGACCTGCCTGCGGCTGCTCGCCGATGTGGCGGACGAACAAAACGGCGCGCCGTGGGAACTGCTCGATCTCGGCACCGGCACCGGCATCCTCGCGCTGGCCGCGCGGCTGCTCGGCGCGCGAAAAGTGGAGGCGAGCGACTTCGATCCGGACTCGGTGCGGACGACAAAGGAGAACGCGAAGCTGAACGCGATCAGCGCCGTGACGGTGAAAAAATCCGACGTGCGGCAGTGGACGCCCGCGCGCACCTGGCCGGTGGTGGCGGCAAATCTTTTCAGCGGATTGCTCATCGAAGTCGCACCGCGCATCGCCGCAGCGGTGACGCCGGGTGGTGCGCTGATTTTCTCCGGCATCCTGCGCGACCAGGAAAAAGCGGTGGTCATCGCGCTGAAGGCCGCCGGCCTGCGCATCGAAAAAATTGTCCGCAAAGGAAAGTGGGTGACCGGCCGCGCCCGCGCAACTGCCTGACCCAGCTACGCGTTATCGCGTTCTAAAAATATGCCCGAACTCCTGCCCGGCTCCCAAGCTCCCGCCTTCACCGCGCTCGCCATCGGCGGGGACTACGGCGACGGACAGACCGTTTCGCTCGAGGACTTCACCGGCCGCACGGTGGTGCTCTATTTTTACCCGAAGGACGACACGCCCGGCTGCACCACGCAGGCCTGTGCGCTGCGCGATGCGTGGTCGCAGTTTGTGGAGAAAGCGGTCGTCTTCGGCGTGAGCATCGACCCGGCGAAGAGCCACGCGAAGTTCATCAAGAAACACGCGCTGCCGTTCCCGCTGCTCGTGGATGAAAAGCAGGAACTCGTGCAGGCCTACGGCGTGTGGGTGGAGAAAAGCATGTATGGCAAAACCTATCTGGGCACCGAGCGCTCGACCTTCGTCATCGGCCCGGACGGGAAGCTGAAAGCCGTGCTGCGCAAGGTGAAGCCGGCGGAGCACGTCGAGCAGGTGCTGGCGGCGTTGTAGTTGGCGGTGCTGGGGAATGCCGTCATCTTGTGGTCGGCGAGCGATTCAGCTCCCGCACCCTGCCGATGAAGCCCAGCACATTCCTCTCCCTCTACGACAAACTCGAAGCCTTGGTGAACCGGCTGCCCGCTTCGCTGCAGGGCCCGATCCTGCGCGAGATCACGCCGATCAAGACGCTCTTCCTGCTCCAGCGCGCGCCTCGACTGGTGCTGCTCGGGGCCGCGGGCGCGGGCAAGGTGGCGCTGGTCAATGCGCTCTTCGGCGCGGAGGTGCTGCAAGCCGGCGAGGAAAACTTGAGCGACGGCGCGTGGCAGGAAATCGGTCGCACCGGACGCGGCACACTGCGGTTGCTCGATGCGCGCGGGCCGGTCTCGCTGAACATGCTGCGCGCGGCGCTCAGCGCGGAAGCGCCCGATCTTTTCATCTTCGTCGGGAAAGGGGCGCCGTCGGACGAAGACCGGCAGCACGCGCAGGAAATCCTCGCCTTCTCCGAAAGCCAGCACGCGCGGGTCAAGCCGCGGCTGCTCGGCGTGTTGGCGGGTGAAGCGGCCGACGCGGAAACCGCCCGGCAAAATCTGCACGCGGCGCTCCATGCGCGGCAGCCGCTCAGCGACCGGATGGTCGGCACGTTGGCGATGACGACGGCGGCGGAAATCGAGCGCGTGGCGGAACTGATCGCGATCGAACTGCCCGGCGAAGCGCAGCTCGAAATGGCCCGGCTCTCGGGCAACCGCGCGCTGCAAAAACAGATCGCGCAGGTGGTGGTGAAGTCGGTGACGGCGATCTGCGCGGCCATCGGCGCGCAGCCGATTCCGCTCGCGGATTTTCCGATCCTGACCTCGCTGCAGGCCTCGATGGTCGCGGGCGTGATGCACATCAGCGGACGCGAGTGGAGCCCGAAACTCGCGGGCGAATTCATCGCCGCGCTCGGGGCGAACATCGGCGCCGGACTCGTGCTGCGCGAAGGGGCGCGGGCGGCGGCAAAGTTTGTGCCGATCTGGGGCAACGCGATTTCCGGCGCGGTCGCCGGGGCCGGCACCTACACGATGGGCAAGGCGTCGATCGCCTATTTCATCGAGGGCGCGTCGCTGCCCGATGCGCGTAAAATCTTTCGCCGCAAAAAGGAACCAGCGCTGCTCAAAGGCTGACCCCGACCACGTCGAGCCGGGAGCATACCCGGTAGGGCAGCCGCGCCGCGGGTGCCCACTTCGACTCACGGCCAGTAAGGGCACCCGCGGCGCGGCTGCCCTACCGCTGTTTCAGCGCGTGGGCGAATAGTCGGTCGCCTGCATGAAGACGGATTTCACGCCATCCGGCACGGTCAGCGACCCGCCGCCTTTTGCCTCCGAAGCCGTTTTGGCCGCGATCCAATCGGGGTCCGCGCGGAAGGCCCCAAACGACGCCTTCGCGGCGTCGGGACTGGCGTGGGCGAGCAGGTAGATGAGCGTGATGTCGGCGTCCTTTTGCGTTGGTCCGAGCGTCCAGTAGAAGAGATTCGTCATGCCGTGTTTCGCGAAGAGCTTCGTCGTGTGGCTGCGGAAACGCTCCAGCAGCAGCGGCAGATTGCCGGGCGTGGTGGTGTAGGTGCGCAGCTCGAAGACGCGCGGCGCGGTGCCGGTGCCCGGCTTGATTTCCGGCGAGAAGTCGGTCGCTTGCAGAAAGAGTTGCTCGACCTTGGCGACCAACTTTCCATTCACCTCGCTCGCCGTCTTCGCGGCCTGCCAATCGGGGTCGGCCTGGAAGGCCTTCCACGCCGTTTCGCGCGCTTCCCGGTTCGGGTAGGCGAGGACGTAGGCGAGTTTGCTCTCGGGGTTCTCGATCGGCATCCAGTAGCCGAGATTCGTCATGCCGTGCTTCTCGAACAGCTTCACCGTGTGCTTGCGAAAACGCGCGTTCAGGTCTTCGAGTTTGCCCGGCGCAGCGAAATACGTGCGCATCTCGAAAACACGGGTGTCGGGTTCGGCGGCAGTGAGTGTGGTGAGGGCGGCGATCATGAGCGTGGCGAGGAGGGAAAGGACTTTCATCGTGGGCAGCGTGGACGGCGGCGCCGCGGTTGAGAAGCGTCTTTCCGCCCGATTCCTCGACGCCGCGCGGCCCGCGCGTTAGCTTCCGCGCCATCGCTTCCGCCGCCTCCATTCTCCGCTGCGTGCTCACCGCCGGGCTGCTGCTTTGCCTCGGGCCACAAGGCTCCGCGCAGCGCCTGAGCCCGCTCGCGCCGGCGCCGGATTGGAAGGAACTCGAGCCTTTCCAGGAAACCATCACGCGGCCGGAATTCATGCAACTTCTCGAGAAAGTCTACGCGCCGAACGAGGCGGCCCGCGGGTTGATCACGGTCGGCGAAACCGCAGCGATCATCCGCACTTCGCTGCATCCTCCAGCGGAGGTGCAGCTCCGCTTTGCCTCCGAATCCGCGGGAGCGAAACCGCCGCCACGTTACTGGCGGCCCGCTTCCACGCTTGGACCGGCGCCCGCGGGACGCCCGCTCGACAGCGTGAAAATCGCGCTCGATCCCGGGCATCTCGGCGGCGACTGGGCGAAGATGGAAGAGCGCTGGTTTCAGGTCGGCTCCTCGAAGCCGGTGGCGGAAGGCGAGATGACGTTGCGCGTGGCGCAACTACTCGCCCCGCAATTGCGCGCGCTCGGGGCGGAGGTTCTTTTTGTCCGTGAAAAGCTGGGGCCGACCTCGCCGAACCAACCCGAGACGCTGCGCGAAGCCGCGCGCGCGGAACTCGCGCTGCAAGGCATCACCCATCCGCGCCTGACCTACAATGCTGCGCAAAAGGACGACCCGACGCGCGGGCAAACCGTGCAGTGGCAAAGCGAGTTGCTCTTCTACCGCATCGGCGAAATCCGCCATCGCGCGGAGGTGGTGAATGAAACGCTCCAGCCGGACCTCGTGCTCTGCATCCACTTCAACGCGGAAGGCTGGGGCGGCGATCCGCTGAATCCGGAATTTGTGCCCCGCAATCATCTGCATCTGCTCGTGAATGGCGCGTATTCCGCGGGTGAACTGCGCTTCGACGATCAGCGCCACGACTTCCTCATGAAGCTGCTCAATCGCTCGCACGCCGAGGAACTTGCCGCATCGGAAAGCGTGGCCGCCGCCCTTTCCGCCGGGGCAAATCTGCCGCCGTATCGATACCCGACGCCGAATGCGCGGCCGGTCGGCGCGACGCCTTTTGTCTGGGCGCGCAATCTCCTCGCGAATCGACTCTACCGCGCGCCGGTGGTGTTTCTCGAACCCTACGTGATGAACAGCGAGGAGCTGTGGGCCCGCGTGCAGGCGGGTGAATACGACGGCGAGCGGCTGGTCGCGGGGGTGCGGCGGAAGGATCTCTTCCGCGAGTATGCGGATGCGGTGGCGGTCGGGCTGGCGGAATACTACGGCAAGGCGCGAGGTACGCGGTAGGTCCGGGGAGCGCACGCGTCTCGCGTGCTGGTTTCGGCGTCCCGCCGAAACGAACTTTCACCCGCGCCCCGCGAACGAAAAGCGCCCGAACAATTTAGCGCCTCAGGAAGTTCGTCGCGGCGGGACGCCGCGACCAACACGCGAGACGCGTGTGCTCCCCGGAGGGCTACGTGCCGAAGTAACGGTCGCCGGCGTCTCCGAGGCCGGGGACGATGTAGGCGCGTTCGTTGAGCGTCGGATCGAGCGCGGAGGTGAAGATCGGCACGTCGGGGTGCGCGGTCGTGAGTTGTTTCACGCCGGCTGCACACGCGAGCAGGCAGACGAAGCGGATCGAAGTGGCGCCAGCTTCCTTGAGCTGCGCGACGGCGGCGGTGGCGCTCCAGCCGGTGGCGAGCATGGGATCGACCAGCAGCACCGTGGCGGCGGCGAGGTGCGGCGGGGCTTTGAAATAGTAGCTCTCCGGGCGGCGCGTTTCTTCGTTCCGAAACATGCCGATGTGCGCGACGCTCACGTCGGGGAGCAGGTCGAGCATTCCCTCCACGAGGCCGAGACCGGCGCGGAGGATGGGCGCGACGACGATCGGCCGGGCGAGCACGGCGCCTTCGGTTTCGGCGAGCGGAGTCTGGACGCGGATCGCTCTCGTCTCCAGATCGCGCGTGGCTTCGAAAACCATCAGCGTCGCCAGCTCGTTCAGCCGCGCGCGGAAGTCGACCGAGTTGGTTTTCGCATCGCGCAGTTGCGTGACTTTCACCCGAACGAGCGGGTGGTCGATGACGGTGACTCCTGGCGGCGGGTTGGTCGGCACGCGGGAGTTCTATTCGCCGCGGGGGCGTTTGTCACCCGCGCAGCAGCGATGAGGATGGGGAACCACGAAATAGGCGAAATAGACGAAAGGTCGGGCGGGGGAAAGAGGTCCACGAAAAACACGAAAGGGGCTCCGGACCTTCGTGTCTTTCGTGGACCCAACTCCGCCCTTGCCCAACCCCAACCGGAATTCGCGCGCCCACGATTTCTCCCCTTTCGTCTATTTCGCCTATTTCGTGGTCCCTCTCCTCAGCGTTTCAGAAAGGTCTCCAGCGCGCCGCCGAAGAGGTCGCGCACGTCGCGCTCGATCTCGGCGCGGGTCGGTTCCCAGCCGGTGGCGGCGAGGTCGTCGTATTTTTCCGCGAGCACTTTGCCGATGATCTGGCGGGAGTGGCTCCACTTGTAAACGAGCTGGTCGAGCACGCGGCAGTCGCTGTGCTGCGGGGTGACGCTGAGGCCGAGCAACTCGATGCGCATGCGGGTCATCGTCTCGATGATCGAGGGGTTGTTCAGGAACCACCAGCAGCCGAAGATGTGCAGGTTGCGAAACTTGCGCGCGGTGACGCAGAGCTCGTGCTGATTTTCCAGCGCGAGCATGGTGCAGAGGAATTTGTTTTCGGGATATTCCGCGCAGAGGCTCTCGACGGCGCTGATCGCGGAAAGCCCGACGCTGTCGCCGGCAAGGCGCAGGCTCGGGTTCACGTTGCGTTTCACGCCGATCATCATGGCGAAGGCCTGCCCATGCTCGCGGCCGTGGGGCAGGATGGCGTGTTCAATCAGCCGCGCGGTGTCGGTGTGCGCGGGAAATGCGAAGTCTGGCGTGAGCGAGACCATACAGTATTGGGCGTCGATGCGCCTGGTCCATTCCCCGAGGAAACGGCGGACTTCATCGAAGGTGCTGCCGGAAAAATCGGCGCTCACCTCGTAGCCCCAGTCGCGCAGCTTCGGCACGGTGTTCGTCCAATCCATGAGCAGCGGATCGATGCGCAGCGCGGCCACGAAGCGCGGGTCGCGGGCGAAACCGCGATCCCACACGGGGCGCTCGAGGTCGTCGAACGGGGAGTTCGTCATGCAGACCTGGCGGACGTTGGCGAGGTCGAGGCAACGGGTGGTGAAGTCTTCCACTTTCCATCGCGCGAAGTGCTGCCGGAGCGCGGGCAGGTCGCGCGGCTTCACGTCGAGGCCGAGGGAGTTCAGGACGGTGAGGACGCCGCGGCAGGATTCGCTGATCGGCGAGTGATCGAGGAAAAGCGCCTTCCAGATCGCGTCGGCTTGCTGCGTTTTGCTCAGCGCCCAGAAGTGGTCGTAGCCGAGGTCGAACTGCCGGAAACCCTCGGCGATCAGGTAGTGATAGATGAGCAGTTCGTCGATGCCCCAGAGCAGCAGTTCGCCGAACGCGGGGTCGTAGAGGTGCGTGTGGATGTCGTAGACGGGCGTCGTCTCGACGATGTCGAGGACCGTTTCGCGCAGGGCGGCTGGGGCGTACATGAAGGAAGTTAGAGCGCGGATTGCGCGGAGGTTCAAGGTCGTGGGATGCGGCAAAGGTAGGGAAGCCGCACCGCGGGTTCCGTTGCTCTTCTCGCCGAAGGGGAGATGGCTGGCGCGTGAAATTTGGGCACCCGCGGCGCGGCTGCCCTACCGCGGGCTGCGCTACCGCGGCTGCCCTACCGCGGCTGCTTCACCGCGGCTGCTTCACCGCGGCTGCCTGACCGCGGCTGCCTTGCGGCGATCACCGTCCGGCGAGCGCGGCGGCGCTCAAG
>Ga0209181_10000153_pt1 | contig 122973 bp, 92 predicted proteins | sample MAT05_FD_187208 | JGI IMG/M metagenome (GOLD analysis project Ga0209181, IMG submission 187208) | Freshwater microbial communities from Lake Fryxell liftoff mats and glacier meltwater in Antarctica - MAT-05 (SPAdes) (version 2) | ecosystem: Environmental > Aquatic > Freshwater > Ice > Liftoff...
TTCTTTTGTCACTTTTGTGTTTCAAAAAAACTGCTCTACGGGCTTTTGTGTTCTTTTGTCACTTTTGTGTTTCAAAAAAACTGCTCTAAGGACTTTTCTATTCTTTTGTCACTTTTGTGTTTCAAAAAAACCGCTCTACGGGCTTTTGTGTTCTTTTGTCACTTTTGTGTTTCAAAAAAACCGCTCTACGGACTTTTCTATTCTTTTATCACTTTTGTGTTTCAAAAAAAGCCCCTCCCAGAAACCCAACAAGCCATTTATTCCGGTGTCCTATTAGATTATTGGCAGAAAGGGGAACCCATTTACGAAGAAGAACACTACCTCCTACGGCAGCTGCCTGCCGATAAAAATAGTCAAATAATAGAAGCCGGATGTGGTGGAGGCCGTATGTTATTTCATTTGGAATCCTTAGGCTACCAGCAGTTGGAAGGCTTTGATTACGTGGAAGAAATGATTGCTTTTGCAAAAAAAACAGCAATAGAACAAGCGTCTTTAGTGGGATTTTCGCGTCAAAACCTGTTGGATTTATCCGATTATCCTGCCGAAACCTATGATGCCTGCCTGTGTATTCAGCAGTTACTCTCTTTTTTAGACCCAAAGGATGTACCAACAGCCTTAAAAGAAGTGCATCGCATCTTAAAACCGGGAGGAAAAATTTTGGGCGTTACGTTACATTACGGCGGACTTTTTTATACCCCTTTTATTGCGGGCATACTCCGGGTTTGTCGCTTTTTTCAAAAAAGCGCCCTCCCCATGCAATCTATCCCCTGGCTGATGATGAAAGGCCGCCCAAACTGGCATTTTTGGGATGCCCGACAAGCGCAAAATTATTGGTTTCGTCCCGAAGAACTCAATATTATACTGATAAATGCTGGTTTTGAAATACTCTTGCTCGAATCCGGCAATCAAATTTCAAAAAAAATGCACCTGAAATCCTCAAAACCCGGTTGGCTTTTTTTCGTCGCCCAAAGAACATCTAAGCCATAACTTCTTTTTTTATAGTAGAGGAGGCCCGCTTAGCGGCTAATTTGGATGTGCTTCGCACCGGCTTTCAGGCACATTGGCCCAACCTGATTGTTGGGTATTCCTACAAAACCAACGCACTACCCTGGCTCATCAACTGGATGCGCCAAAATGGTGTGTGGGCCGAGGTGGTCTCTACGCCGGAATACCAGCTAGCCCAACATATCGGTTGCCAGGAAAACAATATCATCCTAAATGGGCCTCATAAAGGTTATGAAACCCTCCGAAGCGCCTTGAATGCCGGGGCTATTGTCAATATAGACCATTTTCAGGAAGTAGAATGGTTGGTGCTAAATGCTCCTGAAACTCAAAACTGGAAAATTGGACTGCGCCTCAACCTCAATTTGGAGCAGCAATTCCCCGGCGAAACAGTGAGTGGTCAGGAGCCGGGTCGTTTTGGATTTAGTGTCGAAAACGGAGATTTTGACCGCGCCATAGCAGCCCTGTCCCGACTTCCCCAAGTGGTTATTGCCGGGTTGCACGTGCACCACAGCACCCGTACCAAAAGCCCCGCTATTTTTGGTTGGTTAGCCGAACAAGTAGTTGCCGCTGCCGAAAAGATACCACAAACTTTGGAATACATAGACATGGGCGGCGGCTTTTTTGGCGACAAGCCCGGCGCACCTACTTATGAAGAGTATGGAAAAGCCATCGCAATACCCCTGCTTCGTCGTTTTAAGCCCCAACAAACGACCCTGATCGTTGAACCCGGTGCCGCCCTTGCTGCTTCCTGCTTCACTTATTGCTGTGGCGTGATAGACGTAAGAGTAATCAACGGTCATTATATAGTGACCACCGATGGCAGCATGATGCAGATTGATCCCCAAATGCAAGGCCGTGATTTGCCGGTAGCAATATATCCGAAAATACCCCCATCCGTTGAGGCGCCCCTTGTACCTGAACAGATCATTTGCGGATACACCTGCATGGAGCGGGATCGCCTCGCCCGCGTCAAAGATCACCCGGCATTGCAACCCGGCGACCGGTTGGTTTTTAATTTGGCCGGTGCTTATACACTCGCTTTTGCCCCCTTATTTATTGAGTATTACCCGGCAGTATATGTGAAAGAAAAATCAGGTGCCACCTCTATTATCCGTGCGGAGTGGGGGATAGCGGAATTTATGCAGAAATCGTCGTTGTAAAATATAAAGGGTTTAGAAGTTGAGGGTTTAGAAGTTGAGGGATTGAAAAGAAATCGCGATAAATCTAAAATTTAAAATCATAAAATAAATCATAAAATAAACCGTAAATTAAATATCCTCTTCACCAACGCCGGGCGGCGCACGTATCTGGTAGAGTATGCCTTACAACTCAATGATAAAGGGTATGAGGTAGCAGTATTTGCCAGCGACTACCAGCCAACCACTGCGGCTTTGTGGGTGCCGGGCCTTTCCGGCTATTTCCTGACTCCCTGGGTGGCGGACGATGAGGAACAATATGCAGCAGCACTATTGGAAATTTGCCTGAAAAACCAAATTCATTGTGTTATTCCGCTGATGGATTATGAACTTCCGGTATTGTCGCGTTATCGTTCCATTTTTCAGGAAAAGGGCATTACTATCCTTGTTTCTAATCCTGATTTTATTGGAAATACCTTAAATAAAAAACGTTTTTTTAGTTTTTGCGAGGATTGCGATATTCCAACCCCTCCAGTTTATCTGACTTGGAGTGCCGCACCCAACGACCGAAAAATAGTCAGAAAAAAAATATATAGTAGTGCCGGAGCAGGTTTTTCCATCCACGAAAGCAAAGCGTACCTGATTGATTTTCAGGAAGGAAGCGAACTGATACAGGATTTTATAGATGCACCTGAGTATGGCATGGATATCTTGAATGATTTGCGGGGTAATTTTTTGCACGCTGCTTTTCGACGAAAAATAGCCATGCGCAGTGGGGAAACGGATAAAGCCGAAGTCGTTTTTTCTGATTTTTTGATGAACCTCGCTAAATATATCAGCCTTCAAACGCGCCATATTGGCAATTTGGATATTGATTTCCTGATGAACGCTTCCAATGACTTGTGGATGCTGGACTTTAACCCCCGTTTTGGCGGCGGCTATCCGTTTACGCATTTAGCCGGATTTGATTACCTGCAAGCCATTGTTGACCAATTGACAGGAAAACCTGTTCAAATACCTGAAACGGGCCGGGCTATTATCGCCATGAAAGGTATACAAATGGTGGTGATGGAGAAGACATCAGACACCAGACACCAGACACCAGACATCAGACACCAGACATCAGACATAAGACACAAGACATCAGACATCAGACACCAGACATCAGACATAAGACATCAGACACCAGACATCAGACATCAGACATAAGACACAAGACATCAGACATCAGACATCAGACATTAGACATCAGACATCAGACATTAGACACCAGACATCAGACACCAGACATAAGACACCAGACATAAGACATCAGACATTAGACATGAGACATCAGACATCAGACATCAGACACCAGACATAAGACACCAGACATCAGACATCAGACATCAGACACCAGACATCAGACATCAGACACCAGACATCAGACATCAGACACCAGACATTAGACATGAGACATCAGACACCAGACATAAGACACCAGACATAAGATACCAGACATTAGACACCAGACATGAGACACCAGACATGAGACATGAGACACCAGACATGAGACATCAGACATCAGACATGAGACATTAGACACCAGACATTAGACACCAGACATAAGACACAAGACATCAGACACCAGACACCAGACACCAGACATCAGACACCAGACATCAGACACCAGACATCAGACATGAGACATCAGACACCAGACATAAGACATCAGACATCAGACATCAGACATTAGACATCAGACATCAGACATCAGACACCAGACACCAGACATCAGACACAAGACATGAGACACCAGACATTAGACACCAGACATTAGACACCAGACATGAGACATGAGACACCAGACATGAGACACCAGACATTAGACACCAGACATGAGACATGAGACACCAGACATGAGACATGAGAGATCAGACACCAGACATCAGACAGGAGACACAAGACACAAGACACAAGACATCAGACACAAATTTCGTTTTTTCTCAAGGGGTTGTGTAAAGAGTGTAGTCCATAATTTTTTAAAAATATAAACCAAATAAAATATGGTTTTGTGCTTATTTTTCGGCGTTAATAAAATTTGTACCGACAATAATGACGGTTAATCAAATTAATATTCGGAAAAAGTATAAATAATTTTTTTAATAATTACTCTTTACACAAACCCGGATAACAAAAACGATTAGGGGGTTTTAACCCGGAAGGAGACACCAAAACACCAAAACACCAAAACATTAAAAAAATGTTACTACAAGATAAAATATTTATTGCTGGTCACCGGGGTATGGTAGGCTCTGCTATCTTGCGCCGCCTAAAGGCTGCCGGTTTCACCAATTTTATACTGGCTACCTCCAAAGAATTGGATTTGCGGGTTCAGGCGGAAGTGCAGGAGTTTTTCCGCCGGGAGCAACCCGATTATGTTTTTCTTGCCGCCGCCAAAGTTGGCGGTATTCTGGCTAATAATACCTATCGTGCCGAGTTTCTGTACGACAACCTGATGATGGAGGCCAATGTGATTGACGCGGCTCATCGTAATGGAGTCAAAAAACTCATGTTTCTCGGTTCTTCCTGTATTTACCCGAAAATGGCCCCGCAGCCGCTGCGGGAAGATGCCTTATTGACGGGACTGTTGGAACCCACCAATGAACCCTACGCCATCGCCAAAATAGCGGGTATCAAACTCTGTGACGCCTACCGCGCCCAATATGGGTGCAATTTTATTTCGGTCATGCCCACCAATTTGTACGGCCCCAACGATAATTATCACCCGGAAAATAGCCACGTACTGCCTGCCATGTTGCGCCGTTTCCATGAAGCCAAACGCGATAACCTGCCCAATGTCACGATATGGGGTACCGGTGTGCCCCGGCGCGAATTTTTGCACGTGGATGACCTGGCTGATGCCTGCTTTTACCTGATGCAGCATTACGACGAACCCGGATTGGTCAATATTGGCACCGGAGAAGACTTGAGTATACAAGAGTTGGCGCAATTGGTGGCCCGCATCGTCGGTTATGAAGGCGCTATCAACAATGACCCGAGTAAACCCGACGGCACCCCGCGCAAGCTGATGGATGTGAGCAAATTACATTCGTTTGGATGGACAGCAAATATTGGATTAGCGGAAGGAATCCGTGCGGTGTATGAGGCAGCAAAAGAAATTTTATAAAACGTGGACGCAAACGAGAAATACTACCGCACTGACACGATGCGATTCCAAAGATTGGAAACATAGATGAAGTATTTTTGTTAGTTCGTGTACTGCAAGGCACTCAATTCAAATAGCAACTAATCCCCTGAAATCAAAAGAAAAACCGGGCAACACATCCTCCCCGGAAAGTATCGCTTCAAAATGGGGGATTTCATCTGAAGTTCCATCAGCCCGATAAATCCAAGCCTTCTTTTTAAGGGGGTCAATTAGCCAGGCCATTCGAACGCCGTTGAAAATCCATACATCCTTCATTTTTCGTTTGAGGCTGGCAAGAGTATCATACCGAGAGCGAACTTCCATCACAAAGGCAGGCACGATTTCAGCAATATTCCGGCGCTCTTTGGCACTCATCTTGTTTATTTTTTCAAGCGCAATCCATGCACCATCTGCTTTGTGTTGCGATCCATCCGGCAAATCGAAAGAAGTAGAAGGGCTAAATGCCCGCCCTTTCGGATTGGTTTTCGACCAATCCTTGAGCATACCAAAAGATTCGCCTTCGTAATAGCCTGAATCAAATGTCATAGGAGGATAAATAGTTACGATACCAAACTTGTCACGTTCGATCCGTTGATACGGATTAGCCAAAACAAAATGATGAAATTTTTCGCGGTTCATTGAACTTTTAAACATCCATATTTCGTTTGTTGGCACATTGTATATCGTATTACACCCACTTTTACGTACATTTCTCATTTTATCATAAATAAAATTAAACAGCGCAAAAATAAGAAAAAAAATGAATTCAACAAATATGCAACATCATAATTATGTAGCCATCATGGCTGGCGGTGTCGGCAGCCGTTTTTGGCCTGGCAGTCGTGAAGCACGACCCAAGCAATTTCTTGATATGTTGGGCGTAGGCAAAAGCCTGTTGCGTCTTACTTTTGAGCGATTTTTACCCGTTTGTCCGGCATCCAATATTTTTATTGTCACCAATGCAGCATACAAATCATTGGTATTAGAGCAATTGCCGGAGATAGGGGAGGAACAGATACTCTGTGAACCCAGCAGGAACAATACGGCCCCCTGTGTAGCCTATACTGCTTTCAAACTGGCGGCGTTAGACCCAAAAGCCAATTTTGTCATAGCACCCTCCGATCATATTGTTTTAAAAGAAGCGGCGTTTCTGGAAAAAATCAGCGTAGCCCTTGCCTTTGCTGCCGAAAACGATGCCCTCGTGACGCTGGGCATAGAACCCTCCCGACCCGATACTGGTTATGGTTACATCCAGTTTGGCGCGGAAGCATCGGCGGGCATTAAAAAAGTGATCCGTTTTACCGAAAAGCCCAACCTGGAGTTTGCGCAACAATTCGTAGACTCCGGCGACTATTTGTGGAATGCCGGTATTTTTGTCTGGAACGTACAGTCCATTTTAAAGGCCTATAAAGATTTTTCTCCCGACATCTACGAGATACTCCGGCGCGGCAACCCCTTCTATAACACTCCGGAAGAGCAGGCATTTATTGACCGGGAGTATCCGGGGACGCCCAATATCTCCGTGGATTTTGCAATCATGGAAAAGGCAAACAACGTGTTTACCATTCCCTCAGAGTTTGGTTGGTCAGATTTGGGTACCTGGGCAAGTCTTCACGCCGAGTGCCACAAAGATGAAAATGACAATGTGATATTGGGGGATAATATTGTTGCGTTAGACTCCGATAATAACCTGATACGAGTACCTAAAGGCAAATTAGTTGTATTGAAAGATATCAGTGATTATATTATTGTAGATGAAGAAGACGTACTGTTAATTTATCCGAAATCGAAAGAACAGGAGATCAAAGCGGTCACTTCTTTGGTGAAAAAACACTTCAACGGGCAATTTTTGTGAAACCGACCGTTATCTTTGTTAAATCTACCGCTTTTTTAAAAAAAAAATACAAAAAAGTTTTTTGATGTAATATCAATGCCACTATCTTAGCGCTGTCAAATTTTAATCCGAGTCCTTTCACATCCCTCCAAGCTGGTTTTTTAGTCCATTTTTTAGTCCATTTTTTTAAACAGTGCAGGATGACAGCAATTAACGCCATTTCCGTACACCCCGACATTCAGGATGGTGCGCCCGTTTTTAGTGGCACCCGCGTTAGAGTGGAAACGTTTTATGATTTTTTGCGTGTAGGTGTAAGTGTAAACGAATTTTTAGATGAGTTTCCTTCCATTTCACGCGATCAGGCATTAGAAGTGTATAGATTACAACAAAACTATTCAGTTGACCAATTAAGTGCTTTGGTCAATGGACCGGAAAACCGGTTGCCAATTGGTTTTGGACGTGGTTACGCCTGATGGCTGATGATAATCTTTGTGTATCAGAAACTTCATTGATTTTTCTTAAATTCCCCGGCAATTGGTTTTATTCCAATGTCGGGGAATTTTTAATAGACATCAGGCAGTACACAGTCGGATAGTCCACAGTCAGATAGTCCACAGTCAGACAGTCCACAGTTGGACAGTATGTATGTAGACAAAGAATGGTGCGTCATAATAAATGCAGTTTTCAGTTTATGCAAAGCGTATATAGTCAGATAGTTTGTAAAATAATAACCAATAACCACTTTTTGTTAAAAGGTAAAAAAATAGCGTTGGTCTCCAACACCGCCTGGAACCATTGGAATTACAGGCGGGCGCTCATCCATCTCCTCATTGAACACAACGCTGAGGTAATATTGATTGCTCCTGATGATGATTCTACTAAACAACTCAAAACAGAATTTCCGCAGGTATCCTTTGTGCCATTGAGGCAACTTTCCCGCAAAAGCTTGTCGCTGTTGAGCAATTTCCGTACCTTTTGGGAGTTATACAGTGTACTCAAAAACCTGCGACCAGATGCTATTTTATGTTATACCATTAAACCCAATATTTTTGGCAATGTATCAGCCGGATGGTTGCGCATTCCTTCAATTGGCATAGTGGAAGGATTGGGTTATGCCGGCACTGCTCCACTCCTAATTCGTTGGGTAATTTTCCGGTTGTACAAATACGCATCAAAGAAGGTTTTTCGCTTAATCTTTCAGAACCACCATGATCGGGCAGAGTTCATCAAATCAAATGCAGTAGACCCGAAAAAAACAATGGTCATCACCGGAAACGGGGTAGATACCACTTTTTTTCAGCCTTCCCCGCCACCTTTAAACAGTAGCCCCATTTTTATTTTTGTGGGCCGGTTACTCAGTGAGAAAGGCATTCGGGAGTTCGTTTCGGCTGGTAAAATGGTGAAAAAGGTACTTCCTAATGCCCGTTTCCAAGTCCTTGGAAGTCCCGATGCAGGAAATCCCGCTTCTATATTGCCCGTTGAACTGGAAGAATGGATAGTAAAAGGGGAGGTCGAGTACCTTGGACAAACCGATGATGTACGCCCTTATATTTGCAATGCCGATGTAATGACCCTGCCTTCTTACTATCGTGAAGGGTTGCCCTGTTCGTTGCTGGAAGGGATGGCGATGGGAAAACCCATTATTACCACGGACAGCGTTGGGTGCAGAGATACGGTAGAACACGGAAAAAATGGCTATATTATCCCAATTGCTGACATAAAGGCACTTAAGGATGCCATGCTGCAATTTGCTGCGCTCCCCGTTGAAAAACAAATTTCTATGGGTACTTACAGCCGAAAAAAAGTGTTGCGAGAATTTTGTAAAGAAGTAATTTTGCCGCATTACCTCGAACAGATTCAGATGTGCTTACAAAATGATACCTTTGCAGGGGAAGAAACAGGGGGGGGGATTTAAAATGTTAGATTTTAAATTGACCGCAATCCCAACCGCGTCCCATTCCTTAATAAGCCTCAACTACCCAACCGCCTAAAACCCACTCAACTATGATCCGATATTTTGCTATTATTATTTCGACGTGCTGCGGCTTGATGGTTAATCCCTTAAAAGCCCAAAACTGCCCAAACCCCATCGTGATAGAGTCCATCACGGTGTTAAACTCTACCTGCAACAACAACAGCGGGGGTATTGTAGTAAAAGTAGCAGGCGACAACAATGGATTGAATTTTAGTTGGATGCCCAATACGCCTGGTGATAACGCCATCTTTAATGTACCGGCAGATGCCTATAAACTTACCATAAAAAGAAATGGCAACAACTGCAAATTAGATACGACGATTGTGGTAAACAACTCCGATGGCCCGGTTGTTCAGGTAGTCAATATAAGCCCCGCCAGTTGTCGGTCTCAAAATGGAAGGGTTATTTTAGCGCCGGCTACACTCAATTATTTTTGGAGTGATGGCGGTACCGGTTCCGTAAAAGATCAGTTATCCGCCGGTTGTTACACCGTTACGGCATCTGCCACCAATGGCTGTTTTTCGGTATTGGCTATTTGTGTTCCCACCATCAATAATTTGCAGGTCACCTCACAACTGCTAAAGCCCGCCAAATGCAATAAGCCCACTGGTACCGTCGGATTGACTATTTCGGGCGGTTCCGGCAATTATGCTTATAGTTTAGGCACCGGATCGCCCACCATCAGTGGGCTTACTGCCGGAATATATACCTGCACCGTAACCGACAATACCAGCGGGTGTAAAGCAACCACCACCTTCACGGTACCCACGGGTATCGTAAAAGCGAATGTAGATTTGACTACTTATAATGTTAAGTGCCCGGAGAACAATGATGGTTTTGTTGTTTTTTCCGTAAAACCAGAATTGAATTTTGAATTACCTTATACCTTTTCGCTTAAAAATGCCTCAACAGGCTCCAATGCTTCACCAGGAGCATTACCTCCCGGACTGTATGATTTGAATATTTTTGACGCGGATGGTTGTTCCCTGTTGCCCGCCTCCTTTCTGATTAGTACTCCGCCGCCTTTTGCACCGCAAACCATTCAGAAAGCACAGGATTGCAACCGATTAGGCGAATTATTGCTGAACCTGAATGGAGGCAATGGAAAATATATTATAGATTGGGCAGATATACCCGGCACCAATAATACCGAAGATCGGCTGAATATTCCGGCCGGTATTTATAAAGCAACGATTTATGACAGCCTGTTTTGTGAATACACTTTACCAAATGTCCTGATACCCAATCTTTGTACAAAAGCAGATACCCTGCGCCGTTTTGTGGAGACCCTCAAGACGGATACTTTTTGTTTGCCGCTCCCCACAGGAGTGGAAAATGGTGTTTTTTCTCTGAGCAGTCAGTCAGCTGACGGTATCTCCAATTTTGGCACCTGGGCTTTGCAGCCCAACGGGTGCCTGATTTATCGCGCCAAATCAGCGGTCGGATATTCGGTTGACACCGTTTGTGTATCGGTCACAACCGGGGTGGCCGGGCTGACAAAATCTTTTTGCATTATCGTCTCCATTGACAAACAATCTCCCGAAAGAGATACCCTGTATTTTACTGTTCAACGCAAAAGTACCGCTATTTCCTGTGCTATCCCGCCGTCCAATTTTAAGAACTATAAAATATCACGTGCCGATGGGAAAGGTCTTTCCGGTACCAGCGGCAGCTTTGGAACCTATACCATCCACCCCACCAATGGATGTATTACGTTTACGGCACTCAACCAGCCCGGATATTTTGTAGATAACATTTGCGTAGCCTATTATGATCAGGTGGTGAAACAAAGTTACACCGTTTGTTATGTACCCTCTGTTCTGCCGTTCACCGACTGTGAAGGCAGCTTATTGCCCGATTCGCTGTTAATTGATTTGTCTGATTGCACAAAACCCGCCGAAATTTGCCTGCCCATACCTTTTACCGCTATTCCGGGATACACCATTTTAAACGGAGTCGCACCTTACAAAGGCAGCTATTCCGGGTGCGATCCGGTCAACCGGACGGCTTATAGCGTACCAAACTTATCGTTGGGTGGACCCTTCACCTTGAATAGTTGGCTGATCGGAACCCAAAATCTTGGCGGGGTATTTGCCAATCCTGTCGGATTATTAGCGTTGCTCAACCAATTGGATCCGGACGGAGATTGGGAATTGCGCGATAACAATACCATCTTAACAGGTGGGAAAACCGGACAAACTTACGGAAACATTAAGATTACTTCCTCCACAGGCGTAATATCCAATTTGTCGCCCGCAGGATACCCAATTTCGATGGGTACAAAAATGCAGTTCAACACAGGATTTCACCGCGTCACCTTCCGCCGTTTCAATACCGGATGTATTGATACCGTAAACATTCGGGTGCGCTGTTCCAGCTGTCCGCCGATACACAATTTTGATCCCGATGCTTTCGATGAAATTCATTGGAAAACAACCCGTTGTGCTCTTGATACCATTTTTTGCACCACCATTCCTGCAAATTTAGTAAGTCAATATAAAATAACGGATAACGGTCTTCCTTTTAATAAATTCATGAATTGCGGCACCCTCATCGGCTTCAAATTGGATACTGGCTTTCATGATCTTAAAATAACCTCTCCCCAAAATGCCTGTCAGTATAGGGTGAAATTTTACTTGGATTGTACCTTTTCCGAAACAACAGAGACCAAAAATATTGCATTAATGGAAGAACAGCCAATGAAAATATGTTTGGATACTACAAGAATTCCCGGTACTATTTTCAACATGACCCGCACCTGTGCTAATCAGTCAAAAGGCAAGGTAGACTGGTCATTTGACACTAAAAATAAATGTGTACTCCTAACCGGATTGAACCCCGGAGCGGATACCTTCTGTGTGCAAATTTGCAACTTCTCAGGAGCCTGCTTCACCACGCAACTCAACATCAAAATAATTGCAGAACAAGATTCCCTAATAGCAGTACCCGACTATGCTTATACTGCTAAAAACACAAACATCAACATTCCTTTATTAGAAAATGATGTGTATGCTGGTTCGGTGCAAATAACCTTAATGAACCTTCCTGTACACGGTCAGGTCGCTCTCAGTGCTTCCGATGGCGTGGTGTTATATATGCCTGCCGAAACTTTTTGCGGCACTGATTCTTTTTCTTATCGCATCTGTAGTCCCAATAATTCCTGCTCTACTGCTACTGTTTATATCAATGTTTCTTGCAAAAAAATATTGATATTTAATGGAATATCGCCAAATGGAGATGGCGAAAATGATACCTGGCAAATTCCCGGCATTGAAACTTTCCCGGACAATGAAGTACGCATTTTTAATCGTTGGGGCAACGCTGTATTCTCTGCAAAACGTTACTCCAATGATACTCCCTGGAATGGCACCTGGGATGGAAAGGACCTTCCCGACGGCACGTATTACTATTTGATTGATTTGGGCGATACATCCGAAAAATTAAGCGGGTGGATACAACTGTTGAGGTAAGTTGAATTGAAAACACCAAAACACCAAAACACTAAAACATTAAAAAAATGCAGCGGTTTTTCTTGCTTTTCGTTTTATTATTATTGGCTATGCCTACCCGCAATTGCCCCTCCTTTGAAGATTCACAATGGCGATATTGGCTACTTGATCCGGGCACCGTGGCTTTGAGCGAACTATTGCCCTATACCTACGCGCCCGACGATCGATATTATCCCGGCGAACGCTATTTGTTTAGAGACACCCCGGAGGAAAACGAACCGAAAGTGGCAGACCCTGATGCTGCCAACCTGCGGGAATGGCGTACGACTTTGGGTAATGGCGTAAAGGAATCCGAAATTTATGCTATCTTATACGGAACCAAACCGAAAGATTATTTTGCCAAAAAATACGACAAAAATGCCTTGATGCTGTTGCTAAAGCGCCCTGAATACGAATACATCAGCCGCTATTTAGATTTTGCCAAACGCTGTGAAGCCCAACTCAATCCGGACTCAAAAGATCCGTGGGCAAACGCCTACGGGAGCGATTCCACTCAAATTGACCCCTTACAAAAAGAAGCAGATGCCCTGATAGCCGCAACTAAAAATGATTTTGTTCGGCAACGAGCAACCTATTTGCGCATCAAATTAGCGGGCTATTATGGCGAACGCGGTGTTTCTTCCATTGATTTATACAAAAAGCACCTCCTGCCCGTAAAAAGTAAAACCTGGGTGAGCGACGGGGCGGTTTTTCACGTGGCCCGTAGCCAAAGTGATGCTATACAAGCGAATCTCTGGTACGCCCGTGCCTGGAATTGCGACCCGGCACACCGACAACTGTGCGAAATGCAATTCACCTGTAAAAATGCCGATGCTACTTTGTCCGTCGCTCAAACCCCCGATGAAAAAGCGGCAATATTGACTATGTGCGGCCTTACCTGGCCTGGCCCGGCCCTGAATCGGATGGAACAGTTATACGCTGTACAACCTGCCTATCCTGAATTGTCCATGCTGCTGGCGCGGGAAATAAATAAATTGGAAGACTGGCTGATGACCGAACGAATTTCCGCCTTTAGCGCCACCCACGCAGAGATTGCTTACGATTCCGTCTATGATAAAAAAGCACAAATTGACCGTGATTTACAACATTTACACGCTTGCCGTGCCTATGTAAAAAGGGTTATTGCTGAAAAAAAACGCCCTGACCCGGCTTTTTGGCACCTTTCCGACGCGCATTTAGCATTTTTAGACCAGGATTTTGTCACTGCACAAGCAGCAGCAACAACAGGTCTTGCTGTAGCAGCCATACCGGAGCAACAGCGCCTGCAATTGCACCTGATTCAGGTTTTGGCGGAGGCCGCCGTTGCTCCGGCAGTGACAGATGCATTAGAGACAAAAATCATTGAAGTACTCAATCTCATTGCAAAAAACAAAGCACAATTGGCCGATCATGGCGGATTGTACAGTCAGGTTATCCGATTATTATCCGACCTGCTCATTCACAAAGGCGCACGCGCCAAAGGTGCGCTGCTGCTGTGCCAAACAGATGCGTTGTGGGACACCTACGGGGCATTGTCCGTGAAAGACGGTTACGATAAATTGCTGGATATTGGCATCCCTTCCGATTTTGATATAGCGACTTCCATGATCAACAACCCAAAAACGCCATTGGAACGCTGGTTGGTGCAACACCCTAATGCCTATCATACTGGTTTGCAATGGAATGATAAGGCAGGAGAAGTAACACCCTGGGAAGAAAATGCGAAGCGACAATGGGATATAGGGCAATTGTACAACCTAAAATCCATGCAATATATGCGCCGCGACCAGTTGGACAGTGCGCTGATGGCCCTGAAAAATGTGCCGCCCGATCTCTTAAAAGGCATTGTTAACAGTTATTATTATGGCGATGCCGCTAACTATTTTTACCGAAATCCCTTTTCCATCGCCTTGGATTTGCCCGGTGTGCCAATGAGTACCTTAGATCGGGAGCCTTATTTTAATAAAAAAACCTTTATCGAACAAATCATTGCCCTCGGCAAAGAAGCAGAAACAAACCCCGAAAAACGACAAATCAATTATTTTCTCTTGGGTAATGCCTATTTTAATATGTCCGTTCCGGGTCGGAATTGGTTCCTGATGGTGCGACCCTATAAAGGCTACGGCGAAAGCGGGGCTGATTTGTATGGCAATTGGCAAATACAGGAAAAAGAAATGGCTCGGTGGAGTGCAGTTTCCACGCCGGATGCCCCTGAAAGCGGTCGGTGGGGAAGTGTTGGCTGGTTTTTTCCGGCGGTTGGCCTTTTGGGTTTGGCCTTATGGCGGCGGCGTTATCGGGTGTTGCTTTTATGCTATCCAATATTAGTACCCGTGTTGATGGCCACTACGTGCAATCGTGCGGCAAGTACTCCTGCTGCTGTAGCGCTGCGCCCCATAGATGATGCTGAAAAAGTGTGGGCAGGAGCCTCTCGCGCCGTATATTATTACGAAAAAGCCCTAAAAATAAACCCAAAAAGTGATATAGGCGTAATTTGTGTGCATCAATTGGGCACTATACACACCAGCGCAGAGTCAAGTATATTTGAACAGCAGGAACGTCACTGGGAAAAAGAATTCAAACCTTCTGCTAATCCTTACCTGAATCAAATAGCCGGATACCACTATCAGGCGCCCGTTAGTTGCACGATGTTACAGGATTTTTTGGGTACTATAAAATAAATAATATAACCATACAACCATATAACAAATATGACCAACCTCATTGACACCCACGCACACCTGTATTCGCGTAAATTTGACCCGGATCGCCCGGAAATGGTGCAACGCGCCATCAAAGCCGGCATTTCCCGGATGTACCTGCCCAATATTGACCAGGAATCCATTGACGGGATGCTGGCATTGGAAGCCGCTTTCCCGGAACATTGTTTTGCCATGATGGGGCTGCATCCCTGCTCGGTCAAAGAAGATGTTGAAGCGGAATTGGCCATTGTGGAAAAGTGGCTGGCGGAGCGCAAATGGGCAGGTATTGGAGAGACCGGTATTGACCTGCATTGGGATAAGAGCACCCTGGAACTACAACAAATGGCGTTTGCCCGGCAGATTGAATGGGCCAAAGACCTCGGCCGGCCCATCATCATTCACTCCCGCGAAAGCAACCGGGAATGTTTGGAATTGGTGCGCAAAGGGCAGGACGGTCGCCTCCGGGGAATTTTCCATTGTTTCTCCGGCACCCTCGAAGAAGCCCGCGAGATGATTGACCTTGGTTTCCTGTTGGGCATTGGCGGCACCCTGACCTACCCTAAATCAGAATTACCCGCTGTTTTGCGGGAAATACCGTTGGAAAGTATCGTTTTGGAAACTGATGCACCGTATTTGCCCCCCGTTCCGCACCGGGGCAAACGCAATGAAAGCGCTTTCATCCGCCACGTAGCGGATCTGTTGTCGGAGGCAAAAGTACTACCCCCCGTACAGGTGGCACAGGTAACCACACAAAATGCGCTCAGATTGTTTGGGTAAATTAATTGATTTCGGGCTGTCTGACGGCGGACTGTCCGACCTAATTCACGCCACGCGATTACTCAGAGTGCCAATCGGAGCAATGGTAATATCAATTTGGTCGCCCGAACGAAGGGTGAAGTCATTGCCTGGCACAATACCGGTGCCGGTCATCAGCAGCACACCGTGGGGGAAAGAACATTCGCGGAAAAGCCAGGAAATTAATTCCGTAAATGACCTTTTGATCTGGCTGATGGCAATAGCGTCTTCAAAAATGGGGTGCCCATCCCGCTCAATGCGCAATTCAATCCGGGTATCTGGCGGGAGCAGTGCCTCTGTGATATACAGACACGGCCCGATGGCAGCACTTTGGTCGTAGGTTTTGGCCTGCGGCAGATACAACGGGTTTTCTCCCTCTATGCTGCGCGAACTCATATCGTTACCAATGGTATATCCCACAATCTTCCCGGAACTCGTAATCATGAGGGTTAATTCCGGTTCCGGCACATCCCACGTGGAGTCTTTTCGAACACGTACCAATTCCCCATGGGCAGCGGCCCGATGAGGGAGCGATTTAAAAAATAATTCCGGGCGATCAGCCTCATACACGCGCCCGTAGAAATCGCTGCCACCAGCTGTTTTAGACTCTTCCTCTCGCCCTACTTTGCTGCGATACCAAGTAACACCCGCAGCCCAAATTTCCTGACTTTTTGCAGTAATCTCCACTTTTTTCAGGACTTCATTGGCCTGCGGATACGCGGGCGTTTTGCTCGCAACTTCCCGTGTTTTGGCATAGAGCCGATCATCATTTACAAAAGTATCCCAGTTTTCTCCCGGCAACAAATGGAACCCGGCACTGCTTTCTATGAGCAATCCGTTTTGGAGGTGGTATAGTTTAAAGGTGTTCACGGATGTAATAAACTTGGGTAGATTATTGTTTACGCGTTAACAGATTATTGTTTACAATTTACTTAACGGAGATTCATTCAGAAAAATTATACCTGTAATAAAGATATTAATTTCTTGGTTTTTGCGTTTATTTCAAATCACGTATTTACAGCTGTAGGTAGCTGTTTTTAATTTTGTTAATCGCTTTATTATCAATGGTTTGTAGTGTTTTCAACTACTGACCACTGACCGAAGACTATCTGTTTTACCATGCCGATTACCCTGTACCGATTTCTGCTAATTGTATTATTTCAAATTTCAAACGCTTCTTTTAATCTTCTTTACAGTGAGACAACACCCGCCGATACTACCATGTTTCGCGATACGTTTTGCGGCAACCAAACTTTAATCATTGGCAATCAACTCTTTGATGCCGATAATCCTTCCGGTATTGTGCGATTTGCGGCAGCAAACGGAGGGGACAGTATTGTTCGGGTCAGCTTAGTATTTCGCTTTCCGGTCACCATAAAAATGGAAGGTAATTATTGCGTTGGCGATACCCTGCGCATCAATGGCACACCTTATCACGCAGGATTTTACCTCGGTGAGGAAATTTTGGAGGGTAAAGCGGCCAATGGTTGCGATAGTATCATACAAATTAACCTGAAATTTAAAGGGCGGAGCGATACCGTACAGCGGGTGATTTGTACCGGCGACACCTTGTACATCAATAAACACGCCTATCATGCCGGGCGGCTGACGGGTACAGAACGGATTAAAAACCCCAATCCCATTAGTTGTGACAGCATTGTCTTTGTTCGGCTTACCACGCTTCCCCGACCGGAACGCACGCTGAACGACACCCTTTGCCCCGGCTCCTCGCTAACCATTAACGGAAAAATTTATAATCAATCCCTGCCCTCCGGCACAGAAATTTTACCCGGCGCTGCATTCAATGGTTGCGATTCCCTGGTGCGCATTCAATTGGTTTTTCGTCAATTGCCGCTTGATCTGGGGCGTGATGCTGTGATTGCAAAAGGCGACAGTGCCTGTATTACGCCAAAAATTGGATTTGTTCCGGCAAAAATAGACTGGACACCCGCCGTCTTATGCGCTGATCCAAGCCAATGTGTTTCCTTATGTCTGAAACCCGCCGCTAACACTATTTATCAGGTTACCGCCACAGACCGTTTCGGATGTACTGTCAGCGATGAATTGATCGTACGGGTTGGAGAAAGTCGCGAATGGTACGCTCCCAATGCTTTTCGCCCGGATGCTGGCGAAAATGGCGTATTTTACCTCAGTTCAGGCGGGGAAATCACAATTTTTCGTGGGTTGCTGATTGCTGATCGTTGGGGAGAAATATTATTTGCCCGCGAGTTGGTGATACCCGGCTCGCCCGCAGACGGTTGGGATGGTCGTTGGCGTGACCGTGAAATGCCGCCCGGAATTTATGTCTTTCATTGCGAAGCGGAGCGTAAAACAGGCGAGCGATTTGCGATCAATGGCAGTTTTTTGTTGGTGAAGTAGAATTTTTGCCATCAATTGACTTTTACTCTGTCGTCACGCCTAAAAATTTTAACGTCTCAAAATCTAATTGCCCAACGGGCAAGTTATGCTTTTTTTGACGTTCAGACAAGGCTATTTTTGTATTTTTATCTATTTCTAAGGTGTTAGTTCCTGTATAGAATCCCTTTATTCTCAACGAATTTTTAATCTGACCGGATAGCTAATAGTTGAACCTTCATGATCTTGGAAATTAATGTTAAATATTTAAAGCGGTAAAGGTACAGTAACAAACTTAGTTTCTGAAATATTTGCTGACTCCTCAATACTCTTTATCTGATTTCATAATAATTTTTACCTTTGTCAAAATTTTCCCCTTAAACACACTTACCACCCTCTATTTTATGCGTTTTTTTATTCTCTTCTTATTTATCCAGCTAAACCTTGCTGCGCAAACCGCCTCCATTGTCAATTTACAATGCGAACACCGCATTAATCCGTTGGGAATAGATGCTGCCACGCCACGCCTGAGTTGGAACACCGAAACAACCGAAAGAAACTGGAAACAAGCGGCTTATCAATTGCAGGTGGCGGCTGCTCCCGATTTTAGTGTACGCAGCATCGTCTGGGATGCCGGGAAGGTCGTTTCCGGCGAAAGCCTCCTGCGCCCTTACAGCGGGATACCGCTGACTTCGGCAAAGCGATATTATTGGAGGGTAAAAGTGTGGGATGCCACCGGGCGTGAATCGGCATGGAGTACCCCCGCATTCTGGGAAATGGGCCTCCTGCGCCGCGAAGACTGGAAAGCTGCGTGGGTAGAACCGGAAGGCGACAGCGTAAAGCGTTTTGAGCCTGCTGCGTTGTTGCGCAAGGAGTTTTCCCTCAAAAAAAACATAAAAACCGCACGGGCTTACGTCACCGCACGGGGGATGTACGAGCTCTGGATAAATGGACAACGCGTTGGCGATGAATACCTGACACCTGGCTGGACAATGTACTTCAAGCGCTTGCAATACCAGACGTACGATGTTAAAAACCTGTTGACTACCGGCAAAAATGCCGTCGGTGCGGTCATGGGAGAAGGCTGGTTCAGGAGCGGCTTGGGCTGGCGGCCAGTAACTATTTATGGCAAAAAAATAGCCTTACTGTGCCAAATTCGTGTAGAATATACTGATGGCAGCAGCGAGTGGATTGTGACTGATAACACTTGGAAAGTCGGCAAAGAAGGCCCAATACGCAAGAATGAAATCTATTTTGGAGAAACCTACGATGCCCGCATGGAAATACCGGGCTGGAATAAGCCGGGCTTTGATGACCATACCTGGCGTAATGCCCGTGCAGCCGATTATCCGTTCAATATCCTCGTCGCTTCCGAAAGTGTGCCGGTAAGAGCAATAGATACCTTAAAAGCCATTCGTATTTTCAAAACTCCGGCTGGTACTTTGGTGGCTGATTTTGGCCAAAACTTAGTAGGGTGGGTACAGTTGAAAGTAAACGGCCCTCGCGGTACGGTGATCAGCATCCGACATGCCGAGGTGCTGGATAAAGCGGGTAATTTTTACACAGAAAACTTGCGTGCGGCAGAACAATTGGCCACTTATACTTTAAAGGGTGGGGGAGCGGAAGTCTTTCAACCCCATTTCACCTTCATGGGTTTCCGATATGCCGCTGTCGAAGGGTTTCCCGGTGAATTAACCCCCGAAAACCTCGCTGCCGTAGTGGTACATTCTGATATGGCACCAACCGGCACCTTTGAGTGTTCCAATCCTTTGCTCAACCAATTGCAACACAATATTCAGTGGGGACAAAAAGGCAATTTTGTGGATATCCCGACTGACTGCCCACAGCGCGATGAGCGCCTCGGCTGGACGGGCGATGCGCAGGTATTTGCCACTACTGCTGCTTATAATATGGACGTTTCCGCATTTTTTGCCAAATGGTTGCGTGATATGGCCGCTGAACAACGGGCAGATGGTACCATTCCGGTAGTGATACCCGATGTGTTGAATGCACCCGGCTCTGCCACCGCTTTTGTCTCTGCCGGATGGAGCGATGCGATGGTAATGATCCCCTGGGACATGTATCAGGCATTTGGCGACCGGGAATATTTGGTGCGGCACTACGATGCTATGAAAGCGTGGGTAGCATTTATGCAAAAAAAAGCGGGAGGTACACACATCCTAAAAGGCGGCAGTATTTTTGGCGACTGGCTCTTTTACCGTCCTTCCTCGGCCGATGCTTCCGAGCCGGATGCCTACACCAATCGCGATTTTATCAGCACCGCTTTTTTTGCCCACAGCACAAAAATCATGGAAGAAACAGCACAGTTATTGGGCAAAAACGACGATGCTGCGTTGTATGCTGCCTTATTTCAACAAATTAAATCTGCTTTTTTAAATGAATATGTAACGGCAACGGGGCGTACTACTTCCGATTCCCAAACCTCTTATGTGCTGTGCCTCATGTTTGATCTGCTGCCTTCCGAACTGCGCCCTAAAGCCATACAATACCTCGCTGATGATATTCGGGGCCGCAAATCGCACCTTTCTACCGGTTTTTTGGGTACTCCTTATTTGTGTAAAGTATTGTCGGACAACGGAAAAACAGATTTGGCGTATGAGTTGCTGTTTCAGGAAGAATACCCTTCCTGGCTATTTCCTGTTAAAATGGGAGCGACCACCATCTGGGAGCGGTGGGATGGACAAAAAGCCGATAGTACCTTTCAGGATAAAGGAATGAACTCCTTCAACCATTACGCTTACGGTGCCATTGGCAACTGGATGTATCAAACAGTAGCCGGTATTCGACCCGCCGCACCAGGCTACCAGAAAATACAGATCGAACCGGAACTCACGGATAAACTGTCCTTTGCTGCGGCATCGCTCAAAAGCCCTTATGGACTAATCAGTACTCGCTGGGAACAAAAAGACAACATGGTAACGTTACGTGTTACCATTCCGGCCAATACCACTGCCACCATTTCGTTACCATTAGCAACAGCAGGAGCCGTCAAAGAAAACGGAATGGCATGGAACTCGCCGGTAAAGCAGGACGGTAATAAAGTGAAAATGGAAGTAGGATCGGGAAATTATATATTTCAGTGGGAACGGCAGGCTAAGTGATGATTCGGTTTGAAAATGTCTATTGGTGCGAAAATACAATAAACCACCATAAAAAATTGGCAGGCATCAAAATGATGCCTGCCAATATGATATAAATATAATAGCAGCGCTATTTTTGTTTTCTCAATGAATATAGGCGGATTAAAAAAAAGAGTGTCAAAATGTTATACCATCGTGGTATCAACAATGACGGGGCCAGTTGCAACTGTTGGAGGAATGCTCACAACAGGTTTAGTGCAGATTGCTTTTTTCATGTTAATGTACAGTTAATGATGAAATAAAAAGATTAAAAGTTAATGCACAAATGTACAGCCTGTTTATTAGTTAGATATGGACAGAAGCAATTGGTTCCCACATCTATTTCTTGAAAAAATTAAAATATATACGAATACAAGTATTTGATATTCAATAAGTTATGGCGTTAAAAACTTGTTTAAATCTGCTTTTTCTCACGTAGTAGTCCTTGACGATCAAATATAGGTATTCCCGTTAAGGAACGATGTGAAAATAAAGCATCAATCTTATCTGGCATCCTTCATAAGTAGTTGACACTTTTATTTTCGGAAAATAAAAATAAATTAAAATAAAGCATTGATAATCAAGTACTTATTAGGGTAATTTAAAATAATTGCACAAAGAAAGTGTCAACTACTTTTCACGCAAAATGAAGGATGCCGTATTTTACCACAAAAAAGTTGTATTTTACAATAAAGAGTTGTACCTTATAGCCGAAATAAATTATTCTGCCCATGAATAACAAGGAATACTACGGAAATGCCATTTATCAGGCACGTTCGGAAAGAAAAATACCACAAAAACGATTAGCGGCCCGTTGTAAAATGTCACAACAAAATTTTAGTAAAATTGAACGCGATGAGCGCAAAATACAAGAAAATCTACTGGGGAAATCGCGAGTGAAATGGAAATGACCGTGAACGACCTCAAAACAGCGGGTAAAGTTGCTCAACACAATCATCAACAGCAGGGTGGCACCGCTCAGTTAACTGTTAATACCTTGCCAAGATCAGGCTTGGCAATTGATTCAATCTGCCCTATCGTCAGCGCAGGAAGAAACAGCCTTCCTTAGGACACATATCCTCGTGTTGGAAGACCTGCTCAGGTCTAAAAATACTTAATCCTTAATATGCGCCAATTTCGCATTTTGATATTCCGATTGTTTTAACAGCCCCCGGATGCTTTTGAACATTTCGCGAGGACCCATTTCCAACCCCATATTGACCACCCAGTCTGGCAGACTCCCGCCGGGATCAGAGTCAATATAGTATTCGGTATACACCCATCCGCCCGGGCCAGGGATCATGACCCACTTAGAATTGGTATACCGAACGCGTATCACGCCTTCCACTGAAGGAATATAATCGGGAACGGCCACGCTGTTGCTTTCCACCCGACGGGTAATGGCATCCTGCGTCAGTTTCGAGTGCATCACAAAATCGCGATCATCAAGCGGCCAGGGGAAGTCTATCCGGGTGTAGTAATACATTTCGGTATCCGAAACTTTTTTCAGGAGGCGCGATTCCTTTATTTTATAGCCCCAGGCAGGGTATCGCTTTACATCGCCCATGAGTTTGAAGAATCCGGTGAGAGAGGTTTCTATCGAGGTGATAAATTTTGCTTCATAGATGCCTGCTTTTTTCTTATAATACGTCTTTACGCCATCTTTATCACTTTTTAAGACCCAATTACTCCCGTTATTTTGGGCGTTGATGGCTGAAAAAAAGAAAATTGGCAGCAACACTACGATGCTGCAGTAAATGTTTTTATTGGATGACATATAAAAGCAGTGGAGAATGGATAATTTTAGTATTTGTATAAAACCAGACAAAAATTGAAAATTCGTAAAACTTTCTTTTCTTATAGACGTATATTTTTATTAAAACGTTACAGCAACGCGTCTTGTTTTGTCATTTATGCAAATAATAACTTAAACCAATCTAAAACCTGACATCATGCCATCGGGCAGTTCGCAAATACAAGACCACCATGAGCAACATAACAACCCAATATAATATTTCGGCCGTCCAAACCCAATAAACCCCCAGCGAGGTCAAATTGGTGATATAGAATACATACGACAAATAAATGGTTACGGTGATGGCTTGCAATAAAAGCCCAAAGCCGGTAGCACCCGTGCCCGATAAGGTATTGACAAAAACAGACCCGATAGAGGCAAGGCTCAGAATAACTAACATGATGTAAAATACCGGCTGCGTTTCACCGATCAGGCTCATGTCAGATTTGCCCAGCAGCGGGTAAAGCAACTCATGCGGATACAATAATATTGGTATAGAAATCAATAAGGTAATAAACAAACAAAATTTTGCCGTTTTCCAGGCGGCAGCCAGAACATCCGCTTTTCTGCCCTGACCAATTAAATTACTCACCAAGGTATTAATCCCTGAAGAAAACCCCCATAAAGGAATAGAAAGCAATAAATAAACCGTTCTTGCCAAATTGGAGATAGCCAATGAGCGTTCTCCGAGGTTTTCGACCATGCCAAAAAAGAATATCCAGCTGCCTTGCCCCACTGCCGCGTGGGCTACCACCGGTAGCGAAATGCGCAACTGCTGGCGGGTCATCGGCCAGTCGGGTTCGGGCCATGAAAACACTTTCAAATGGCGATTTTTTTTGTCATAAATCAGGTAGGCAACAAACAGCACAAAGGCAACCCCTTCTGCAATGCTGCTGGCTAATCCGGAGCCGCCAATCCCCATTTTGGGGAACCCGAATGCCCCGAAAATTAGGCCATAGTTGAGTATTAAATTGACAATAGCCAATACAATGGTATCTATCAAAATAAAAGTAGTCCGGGCTATGCCCGAATACAGCGCAATTAAAGCGATACCACCGTAACTAAAAAAGATACCATAAGAACGATAATGGATGTATTCAAGGCTTTTTTCGTATACCAAAGGCGAATGTTCGAGAAACAGTTGGAAAAACCACGGCGTGCAATAGTGCATAAATGCCCACATAATAGAGGCCAGTGCCATTTCAAACAGCAACATGGTGTGAAAAGTGTGGCCCACTGATGCCTGATTACCTTCTCCCATACGCCGGGCAATCATGATTTGCCCACCCCTCGAAAAAGAAAATCCAATGGCCGCAATCGTGATGTAAAACACGCCGGCAAACCCTATGGCTGCAAATTCAGTTTGCCCTTTGTGGTACAACAGCACCGCATCGCTCAGCGCAATGACGTTCTGTGCGGCTGAACCCAACATGATGGGCGCCGAAATTCGCCAAATTTGGCGGTAGGTGAGGTCAAGTTTCAAATTTAAGTAATGAAGAATAATAAATGATGAATCCTGCAACTTACTCGTAATCAAGCAATGAGAGAGCATCAAAACCGTGTTTATTTCCGCTCATATACTTATAGGATTGTATATTTAAATAAATTAATTATGCTGCCATCCAATTAATTTACGCGTTCCTTACATAAATTTCCAAGGTTTCCAATAATAAGGCACCACGCAAAAATGCTGTTTTTCACGCAGGTTGGGGCGAATAAATACCAAGGACAAATCAAAAAAATCAAGGGTTAAGGTTACTTTCGGATGATTTTTGATGGCCTCCCAGGCTTCCGTCATGTCGGGCGACCAATGTACATCATCCAACACAAAAACCGTGTTTTCATGGGCATAGCGTAAACATTTTTCAAAATACAGCAGGGTTGGTTCTTTTTGGTGGTTGCCGTCTAAATAGACCAAATCTACTTCACCCAAGTCTTGTAGCGCCTTGTCGAGGGTTATTCCAAATTCACCCGCACGCACGATTGCGTGTGTCAACCCCGCTATTTCTAAATTGGTTCGCGCCACCCCTGCACAAGCGGGGCAGCCTTCTAAAGAAATAAACTGTGCCGTTCTGGAAGCAGCCGCTAAATACAGGGTGCCTAAGCCAAGGGAAGTCCCTAATTCAAGCATCGTTTTTGGGGCAACCCACTGTGCCAATCTGAATAACTTGCGCCCCTGTGCCGGGCTGCTGCCCGCCCTACTCGCGATGGCGGCCACTGTACTTTTTCGTTGCCCAGCGCCCCTTCCGGCACTTCCTGCCCCGTAATCGGTTATGGCTATTTCCACCTTACTCGCCAACATTTTATGGCGTATACGTTCGGCGTCTTCAAATACGTAAAACCAGCGATCATCGTCTGTCAGCACCTGTACTACCTCAAATGCCAAAGGGGAATGTAACTGATACCGCGTGACTGCTGACCGATAAAAAGACCAAAACTGACGAAACTGATAGAACATGATGCACGTTCAAAAGGAAAAGAACGCAAAGGTAAGATACTTACTGAAACAAAATAATCAACTGCCAGAAGTTGCTCACTTTTTTCTCAAGATTCGGGAAACCTGCTGTTGCGAAAAGTCATCAACAGCTGCCCTTTTACAGATTGGTGCTCACCGTTTTTTAAATTCCTTATTCCATTATTTATGGGCCTGTTGAAAATAAAAAAGTCCAGATACTATCACGAGTACCTGAACTTTTGTGAATTTTGTTATAAAAACACCCGAATCTATCGTTTCGCAATTCGGCTTAATAAAATGCCCCGATTCCAAATATCTCCTACGATAAAGTGGTCATCAAAAAGACGGATGATAAACGCTTCCCCTTCTACTTTATAAATGGTATTCGTGATGGGGTTCAGGCGGTATTTTATAAAAGGAAAAGGATGGATCGTCAGGTTTTTGCTGCGTGCATGGTATTTTATCTTTACTTTTCGTCCGAAGTCTTGCGAATAGTATCGCCCCGTGAACTGCGCAGGAAGCGCAAATGGGTGATCGTCAATTTTTTTGTAATTTTGGTCCTTCGGAAAATAGTGTCCGCCTTCCCACCAAAATCCGCTGATCAAACCATTAGATTTGTAAAAAACAACCGGGTAGAAGTGCATGGAATGTTTTTTCATGGCTGTGAGTACACGCCGATCATTTATTCGTTCATGGATTGTTGAAAATTATTTCTTCTAAAAATTCCAAATAAAATGGGTAAATAAAAATAATGTAGATTCTGCCTTAGTACAAATAATTGATTTTCAGTATCTTGCAAAATTATTCATTATCTATTATTCCTTCTATGTCATTTAATTATAGAATGCGGCGTTTTTATGTTGCATCTTTGCGTAAGTTTTTCATAAATAAGTACCAATGTGATATTGATTGATATTAAGATATTGAGATATTAGGTTGATTATGAAGATAATATGCCAATATCTTAATATCAATCAATATCGGTTTGGTACTTAGGTAACCCTTCGCTTGAGTTTTTCGAGCAAATCATTAATGGGCGGCAAATGAATAATGTGCTCAAATTTTTGTAAATAAATTTTTTTCATACGTTTTTCTGTAAATGAATTACTTGAATGGTGCACTATTCAAGTAATTCATTTCCGTGTACCAACCAATGCTCCATCCTTTATTAGTACGTGCTGTAGCCGAAGCGTTATATGCCATATTTTGTGACAATAGATATGCCGACAAAGTAATAGAGAATACGCTGCGTCAAAACCCCAAGGCTGGCAGCCGGGACAGGGCCTTTATTGCTGAAACCACTTACGAAATAGTGCGTTATTACCGGCTTTACACCGAAGCTTTTGGCAAAAAACCACAAATTCCTACTGATTTTTGGCAAATCATCGGTATTCATTTTGTTGCAAAATCCATGCAACAACCCCCTTCCGGTGAGCCTGCTTTGCCCAATTGGAGAGAGTTTAGCGACCTGAAAATCCATGAAATAAGGAAAAAAATAGAAACAGCCTGGGAGGTACGCGCTTTAAAAGAAAGTATCCCTGATTGGATGGATCAATTGGGTTCAGAGGAGTTGGATAAACAATGGGGCGAAACACTCGTTTGGTTGAATCGTCCGGCAAAAGTCGTTTTGAGGGCCAATCGTTTAAAAACAGACCGCCTTGCGTTACTTCGAGATTTGCAAATGGATGGCATTGAAACAGAGCCGGCTGGCCATTCCGATGCCTTAGTACTCAAGCAGCGGCAAAACGTATTTCGCAGCAAGGCATTTGCCTCCGGCCACTTTGAAGTACAGGATTACAGCAGCCAGTTGGTTGCCCTTTTATTGGCCCCGGAGCCGGGTATGCGCGTGGTAGATGCCTGTGCCGGCGGCGGCGGAAAAACCTTGCATTTGGCGGCCCTGATGCAAAATAAAGGGCAGTTGATTGCCTTAGATACCTTAGCATGGAAACTCCAGGCACTGCGCATCCGCGCCCGACGCGCCGGTGCCACCAATATTGAGATTCGCACAATTGAAAACCGAAAAGTGATTAAACGACTGTATGGAACCGCTGACCGTCTGTTGTTGGATGTGCCTTGCAGCGGACTTGGGGTATTGCGTCGCAACCCGGATGCTAAATGGAAACTGACCGTGGAACAGATTGAACAACTCCGCTTGGTGCAAGCCGATATCCTTCAGTCATATAGCCCCATTTTAAAAGTGGGCGGGCAAATGGTGTATGCCACGTGTAGTATTTTGCCTTCGGAAAACAGAAAGCAGGTTGACCTGTTTTTAAACTCGGAAATTGGGAAGGGTTTTGAACTACTGTCTGATCGGCAAATTTTGCCGCAGGACGAGGGCTATGACGGTTTTTATATGGCGTTGATCCGCCGAAATGGATAAGGAACGGAAGTTGTTTTTTACCCGTTCCTAAGTTATCGTTTACCCGTTACTACACACCTTTTTTCTCCAAAATTTGGGCTAACGCTTTCGCATTTTGGGCTATATAGTGTGCTCCGGCTTCCAGCAATTGTTCCTGATGCCCATCATAAGAGTGCGCTGCTCCGAGAAATCCCACTACTTCTATACCTGCGGCCACCGCTGCCCGCACGCCGGCAATACTATCTTCCACCGCCAAGGTTTCAGATGGTTGGAGGTTTAGCGATTCTAAGGCAAAATGATAAATATCAGGATAGGGTTTAGGCTGATTTACCTGTTGCGCAGAAAAAATATGTCCGTCCAACGCACTTCGGATACGCATACGCCGGAGACAGTAGTCCACGTGTAAGGTGCCGGCATTAGAAACCATACTTTTGGGCACTTTCAGGCGCTTAAAAATGGTGGGCATACCACGAATCGCTTTCAAATCCTTTGCAAACCCTTCCTGATGTGCCAGATGCAATCGCTGCTGAAAATCGGGGCCAATCGTTATGCCAAACTCCTGATGCAGGCTGAATAATATATCTTTTTCCAATAAACCAGTGTAGCGACGGCTGAACTCACCTTCCCGCATATCAAAATCGTATTCACGCAGCAATTGCAAAAAGGATCGCACTGCTATGATTTCGGTGTCTACCAACGTGCCGTCATTGTCAAATAACAGGTGTTTGAGCATATTGTGTTTTTGGTGTTTTGGTGTTTTGGTGTTTTAGCATACGCGTGAATACATCAACAATCATATATCATGTAATCGTCAATCGTCAATTAAAAGGTTGAGGAATTGAGCGGTGCACACAGATACATCAACAATCGTCAATCAAAAAGTCTGGTGTTTTGGTGTAATCTACGGTCATAGCTCATAACTCCTCTCTCCGCTCTTATCTCTCCGCTCTCCGCTCTCAATATCTCCCATTGCTATAACGCGGAATCAGCACTTTTTGTCCTGGGATGAGTGCTTCTTTTTCGGTTTTATCATTAAAAGATATTAATTGATTAACCGACATTCCGTACGCTTGAGCAATAGATCCAATGGTTTCACCGTATTTCACAATGTGCTCATTAAAATGGGATGGAACAGGCCCGGTATTAGCGGTATTAGAAGGGCCATACTGCTGTGGCAAAGGAGCCACATAAGGCAGCGTATTATCTGTATTTTTGGGTGTATATCGGTTGTTTTCATCATAATTTTCATTTTCATTGCGGATATAGACTCCATCCACGGGAGACTCAATGAAAGTGGATCCGGTACCAGGAGATTTTGTGCCGGGAGCCGGTGTATTATTATATTGCTGCGGACGATCACCGGATGGGGGCAGTTGTTGTCCGTTTCTGTAAGCTTCATTGGGATCCACTAACCATAACTGGTCACCCGGATATAAGGTAATAACACCTATGGCCGGGAATCCATTATACTTGCGTATCTGTGCCTCATTGATCCCGTGCGAACGGGCAATACTGTACAGGTACTCACCTGGTTGTACGATATGGTAAGTATTAGTGCCCGAATAATTGATAATTTGCCCGGCAGGGATATTATTCAGGTTATTCTGCGGGGAGGGGGTATTGTAGGTAGCAGGAGCTGTCCTGTTGTTATTATTATTGTTGTAAGTTACCGGAACCGCAAGATCACCCCAGTTAAACTGCCTTTGAGCGGTGGTACCTGCGGTGACGACTCCGCTCTTCACATCCGGGATGCGCAATTTTTGGCAAACATTTATTTTATTCGGATTGGTAATCTGGTTGACAACACATAGCGTTTTTGTATCCATTCCATATCCCCTGGCAATAGCAGCAGCAGTTTCGCCACGTTGAACAATGTGATAGCCATAGGTGAATGACTCATTGCAGTTCGTTGGTTGTATAACAGCGGTGGGGTTGGTGTTATACGTGACAGGGGCAGCAGGGTGGGAGCCTCCATTGCGCATAACAGGTGTAAGGTCCGCCGGAACCGTAGCGGCCGGATAAGTTTCTCTGGTTGGTTCAGGGAGGGGATTTCCTGCCCAGCGAGACATAGTCGTGCGCAGCGGTGGCCGTCTTTGGCAACGGGTTGCTAAGTAATCGTCTAACAATTGATTATTGATTCTTACTAAGCTAATCTGGTTGTTTTCTTTTTCGGCGTTGGTTAAACCAGTACGCTCGGTAATGAAACCAATACCCGGAATAATCTCGAAATTTGAACGTTTGAGGTTGGCGCGGCCGGCTTCCCGTTCAAATGAATATTGCAAACGGCAGTCACAAATTTTATACCCCGTAAAATACACGGAAGCATCACCCGTGAAAATCAGATTTTGACTGTAATTCAGGTTATTGGTATCTACCGCAAAGGAATAGTCAGTGGTATAAAATTTATAAATAGAACCTGTACGTGCCACGTGCGTAGCAATCGTAATAGGAGTCAGCATAAAACCACTTTGAGTTTGCTGCACGATATACACCGAGCGGGTGTGTCGGTTGACCGCATCCACCAGCATATCATTCAGTCGAAATTCCGAACAATTAATGGTGCCGGTAGGCAAATTGACGGAAGTAATAATGCCTTCTCCAGCCGTCAGTAAATATTGATCATTAGGGGTAGGGTGGTAGTTGAATACCACCAATTTGCCGCCGGTATTGGTGCGGTATTCCAGCTGATCGGCACAGTTCCAGTCAAAAAGTAAATAAACCGGAGTTTGAGCAAACACTTGCGAAAATAGCGTGGATAAAACGATACAACCTGCTAACAATAATTGCTTCATAGTGTAATTGGCTTTAAAACTGTTTGTGTATTTGCCGGGTGTCGCGAAAGCAATATGCCCGATAATTTATTTTAAAACAGTTTGTGAATGAAATAAACACCGCAAAGGTATAATAGATGTTAATAAACTCGATTTTAAAACAATAAATTATCCAAAAAGATAAAAAAATACTATTTTTTGTGTAAAATTACCCGCCAATAGCATCCTTAGCGTACTTTTGGGGGTTGAAATTGCGAATACAGGAAAAAAAAACCTTTTACTGACCATTCATGTTGAAATTTCGTCGTTCACAACCATCCGAAAAGTTGACCGATGAGCAGCTGCTTGCAGAGTACCTGCGCAGCGGCTCGGCACGGTATTTGGGTGACCTGTACGAACGATATTTGCCGATGGTATATGGCGTCTGCCTGAAAATACTCAAAGATGCCGGCAAAGCAGAAGATGCAACTTTAGCCATTTATGAGACATTGGACAGAAAACTGCGTGATCACCAAATCACGGCTTTTCGAGGTTGGCTCTATGTTTTGGCGCGCAATCATTGTATCATGGAGTGGCGCAAAGAAAAACGGCAACCCATTGATTTTTATGCCCCCGAAAGCCTTCATCATTTTGATGTAATGGAAGATGCTGTCGAATTTGAATTGCCTTTTTCAACCGGAGCGGCATCCCTGCAAAAATGCCTTGATCAACTCAATTCGGTTCAGCGGCATTGTGTTCAATTATTTTATTATGAAGACAAATCTTACAAGGAAATATCTGACATGATCAAAGAAGAAGTAGGAAAAGTTCGTTCTTACATTCAAAATGGAAAACGAAACCTGAAAGGATGTTTAGCAACGAACGACATCAAAACCTAATAAATAACCGAAATAATCCATATATTTTGCAACCAAACCTGCAACACGACGATGAGCGTTTTAAGGCGCATTTAGACGATTGGATAAAAGGTGATTTTACCCAATCTGATGAACAATCGCTAAAAATACTAACCGACCCGGACGATTTTCGCCGGGAGGCTGTAGAAGGTTTTGCCGCCGTGCCGGAGGAAGACCATGCGGCTCGTTTGGCCTCTATACGAAGCAGGCTAAGAAACGAAGCCCAACTAATATTGCGCGAAGGCCGAATCAACCACAGGTATTGGGCCATAGCAGCCACTATGGCATTATTGATCGGCGCTTTTTTCTTTTTTCGGGAAAACACCCTGACCAACCATACGGAAATAGCGGGGAATAAACCTGTCTCCCCGGCTGATTACCAGACAGATTCTGTTCAGGACGGACTCATAGCTGCCACTCAGGCTCCTGCACGTGCCGCAGAAATGGATATGGAACAAACAGGTGGCAATTTTGCTAAAAAATTGCCATTGCCACGCAGCCAAAATCCGTTAACAACCAATGCCTCCGGGACCGGTAGCCCAAAAACATTAGATGATGCAGATTTAGCGTCAGCGCCACCTTCATCAGAAAAAGACCTGATGAAAACCGACGAGATCAAATCGGAAGAACAAGAAGACCAAAGAACCAAAGTAAGCCAGTCGGAGACGGTCAAGATACCGAATCAAATACCCCCAGCACCCACCGCCTTAATGACAAAACCTGGCACTTCTAAAAATTTGGGATTGGCAAAAAGGGAAACACACCGAACAGAAGATAAAGCCAATCTGGATTCCCTGCGGGCATCTCTCCAGCGCCCCTCGCTCGAGGCACAAAGCCAGCCATCTGGTGGCTGGGACGAATGGAATGCCTATCTACGGCAAAATGCCCGCCTGACACCCGAAGCCCGGAACAACAATGTAAGTGGTTCCATCCTCCTGCAATTTAGCATCAATGCAAATGGAGACCCGCAAAACTTCTTTTTTCAGCGACGGTTGGGTTTTGGTTGTGATGAAGAAGCCGTTCGCCTGATCCGTTCCTGGGAATGGATTGCCGGTAACAACAATTTAGTCAAATTGGAGATACCGTTTGTGCGGTAAGTAATAATGAATCCTGTATTCCTGTTCAAATTTAGCACTTTCCCCCATTTTAGCACTCCTCGTTAGTGACAGGCGTTTTGTTTTTCTTCGTTTTGATATAGCAATATTTCATTTAATAAGTCCATTCGGGTAACATTCAACGTAGATTTCCCTAAGTGTTTTGCACCTTTGTGGCGATATTCGTAAAAATAAAATAAATGAACCGTTTTTTCGTTCTGCCAGCCGCAAAATATCTATCAGTAGTCAGCTGTCGCCCAGTCGATAATCTTGGACTGTTGAGTGCTGACCACTAACATACTTAACTTCTATGAGAAACACACACAAACTTTTGGTTATTGTCTCCCTGTGGGGCATTTTCGTATCCCGGCTTAGGGCACAAGATTTTTTTGGCCCCTATGTTCAGGAGGTAAAATTAGAAATGCCGGGTGCTAAATGGGAATTTAGGTTGGATTCCCTGAAAAGAGCCAATGCTGAAGCGCGGATGTTCGGTACTATTTTTGTCAATGGAACAAGATTGGACAGCGTAGGAGTAAGATATAAAGGCAATAGTTCTTATTTTCGTACAAGAAAAGATGCTGAAAAAAAATTACCATTTAATATCAAGTTAGATTTTAAAAAGAAAAACCAAAAACTAGGGGGCGTTCACAGCACGGTGCGCCTGTCTAATGCTTTTTTAGACCCGAGTTTTATCCGCGACCCACTTTCTTATGATATTGTACGCAGGTATATGCCCGCTTCCCAGTGCAATTTTGCTAAATTATTTATCAACGGAAAATATTACGGTTTGTATGTCAATACGGAATCGGTGGACCTAAATTTTGTAAAAAAACATTTTGGTACGACAAAGGGTCATTTGGTCAAATGCGATCCCGACCAATGGGAACGCACCCGCAGTCAGAGTGGCTGCCCCAAAGGAGAAAACGCCTCATTGGTGTACCTCAACGATAACACAGGCTGTTATGATGCCTTTTATGAAGTAGATGATGCAGCAGCCTGGGCACCATTGCTCACCCTGATTAAAATCCTCAACAAAAACCCGGAGAAAATTGAAACAGTATTAGATGTTGATCAAACCCTTTGGATGCTGGCACTCAATAATGCGATGGTAAATTTGGACAGCTATAACGGTTCATTAGCACACAACTATTTTATGTGGTTTGATTCACTGAATGTGGGCCATCCTATTATGTGGGATTTTAATATGTCTTTCGGTGGCTGGCGGCGCAATTTTAGTTTTGAAGAAATGAAAGATCAGGAATTGATTGAGTACAGCCCATTGGCAGAAATTGAAAACCTCAAGCGCCCGTTGGTATCAAAATTACTAAGGAACCCTATGTATCGAAAAATCTATTTGGCGCACCTGCGCACTATCGTAAAAGAAACCTTTAAAAGCGGACAATGGCTGACCCGTGCACAGGCATTCTCCCGTGATATTGATCCCTGGGTTCGGCAGGATTCTCTCAAGTTGTACTCGTATGCCGATTTTCAAAACGCTTTCGATAAAACGATGGTGTCAGGTCTCGATAAAATCATTGGCTTGCGGCAGCTGATGGATGCCCGCACGGCGTATCTGGACAAACACCCACTTTTGAACAAACCCGCACCGATACTAAGCGAGGTAAAACACGCCAAAGACGAGGATAAAATAAAAGTCACGGTCAAGACCCAAAATGCCAAAAATGCTTACTGGTACTATCGCACGGATAAGCGTTGGGCTTTTACCCGTATGGCTATGAAGGATGACGGTACCAGTGGCGATGTTACTGCCGGCGACGGAGTTTTTACCGGTATGGCCGAAGCGGCTAAAGCTAAACAATATTATGTGACTGCAGAAAACGAGGAGGCGGCTGCCTGCTGGCCGGAAAAGGCTTCCTTTGAATTCTTAAAAACAGAATAATTAATTTAGTTATTGGGGATTACACAACCAATCATAGTCCCCGGTACCTACCATCTAAGTACCAAACCGATATTAGTTGATACTAAAATACTGGATTATTTGATTGATAATCAACGTATTATATCAATATTATAATTTTTTATTATCTCATTATCTCAATATCAATAAATATCACGCAAGTACTTATTTAACAGATTTTTAATGCTATTTATCATAAAAACCTTAGCGGGCTTAGAACCTGTTTTAGCCGAAGAACTAAAAGAAATGGGTGCCGGCAATATCCGGATACTTAAACGGGCAGTCTCCTTTGAAGGTGAATCGTCCATGATGTATCGCGCCAACTACGAATTGCGGACAGCGCTGCGCGTATTGCAGCATATCCACGCATTCAAGGCCAGAGACGAACGCGACCTTTATGAAGGCATTCGCAGTATTGACTGGGGACAATTCATGGGGCCTTCCGAGACATTTGCCATTGATGCCGTGACACAGGGAGAGGTCTTTCGACACTCCAAATACGCAGCGTTGGTGGTGAAAGATGCCATTGCTGACCAGTTTAGGGAAAAACACGGGCGTAGGCCCAATGTCAATATTGAAGCACCCAACTTGCGGATTCATTTGCACGCCGGGGGATCAGAATGTGAAATCTCCTTAGACTCCAGCGGTGACTCCCTGCATAAACGCAACTATCGCCACGATACGGTGGAAGCTCCGCTCAATGAAGTATTGGCTGCCGGGATGATCCTGCTATCCGGCTGGAAAGCACAAATGCCATTTGTAGACCCCATGTGCGGCAGCGGCACACTGCCCATTGAGGCGGCTATGATCGCACTACACCGCCCACCGCAGTATTTGCGAGAGCAGTTTGGTTTTTTCAAATGGCGGGCTTTTGACCGCAAAATCTGGCAAAGTGTAAAAGCCGCCGCCGATGCAAAAATGTTGGAAAAACCTGCCTTTCCTATTTTGGCTTTCGACAATGATCCGCGAGCAGTCAACGCTACCGCTGTCAACCTGCTGGCAGCAGGCTTGGAAAATGTTATACACGTAGCAAAAATGCCTTTTGAAAAATTAGAACCTGCTGCCTCCGAGGGCCTTCTGATGGCCAATCCACCTTATGATGAACGGCTTAAAATAGACCATGCCATTGATTTTTACAAATCCATCGGCGATCGCCTCAAGCAAAATTGGGCGGGCTGGAATGCGTGGCTGATTTCCTCCAATCGGGATGCCCTAAAACACCTTGGTTTGCGCCCTTCCCGCCGCATCACCCTGTTTAACGGAGCCTTGGAGTGTAGTTTTCAGAAATTTGAACTGTACGAGGGGGCGAAAATTAGTCCACAGTCAGACAGTCCACGGTCAGACAGTCCACAGTCAGACAGTCCACGGTCAGACAGTCCACGGTCAGATAGTCCACAGTCAGACAGTCCACGGTCAGACAGTCCACAGTCAGACAGTCCACAGTCAGACAGTTCACGGTCAGACATGGCAGAATCAGATGTAGAACGAAAAGCATAGCATAATCTTTTTTGACTGGATGCTGCTGCATAATCACTAAGAAACAACTACTCCGGGAAGAACGCACTCGTTGTTTCTTGCATTTGCCGGGTATGGCTGCTCCATTAGTTGACAAAGCGACTGTTGCTACTGGCGTAGGAATGATGTTGGGTTGAAACCTGCTGAGCAGTAATTTGTGAAAAAAATGTTATTTCCTTTCTTTCCTTCAAAAGAATTCCTACTTTTGTGGCGCATTGAACGCATGTACAGCAATGCAGCAATGTAGCAATACAGCAATACCGTATTTTTTTAATCCCCTTTCCCCCTGCCCAAAAAGACAAAGTACCGGTTTCGAGTGCTCGTATGAAAAGTATGACGAAGTGGCTATTGGCAGCTTGTTTCGGGGCGTTTATTCTTGTTATAACTGACGCTCGGGGCGCGGATACTCCGTTGCCCCAGCTCTTTGCGTGCCCAAACCTGACATCACCAAATGCTGGTTTTTCTATTTGTACTGGCAACAATTCCCATGATGTTTCCGTTTTGACCTCCTCGGATGCGGTAAATGTTCAATTTGTGTGGTTTACTACGCCTCGAACGGGTAGCACCATGTATAACGGCGGCAATTTATTCGGAACCGTATTATCTGTTAATTTTACCCCGGAAGGTGCAGGATACAGGGCGCAGTTGAACGATTTGATTTTTCCTGCGGCGGCTACCCTGACCATTTATTACGTATATGCCATTCTGGATACCACCGATCCCGATGCCGATGTTGGTTGCCAGCCTTTTGCTGAAATTTTAGTAAAGGTAAACCCTTCCAGTAGGGCTGTTTTATGCCAAAACATTGTACAGGTATCTTTAGACAGTCTGGGAAAAGCCGTCATCCGGCCTCAGGATGTGCTTAACGGCAATTACCCCGATTACGATATTTTTAAGATCAATATAACCCTGATACCAACGGGTCAGGTTTTGGGTAATACCGTGACCTGTGCCAATATTGCGCAAAATATTAAGGCCACAGTCACCTATCCCTGCAACGGCAACAACTGTTCTGCCACCCTGCGGGTACAGGATAAACTGCCTCCTGTGATGGTATGTGAAGACATTTCGGTGAGCTGTGCGGTGTCAAATTTTGCTCCTGCTTATTTGAAAAATACACTCGGATTGAATACTGCCTTACCGGTACCATCCGATAATTGCGGCGCTGTGACCCTGACACAGACGGAAACCTGGTTTGATTTGGGTTGTAATACATCCTTCAATGGTTACGACAACCTAAGCGGCTATTTGCGCCGCCGCTGGATGGCCCGCGATGCCTCCGGCAATACCAGCACCTGTTTGCAGTATATCTATGATTTTCGTCGTGACGTGGCGGACGTGCTGCTCCCTGAGGATATTGAATTGCCTTGTACGGCTGCTTCCACTGCACCGTCGGTCACAGGAGTGCCGTATTTAGAAGAATTTGGACTAATTTTTCCACTCCTGCCCAATACTTCTTATTGCGAGCTCAATGCAGTCTATGCCGACCAGCTGTTACCAGTTTGCGACGGGACACGCAAAATTTTGCGCAAATGGACCTTGTACAGCTGGTGCCGGCCCATTGATATGGATCCGGCTAATCCCAATCCGCGCTACCATACGCAGGTTATTAAAGTAAAAGACATAGATGGGCCACAAGCGACCTGCCCCGAAGATATTACCGTGAATACTAACCCCAATGAATGCTGCGCAACGGTCAATCTCCCGGATGTGTTGCTCACCGATGCGTGTTCACGAATAGCCTCCGCAGTAGCCACTGTCAATATATTAGACCCTGAAACGGAAGAAGTGATCAATACCATGACCTTTAGCGGGATGCTCTCTGATTTTCCGGGTAATAACCTTTGGATAACCGATACAATGGCTGTTTTTGGCAATTCCACGTGCCTGCCAGTCGGTTTTCACGAAGTTTTTTACGTTTTTTCCGATGATTGTGGTAATCAAAGTGATTGTTCGTTTTTCGTATCAGTAACAGATGGCGTACCACCAATAGCCGTTTGCAACGCGTTTGTCAATGTATCTTTGGGTGCCGACAGCATGGCTGTCCTCATGGCTGAATCCATAGATAATGGCTCCTATGATAATTGCTCTACGGCTTTATGGTATAAAGTTTATCGGGTGGAAGAAAATGATTGTTATGATAGTGATATTTTAGATGATTATGTAAAGTTTTGTTGTGAAGATGTCGGCGACACCCTTATGGTAGCACTGCGGGTCTATGACGTGCCCTTGGATATTGGAGAAGTGGATTTGGATGATGAATTTCTCCTGTATAATGAATGTATGGTGCGGGTGTTTGTGGAAGACAAATTGGCCCCTGTTTGCACAGCGCCTGTCCATGTCACTGTCAGTTGTGAAAACTTCGATCCCTCCCTGACGGCTTATGGAAACGCTGCTTGGGCGGATAATTGCTGCGTGGAACCGGGCAATATCAGCGTCAATCGGACACAATTTGATACGGTTTGTAATAAAGGGACGCTGATTCGTACCTTTCGCGCCGCCGATTGTTCGGGCAATACTGCTGCTTGCACACAACGCATTGTGGTAGATTATCGACAGCATTATTATATCAAGATGCCGGATGATGTAGTTGTTCCCACTTGTAATGGAGTGGCCAACTACGGGAAGCCGGTATTTTTTGGGCAGGATTGTGAATTGTTAGCCACCTCTTTCCGCGATGATACTTTCACGCTGGTACCTGATGCCTGTGTCAAAATAGAGCGCACCTGGAAAATCATCAACTGGTGTACCTACAACGCCAATGCAGCCTGTACGGAGGTGCCAAACCCCAACCCCAATGCCAACACCGGCAGTTTGCTCAATTTGATTGGGCCAATTGTTTCCGCCCCCGGCACTTTGCTGCCTTGGACTGCCTCCATCATGCGGATAACCCCGACTGACCCGACTGCCACTAATTTTAGTAGTTTTTGGAGTGCTAATGCCAATTGCTATACCTATAAGCAGGTCATAAAAATAGTAGATGCGCAATTGCCGGAGGTGGAATCCTGCCCCACGGGCATTCAAAGTATCTGCGACCTGTCGCCCAATGACACCGGTTTGTGGAAAGCAACCTATTGGTGGGATGCGTCCGTAGGAAGCCATGATTTGTGTGAAGGCCCTGCCGACCTGAAAGTGACTGCGGCTGATGCCTGCACTGGTGCGGATATCAATATCCGATACCTGTTGTTTTTAGACCTCAATCAGGATGGCACATTCGAAACGGTGGTGAACAGTGTTGATTTGCCGCCAGTCAGTACCATTTACTACGGCAATGCCTTAAACCCGAATTTCACGGGAGGAGAACCGCGTATCTTCGACCAACGCAACCTGCCGCCCTTGTTGCAATTCCGTTTTGCCATTCAAACTACCGTGTCTGGTGGCAAAAAAACTGCCGCTGTGCGGTTTAATACCACACAAAAACCCAATACTTATTTGATACCGGAGTTGCCACATGGCCGTCACAAAATTAAATGGATCATTACGGACGGATGCGGTAATGAGCGTGTGTGCGAGTATGTATTTATTGTGCGAGATTGCAAAAAACCGACCATCGTTTGCAAACCCATTAGCGTAAATATCATGCAAAATGGCATGGTGACACTTTGGGCTTCTGATTTTCTGCAATATGCCGATGACAATTGTACGCCCGCTAACCGACTCCTTTTTGGGGTAATCAAAGAAGGAGCAAGTGATGGCAATTTCCCGATGGATGCTACCGGGAATCCTTTGGCCAATGTAACCTTCAGTTGTCAGGAATTGGGTACTCAAATTGTACAACTTTGGGCACGTGATCTCAACGGCAATGCCGATTTTTGTTCGGGGTATGTGCAGGTGCAGGACAATCAGGGCAATTGCATCGGGCGTGCTACCATAGCAGGCGCGTTGCAGAATGAAAACATAGAAGGCGTAGAAGAAGCACGGGTCACGCTACAAGGGACGCACCCGGCCTTACCGCCCCTGAGCTATTACCAGCTGTCAGATAATAATGGCCTGTTCCAATTCAATAATGCACTGCCCATCGGTGCCAATTATACCTTGATACCTGTCAAAACGGATAACCCGCTCAATGGCGTAACTACCTTAGATTTATCCCTGATATCCAAACACATTCTTAATACAGCTCCGCTTGGGTCTGTGTATAAAATGATTGCTGCAGATGCCAATTATAGTGGAACCATTACCACTTTAGATATTGTGGAATTGCGACGGTTAATTCTTGGAATTGCTGACAATTTCAGCAATAATACTTCCTGGCGGTTTGTGCCGCGTGCTTACGTTTTTCCCAACCCGCTTGATCCTTTTACGCCGAAATTCCCTGAATCTGTTTTGTTCAGTAATTTGTCATCTAATCAATTGGATCGCGATTTCGTGGGGATCAAAACGGGTGATGTAAATGATACGGCAGACCCAAATCCGCTCGTTGGTACCGGAGATCGCTCCCGTGAAACGCTTTTCTTAGATATTACCACGCCGGGAAAAAACCGGGTACTGCTGGTCGGGCAGGAAGCAGAATTGGTGTTTAGCCCTGCTGAGGCCGCTCATGGTTTTCAAATGACCCTGCAACATCCCGGCTTGGAAGTATTGGACATTATACCCGGCACCAATATGCGACCTGATAATTTTGCCATACATGCCGACCGTAATGCCATTACCATTTCTTGGAATGTGGAAGGCAAAAACCTGCAAAAACCTGTATTTTCTGTCCGCTTTCGGGCGCAAAAATCGGGAGATATGGGGCAAATGCTGCGTGTTTCCAATAGTATTACACCAACGGAAGCTTACCTGCGCAGTGCCGAAACGCCGCTGATAGCCGACATCGCCCTTCGTTTTCAATCTGAAACGGGGCAGGACCTCATCGCGCAAGGTGTTGGTTTTGAAGTGTATCAAAACTACCCCAATCCTTTTGTACGCCGCACCATTGTACCTTTCCACCTGCCCGAAACTGGTCGCGTTACCTTGCGCATTTTTGATGCTGCCGGTCGGGTAGTGCACGTCCGGGAAGGCGATTTTCAGGCCGGGTATGGGCATTTTATCGTAGATCGCCCCGGCGCCAACGGTGCGTTGTACTATCGGATTGAATCCAAAAACGAAGTAATGGAGGGGAAGATGATTCGGATAGAGGAGTAAAATTGGAAGGTATTGGCTTCTTTTTGCCAAGCATTTAATGCCAACTGCCTGAAAATAAAATGAGCGCAGAAATGGCAGCGGCACTGACCGAACTTTTAGAAGTCGTGTAGGCACTCGTCGGGCAGTTGAGTACTATATGATTTTAGGTAAAGTGGAGGAAATGAATAATTTTTCATGACTATTCTTATGCATAAAAGCGTCACTATACTGTTATTTTGTTGTTTGTTGTTCCGTTGCGCGGTAGCGCAGGTCACTTTTCAGAAAGAAATAGCGGGCATGGGCAAACTGACATTTGGTTTGGCGCAAACCGATAATGGCGACTATTTGGTGGGAGGTGCTTCAGCAGATAAAGCGCGTTGTGCCCGGATACTTCGTTTAAATGCCTTGGGAGAACCGATTTGGGGCAGGCAGGTTTGTTTTGATGAAACGGACGATTTTCTTGGGAGTGCTCTTGACCACGTGGCAGCAGCAACGGATGGCAGCGTCCGGGTTGTTTTTCACAAAAACCGGCCAATTAGCACGGGAGGTAGCGAACAGGATGTTTTTTTGTCGTCAATGAGCGCGGAAGGAAGTGTACAGTGGACGCGCAAATTGACATCAAAAGGGCGAAATACTGCCGGATGGTGGCCGGCGCTTTCTTTGGATGCAGCAGGAAATACCTGGTTTGTGAGTGGTGATCGTATTTGGTACAGCGGATGGACAACCTCCCGAACGAGTGATTTTGACTTATACAAAATCAATGCTGATGGCACAAAAATTAATGTGAAACGTTTCCAAATCAGCAAAGAAAACCGTTATGACGTGCGGGGCGTGTATGCGCCGAGTCCTGATGAAATTTATGTGTACGGCATTGTTTATCAGAATAGCTTCAGTGGCATTCACGACGGCTTCTTAGTCAAATTTGACGGAAACAGCACTATGCTTTGGCGCAAGGTCTGGTCAGGGCTGCACTTTCAGCGAATGGAATCAGTATTTTCTAATGGCGACCTGATGGCTGTAGGGCGCTCCTCCAATTTTAACTCAGCCATAGCGCGCATCAGCCGGGATGGCCAAATGGTTTGGGCAAAAACCATCCAGTTTGGTACCAATCAATATTTTTCACCGTACCAGGCTAAATTGTCTGCTGATAAACGCCATATTTTTGTGGCGGCTGATCTGGGTCGCGGCTTGCCCGACTCCGCCACGGTATATTGTTTTGACGAGCAGGCCCGCTTTCAATGGGGTGTCGGATACGGCACCTGCAGACCTTTAACGAGCCAGCAATGTGTAACCACCGCTGACGGCGGTTTTGCGCTTTTGGCAAATGATAACAATAGAATATTATTGCTAAAAGCCGATTCTACCGGAAAAATAGGGGAGACCTGCCCCCATGGACAATACCAGCTTCCGCCACCCCGCGATCTGGTGCTGACCGAAGATGCCTATATCGTTACCTTTGAAACGCCCACGCTTCCCGCAGACGAAAAAGTAGAATGGAGCAGCTATTTCCCTGTTTTGACGGATTATTGTTCGTCAGAATTCCCTTACGCAGCGATTGGTATGCCGGATTCTGTGTGTGTTGGAAGTCCGGTAAAATTCAAACGGGAGGGAAATAATAATTTTGACAGGTTGTCCTGGATATTTACCAATGGAATGCCGGAAGAGTCTGAATTGGCGCAACCGGACAGCGTGCGATTTGACAAAGTAGGTGTTTTTCCCATCCGGCTCATTCAGCATTACGGTAATTGCAGCGATACGGCGGTGTACTACCTGAAAGTAATTGGCCCCACAGCGCCCATAGCCTTTACCGATACCTTGATTTGTCCGGGGCTGCCGCTCCGTATTCGTTTAAGTATACCTTCTACTTATTCCGTTAGATGGAACGACGGAAACCGCGATAGCGTCCGTTCCCTAATGCAACCCGGCATCTATCGAGTCACGGTCACGGAGTCTGGCTGCTCTAATGTAGATAGTTTTCTGTTTCGAACGGCGGTGTCCAATTTTTTTCCGCCCGATACTGTCCTCTGTAAAGGAGACCGCCTGATACCTTTACACGCCGGAGAACCCGTAGAGTGGCAGTGGAACGGGCAACCCGAAAATCCTCCTTTTTTGCCGGATTCTACCCGTGCTGTTCAGGCCCTTCAAGTCTTTTTCTCCGACGGTTGTGTGGTAGCAGATTCTATCCGTACCCGCTTCGTTCCGTGCGGACTTCCTTATTTTCCTAATGTGTTTGCACCCGCTGGCAGCGCCGAAAACGCTTTTTTTACGGCATCTGGTCTGGGATTTGTGCCGCTTGCTTCGGCCATTTATAACCGATGGGGTGAACTTTGTTACCGAAGTGGCCCCGGTGAATGGCCCCGTTGGGATGGTTTGCAGGGAGGGGAATTGGCACCGTCGGGGGTATATATATGGATATGCACCGTTCAATTACCCACCGGAATACGGCAGCAGTTGCAGGGCTCGGTGACGTTGATTAGGTGAGGGTAACACTACTTATTTACACATTATGACAAGGAGATTTGTTTTCGGAGGATTTTTTGCTGTTTTTATTGCTTCTGCGCAGTTGAATGCACAGTTTACGCTGGGTATTCGAATCGGTACGAGCAGTAATGGCGTACAGCTAAATAGAGATACACCGATCAAGGTCTCCCATCGTATCAACGGGCTGCCAGGTACGATGGGTTTGATGTCGGGTTTTCAATTTTCCCATCGCTGGGGCCTTGAAATGGGGCTTAACTATACGGTAAAAGGATATGATGATAATACCTTGGGGGCACCGCAATCTACTACACCTGGCAATAAAGCCACAGGCTTCAGGTTTCATTATGCAGAACTTTGCCCGCAATTGACTTTTCGATGGAAACCTGAGTTTTCATTGAAAATGGGCGGGTATGCCGGGTATTTATTCAAAAGAGAAGGCCGGAATCCGGGTTTTAACAACTGGGATCCGCTTTCCGATGGCTTCGACGGTTTTTTTCGCGACCTGGATGCGGGTCTTTCCGCCAGTTTTTCCGTGTGTTATCAGCGATTGTCTTTTTTTGTACAGTTTCAGCAGGGGCTTTTTCCTATCGCCGCTTTCAACTATTCGACTAGCAGCGATACGGCCGAGGTCAGGATGTACAACCGTACTTTTATGCTGGGTGTTGGGTATGCGCTGTTGGAGAGATGAGACAGGAGACACAAGATAAAATGAGTTAGATAGCTGTGATTTGTAAGTTATTATCCATGCAATTATTTTAATATATGAATTTTAGGTAAAATTATACCCGCTTTTATTTTCACTCATGTACTTACGCTGTTTGTCTATTTCAAAAAAAATGCTCTACGGACTTTTGGGTTCTTTTGTCCCTTTTGTGTTTAAAAAATATTTAATTTAAATTTTTATTTCAAAAATATCAAAATTTGCTCAACTTTGCCGTTCAAAACTTTCCTTGTTTTTCACTTTCCTTTTCATGCTGATGACTTTCAAACAAAATTTTATCCCCATTGCCTGTTTTTTGCTCGTATTTACGGCATTTGGCTGTAGTATGGAATCTAAACCTGCTCCGGCAGCAGCGACCGCCATTGCGGAAAACACCCTGACGCCTGCTGAACAGGCTGCTGGCTGGACGCTGCTGTTCGACGGGAAAAACATCTCCGGCTGGCACCATTATGGCAAAACCAGTGTGGGTAAATCCTGGGTCATTGACAATAATACGTTGCACTTAGATGCCCAACCCAACAAAGAAGGCCACTGGCAGACTGCTGACGGCGGTGATTTACTAACGGATGCCGAATACAAAGACTTTGAATTTTCTGTTGACTGGAAAATAGATACCTGCGGTAATTCCGGCATTTTTTTCAATGTAGTGGAAGATACTGTTAAATACAAATATGGCTGGAATAGCGGCCCTGAAATGCAAATATTGGATAATCCTTGTCACCCCGATGGCAAAATCCACAAACACCGCGCCGGAGACCTCTATGATCTGATTCCCTGCACAGTCGAGACGGTCAAACCCGCCCTTCAATGGAATACCGCAAAAATTGTCAGCAAGGGCGGGCATTTGGAGCAATGGCTGAATGGTACCCAAGTGGTAGAAGTTCAAATGCTTTCTCCAGAGTGGGATAGTCTGATCGCAGGCAGCAAATTCAAAGCGTACGCTGGCTTTGGCCGTTCTGCATCCGGTAGAATTGGACTGCAGGATCACGGCAACAAAGTGTGGTTTAAAAATATCAAAATCAGGAAACTGTAAATAACGAGACCCTCAACCACCTCAACCACCTCAACCATCTCAACCACCGCAACAACTTATGCCTTTTTCTCGCAGAACTTTCCTCAAAAACGGGGCCTTGGCCGCCACTGGATTCTTTATTGTTCCCCGCCATGTATTAGGCCGGGGATTTATACCCCCCAGCGACAAACTCAATCTGGCTGCTGTTGGTGCCGGAGGGAAAGGCTTTTCAGATATTAAAAACGCCTGGAACAACGGCGCACACCAGGTGACTGCGCTGTGTGACATTGACTGGAACTACGCAAAAAGTGCTCTTGAAAAATTCCCGGATGCAAAGCGATATACGGACTTTCGGGAAATGTTCGACAAAGAAAAAGATATTGATGCCGTTACCATTTCCACGCCAGACCATACCCATGCGGTGATAGCGATGGCTGCTATGCAACGCGGTAAACACGTCTATGTGCAAAAACCCCTGACGCACAATTTGTATGAAACCCGACAACTAACCGAAGCGGCACGGCGCTACAAAGTGGTGACTCAAATGGGCAATCAGGGTGCTTCCAATCCCGGAGTGCAACAAATGATTAAATGGTACGACGAAGGCTTGATTGGTAAAGTCCATACGGTATACGTGTGGACCAATCGCCCGGTCTGGCCACAGGGCATTCCGGTACCCACCGAAAAACATCCCCTGCCGGAGGGTTTAGATTGGGATTCCTGGATCGGGCCTGCCGCACCAGTGGGCTATACACCGGCCTATCACCCCTTCAAATGGCGGGGCTGGTGGAATTTTGGCACCGGTGCTTTGGGTGATATGGGGTGCCACCTGATAGATATGCCCTTCCGCGTTTTACAGTTGACTGCTCCAACGGAAGTGGAGTGCAGCGTCGGGCAGGTATTTCTGAAAGACTGGGTACCCGAATGGATACCCGAAGGATGCCCGCCATCCTCCACCGTACAATTAAAATTTCCGGCTACGGATAAGAATAAAATGCCGGTGACGATGGTTTGGAGCGATGGTGGCCATCGTCCTTTCCATCCCGACCTGATCCCTGCCGATCACTCACTCGGCGAAGATGCCAGCCAGAATGGCGTGCTGATGATCGGTAAAAAAGGTATCATGACTTGTGGCGTCTATGGCAAATTTGCAAAAGTATACCGTAAAAACAAAGCATTGTTGAGCAACCCGGAACTCGATAAAAATCCGGATTTGCCCGAATACGGACACCAAATACACTGGACGGAGGCTTGCAAAGCGGGTTTTGGCAGTGCGGAGCACAAAGCACTGACTTCTTCTTTCGACTTTTCCGGCCCGCTGACCGAGACCGTTATCATGGGTAATTTAGCCATCAGGAGTTACAACCTGCGTACCGCCCGTGCAGCAGGAGGATTTGATTATCCCGGGCGTAAAAAACTGCTCTGGGATGGCAACAACCTGAAAATCACCAATTTTGATGATGCTAATCAGTTTGTGCGGAGCGTATACCGGGAGGGGTGGACACCTTGAACGGAAAACGCTACCTTAGGAACGGTGTCAAAATAAAGTATCCATCTCAAGTAGTCCACAGTCGGCAGTCCACAGTCTCACAAACCTTTGATAATAAGGTAATTAACGAAATTTAAAACTACGATTATTTCTATTTACCTACTTATCTGATTCCTTTTCACTCAAATTGCCCATCTTTTTGCTTAAAATTGCCCCACTATTAACGCAAAAAGATAGTTATTTGAGCAAAAACTGGGACACGATAAAAAGATTGTAAAAGACCTTAGCTAACGGGAGGACTCAAAAAAAATTCCATAAATAATTTATTTTCAATTGGTTATAAGCCATTAGTCAGAATACTAAAAAATGTCATTTTTTTTTCGTCAGGGTATTGACAAATAAAATAGTTCCTATATCTCTACACCACTTAAATAAACTGTATGACAATCCTTACACCCGATAGATGGAAGAAGTCCTCGTTTGTATCCTGCGTTGTTCAGGTGCAGACGAGGACTTTCTGCGTTATAAGACTACATACCCGCAATAGACGACTAAGTAAAAGGCGCAATGCGGGTTTTTAGATGGTCGTGGGGTGCGGTTGTGTGGTAGTTAGCGCCGACAACATTCACATTTTAACTTTTGTCAGTATTTTATGAAAAATTCAAAACCCCTCATTTGGTTCATTTTCTGTGCCTTATGGCTTGCAGTCGAATTACCACCACTTCATTCTCAAACATTTTGCAACAGCGAGCCTGGGCCGAATGCGATCGGGTCGCTGAATAGCATCAGTGATTTTAGTGGAGCCAATGCATCTGGCCCTTATTTTCTTCGGATATATGTCCGTGTAGTCCGGCGGAGCGACGGTACTGGTGGCCAAACACCCGCGCAGGTAGATGAGGCGCTTGGGTATCTTGATCTGGACTTTAATGATCATAATATTTTTTTCGTGTGGGACTGTAATATAGATTATATTGATAGCGATTTGTACTATAACCAAATTGGCACACCTGATATTTTCGTAGAAAACCCTCATTCCGACGGTATTGATATTTATTTGTTTTGGGATCAGAATCCGGGAGAACCAGATGGCCATGGTCGTGCCGCAGGTTATGGTTCCAAAGCATTCTATGTGTTTGGTAACTATTGGAAGGCCCCTTTTAAATCTTTGTCTCGTTCCCATTTAATATCCCATGAGATGGGGCATTGTTTAGGGCTTTACCATACACACGATTTTATTCCTTGTCGGGGATTGGTCAATAGGTCTAATGCCTTGACTTGTCCTAATTATGTATGGGATACACCTGCTGATCCAGGTATGTTATTTAATACACAATATCCAAGTTGTGAATGGACAGAAATTCGGACAGATATAAACGCAGACCAGTATGATCCGGATGAAAAAAATATTATGGCATATACTGACCCTGATTGTATGGCTTACTTTACTGAAGGACAGGGAGAAAGAGCCAGACGAGTGATCAGCATACTCCCATTATTACAAGCCTGTCTCGTACAGTACAATTACAGTGCTCCTGTAATAAACAATACCACTACCTGGACTACATCGAACACCCCTAATAATGGCAATATCAATATTGTTGGTGATCTGATAATAGAGGCGGGGGCGACACTCACAATATCAAAAGGTGTAACTGTACACTTTGATGTAAACAGCCGGTTGATTATCAAACCGCTTGGGCGATTAAACTTATCCGGTACTTTGACTGGGTTGGGGTGCGGAGGATATACTTGGGAAGGTGTGGAAGTATGGGGCCAGATGCCTAATTCTAACATCCGGCCAGGCATTTTTAATGGACGTGGTGGCGTTGTGGAAAATGCTGAAGTTGCTGCCAAGTTATTTGGCCCTTCTTATCAGGCGGCAGGTGGCAGAATAGTTTGTGAAGGCACTGTTTTTAAGAATAACAAACAGGGTGTTGATTTTGCCCCGTTTGAAAACCGGATATCGGTTGGAGTGACATCAGTCTCACAACTTTTTCCTTATGTGGGAAAATTGAATAATTGCCAGTTCATAACCGACCAAAGATTCCCACACAAGGCGTCATTTGAGTATTTTATTCAGATGAATGGCGTTACAGGAGTGAATATTACAGGTTGTGAAATGCTCAACACCCGGCCCTTAAAAAACGGCGCTGGAATATCTGAAATGGGCTATGGTATCAAGGCTATAGTATTTAACGTGGGCGCTGGACTTAGCAGCCCTGTTTTCCACGGTTTAGCCTATGGGGTACAGGCTGCCCGTATCAGGACAGGTGGTACTTTTTCTGTAACGAATGCTACTTTTGATCGTTGCTTTACAGGGATAAGATCGTTGGGGGTAAACAACAGTACAGTGCTGTTCAATACCTTTTATATGGGCAATCTGACCGAAGGTGTTCCTAACGAAAAGCAGTATGGTGTTTCTTTTGAAATTGATATATCAGGTTTTACTTTCGAAGAAAATGGCTTTATAGGTGAAGGTGGCAATGTGAAAGAGACGATTGGTTCAGCTTGTATACTGCACGTCGCTAGGTTTTGTGCATGAATATATTTTATAAATCATTGATAATCTGTTTTTTATATTGATTGTTTTATTTCGATCATGCACAAAACCTGCCGACGCGTGGTATAATAGCATGGGCAGTTTTAATAATGTGGTGCGCCGCAATTATTATTCTGGTTTAACTTATGCCAACCTCGCCAATGGCTCTAATGCAGGTAGCTTAGGCGGTATTGCTCGTGGGTTGACCTACGAGTGCAATTTTAATTCGGATACTAATAAGTTTGACATCGCAGCCGTGGGAAGTATTCGTAGCAAGCAGGGGGTGGAAGCGAATAACAATGGTATCGTCACGTACAGTGCAGCTGGTAATTACTTTTCCTACGGCGACGGAGTGGCCATTCAAAGTAGCGGAGCCATAGAATATTTTTATAGTCCGGACAATTTTGGGGAAGAGCCGTTGACAATATCAGGGCCAGTGAGTACAACAGAAGCCCCCGGAAATAACTGTGAACAAGTATTTTGTTACCCTGATTGCAGTACTCAGAGCGCTACGGCTCCGGCGATTTTACAGGCAAAACAGGAATATTACAGTCACGAATCGGCCTACTCTGCATTAATACAACAGGCCACCTCCCCCAGTAGGGATGTAACGGCAGCCGACCACATCCGGCAGATGGATGAGCAGGTACAAAAAGTATTGGAGGCGTTCCAACGAGACACTGCCGACTATCAACCAGACAGTATCAATTATTGGATCGCCAAACTGCGTACGCCCGAAGCCGACCTTTGGAGGGCTACCATCTATGCCTCAAAGGACAATATGGCACAAGCGCAACAGATATTGGCCGCCTCCACGGGAGCATATTCGTTGACGGTGGAAAAACAGGCCCATGTTTCAGAGTATACTAACCTGCTGATGTGGTTAACCAACAACGATGTCTGGTCAGCAGACAGTCTAAGCGCCAATATGTCTGTAGCACTTTGGGCCGATGCCCAATCAGATAACCCGCACGTCCGGCTTTTGACCCGTAACCTGTTAACACGACATGGGGCGCATTTCCCACCGGAGTATGTATTTCCGAAAGACGAAGCAGGTAACAGGAACAATGAACGTACTTATTTGGAAGCAGGTAAAACGGTAAAAGTGCGCCCCAATCCAGCGCGTGAAAACGCCACGTTTGAGTTGAATCTATCTCGAAATTTGCCTGCTGATTTGCAGATATTCGATGCCAATAGCAGATTAATAGCCAACTTTGCCTCGGTAAGTACCAGCGCGTCCGTGATATGGAATACCCGTTCTATAGTTTCAGGTTTGTATTATTATCGCATCGTTTCGAGTGGTGCAGTAATCGCTTCCGGCAAAATTTTCGTTAACCATTGATATTGTTTCACCGCCTGCTGATAGCGGTTGTTTCCGCTATCAGCAAGGCATTTTTGTTGCTATGCGTAAATTGATTACCTTGCTATTAATGTTTTGGTGGAGTGAAATGATGGCACAACCGGGGTTCAACCGAACTTATAAATTAGGAGAAGGAAGCGCTTCCTTTGCCAACATATTGTTACACGAAAATACTTTGGTTTTACACGGAACCAATATAGTTAATAACATTCCGCCGTTTAAGCAGGCAGCCATGCTGTTATGGGCTGACACCAACGGCAACATCCTCCAATCAAGATTCTATTTTGACAGTACAGGCCGCGATTTTTTATATTTTTATGGTGAGCCTTTCATCCGTCTAAAAGATGGTTCTGGATATTTAATTTCAGTTAATGTACGCAAAAACGGTGCCTTAATGAAGGTCAACCCTAATGGAGATGTGGTATCCCTGACGGAATATGGGGATAATACTTCTATAACGGATTTTTACAGATTTTTAGTGGAAACAGACGATGGATTTTATGTGTTGGGATCAAAACAACGTTCTTGGGATTATCTATCGGATGTTTTTATTATGAAATTGGATAAAAAGGGGAAAAAGAAATGGGAAAAATCCTTTGATGAGCCTGCATACAATTTGGGAGTAAGTAGTTTTATTAAGTTAAATAATAACTCTTACGTTTTGGGTTTTGGCGTTTCGCCATCCAGCGCTCAACCCATGGAACAAAACAAATATTGGGGCAAAATACTACTTACCGATAGTCTGATAAACACACAAAGTAAATGGGAATCCATTCCATCCTTAGAACACGGTGGCATTAAAGACTTAAGGCGGTTGGACAATGGAAATTGGTCTTATCTGACCGACAGGGTCGAAGTGTATCCTCTAGAAAAATACAGAGTTCGACAACCAAAGGCGGTTTTAAGAGATGTTAACTTTAATCTTCTTTCTGAAAGGTTAATGGGCAGGCCAAGCGGTACATTGAATAACCTATATTTTATTACCCCGTCGCCCGATGGCAATTATATTTCATGTGGCCAAATGTTTATTGATGGAGATCGGCTTACTCAAGCTGGTTGGATTTATAAAATGAACCCAGAAGGAGACAGTATCTGGAGCGTATTGGACACTTTATTTTATATAGAGGGGGGCTATGTAAAGCATTATTTGACCGGCACAGTAGTGCTGCCCAGCGGCAGCGTCATTGCCAGCGGTCGTGTGGATGCCTACAAAGGCAATGCAGGCAAATCATGGGCATGGCTGCTAAAAGTGAGCAAGGACGGATGTGTGGAAGCGTCCAATTGTGTACCAGTGAGCGATTTGGAAAATCCTGATAACAAGGATGCATTCATTGTTTATCCCAATCCGGCCAGTACATTCGTCCATTTCAACGACCCTGCTCAAACGCAGTGGGAAACCATTGAGATATTAGATATAACAGGAAAAACAGTTTTAAGAGTGGACGAACCGTCAGGTAATCGAATGAATGTAGAGGCTTTGAAGAATGGGATTTATTTTATAAAATTCACACAATCAAACAAATATAAAATAAAAAAAATAAATATAATAAAATAAATGGTGCCAACTTTGCATGGCCTATTTGGCTCCTAAACGTCGCCACGTCGTCCGTGAGCCCGTTATAAAACAAAAAACAATTTGATATGGATAAGCAGATAACAGGATTAGCCGGCGAGTATTTTGTTGCTGCGGAACTTTTAAAAAGAGGCTGGCAAGTGGCGATGACACTTGAAAATTCTAAGGCAATTGACCTGATTGCAACGAATGAATCGGGACGAACCCGGCGAATTCAGGTAAAAACTTTGAGAAGTGGCCCAAATTGCTTTACTTTGCATACTGAAAAGATAAAATCGGAGGATTTTAATGTTTTTGTCTATCTAAACGATGAAGAAGAACAACCAAATTACTTTATCGTAAAAGGAGAAGAACTCCTATCCGATAAGACCCATTATTATAGTGCAAGTTTAGGCAGATCAGACCTCAGAGAGACAGTAAATCATGGGCCACTACAAGAACATAAAAATCAATGGAATAAATTAAATTAATAACAATATGATTGCTGACTTGATTACCATATCGCCTGAAATTCAAAGCGGCGCGCCTGTATTCGCTAAGACACGAGTACCAGTCAAGATATTATTTGACTACCTGAAAAACGGAGACACCATCGAAGAATTTTTGTATGATTATCCATCCGTAAGGAAGGAACAGGTAATTCAACTACTGGCATTGTTGGAAAGACACTACACCTATACCGAGTATGAAGAAAATATTGCTTGACGAAAATCTTCCACGTCCGCTTGCCAAACTTTTTACAGCCCCCTTAGAGGTTGTTTCTGTGCATGACATTGGCTGGGCAGAGAAACAAAATGGAGACTTCATACGTTCCATATTAGAAGAAGGGTTTGAGTTTTTGTTAACGGCAGATAAAAATTTGAAAAACCAGCAGAACTTAGAGAAATATCCTGTGCGATTGATTGTATTGAAGACATTTGACAATCGTTTTAAAACCCTCATATCTTACGTCTCAGTCATTCAGAAAGCAATTATCAACCCAGATGATGCTCAAATCATAGAAATTGACATACGCAACCTTAAAATAGAATAATACTGCCAACGTGACCACTACCTCTCATGCCTCCTAAACGTCGGTACGTCGGTAGTGGTCACCTTCGCTGAAACTGGGACACGATAAAAAGATCGTAGAAGACCTTATCTAACGGGGGAACTCGAAAAAAATTTCATAAATAATTGATTTTCAATTAGTCGCGAGCCGTTAGTCAGGGCTAATCTACCTAAGTTTAGTACTTTATTCTGATACCCTTCCTAATCAAACAGTTGCGAAACTCCTCTCTTATCTCTCATCTCTCCTCTCTCATCTCTCCTCTCTCCTCTCTCCATACGTTGCCCGTTCACCATTTATTAGGTATTCGCCACCACGGCGTTGGTTCAGCCAAAAACGTAGTGGCCATGTTGGAAAAAATCCGACCCGACCTGATATTTGTTGAGGGGCCGCCGGAAATGGAGCCGCTGATGGCTTGGGCGGGACAAAAAGATTTGCAGCCACCTGTGGCGGCGCTTTGTTATGACATGGTAGCGCCACAAGAGGCCGCTTTTTACCCGTTTGCTGAATTTTCACCCGAGTGGCAGGCTGCCTGTTTTGCCAATAAAAATAATATACCACTCCGATTGATGGATTTGCCCATTGCCTTATCGTGGGAGCTTAGGAAACTGCCGGGAGCAAATGATCTTATTGCATCAGTGCAGGAATTGGCGGTGCCGCAGCGAAAATATGCCGATCCTATCCATTATTTTGCTGAAATATCGGGCTATACGGATGCGGATCTTTGGTGGGAACATCATTTTGAACAAAAATTTCGGGCAGATTCGCCGGAAGCGCATTTTGAAGCCGTTTTAACAATGATGCATACCTTGCGGGAAAGCGGGGTGGAGTCTGTTTTAGATGAGGAAAACAGATATCGGGAGGCATGGATGGCCAATTTAATTCGACAGGCGCAACGGGAGTTGTATTCCAATATTGCTGTCATTTGTGGTGCCTGGCACGCTCCTGCATTATTGGATTTGAAAAAAACAGAAAAAGAACACGCCCGTATTGTCAGGGATTTGCCTAAAAGCAAAATAAAAGTGGGTATTACGTGGGTACCCTGGACGAATGAACGCTTGTCATTTGACAGTGGTTATGGCGCAGGTTTGGTTTCCCCCGGTTGGTATGCACACCTTTGGAAGTACCCTTTAGATACCGGTGCACAATGGCTGACAGCAGTGGCGCACATGTTTCGCCGCCAGAAAATGGATGTTTCTACGGCCCATGTTATTGAGTCCGTTCGATTGGCGGAAACATTGGCCATTTTGCGCGCATTATCGAGACCGGGATTGCAAGAACTTCAGGAAGCCACCCAAACGGTGATGTGCATGGGTGATGCTGTTTTACTTGATTTGGTACGCAAAGAATTAGTGGTGGGATTTTCCGTAGGAAAGGTGCCCGATGATATTCCCAAAATACCTTTGCAGGCAGATTTTGAAGAAAATTGTCGAAAGTTGAAGTTGGTTATTGGTGTGGAAAGCAACCATAAACTGCCGGATGCATCAAAAGTATTGGATCTGCGCAAGGCGTCGGACCTCGAGCGCAGTATTTTTCTGCACCGGTTGCTGATCCTGCATATCCCCTGGGCAACGCAAACGGAAGCGCGTACGCAGGGTACTTTTAAGGAGGTCTGGGAACTCGAATGGAGGCCGGAAGTGATTATTGTTTTAATTGAAAAAGGCGTTTGGGGCAATACAGTGGAAGCCGCTGCTCAGCAATACCTCCTGCATCGGGCGCAACGCAGTGTATCAGTTAGCGCGTTGGCTCAAATGATGGTAGATACCCTGCCTTCCGAACTTTTTGATGCCCTGCCGCCTTTGCTGAGCCGCATCCACGATGTAGCGGCCCTGTCCGCTGAAATTATGGATTTAATGGCGGCGGTGGCGGCCTTATCTAAAACCGGGCGCTATGGCAATGTCAGGCAGACCGATCTTTCTGCCATTAATACCTTGCTGAAAGGTTTTATTACCCGTATTTGTGTTGGATTGCCCGGCACTTGCCGGTCATTGGATGGAGAGGCTGCACAACAAATGTTTTTGAATATTCGGCTGATGCAGGAAGCGGTACGGTTATTGGAGGAACCTTCGTCAGAGGCTGAGTGGTTGAAGGTCTTAGTGCAATTATCGGAATTGTCTGGTATACATCCTTTGATAGCGGGTTGTGCCACCCGTCTACTATTTGATGTGCAGCAACTGCGTCCTGATAAAGCGGCGATGCGCTTCAGTTTTGCTTTGTCCGCCGGGCAGGATGCCGACTGGTCGGCAGCATGGATAGAAGGATTTCTAAAAAGCAGCGGGATGGTATTATTGTACGATGAAACGTTATGGAATTTATTGTTTGAATGGGTGGAACAACTACCGGATGATACATTTAAAAATTTATTGCCCATTTTACGTCGTACCTTTGCAAAATTTGAACCCGCCGAGCGCCGTAAACTGGGAGAGAAAGCAAAAAGGGGTATCGTCATCGGGGCCGATACTGAAACTCCGGGCCAATATACTGCTGTATTTGATACCGCACTGGCCGATTTACCAATGGAATTATTAACCTCGCTCCTAAGGAACGGGTAAATAATAACTTGATTAATTTATTATCTACCATGCATGTTATTAAAGACCTCATAATTTTTTTTCAGCGGCACCACCATCAACCGCTGCGGAATGCTATTACCGCTGATAAAGGTTCCAAATTAGTTCAATTATACGATGGCATCGCTAAAAATAAGTACCGGGATGATGGGGAAGCCGCTATTGACTTGTATGGTGAAACACCTTCCGGCTCGAAATATCGTAAATTAAAATCTGACCTTCGTGAAAAATTAATAACGGAGCTAAATAACATCAACGTAAAGGAATCGGATATGTCCGATTATCAAAGAGCTTACTATGAATGCTACCGGGAATGGACTGCTGTTAAATTATTGATCGGGCAAAATGTAAATACCGCTGCCGCCTATCTGGCGCACAGATTGCTAAAGCAAACCGAAAAATTTGATTTCACTGTTTTAAGTATGGACATTACCGCGTATCTCCGCATTCATTATAGCCTCAGGGAGGGCGACGAAAAAAAAATCAAAGAATATTCCGACTTGAACACCCGATATAGGGAAATTTTGGCAGCAGAATCACAAGCAGAAGAGTTTTATGCTATCTTGATCGTTCAATACGTCAACAAACGTTCTGCGATGGACCATTTACAATTGGCCGCCATCAATTATTACAATACTTTGCAACCGGCACTTGAAAAATATAAGACTTATCGTTTGCACATGTATGGCCGTATGATAGGGTTGTTGCGCTTGACTGCTATCAATGATAATAAAAATGCATTAGATTATTGCGACGAGTCTATCCGGTTTTTTAATACATTGCGATACGAAGCAAGGGTGCCTTTACAAGTTTTTTATTACCAAAGCCTCGAATCAAACATCCAGCTGAGGCGGTTTGAAGATGGCCGGGAGGTTGCTGAAAAATATGAAAAATTAGTTAAAGAAGGAACTTATAACTGGTTTAAATTCAAAGAGTTATTGCTAAATTTGCATTTGTATACCGGCCGTTATGAAGCATCTGCACTCGTTATGAAAAAGGTACTGGGGCATGCGCGTTTTGAATTTTTACCAGAAAACAACAAAGAAATTTGGCGAGTATATGAGGCTTATATCTGTTGGCTCATTCAAATAGGTTATGTGCATACCCCTATAAAACGGAAATTTAAATTAGCCCGATTTATCAATGAAATGCCTATTTTTTCCAAAGATAAAAGTGGGGTAAATGTGGCTATCGTTATAGTGAAATTTATTTTTTTACTCACAGATCGTAAATTTGGACAATTGTTGGATGAAGTAGAATCATTAGAGCAATATTGTTACCGGTATCTTCGCGGAGAGCAAACCCGGCGCAGCTATTATTTTATTAAAATGCTTCTTCAAATACCTTTAAGTGGTTTCGATCTGCCTACGATATCTAAAAAAAGTAGTCAATATAGAGAAAAATTAGATACTATGCCACAGCAAGTGGCCAATCAGACCTATGAAATGGAAATTATCCCTTATGAGCAGTTATGGACGATAATTTTAGAAATATTATAGAAACAGGAACGTAATACTTGTAAAATTCATCTTTTTTTTCATTATAAAGCATTGACTTATAATTAGTTAATATGTTTTATCTGGTTTTTTATGCCAAAAATTAAGGTAACAAAACTCCGGTAATTGTTGCCTTTAGGTACATTCTTTTGATAGAAATTTGTGCTTTCAAACAAGTAGTTCTCTTAAAGGGGGAGCATACATCATTTTCTCAATTTTAATTTTTAATGTCATGAAAAGTACAAATTTAATCAAACTATTAGTGGGTATCCCGTCTGATTTTTGCAAACCGGTGATTATAGACACTACAATGGTGTAAAAAACCACAGTAAGCAGCCTGCGGTCAATAGCTAATAGCATCACAAACTATTGATAATAAGGAAATTAATTAGCATTCAAAATTGCGATTATTTTTACTCACTTACGTATAATGGAGCAATAATACAATTTTTTGTTTACCTTTGCTGCTCGCAACAAATTAAGTAGATGAGCAAAAATAATCGTCATTTTTATTTTACGTAAATAGTTGATTTTAAATATTTTGTAAAATCATTCATTACTTAGTAGTTGCCCAAATGTATAATTTTTAGCGCGTGGCAATTCAACAATCAACTATCCATCAACAAAACATTGTACGAATCGGGTTGTTTGGATATGGTAAAATGGGTCGTGCTATAGAGGAAATAGCACTACCACACGGGTGTGAAATCGTATGGCGCATCGGATCAAATAATCGGTCGGATGCCGAAAATCCCGTTTTTTTACGCGGCGCCGATGTGGCTATTGAATTTTCAAGGCCCGAGTCGGCCTTTGAAAATGTCATGGCCTGTTTAGGGGCTGGCGTACCCGTGATATGTGGCACCACTGGCTGGTTAGATCGCCTTCCGCAAGCACAGGCATTTTGCCATGAGCGCCACGGCGCATTGCTTTGGGCTTCTAATTTTAGCATTGGCGTAAATTTGTTTTTTGCGTTAAACAGGCATTTGGCCCACCTCATGAATGCCTACCCGCAGTACCAGCCTGCCGTAACGGAAATACATCATACGCAGAAGTTAGATGTCCCCAGCGGCACAGCCATTACCCTCACCGAGGATATCGTTACCGCATTAGATCGAAAAACAGACTGGCGGCTGGCACCTCCACCAGTTGGCCCGCAGACCGTACCCGTAACCGCCTTGCGTGAAGGAACCGTTCCCGGCACCCATATACTTCGATGGAATGGCCCGGACGACACCATTACCCTGACCCACGAGGCCCATTCAAGGGCAGGATTTGCCGCAGGTGCGCTGTTGGCCGCCCGCTGGATTAATGGCAGACAAGGTATTTTTTCCATGGAAGATATTATTGAAGGTAATTAAACAGCCCAAATGAATAAGGAATAATGGAGCCTAAATAACACCAGACCTTTTGATTAACGATTGATGATTACATGATATATGATTGTTGATGTATTCACGCGTATGCCAAAACTCCAAAACAACAAAACACCAAAACAACAAAACACTAAAACACCAAAACACCAAAACACCCGACAGCCATGCAGATCCACACACTTGACCTAAATTTTTTAGATATTCACCATTCCATCGCTGCTTTTATAGTAGAAAGCGCCGAGGGGCGTATATTAGTGGAATGTGGGCCGGCATCTACCTTGCCGGTTTTAGATGCTATTTTAAAAGAAAAAGGTTTTGATCGCAATAGCTTTCAGCACGTTTTTCTCTCGCATATTCATTTCGATCACGCGGGTGCAGCGTGGGCCTTTGCGGAGGCAGGCGCTACGATTTATGTTCATCCGAAAGGATTGCCGCATTTGGCCGCACCGGAAAAACTATACCATTCAGCGCGGATGATTTATGGCAACGAGATGGATACACTTTGGGGACCTATGCACCCTATTCCGACTGCGCAATTGTATGCGCCCACACACGGAGAAGTTATTGAAGTAGCGGGGTTGCGCTGTACCGCCTGGTATACCCCTGGTCATGCAGTACACCACATCGCCTGGCAAATAGCCGCTCCCGGATTTGAGTCCGTGCTGTTTACCGGGGATGTAGCGGGTGTTTGTATTGAGGGCGGCCCGGTCATGCCACCTTGCCCGCCACCCGATATTCAGGTAGAAGACTGGCTCAACTCCATAGACCTGATGTATAAACTCCCGGCAAACAGGTTGTTTCTTACCCATTTTGGTGAAATAGCAGATAAAAACAACCATTTAGATGCATTAATTTCTGAATTGGTTTCCTGGGCCGAATGGATGCGTCCTTTCGCCGAACAACAAACGCCATTGGAGGCAATTACACCACAATTTTTGACGTTTATGGAAGAACGCTATCGCTACTTTGGTTTAGATGCTGCTGTACGCGAACGCTACAATGCAGCAAATCCGGCTTTTATGTCGGTAGCGGGTCTGATGAGATACTGGACAAAACACTTGAAACAGCTCGGCTGTATTTTACTTTTTTTATCGGCATTTTTTGCCGGTAATGTCCCGTTATTGGCCCAAAATAAGAAAGAATTGGAAGAAAAGCGCCAAAAAATCCTGCGCGATATTGAAACCACCAATCGGATGCTCAAAAAGACGACAGAAAATAAAGAGGCCGTTTTTGATCAATTTGTTACCCTTCAAAGCCAAATAAAAAGCCGTGAATCGCTGATCTCTACCTTAGATGACGAGGTAGCATCAGCCGACAATGAAATAGAGCAAAATAAAGCGATTATTGGTACCCTGCAAGCTGATGTAAACCGGTTGCGCGAAGATTATGGCCGTATGTTGCGCAGTGCTTACCGCCGCAGAACGGTTGGGCATCCGTTGTTGTTTATTTTTTCGGCCCAAAGCCTCAATCAGATCGTGGCAAGGTGGATTTTCCTGCGCAATTTCGACCGCTTTCGACAGCAACAGGGGACTATGTTGGCGGCCACGGAGGAGTCGCTAACTAAAAAAATAACAGAAATACGGCTTATTCGGGATGATAAAGCGATGCTTTTAGGCTCCGTGCAAGGGCAAAAAGTTACCCTCGGCGCGGAATTATCGGATCAGAACCAGATGCTGCGAACCCTTAGCAAAGATGAAGTCCGCTTAAAAAATGACCTGACTAAAAAGCAGGCTACCTATGAGGTACTTAACCGGGGAATTGAAAAAATTATACAGGAAGAGGTGCAAAAACGGGCTGAAACAGTTAAAAAGACCACTATCATTAAAAAGATAACACCTGCGGCAACTGAAAAAGCCACTTCTGCCAACAATACGGCAGTTCCCCAAAATTCGACTACCGAGGTAATTAAAAAAGTGTCGCCGGAGCAGCCGACCGCTAAACCTGATAATAAACTCAAATCTGCCGGCAATGAAAAAAAGCAGAAAGCCGAAACAATCACTACAGAAACAACCGAGTCGGAACCTGAAATAGTGGCTGAAGATGCCCCCTCCGCCGATTTTAGGCGGCAACGTGGTCGTTTGCCCTGGCCGGTACCCTCTGGTTTTGTTTCACGCGGGTTTGGCCGCCAAAGGCACCCAACGCTTAAAAACATCGAAATTACCAATAATGGTATTGACATTCGAACCGATGAAAACGCAGCAGTATCGGCTGTAGAAGGCGGTCGCGTTGCGGGCGTACAGTTTATTCCCGGCCATAACTATACGGTCGTGATTCAGCATGGTGATTATTACACCGTATATTCTAATCTGACGGAATCAAATGTGCAAAAAGGCGACAATGTTCGCGCCGGTCACGTGCTGGGGCGGGTTAGCGCCAATAACATCACTGGTACCACCGAATTGCATTTTGAGGTATGGCGCGAAAAAGAACGACTCAACCCGGCGGTGTGGATAAAAAAGTGATCAGTTAGATGGGACAGGCATTAGGCAATGGCCGCATCAGATGCCCCCCAACAATCGGCAAAACCAAGTATTTGGGATAGAAAGTAGCACACACTAAAAAAAATAACCGCTGAAATGCCCAAAATTCCAAAAATTTCCTTATCTTTGCAGCATTGAAATACCGGGACCATTTATATCGATTACCTCCGACTTCGGTTTTAAAGTCACTTTTGGCAATGAGAACAATACCCTTTTCCTGCGACAAGCACTTCAGGTATTGATAGGATCGCTTATTCCGATTATAGAAGTGACCTTTGATAAAACCACCTTCGACGGTGCATCAAGAGACAGTCGAAGCGGCATTTTTGATTTGGCGTATATTGATGAAGCCGGCAATCATTTTCTGATAGAAATGCAGGTATCTACCCTGATGGAGATGATGCAACGGATGAAACTCCATGCCCTGCAAAAGTTCAATACCCTCATCTTTAAAGGTGACTACCAGTACAAGGATTTACCAAAGATATACAGCATTGCTATCCTCAAAGAAAAATTGTCGGATGACCATAAAGACTACCACGAAATCGGCTGCATCAGAAGCGAAAAAGGCCGCGTGATGGATCAACAAATGAAATTTGTTCTGGTTGAATTAGGGAAATTTACCAAAACTGCGGAAGACCGCCACACCGACTTAGATAAATTATTATTCACTATGAAAGCACTAGTACAGAACAACCTCCAATGCCCGAATTTCCAAAATTTTGGAATGAAGAATGGCTGAAAATCGCCATTGATGAATTGGATACCCGTAAAATGACAGCGGATGAGCGATTTAATTACATCAAAATACTATCCTATAATGCCGAAGTAGTGCATGAGGAACGGGAAAAGATGGCTGTTGCAAAAGCAGAGGGGATTGCAGAAGGTATAGAAAAAGGTATAGCAGCGGCAGAAGCAGCGGCGGCAGCGGAAAAATATGCGCTTAAAAAAGAGGCCATTCGCCGCCTGTTATTAAAACATCTCACGGAGGAGGATATCGCTGATGCGTTACAGGAGACACTGGAATTTGTCAAAAAAGTGAAAGCACAACTCATTCAGGAGTCAGAAAATTAATATTCGCACAGCCATTTCTCGTAGATTCATAGATATATTAACAGCTGTCTTAGCGGGGTAACCGAAACCGCCTCTCTCACCAAGGGCTTCAAAACGAGCAGCACCTGCACCTAAATGCCAACGTCAACATGACCCGCGACAACGGCAAGGCCATGTTCGTCAATTACAACTTCCTGAACCCGTCCCAGTATTTCGGGTTCGACTCCGACAATAAAATCTATATCACCTACACCGCCAATGGCCAAAAACTAACCAAACGAAGCGAATTTCTGAACTCATTTAGCAAACAAATGCACCCATTGCTTTCCGATGCTAAATTTAACGGCGAGTTCGTTAGAATTGGATGTTTCTGCGGTTAGCGCCGTCAACTGATCCAGTACACTTTGCACTTTTTGCTGGTTGGTTGGTTTTGTCGGCTTCCGGGTAGCCGCCTCTGCGACATATCCGTGGAGTAATGCTTTGGAGCATTTGGAAAAAAGATTCGGGTGGCCAAATATATCTGCGCCAATAATTTCTCCATCACAAACGGCTATTAGTCCAACTAAATTCTTTTGATGGGCTAATTTACCTTCAAAAAAGTGAAGGTAGGCATCGCGGAGCTTCTTTTGGTCGGTTTCATGGTCTAAAGCCGCATACGTTTTTGTATCAGATGTTGCTTGGTTTTTGGAGGTGACTGCTGACACAGCATCCCAAACTTCTTGCTGCTGGCCGCCTTGTACGGCTTTTCGAACAGCGGGTCCGGCCACATTGTAATAACCATTAAAAGCGGCTAATTTTTTTTCGGCGGCTGATGCATTTGCGTCGTAATAGTGTGAGCGGCCTTGCTCCACACAAAAAACTTCTATATTTTTGACGGTAGCAGGCAGCACAATTTGCTCATAAGCAATCACCCGATCCTGATTGCCTCCGGTCACTACATCACCCGACATCATAAAAATGGTATCCTGACTCCGATTTTGAATGGTCAGGCTGTTGTACCAATTTTCTGTTCGGCCAAACTGCTTGCGTTCCGTTACCCGAAATTCCTTTGTTTGTATAACCTCCGCCAACACTTTCAAGTTTTTTAGTCCGCTGTGGGTTTCGGCCAGCGTTTCATCGGTTGTAACGGGATAAATTTTCAGGTTTTCATACCTCCATTCAGCATCTGTTTGTGGCAACAATTGAAGTGATGTAGTGGCTTCATGTGTGTTTTTGGGTACGACAGGGGCATCTTGTTTGCAAGCACTCAATAAAAGCAACAGCACTAAGCATGGAGACAGTAGTATAGCGTATCGAGACATTCTTTGTTGGATTTGTAGTTGCATAGTGTTTTAATTAAACTGCAAATTTACGGGAAAAATCAGAGATGTCAAGGGGTAGAAATGTTAATGCATTTCTGGCTATTTGACTGTGGACTGTCTGTCTCTGTGGACTACCTGACGGTGGACTGCTTGACTGTGGACTGCTTGACTGTGGACTTAATTGCCGATTTTACCCAAAAGGCGCTCAAAAGTAGCATCCAATTCAGTAGTCGGAATACGCTTCCACAGTATTTTTTTATCTTTATCCAACAGCATCATAACCGGAAGGTTATAAGCATTAAATGTTTTAATAAATGTTTTTTCTTTATCAGGATCGGATAGATTGATCCATTTTCTGCCAGTTTGCGCGACAAACCCTTTCCAGTACCGCGTTTGTTCATCCGTGTTAACGGCAACTGCGGCCAATCCTTTTGTCCGGTATTTCTCCCATACTTCATATACGGCGGGTAAGGTTTCGATACAGTGTGAACAGAGTGGGCTGTAAAAAATGAGCAGAGTATAAGGCGCGTTTATACTGTAAAGAGCAATCAACGAATCTTTTTCGTTGAGCAGCGAAAGGGGAGGGACGGGGTTGCCGGTAAGGGTAAGGCGGTGTGTATTGGCCTTGTATTCTATTCGCAAAAGGGTGGCTTCATCGAGCCAGGGAGTCCCCTTTACGGGTTGATAACGATCTGCAAGGTGTACAAAAATGCGATCAGCCCCGGCTCGGTCGCTTGTTTCAAATCGCTGAGTGAGCCTTTTGATGGCAAACTGATATATAGGCCCGTCCTTAGGCATCAAAGGCATGACTCGGTCTATTGCGGCATTAATGGAATCAGGAATAGGTGCCGTCCAGCGATTGAAATATTCGTCAAAAAAAAAGGGCCAGTCGGTACCATTGAGGAGGCGTTCCTCCTTAAAATCGGTAAAATTCCAGTAGTGTTTTCGTATCCATTGAAGATAACTAAAAGAGGGCTGCCCCTTTGCATTCAAAATTTTTACACTTTTTGGGACATCCGGCACCCTCGAAGATTGCAGCATTTTAGAGAACAACAGCTTTGGGTATTTTGCAATGTGGTCTCGTTCAAGGGTATCTAATTTTTGATACAAAGCAGCAATTTTGCCGGAAAATTCTTGCAACGTTTTAGGGTCTTTGGTAGCTTGTTTGATCAAATTGAACATTTCCTCCTGATCGCGTATAGTTGCTTCTTTTTTCCTTTTTTCCCGCAAAAATGCTAAATAAGCCTCGTTTTCAGCAGAGTTTTCACAATGTAAAGAATCAGGGTGTTCAATATTACCCCTAAGACGATAGGTGTTTCCCGGTTGGTCAATCATGAAACTGAACAGGAATCCTTTTGGTACTGTCACAAAAAATTGACCTGGCTGTAGTCCCTTACATTGAAAGGAAAAGGTGCCAGTCAGGGTATCAACTGTCGTGGAGTCCGCTTTAAACAAATAGCCCCCGTAATAGTATCCAACCATGGCACGAGGCTCCTTTAGCCCGACCATTTGCACGGAAATAGTAGTGGTGACGGGTACTTTTCCGGATTGAGCGGATAAAAAAACCGCAGTCAATAAAATAGTCTGAAACAAAAAAACTTTTTTTGACAGCAGTATATTAGAGGTTATCCCCTCACCCAAAGTATTGGCAATACATTGATAGTCAGGCATTTTGATCTACATCAGTTTTTGTAAAACACTTATTTTCCTATCATGACGTGTTTTAAAACATTGGTAACACCTGCAGTTTTTTTATCCGATCACCCGTCGCATGGTTGCGCCAATCTGGGCTGGAGATTGCACTACGGTGATGCCATTTTCAGCGAGGATGCGCATTTTGGCTTCTGCGGTATCGTCGGCACCACCAACGATGGCACCTGCATGGCCCATTTTTCGACCTTTTGGAGCGGTTTGTCCGGCAATAAAACCTACAACGGGTTTTTTATTCCCGTTTTGGCGGATCCAGCGTGCGGCTTCTGCTTCGAGGCCGCCGCCAATTTCACCGATCATCACGATTCCTTCCGTTTCAGGATCATTCATAAACAGCTCGATAGCATCCCGGGTGGTGGTGCCTATAATTGGATCACCGCCGATGCCAATGGCAGTAGAAATACCCAGCCCTACTTTAGCAATCTGATCGGCTGCTTCGTAAGTCAGGGTGCCTGATTTTGAAACTAAGCCAATGGTGCCACGTTTGAATACGAAACCGGGCATGATACCAACTTTTGCTTCGTCTGGCGTAATAATGCCAGGACAATTTGGCCCGATCAAACGGCAGCCTTTATCTGAAATATATGCTTTCACCCGTATCATATCCTGAATGGGGATGCCTTCGGTGATAGCAACAATGACTTTAATACCTGCCGCTGCCGATTCTATAATGGCATCAGCAGCGTAAGCCGGAGGCACAAAAATAATGGAAACATCGGCCCCGGCGTTTCTAACGGCATCTTCTACCGTATTAAATACCGGGCGCTCTAAATGGACTTGGCCGCCTTTGCCCGGTGTGACACCGCCGACTACATTGGTGCCGTAAGCAATCATTTGTTCTGCGTGGAAAGTACCTTCTTTACCGGTAAATCCCTGCACGATGATTCTGGAATGTTTATTAACGAGTACTGACATTAAAATGTTTATTTGTTGATGCGTTGATTTGTTTATTTGTTGATACGTTTATTTGAACGCCGTGTCCATACAACCGTACAACCTCATTTTTCTCCTTCCTTTTTTATAATATACACATCTTCATTAGCCCGTTTCATATAATAATGCTCGCGGGCGTATTTTTCTTTTGTAAGTTCAAAATCATCGGCTTCATCGCGGGCTTCTTTTATTTTGGTCTCATAATAAGCACGGTCGTCTTCCAGCCGTTTTTGTGCCCTATACAACCGCCATTGAGTCCATAGGCTGTGCTTGTCCAAAAAAATAAGCACAAAAAAGAAGGCCACTAAAGTCAGATAGAAGCGGTTCTGCAACGGAGCCGGAAGTTTGCTCAGCAACATTTGAAACGGATTTGACGGTAGTGCCATATTAAGGTCAGGTTATTTAGTTTAAGCTGTCAGGCGATCAATGGTGGTACACAAGCGATCGAAGATATCCACAATGCTTCCGAATCCTTCTACAGTGTGACTGTGATTTTTAGCAGCATAATAGTCGAATACCGGAGTAGTGTCATTTTGATAGACACTGATCCGTTTTCTAATAATACTTTCATCATTATCGTCGGCACGGCCGGAAGATTCGCCGCGCAGTTTTATCCTGTGCACGATTTCCTCATCGTCAACGTGCAAGGCTATGAGGCCCGTTATTTTTGTTTGCATACTTTCGAGTAATGCATCCAATGCAGCGGCTTGCGGTATTGTACGTGGAAATCCGTCAAAAATAAATCCTGGAGCATTTGGGTGTGCCGCTACTTTGTTGCCCAGCATTCCAATGGTTACTTCATCCGGCACCAATTCGCCTTTGGCCATAAATGATTTGGCTTTTAATCCCAATGGAGTATTATTGCCCATTTCATATCGAAATAAATCGCCCGTGCTGATGTGCACCAATTGGTAACGTTCGACTAATTTGGCAGCCTGCGTTCCCTTTCCCGAGCCTGGGGGGCCAAAAAGTATCAAATTTATCATTGCGCAAAAGTAGGACGATATCGCGTTATTTTGGTTAAACAAAATAAACTTTTTTTGAAATTTTATTATTAAGCGGTAAAAACTTTGATAAATTGACAATTTTTGTATTCAATAAGTCAGGCATCGGAACAGTCGGCAGCCTAAACAGCCAAAATGTGGCCGTGATTACGCCCCTTTTGTGTACTGCCGACCAGCAAGTAATCCTCTTTTTACCGTCTCACAGTTCCCCAATTGAGCGGGCAGAGGAGTGAATAACAAAGCAATTAATGAAATTCAAAACCGCGATTATTTCAAAGTATCTACTTATTTGCTGTAATTTGTAAAAAATACCTTAATTTTGTGTCCAATTTTTAAAACGATAACCACAGTTAATCAGCTGTCAAATCAACGCATCAACAATTCATGCATATTGGCCTTGCCCGTTTTTTATCCTATATTGGTCACCCGCTGCTCATGCTGACCTATACGCTGTTACTGATGCTTTTTGCTAATCCATATACATTTGGCGTACACCATCCTGGTGATCCAAAGTCAATGGTGTTGATCTTATCGGTCTTTTTTTGTACCTTTCTCATACCGGGTGTTGGTGTAGCCTTGATGAAAATGCTGGGCTTGATAAAAAGTTTTGAAATGGAAGACCAACAGGAACGCATTGGCCCCTATATTGTGACAGGAGTATTTTATCTTTGGTTATTTAAAAACCTGATAGCCGGCGGGGCGGTGCCTCCTTTGTATGCTCAATTTGCCTTGGGCGCTACTATTGGATTATTTTTTGCATTTTTCATCAATATTTTTACTAAAATCAGCGCCCACGCAACCGGAGCGGGCGGTTTTGCTGTAATGATGTTGATTACTGCCTTTGAATGGAGTGGTTCGGGCCTGATCATTCCGGTACCCGGAGGCAGTATTCAACTTTCATTTTTGATGATTGCGGCCTTAACACTCCTATTTGCCGGGCTGATCGGCACCGCAAGGCTGGCATTGCAGGCACATACCACGACTGATATTTGGAGGGGATATGCGGCTGGCGCAGGGGCGGTGCTATTAGCGTATTTTATTGGCTAACTATATCGTCGAAGTGCATTACGCACCCAATCACCTGAACCAAAAGGAGGACGGCACCATGGTGAATCTCCATCTTATGACTGGTACGCCCCGTGAATTGTACTATGTCTCGCTGACGCAAGCAGATTCTGTCGGCGGGTTGCTCAACCCACCTTTTCTCATTCCTGCCAATACAGAACGCATACTCAAATCGGAGAGTAGGGTCGGCAATTGGGTGCCTTTGCCTATTTCCGTTTTTACCCTCACACCCCATGCACACGTTTTCGGTAAATCCTTCAAGGCTTATGCTTATCGTCCCGGCACGACCGATACCGTCCCCCTGACAGACATACCTAAATGGGGTTTTTATTGGCAAAGTACCTGTACTTTGCGTAAGCCCATCAAATTATTAATTAACATATTTGCCACGCTCATGTATTGTATGATAACACAGTAAATAATCCTCAACAACCATTTTTTCCACCTAAAGACGTTGGTTGGGGTGAAAAAACAACCAATGAAATGTTGTTTTTATTCGCTACTGCGGCTATTTTTCAGCCTGGAGACCAAAATATTGTTCTTGATAGCACACTTTTGGTATCCACGCCGGTGGTGGTGGCACAAGACGAAGATTTCGCGGTTGTAAATCCCATGTCCGATGCACTTGACATAAGAGCAAAACACCCATGCGGTGTACTGCTGATCTTATTTTAACGGATATGAACGGTAAAATTCAGCGCCAATGGCGGGAACAAGATTTCACACACAGCCGTACATCCGTAGCGGATATTGCGCCTGGTGTATATTTGTTGCAAATACGGCAGGCAGGGAAGGTTGGCAGTTACAAATTGCTGAAGATGTAAATTCAGGTTTTACTGGTTCATAACCCTCTTAAAATGTCTTTATCTTGACATTTTTAACGAATTTATAAAAATATCTTCAACAATATTTACCTTTACAGCACGTTTGGACTTAGTCCTTATTATTACTTAGAAACGGGTAAATGAACAAGTTCTCGTTTGCCTGTTCGTTAATCATCAAAATTTAATCACTTACCTTTTTTGCATTATGATTAGGTATATCTCCCTGTCCTTGTCAGAAATCCTCCAACAACTTATTGAAAAAGGTTACAAATTAGCCGATCTTGATTTCACCCCGCGTTCCGATGAAAATCTCCCCAACGATTGGCGACTTGATACGGTAAAACACGTACATAACGATCAGAAAAACAATAACTTATCCATTGTAATTGCTGTATCCAGCGGAAGCCGAAGTTCAAAATTAGTGTTTGTAGAGCCGCTCCACTCTCGGCAAAAATCCGATTTTTCGCCTATGGAGGTGCTGCGCAGGCTTTTCCCTAAGACATAAGGGAGACTTCAGACTTCAGACACAAGACTTCAGACTTCAGACACAAGACTTCAGACTTCAGACACAAGACTTCAGACACAAGACTTCAGACACAAGACTTCAGACTTCAGACTTCAGACACAAGACTTCAGACTTCAGACACAAGACTTCAGACACAAGACTTCAGACACAAGACTTCAGACACAAGACTTCAGACTTCAGACAAAAGACTTCAGACACAAGACACAAGACAAGAGCATTGTACGTTGGGTTGTCCACGCCCGACGATATCGCGGAACACGTCACAATACAGGAGACACAAGACGCAAGACATAAGAGGGACGCGAGACGCGAGACGCGAGACGTCTGATACAAGGCGCCAGTAACTTGGCGAAAGTTTTGAGTTTTTGGGTAATTCATCTTTTTCCTGCCAAATGTTTGTACTTTTGCAGCGTGACACAACTAACAAAACCCCCTGACTCTGGTATTGTTTTCCGGGGGCATATCCTTGCTCTGGATGGTATTCGCGGATTAGCCATTTTGATGGTAATGCTCAGCCATTTTCTGATGCCCGAATTTTTTAGGGATAATACCCACTATCGGATTCTTCAAATGGGTTGGTTGGGTGTTGATTTGTTTTTTGTGTTGTCTGGCTTTCTGATTACGGGCATCCTGTCTGATACTCGCCATAAAGCCAGCGGCTATTGGTCTGGCTTTATCAAAAGAAGGCTGTTGCGTATTTTCCCGTTGTATTATGGCAGCGTCCTGATTGTTTGGCTGACCATACTTTTTGTGGAAAAAGCCCCTGACCGGCTTCAGGGCTATGATTCTTTTGGTTGGTTTTTTGCTTTTGCGCCTAATATTGCGATGGCCCTGAAAGATAACTGGTTGTATCACAGCCATGTATTCAGCCTGAATCACTTATGGTCGGTCGCCATTGAAGAGCAGTTTTATTTGCTTTGGCCATTGGTTGTCTGGTTATTGCCCCAACGTATATTATTGTTTTTGTGCGCCTTAATTGTAGTCGGTAGTACCTCCATTCGGCTGAGTACCGATGTACATTTTGGCCATGAATGGACGCTGGCATCTTATACACTACCCTGGTGCCGTATGGACGGCTTAGCCATTGGAGGGTTCTTAGCCATTTTATTCAGATTAGGTTGGGAGCGCTACCTGCCTTTCGACCGATGGGTCATGCGCACAGGGATTGTTCTTGCAGCCATCTTGTTGATTCGGCAATCCATAAACGGCAGTCAACAGACGATTGCTACCATTTCAGCACTTGGGTTTGCGGCTTTGTTGTATTTAGCACTCAATCCAGATACAAAAGGACTGGTGCGCAGGGTATGTGAGCACCCTTTTTTAAGGCACTTCGGAAAGTATAGCTACGGCCTGTATGTTTTTCATGAAATGTTCAAATACGCTTGGATGGAAGGTTTCGGCCATTGGCTCCTTTATTCCGGTTGGCCTGCCTGGTTGAGTCAAATTATTTTTATAGTATTGGCCGGATTAGGCAGCTATGTGTTAGCACGGATGAGTTGGAAGTTGATTGAGCAACCTTTTTTGAGGTGGAAATAATTGTTGATTTGGCTTGCTATTGATTTGTTGTAAACGCTCCGTTCCTTACGTTTTTTAACGCATCCAGCAAAAATTTCACACTCCAATTGGGATAACGAAACCGCATATACGGCCCCCAAAACGGAACGGAACCCGGCAAAGCACCTGCCGCTGTTTGATAAGGGAGTATTTCCTGTAAAAAGGCTTTTGATGCCGCTGTGTAGTGTTTTTCTCCTGTGTGCAACCCCATATCGTGGTACAGGATACTCAATTGCGCATGGCCGGTTGGGCAAATAAATGTATAGTCGCCTTCCCAACGGTCATTATACCGCCCGGCTGTTTTTCCGGCCTTGTCTCTGACGGCTAATAAGATATCCGCTGAATACTGTATTTTTGATAAAATTTCGGGTGCATTCAGCCATTTTGAACAATGCCAAAACCCTTCCAGCGTATAAGCAAGGGTATGCGTAAAAGCGGTGGCACCCGGGTGGAACCCCCAGTCTTTTATCGCGCCATTAGGTAAAAAACAATGGGCGTAAAAAGTCAGTGCCAGCCGTGCTTTTTCCTTGATTTCGTCCTGATAAATTTCCTTGCCTGCGTAATAGGGGAGGGTATTTGCCGCAAAAAGCAGCCCCATCAGTGCGCGAGTATAATACGAGGGAACATACCCGGGCACAAAAGCTGCGGTGCGCCAACTGCCATCCGGCTCCATAATTTGCAGCATCCATTTTACCGCAGCGAGAACTGCTTTTTCGTACTTTTCGCGCTGTTGCTCTCCTTTCGCCACCAAGGCAGCACGCGACAATCCAAAGAGTATTTGCGCTGTATTAAACACACTCGGATGGGTATTTCCTACGGTATTTCCGGCAAAAGCCCCGTTTTCTAATTGAATAGCACACAGCCAGTCCGCACAGGAAAAAGCTACTTTTCTCAAGTGTTCATCCGCGCGCAATTCGGCGTAATCCAGCAATGTTTCAATTAAATAACCGGTTGTTTCTGGATACGCAGCTGCCCATCCCCATACCGGCATATAGTGGTGCGAAGACCCCATCCCTTTGGTGGCTTCTATGCTCTTCAATATCCATTTCAAAGCAGCATCTGCGTGCTTGTTAGCAAGTTCCGGTGTCAATTCCGGCATTAATTTATGGTGTAAAGGATAAGTTTTGGTCAAATGCTATACATTTATCTGTTTTTTGTCGGCAAAGGTGTAACTTTGTGCGTAACTTGTGCAGAAAATTTGTTTAACCCTTTCTGCAATACCAGTCCATCAATCGGTAGCCAACAATCAGAGACCTATTGCTTTTGAAAAAAATTAATGCTTTTAATTTTTAAAAAATAAAATTTACTATATATTATTATATGTAAATGAATTAATTAGGCCGTATTTATATATTTTTTTCAAAAAAATATTTAAATACTGCTTGATTAATTCACTGCCTTACCACTACTCACCATGAAAAACTTCAATATTAAATTTACTATTTTCAGTATTTTTACGCTCCTCCATCCGCATTTTGCCCAAGCGCAAATGTTGAATGGGCAAGATACCATTTATGGAAATGAATGGATTGATTATTCAAATACCTATTTCAAAATTAAAATAGCGGAAGACGGCATTTACCGTATTCCCATGAGTGTATTGACTACAGCCGGACTGCCGGGCGGAACAACCGGCAATGGGTTGCGACTTTTTTGCCGTGGTAAGGCAATAGCCTTGTATCCAAGTCAGACCGGAGTGCTGGGAAATCAGGATTATGCGGAATTTTACGGAGAAAAAAATCGGGGACAATTGGACGCACATCTTTTTGAGTATCCTGACAAGGATCAGGTGAATACCCGATACAGTATATTTAATGATACCAGCGTTTATTACCTGACCACTTCGACGAATGCCAATGCGCTTTTGTACGAACAGAAAGCCAACAACCTGACCAATTTGCCCCCCAAAGCACCCTGGTGCTGGTCAGAAGTCGCGAAGGTATTTGATCGTGCCCACGTACAACGCGAAGTACTGTCTTATGTCAATTATTCCACCTTTGTCGGAAATGGATTTGCCGAATACAGCGGCGCCCAGACTATTGCTACTTTAAATCTTCCGGATATTTATACCTCCGGGCCAAATGCACAGGTTTTAATGCGATACGCCAGCCCTTCACTTGGTGCGCACGCGCAAAAAATATACTTCAATGACACACTATATGCCGAAAGCGATCACGTCGGCTGGAAAACCATTCAACAGGATTTTCCAATAAAAGCGCCAAAGTTAAAATCCTCTACCGAGGTAAAAGTAGTATCCGTTTTAGGTGGTGCCGACTACCACCACCTCGCCTTTGCCAGCATTCGATACGCACGGGGTTTTAATTTTGATAACAATGAAGGGGTCGTTTTTTTTCAATTAAACCCTTCCGATACAAAACAATACTTAGAGATTACGGGATTTAAAACCAACGGAGGCACTACCATCCTCTATGACCTCACCAATTTTACCCGTACAGAAGGATTGATAGAAAACGGTGTATTGAAAATCGCACTGTCTCCCTCCGCTGCCTTGCGTCAACTAGTCCTTGTCAGCAATAATAACGGAGTCAAAACCCTCAGTACCCCACCCGCAAAAGTCCGCTTTAGCGATTTGCGTGCGGTATCAACCGATTACCTGATTGTCAGCAAAAGGTCCCTGCATCGCAATGCCCTCCAAAGCGGAGCCGATGAAGTGGCCGCTTATGCAGATTATCGCCGCAGTGACCCCGGCGGCAGGCACAAAGTTTTGACCGTAGATATAGATGATATATATGACCAATTTGGCTATGGCGTACAATTTCACCCGATTGCCCTGCGCAATTTTTTGCAATATTACAAAAAGCAGGTTCCGACCCTGAAAAACGTATTAATCCTTGGTAAAGGGTTGGACTATCAGGCATTTAGGACACCGACACAGCAAAAAAGCCTCGTAGATTCCATTTATTACGTGCCAACTTATGGTTCCCCCGGTTCCGACTGGCCTTTTGCGATGAAAAGCAACGGTATCAGCGACCCCCTGTTTGCTGTCGGGCGGATACCCGTCAGCCGTCCTATAGAAATCCGCTACTACCTTGATAAAGTGAAGGCACAGGAGGAGCAAATTGTCGGCGCCGGTCAAAGCATCGCGGAACGCGGCTGGATGCGGCGCATTTTGCACAACAGCGGTGGCGCTACCGGCAGCAGCGAAAACAATATCATCCGCGGATATACCACCGACATGGCCAATATCCTGACAAATAGCCGCTTTGGAGCGGATGTAGTCAGCTATTATAAAACCTCCAATGACCCGATTCAGGTAGCGGCGTTCGATAAAATGCTGGAACAGGTGAATGGAGGGGTATCGTTATGGACTATTTTCGGACACTCCTCGGCTTATTTTGTTGATTTTGAAATAGGGTTGGTAGAAAACTATAATAACAAGAACCGTTATCCCATGATGATGGTGTTGGGTTGCTACGCGGGTTCCTGTTCCGGAAATTTAAAAGGGCTGGGCGAACAATTTTTATTATCACCTAATAGAGGTGCTATTGCCTACACAGGTACTACCAGTGCCGGGTATATCAACGATTTGCACCAATATTCCCGCAATTTTTATGACTTACTGGGCAATCGCGCTTACGGTCTCTCCATTGGTGAATTGATGCGGCAAAATATTATAGAAGAAAGAAAAGGCGCTTCTCCCGGTATGCTTGCAGTGTTGCATCAGGGGTTGTTGCAAGGCGACCCTGCTATACACCTCAATCCGCACCCGGGGCCTGACTATCTGATTGATAATCAATCTGTTCAAGCCAGCCCCAGCCCCGCAAACCTCGGCACCGGCACGGTAAAAATAGCATTCGACCTGATTAATATTGGCCAGCACCTCGGTGGAAAAGTGTCCGTCAGAATTGAGCAACGCCTGCCCGACGGGAAAGTGTTTTTGCGCCTGACAGATACTGTAGAAGTGGCACCTTACCGAAAAAAACTTGCTTATGATGTTCCAACGCAGGGCAGTATCGCCGGATTTAATCGCTTTTTTATCACGGTTGACCCGGATAATAAAGTAGTCGAATTGCCCTCCGCGGCAGAACAAAACAATGAATTGATAGCGGCATCCGGCGAAAAAGGCATCGAACTATACTTTTACGCTGATGACATTCAGCCTATATTCCCGCCCAACTATGGCATCGTGCCCACACAGGAGGTCACATTATCGGCTTCTACCGCCAATATCAATGCGCAGGAACAGATTTATTTGTGGGAAATGGATACGTTAGAGACCTTTTCCAGTGGTTTTCTGCGGAGCCATAAAATAAAAACCCGGGGCGGTTTGGTGCAATGGAAACCCGATGCCAAATTGCAGCCCAATCGGGTGTATTATTGGAGGATTGCCCGAGACAGCCTCATTGACGGCCAACTATTGTGGCGCACCCGCTCTTTCATTCAGTTGGAGGGTATCACAGGCGGGTGGAATCAATCGCATTTCGGGCAGTATAAAGACGGCGAAATGGCCAACCTGATCGTAAACGAAGCGGCGCGCCGGATTGATTTTACCGAAAATGCCGGATATTATTCCTGCCAATTGGCCTATTTTGGCGTAGAACGTTTCCCCACTATCCAAAATTCTTTTTACGAAGGTATCGTCGGCGACTGGGGATTTGGTATACGCGGGGCCGGGCAGGGGGTAGCCTTAGTGGTGGTGGACCCCAAAACGGGGCGGTTGGTGACCAATCCCGCCAACGGCCCATACAGCCATTATCCTGAAGATTTGACCCTTTTTTATTTTAATACAGCCGACTCTCTAAAGCGCATAAAGCTGATGGAGTTTATTGAAAAGGGCATACCCGACGGGTATTATGCGGCTTTCATGACCCTCAACAACTATAATGATCCGACAGGATTTGCGCCCCTGAAATGGGCCAATGATTCGGTTTCTTACGGAAAAAATATTTTTTCGGTATTGGAAGCACAAGGCGCAAAACAAGTAAGAGAAGTCACGCAGTTTACGACAATTCCACGGCCTTATGCCCTCTTGTTTCAAAAGGGAAACCCCGGTTTTGCTAAAGATACCCTCATTAATTCGCCCGAAGAAGCCGTTTTATTAAAAACCGCTATCCCTGGCCGCTGGACGGAAGGCTTTTTTGAAACCCCGGCATTTGGCCCGGTAAAAGCCTGGAAAACCCTGCTTTGGAACCATGAAACCCACGATGCTGCCAGCGACCTTTCGACGGTAAACCTGATTGGGGTGCGAACGCCTTTGCCGGATACGATATTGCGGCGACTCCACGACAAAACGGAATTGGATATCAGCAATATCCCGGCAAATATCTTCCCAAAATTGAAATTGCGGTATGAAGGTCGCGACACTGCTGCCCGTACCATGACCCCTGCTGCCTTCCTGCGGGTTATTTATGATCCTATGCCCGAAGGGGCCTTACATCCCGTGGCCCTGTCCACTTTTTATAAGGATACGCTCCAGCAAGGTGAAGCCATTCAACAGGAAATAGCTTTTGTCAATGTATCCAATACTAAAATGGACTCTTTGACCGTAAAATATCGAATGGAAACACTTGCCGGAACAGGGACAGAACAATTAAAGAAATTTGGCCCTTTAGCACCGGGCGAAACGGCAAAACTCAGATTTGAAGCTTCTTCCATTCGTATGACCGGCGCGAACCGACTGATTGTGGATGTTAATCCCGATAACGCACAGCCGGAACTGTATCACTTCAATAATGTACTGTTACAGCCTTTCTTTGTCGCTCGCGACCAGCGAAACCCGCTGCTGGATGTTACGTTTGATGGCACTCACATCCTGAATGGCGACTTAATTTCTCCCAAACCGGAGATTATTGCCACATTGAAAGATGATAACCGATTTTTGGCCATTACAGATACTTCCACTTTCAGGGTTACGTTGGAAAAACCAGACGGCTCCCGTGTCACCCTGCCCTTTACGGATCCGAACCTGTTGTTTTTTCCGGCAGATACCACCGATGTGAGCAAAAAGAACTGCGCTCGCCTTGAATGGCGACCGACTTTTACCGAAGATGGCGACTATCGTTTATTGGTTAACGGGCGCGATGCTTCCGGCAACAAATCTGCTGCCTTGGATTTTGCTGTGAGTTTCAAAATCATCACCAAATCCTCCATTTCCAACCTACTCAATTACCCGAATCCCTTTTCAACCAATACCTGTTTTATTTACACGATGACGGGTGCCGAAACACCGGCGCATTTTAAAATTCAGATTATGACCATCAGCGGACGCATTATAAGGGAAATCACCGAACAGGAATTTGGTATTTTGCGCACGGGGGTACACCGCAGCGATTACTGCTGGGATGGCCGCGATGAATTTGGCGACCAATTGGCCAATGGTGTCTATCTATACCGGGTAGTGGCCAAAAAAGCAGATGGCAGCGATTTTGAATTTTATGATAACACGGCGATTGACGGGCTGTTTAAACACGGTTTTGGGAAAATGGTGTTGATGCGGTAAACATAAGTAAGTAGTTATGAGTTATTAGTTATTAGTTCCACAACTGTTTGATTGTGTGAGTTTTACATAAATTTATACCCACGTTTATTTCAACATACCTGCTTGTTAGCGCAAAAAGATAGTTGTTTGAGTAAAAACTAATCTATTTAAGTTTACAAATTTATTCTGACATCGTTCCTTACCTTTCAAATTTCAGTTCAAAATGTTCTACGGTGGGCGGATGTTCAAAATAGGCCGCGATGAGACCACGCCACTCTTTGAACAATTCTGAACCCCGAAATCCTTCCGTGTGGTCTTCTAAGGTGGCCCATCGAATCAGCAAAACGTAGCAGTTGTCTCGCTCTATGCATTTTTGGAATTGATGACCAAGGTATCCGTTGGATTGGTTGATCACATATTGGGCTTTTTCCAACGCCGTTTCAAAATCGGTGTTAGTGCCGGGTCTAATGTTAATGGTTGCGATCTCTAATATCATTAGTAGAGTAAGTTAGGATGTTGGGTGTTAGGGTGTTGTGTTTAGTACTACTAAAGTGTTTGGTGCTGAACGATAAAAGTATGTTATCTTTGCGTCCATATAGAAAGAACAGAATTTGAAACGTTTAGATTACATCAATATTGCGACAACAAGGAATGTGGTTGCTACGGACAACTAGGCATGAACAATATAAAGATTCATAGTCTGAAGAAAGGTCAGGTGTACTGCAAGCCATGTAAAACGATATTTTCGGTACGGAAAGGTACAATGTTTTATCGGCTACACACACCATTAGATAAAATTATTCGCTTATTAAGTTTATTAGTAAGTGGGATGGGTGTTAATGCAGTATGCCGGACAGAAGATGTGACGGCCGACAGCCTTCGGTCATGGATCGTTTTAGCGAGCCATCAAGTAAATGGTTTTACAGCCCATATGCAACAAGAGATGAAATTGGAGCAAGTTCAGATAGATGAATTTTGGTCATTTGTTCGAAAAAAAACGAAAATTTGAGAAGAAGAGATAAATGATGCCATTGCGACACCCTCTTTGGGTGAGAATCAAGGAGACAGGTGGACATTTGTGGCAGTTTTGCCGGAAACATCATTTATTCAGACAGTGCATCATGGGAAGCGGACGTTAGCGGAAGCCACTACTTTTATTGAGGAGATAAAGTCCAAAAGATTGATTCGTAAGACTTTATGCCACTCTAAAAAAGCTGTTTTTCACGATGCTCATGCCGATTTACCCACTCAAGTCATGAATTATACCCGGACTAATGATGCTTTAAAAGTCTAATCAACTCAAGTGCAGATCTTTTTGAACAAAAATATCATCACCGTACCCCTGCCATGGCTGAGGGTATTATTGATAAAGTATTGACAATCAAGGAACTCTTAACTCGAAGACCTAAATTGCGAACCATACCTTAGCCGCTCAGCACTAAGAAATCTAATGGGTTATAAAATGGATATAAAAAATTTACAAAAAGAGGTTTGCCTCAAACACGAAACATTTTTTTGTAGTGCCGATCCTTCTTTGAAATTAGGAATTGCAAAAAATGTCAAATCGGGCATTATGCCGATAAACGGGCTAAGGGTTCAACCGGAAGGAGATACCGCTGGCTGGTATGTTTGGGCGGGTGAAGAATTGTCAAAAGACCCTGATTTCTTTCAGCCATTACATATCGAACATATAAAAGACTGGCCACCTGAAATTGAAAAATATTTAGGGCTTTCCCCTGGTTGGCGTTTCTTATTAGCAGGAGATTATGAAGATGTCTGGTTTGATGGGGAACTACTACTCAAATCTACATGATAAATCGTGTATGCCGCCACCGGCCAAAAACTCACCAAACAAAGCGGTTCCACCCATAAATACTACGCCAGCGGCATAGAATACAATGGAAACGTGCTGGAAGCCGTTTATCACGCGGAAGGCCGCGTGGTGCCGGGCGGCAGCCCGTGGAAATACCAGTACGCCATCAAAGACCACCTCGACTAAAAAACACGGGATGGGTTCTGGGCAATGGCCGCATCAGATGCCCCCCGACAATCGGCAAAACCAAGTATTTGGGATAGCAAGCACCTCATACTAAAAAAATAAACCCTGAAATACCCAAAACTCCAAAAATTTCCTTATCTTTGCAGCATGGAAATACCAGGCCCGTTCATACCGATCACTTCCGACTTTGGCTTCAAAGTCACTTTTGGCAATGAGAATAATACTCTTTTCCTGCGAAAAGCACTTCAGGCATTGATAGGATCGCCTATTCCGATTATAGAAGTGACCTTTGATTAAACCACCTTCGACGGTGCATCAAGAGACAGTCGAAGCGGCATTTTTGATTTGGCGTGTATTGATGAAGCCGGCAATCATTTTCTGATAGAAATGCAGGTATCTACCCTAATGGAGATGATGCAACGGATGAAACTCCATGCCCTGCAAAAGTTCAATACCCTCATCTTTAAAGGTGACTACCAGTACAATGATTTACCAAAGATATACAGCATTGCTATCCTCAAAGAAAAATTGTCGGATGACCATAAAAACTACCACGAAATCGGCTGCATCAGAAGCGAAAAAGGCCGCGTGATGGATCAACAAATGAAATTTGTTCTGGTTGAATTAGGAAAATTTACCAAAACTGCGGAAGACTGCCACACCGACTTAGATAAATTATTATTCACTATGAAAGCACTGAGTACAGAACAACCTCCAATGCCCGAATTTCCAAAATTTTGGAATGAGGAATGGCTGAAAATCGCCATTGATGAATTGGATACCCGCAAAATGACAGCGGATGAGCGATTTAATTACATCAAAATACTGTCCTATAATGCCGAGGTAGTGCATGAGGAACGGGAAAAGATGGCTGTTGCAAAATCAGAGGGGATGGCTGAGGGCATAGAAAAAGGTATAGAAAAAGGTATAGAAAAAGGTATAGAAAAAGGGAAAGCAGCGGCAGAAGCAGCGGCGGAAGTGGAAAAATATGCGCTTAAAAAAGAGGCCATTCGTCGCATGATGTTAACAAAAATCCCCGATGCGGTTATGGCCGATATTGTGCAGGAGACACTGGAATTTGTCAAAAAAGTGAAAGCACAACTCATTCAGGAGTCAGGAAATTAATATTCGCACAGCCATTTCTCGTAGATGCACAGATAGATTCACAGCCGCTTGAGCGGGGTGACAGAAAGTGCCTCCCTCTTCAAAGGCTTCAAAACCAGCAGCACCTACACCTACGATGCCAACGGCAACATGACCCGCGACAACGGCAAGGCCATGTCCGTCAATTACAACTTCCTCAACCTGCCCCAGTATTTCGGGTTCGACTCCGGCAGTGAAATCTATATCACCTATACGGCCACGGGCCAAAAACTCACCAAACAAAGCGGTTCCACCCATAAATACTACGCCAGCGGCATAGAATACAATGGAAACGTGCTGGAAGCCGTTTATCACGCGGAAGGCCGCGTGGTGCCGGGCGGCAGCCCGTGGAAATACCGGTATGTTATTTGGAAACCAAAAATCTGGGAAAATCTTCTACCTTTTCACAGCAAACCTGTTCCATTACTTGTTTCAATTGAGTCTTTAAAATGGAGATGGTGTGGTTGCCGCCGTCCTCTCCCAATGCTGCCACGCCATACATGAACGATCTGCCAAGAAACACAAATTCTGCGCCACTGGCTAACCCGCGTGCTACATCAGGCCCGGAACGCACGCCGCTGTCGAGCATAATTTTGATCTGATTTTTGTAGTTTTTTACAATGGGTGCTAAGGCATGAATGGATGATTCTCCGGCATCTATTTGCCGCCCGCCATGGTTGGACACGATAATGCCATCAAGACCCAGTCGAATGGCCATTTCGGTATCCTGTTCGCTTGCAACCCCTTTCAAGACGATTTTGCCTTTCCATCGGTCGCGAATGGGTTTTATTTTTTCTTCATTTACCCTTCCGGCAAATGTTTGATTCATATAAGCGCCCAACTGACTCATATTCATACCCTTAGGCATATATTTTTTCATAATGGAAAAATTGGGTTGGCCATGTATCAATGTTTGAATGGCCCAGTTGGGTTTCCCCATAATTTGCAGAATATTGGCCAAGGTCATTTTAGGGGGCATGGACAATCCATTTCGGATATCGCGCGGGCGGAAACCAAAACTCGGAACATCGCACAGCACCACTAATACCTGGCAACCTGCCGCCTCGGCGCGGTCTAAAATATCATCCCGCAGGGTGTTTTCTGTAGGATGATAAAGTTGATACCAAAATTTACCTTCCGTCAATGCTCCAATACGCTCAATGCCGGAAGTACTGACCGTACTCAGCACAAATGGGATATTGTGTGCTAAGGCTGCTTTTGCGAGGATTTCAGGTGCGTTGGGCCATATAAGCCCCTGCAAACCAATTGGTGCAATGCCAAACGGTGCATCGTAGGTGTGACCAAAAAGTTCGGTTTTTAAATCTGATCCGCTGTGTTTACTGAGGTATAAAGGTTTTAGTTCTACCTCCCGGAGTTCGGCGATGTTTTTACGCAGATTTACCTCTTCGTTGCAACCTCCGTCGAGGTATTCAAAAGCAAAACGCGGGATGCGCTGGCGGGCGCGCTCGCGCAAGTCATCAATGGAAGGGTAGTCTGGGTGGAAGGTTAATTTCATAGTACAATTTTTCTTAAAGCAATAAGGTTTTGAGGAAAGGACATTGTATTCCAAACCGCATGAATGGCTAAGGCAGCACCCAATGCAGTGGCCTGCGCTATTTCAGCGGCATACACTTCCATGTTGGGAAATGCGGCAGCCAGCAATTTCATATACAAGTCATTTTTAGAGAAACCGCCATCCACGAAGATGCGGCGAACAGTCGAATGGCCGATGGCTAAACGGGTGGATATTACCTGTTTGGTCATCATCGTTTCCATAAACGCCCGATAGGTTTCAAAAAGTACTGCGTGTTCAGAAAATTGCGGGCTTCGATAAAAGTCTTCCTGTACGCCAAACGCAGCGGCCATTTTTTTTACCGCTTCATCGTGCTCGTTTCCTCCAAAATACCGGGCGGCTTTCACTGGTTTACCCGTATAGGTCAGGTAACAAAGACAATTTTTTGATAATTCTTCCGCAGTGAGTGGCTCCTCGTTGAACGGGTTGAGGGAAATGCACCAGGTACCCGTAGAGAGCAGCACAAAGGGCTCGTCAAAATTAGCCAAATACGGGATTAAAGCCGCCGAACTGTCGTGAAGGCCAATGCCTGTATAGATGCCGGAATTGTCCTCCGTGCTGTTTAACCCGGAATTCCGGGTTAAACAGGTCGTGTTAGAAGGCTGAATAGCGGGAAATTTCCCAACAATTCCGGTCGTTTTTACCCAGTTATGGTAGTCGTTTTGTTGGAAATTCCAGAGCATTGTATGGCAGCCGATGCTGGTAATATCGGCTGACAACCCTTTAGTATCCGTGATATTTGCCATCTCACTGTCCTTAATAATATTCATTATTAAAAGTGATATATATTGGGGCAGGTGCAGCGAGTATTTTATTTTATTAAATATTAGCGGTTGACGTTGTTGCAAACCATACAATTGCAAACCGGAATTGAGGTACCCTAAAACGGGCGAAGCCGTCGCTAAGGCGATGGTTGTATCCTCGCCGAAAGTATCAAAGAACCGCTTTTTCAGGTCATCGGGAAAGGGTTTTAAGTAATTGTACAAAGGCGTGACGGGAAGCAACTGCTGATCTACATGAACAAAACTCGCGCCGTAAGTGGTACAATTGATGGCTCGGATGCGAAAATGGGGGTTATTCAATATCTCTTGAACCGAAGAGGTAATCCAATCTTTTAAGGCATTTAAATCCTCACAAGGGTAGCCGTCTTCATCGGCTGTTTCCGGAATGTTGATGTTTTTTTTGAAAATGATGCGGTACTCCTCGTCAAACACGAAGCACTTTTTATTGGTTTTGCCAATGTCGAAAAGGAGTATATGGTTCATTTTACTTACTAGCGGCACGGGAATTAATTAGTTGATAGTACTTGCATAATTTTTTGCAAAAAAATTATGCAAGTACTATCAACCAATTAATTTACAGACAAAAACGCGTAACAAAATTTTATTATTAAACAAATTTTTCGATGTTTCGGATGATCGGAAGAGGATGCATCAATTGATGTGCAGCCCAATGGATTTGCGGTATCGCAGAAAAGCGGCGCAAGATAAGACAAAATAAGAAAACTTCGTGCAGCTCAGTTTCTTATTTTGTCCTATCTTTGTGCCACAGGAATTAATTTACAGATAAAAGCGCATAAAAAATTTTTTGTTTTCTTGGGAGTTTAGAAATATTAATTGGGTATGCTGAAATAAACGCGGTTATAAATTTATGCAAAATTCACACAATCAAACAGTTAGCGCCCTCCGCGTGGGCATTCTTGGCAGCGCTGGTTATACCGGCGGCGAGTTGCTGCGACTCCTCATTCATCATCCATTCGTGTATATTGCTTTTGCGCATAGTCACAGTCAGGCTGGTAAAAAATGGTATGAAGTGCATACCGACCTTTTGGGCGATACAGAGGGGGTGTTTTCCGCCGAAGTGCACGAGGACGTGGATGCCGTCTTTTTGTGCGTGGGCCACGGAGATGCCCAAAAAGCCTTAGAAAAATTCCCTTTCCCTGCCTCCGTGAAAATAATTGACCTGAGTCAGGATTTTCGACACTACAATAGCGAGCACTGCGTACATATTGCAGATGCAGGTACTGTACAGCGGCAGTTTGTGTATGGTTTGCCCGAGTTGCAGCGCGAACGCATAGCAATCGCACAGCACATTGCCAATCCCGGCTGTTTTGCTACCGCCATACAGCTGGCCCTGCTGCCATTGGCCGCCGGGCATCACCTGAACGATGCCGTGAACATCTCTGCCACAACCGGGTCTACCGGAGCGGGGCAGTCCTTGTCAGAAACCGCCCATTTTACGTGGCGACACGCTAATTTATCCGTATATAAAGCCTTAGAGCATCAGCATTTGAAAGAAATAAGGCAAAGTTTGGTACAACTACAACCTAATTTCAACCACCCGCTACCCTTTATTCCGCAGCGTGGTGCTTTCACCCGGGGGATATTGGCTGCTTTGCACACCAAATTTGAAGGTACACAAGCCGATGCTCAACACCTTTACCGCGATTTTTACGCCGATCATCCGTTTACCCACGTGAGCAATACGGCAATTGACCTGAAGCAGGTGGTCAATACCAATAAATGCCTGCTGTATACGGAAGTACACGAAGCTACACTCTTAGTGGTATCCGTTATTGATAATTTACTAAAAGGCGCTTCCGGTCAGGCGGTTCAAAATTTAAATCTACTGTTTGGGCTGGATGAAAAGGCAGGGTTGTGCTTGAAAGGGGGGTGATAGTATTTCCTTATTGAGCATATCCGTGAGGGCCAGTATGGTAGTGGTTTTGCCTGTTTGGCGCGGTGCATGCAGGATGAAGTATTTTTTTCATCCACCAATCGCTTTGCATCTTCCAGGCGAGAAAGCAGGTCAATCAGGTGGTGGTCTTCTATAATACACGGCCCGGAAGCATTAAAAAATCGTCATACAGCACGAAGGTATGACTTTTTGCGGAATTATTGGCTTAAAAATACGACTGTATGGACAAAAGTTGTATCTTTGTCGCCCAAAATATAACCACACAAATTGCCTAACCATGATCCAGGAACACCAATCAGTATTAATATTACCCGACGACCCGATTTTACCAGAACCGACTGATCTCTCTGGTGACGTTGAAATGGAAGAAGTTTCTTCCGGAGGCGACGATTTTTTTGATGAACAACAGATCAGAGCCGACCCCAATCAATCGCAGGTGCGGTTAGATAAGTTTTTGATGGATCGCTTGAGCAACCGCTCCCGGAATAAAATTCAAAATGCTATTCGCTCCGGTTCTGTCAAGGTGGATAATACGGAGGTGAAACCCAATTACAGGGTTAAGCCGGGCAATATTATCAGTATCATTCTGCCCAAAGCGCTGGAAGAGAACTACGAGATCAAGGCGCAGAATATTCCATTAAATATTATGTACGAAGATGAAGACGTGCTAATTGTCAATAAGCCCTATAAAATGGCCGTTCATCCCGGTGTGGGTATTCCCAATGGCACTTTGGTGAATGCAGTAGCGTGGCACTTGCAAGAACAGGCGCTAAAACTTCCTTTGAAAGACGGAAATGAACGGGAACGCGCCGGAATTGTGCATCGCATAGATAAAGACACTACCGGGTTGATGATCGTTGCCAAAAACCAATACGCTATGGTTGATTTGGCTAAACAATTTTTTTATCACACCATTGAACGGCGGTATTATGCCCTTGTCTGGGGCGATATGAAGGAAGATTCCGGCACCATAGTGGGCAATATCGGCAGGAATCCCAATGACAGAAAGCTGTTTATGGTTTTCCCGGAAGGTGAAGAAGGAAAGTTTGCCGTGACCCATTGGCGGGTGTTGGAGCGTTTTTATTACGTCACACTCGTTGAATGCCGGTTAGAGACCGGAAGAACACATCAAATCAGGGTACACCTAAAGTATATTGGCCATACCTTATTTGGCGATCCGCGCTATGGTGGAGGCCAAATACTGAAAGGAACACTTTATTCAAAGTATAAACAATTCGTTGAAAACTGTTTGCAAATGCTGCCACGTCAGGCGTTGCACGCTAAAGTACTGGGTTTTGAGCATCCAAGAACGGGAGAATTTATGCGTTTTGAATCTGAATTGCCAAATGATATGCAGATGGTTATCGAAAAATGGCGAACGTATGTACAAGCCAGAAAAGAGCAACTTTAATGAATACATCGCACCCGTATAGTAAAAACCCGATTTTGGCGGAAATTCTTCAGCCCAAGCGGATCGTTTTTATTGTGAACCCAAAAGCTGGTACCAATATCCAAAAAAAAATCCGTGACAGTGTTGAACAAAACCTGAATCATCAAAAATTCATTTACGGTATATGGCATACCGAAAGACCCGGCCATGCCGCTGAATTAACCAAACAAGCCATTGCCGAAGGGTATGAAATTGTAGTAGCCGTGGGAGGAGATGGTTCTATCAACGAGGTTGCCTCCGCTTTGATTCATACCGACGTTGTGTTGGGTGTTGTTCCGGCTGGTTCCGGCAATGGATTGGCGATGCATCTCGGCTACGGCAGATTATTGGATAATGCCGTAAAAAAAATTAATTTGGCAGTGCCGCAATACATGGATGCCGGGTTGCTGAATGGCCGCCCGTTTTTTAATTTAGCCGGAGTTGGCTACGACGGGCGGGTTTCCAATATGATGAAGGGCAGTCCCAGGCGCGGTTTTTTTCCTTATTTTTTGAAATCTGTGGAGGCTGGTCTTGTCCACCATTCCAGTGAGTGTACCATCGAAATGGATGAACGGGTATTTAAAGGGAAAACATTTGCCATCACTATCGCTAATGGTCCCATGTGGGGTTACAATTTTGTGGTAGCCCCTGATGCCCGCATTGACGACGGATTATTCGAAGTAGTCATTTTGAAAGATGCCCCCCGTTGGCAGTATTTTGCGGCCGTGCCTTCTACCCTGGCTGGCAAATTATACGATGTTGAATTTGTTGAACACTTTACTACTAAAAAAGTAAAAATCACGGCAGAGGGGCATCATTTAGTGCATGTGGATGGTGAAGGTTTTCAAATTGAGGGTGAATTAACCTTTGAAGTCATACCCAATGCCTTAAAAGTACTCATGCCTTAAAAGTACTCATGCCTTAAAAGTACTCATGCCTTAAACATAATTGGTTATTACTTATTTAATTTCACAGCTGTTCGATTATATGATTTTTGTGTAAAATTATAACTGCGTTTATTTTATTATACCGACTTGATTTCCAAATTCGAAAATTCTAAATCCGATATGCAAAAACTCAGTACAACCGATTTGAATCGTTTAGATGTGGTATCTGCCCGAAATGCAGAAAAAATGCCCGTTGTTGTAGTACTTGATAACGTTCGATCGGGGCTAAACGTTGGTTCTGTATTCCGAACTGCTGATGCTTTTTTGATCGAACGCCTGCTTTTATGTGGCATTTCAGCGCATCCCCCGCACCGGGAAGTATTTAAAACCGCCTTGGGCAGCACTGAATCAGTACAGTGGGATTATTATGACCAAACTGAATACGCCGTTAAATTCCTGCGAGAAGCGGGTTACCGGATATGGGCGGTAGAACAAACTTCCGAAAGAATCTGGCTTCAGGAATTTAATCCGGCCCCTAACGAACGCCATGCCTTTGTTTTCGGTAATGAAATAGACGGGGTAGATTTGGCCGCCTTGACTTTTTGCGACGGTGCCATTGAAATACCTCAATTTGGTACCAAACATTCACTCAATGTTGCAGTGGCTGCGGGAATAGTACTTTGGGAAGTGGCCCGTAAACTGCGATTTTAATCTATAAAAAAAGGCCAAGGTGTGTCAGTGCAAAATCTGACGCTCATCTATTGAGCAATTAAAAATCGAATAACTTGCCTTACGAACGGTGTCAGCATAAAGTATTAAACTTAGGTAGATTAGTTTTTGCTCAAATAACGATCTTTTTGGGCTAATAGTGGGGCTATTTAAGCAAAAGATGGGCAATTTGAGTGAAAAGGAATCAGATAAGATTGATACTTTATTTCGACACCGTTCCTTACAGCACAAAGTATCCCTTTGCCTATTGTAAGGTTACAGCAATTTCCCATTTGGCTTTTATCCGAACATTGATTGCGTTGATTTTAGCCCAATCTACCTTCAATATGCTATGAAGATTGGGCTAATCAGCCCCAAGACTACGACGCTATCAGTACCTGCTCAAACCTCCAAATGGGAAATTGCTGTTTTCTTAAACGGACACTAATGATGCTCCGTTACTTACATATTATTTAGCGTCTATTTTTTCACGATCTTCACCGTGTCATACTTATCTCCCTGCCGTAATTGCACGAAGTAGACACCCGGAATCAGCTGCTGAACGGGCAGCGTAAGGGTTTGTTGCCCGGTCATCGTACTCAGTGTAGTCTGCTGTATCCGTCTTCCTGTCAAATCATAAACCTCCACCCAAATTGGAGCGTCATTTTCTAAGGTTACCGAAATTCGGGCAATATTATTGACGGGGTTAGGATGAATACTGACACGGAGTTGATGACTATTCGGATTATTCGTATTGACGCTGACGGAATCGGGTTCTACGGGTACCCACATAATATAATTAGTGGTCAGCGCATGGTGGTTACCACTGATATTGCTGCCCGGAGTTTGATCCTGCTGGTAAGCTACCCAGACTTTTTCGCCGATATGCCGGGGCAGGGTAGGGGTTACCCCTTCTGTATTGGGTATCAGGAAATCTTCTAAATAGGGTATGTCCGTCAAATCAAGCGGCTGCCCCCAGCTGTCTCCGCCATCATCGGAGCGCATCAGGTAAATGTGCCGGTAAAACTCGTCGTTTGCATCCAGCGATCCTGTCCGGTAGAATTCATGAATGGCGGTATAGGTCAGGTAAATAGTTCCTTTAGCATCCATTCCTGCGTGGGGCATGGAGGCTATGCTGGCATTGTCATACGGCGCTATTTCTTCGCCGTTGGCAATACCCAATGCGCCATCGCCGTCATAATCCAAGGCACCGGTAATCCAGTTGAAATGATTGGTTCCGAAACTTTCTTTCCAATACAACAACTGATTGGTGAGGGGATAGTAAAACCAGGTGGAGTCGTTGTCGGTATTGTCAATCACATAAGTGGCTCCAAACCACGCGTGTACCTGGCCGGCCGCATCAATGAGCAGGGTGGCATGACCGTCGCTGGTCATAATAGCCAATGGATTGGGTGCCAGCGAATCGGCACCACCAATATCGTCTACGGTATAGAGTGGGCCGGGGACGGCCATATAGTTTTCTAATAGATCGGGAAAATCGCGCATCATGACGGTATTCCAACTGCTGCCATTGTTTGTTGATTTGAAAATGGGGATATTTTGCCAGCTTATATCATTGAGCAGCACTACGGCCACGGTATTGCCATTAGCATCAATGGTATAATTATCAGGGCCTACAACGGTTGCCAGTGTACTGTCGCAGCCGGGAATAATGGCATGGCTAATGTCCCAACTGACGCCACCATTGGTAGAGCGCCAGTAGAGCAGGTGTCCGTTTACTTTTTGATAGATAGCGCCAGTATTGGCTACGGGCGTTGTGATGGCAATAACGTGTATGGTATTGCCATCGGGTCCGCCAACTGCTATTTGCGGCCAGAGGCAACCCTGTCCGGCCGGCAGCGGCAAGTCGGAATCGGCCCAGGTTGTTGCACCGGCTACTTTTCTAACAAGGTGTAGCCGATAAGGCGTAAATGAAGTGGTATGCGCAACCACAACTTCTGTTCCATTGGCCAAAATAGCCGCCGCCGGAAAGCCCGTACGTACGGCTTCAATTTTTTTGTCGGCATCCGGCCAGCCACTGGAGCCATTGCGGATATTGTTCGCCGTGCCGCGATCGGTAAATCCTGACTGTTCCTTGCTGAATAGCCAGTTGACTACCGGCTCCCCCTTTGCATTGGCATAAATCCTCGAGGGCGTACATCCGTAGGTTTGGGCATCCCAGGTAGTGGTACCTGCCGGTTCTTCCGGCCCCCGGTAATGTACCCCCGACTGATGAATGGCGGGTGGATTGGATGGGAAAGGCAGGGGCTGTTCTAAGGGCCTTACCGTTGGATGGTAAATGGCTAATGGATTGTTTTTGGCCGGGGCCACACGCGATGCCCGGCGATTTTGTGCGGTAATACTGCCAAATGCGCAATAAAATAAGAGTAAAAGCAGGTAAAATTTATGCATAATTAAGATTAGTGGATGATATTTTCCGTAAATGTAACACCTTTTTTCTCTACGGCATTAATCTAACTGATTTTTTGCAAAAATTGGTTATAAAAGTAGAATTTTAGCGCACTCAATTTGTTTTCGTATTTGGCCGTACAAAAATCTATCTTTGCGGCAATATTTAATTAATTGTCGTTATTTGTGTTGCAACTCTTTCATTTTAATTCCATGCGGTTCTTAATACTGATACTGTTCTTTATGGACATTCCTGCTGTTTCTCATACTCAAAACTTTCAACCCGTGTTTCCCGGACTAACAGGAAAAGTGCTGTTGGACAGTCTTTTCGACCGTTTTCGCCCCGATACCGTACTGCCTTATAATATGGCACGGGATACCCTGTACGCAAAAATTTTGGCTATTGATGATGACACGCTACGGTGTATTTATTCAGGACACCGCTTATACCTTGACCCCACGCAAGACCCTACGCAGTACGTGTATCTGAACGGTATGGCCAATGGCATGAATGCGGAACACGCTTATCCGCAAAGCAAGGGAACTGCGGCGGGTAATGCCCGAAGTGATATGCACCACCTGTATCCGGCGCGGATTGCAGTAAATGAAGCGAGGGGTAGCGTACCTTACGCTGAAATCCCGGATACTCAAACGGAAAAATGGTTTGTCGGGACGCAGACATTAACGAGTATTCCCGCTCAAAATAAAGATGGTTACTCCGAATTTCGCGCCAATGCCTTCGAGCCGCGTGAATTGGTGAAAGGTGATATTGCCCGTTCTATTTTTTATATTAACACGATGTATCGCTCGCAAACCAATGCGGCTGATCCCAATTTTTTTGAGCAACAACGCATGACCCTCTGCCAATGGCACAAGCAAGACCCCGCTGATGCTACAGAATTGCGAAAAACCTGGCGAATTGCCCGGTATCAGGATGGCAAACCCAATCCTTTTGTGTTGGATTGTAGCCTGGCGCATCGTTGTTGGTGTGAAGATGTACCCCCCGCTTGTGTTTCCGGCACGCAATCGCCTGCTGCTGTTGCTGTTTCGCTGAACTTGCGAGCAGTACCCAATCCCGCTACAGGGCCGCTGCAAATAGCCGCTGATCTGCCATTTTCGGGTGTACTCAGGGGCCGGATATTCGATGCTACCGGTCGTGAAATACGGTCGTTTGAAGTCGTGAATGCACCTGCCGGAGTATTTACTAAAACAATTGAGTGGCCGGATTTGAATCAAAATATTGTTTTTTTGGAATTGAGGTTAACCGGGGAGGATAAAGTTGCTTCGCAGACCATTTTGGTGAAAATTAGATAGACAAGCGCAATTTTTTCCGATCCTATGTGGGGAAAAGGATAGTTGTTTGAGCAAAAAATAGTCTTTCTAAGTTTGCAACTTTATTTTGACACTGTTCCTTAGGTACACCATTTTCAGAATATGTTGTTATTTCTTCGCCGACAAAGAGCCATTGGTTATCATAAGTTAAACTACCTCAACATTGTGAAATTTACCAAAAAATTAATATTACACAATCCCAACAACAAATCTGAACGCAATACTTTGCGAATACTGATTGAAGCCGAAGAAAAATTGCCGGAAAAAGAATGGTTTTTGGAAATGTTGAAGATATAACCCTACCTTTGCCAAATGCGTGTGTATGGCTGCCAGATTTCTGTTTTACCAACCACGCTGATTTTGAAGAGCAGATAAATAGGATATGGCAAATAAAAAAACTCCCCTTACCCCGATAGAAAAAATACTAAAAGATCAGACGTTTCAAAAAACGCTGAATCGCATTGCTATACAGCAGGGGAGCGGTCTTGATGAGGTCAGTCAGGAGGCAAATGGTTATTTGGAGGAGTTATATACGGGGCATCAGCCGGTATCCAATATGATTTTTATGGAGGCCGTACAGTATATCCTGAGCCGTGGCTACGACCGCAATATTGATGTCAATCCCGCTGAACTCAAAGCGTTGACAAAGGTCATGCGGCAACACCCCATTGCTTTTGTTTTGACGCATAAATCTTACGTAGATACCTTAGTGTTGGCGTTGGTACTGGCTCGGCACGGATTGCCCATTCCTTATACTTTTGCCGGTATCAACCTCGATTTTTTTGGTGCCGGTCAGTTGGCCCGTCAAAATGGTGTTATTTTTATTCGCCGCTCCTTCAAAGAAAACCCGGTTTATAAGGCCACGCTTCGACATTTTATTGCCAATTTGCTCAATGAGCAAGCGCATTTCATGTGGGCCTTGGAAGGAACCCGTTCTCGCACCGGCAAATTGGTTTGGCCCCAAATGGGCATTCTTAAATATATTATAGAAGCAGAAAAAGAATCGAAACACCAGGTGAAGTACGTGCCGGTTTCTATTGTGTATGACCTCATACCGGATGTGTCGGAAATGACAAAGGAAGGGCGTGGGAAAACAAAAAAACCGGAAAGTTTTGCTTGGATGCTCAATTATATTCGCAAAATGGAAGGCAATTTGGGGCGTATTTCGCTGCGCATTGGCGAACCTACGGAGTTGTCTGATGTGCATAATGTTTCTATTCCCGATGAAGATGAACAAAAACCCGATGCTAAAAACCCCATTTCTTTGTTTGCTTTCGACCTCGTTCACCGCATCAACCAAATTACTCCCGTAACCACTACTTCGCTGATTTGCACGGCACTGCTCAGTAAATTTGCCCTGACCAAACGCGGTATTGAAAGCGATATAGCAGACCTGATGCAGCTGATTGAAAGCCACAAGAAAGATGCACTCGTAGATCGGGGCCGCCCCATTGGAGAAAGTGTTCAGGTAGCCCTGCAACTGCTGACCAAAGCCAATATTTTTCTTCAGCAGGGAGATGGACTCAACACCAAATACACCATATTGAGGGAAAATTACCTGCCTGCTACCTATTACGCAAACATGGCGGTGCACCACTTGTTCCATCGGGCATTTATAGAATTAGCTTTAGCAAAAATAGCCGGACTACCCCCGGCGGAGCGGAGTTTGGAGTTTTGGACAGAGGTTATGTCCTTGCGTGATATATTCAAATTTGAGTTTTTTTACTCAAAAAAACCACAATTTACCACCGAAATAGAAGCTGACATGTGTTTTATTGACCCGCAATGGCAGACCGCTATTTTTGAACGCGAATCCAATATCAATACCCTGTTAATACATCAAAAAATATTGGTATCTCCCGTACTATTGTTCAATTATGTAGAAGCTTATCGGGTAGTAGCACAGGGATTGCAAACCTGGGATACAGCACAACCGCTTGACGATCAAAAATTTATCAATTTCTGTTTGTTTCTTGGAGAAGAAATGCACTGGCAAGGCCGTATCCGACGTATTGAAGCCGTATCTAAACCTTTCTTGCAAAATGGCATCCGATTGGTGACACATTTGGGGCTGATTCCAACTCAAACCAACGATAAACGACCTGAAATTGCGGCATTTATCAACCGTCTTGACGATATAGCAGCGCGGATCAATGTATTGCAGGGTGTTACTTTATCCAAACCCGTAGAAACATTGCCTTCTGTTCCGGTGGAGCGCGATATTGTGCCTGGTTCCGTTACGGAAAGTATTACAGCGGAGGTCATGGCCGGGGAATCAGGGCCGCACATCGGGGCCTTTTTTGATTTGGATAAAACACTTATAAAAGGTTTTTCTGCCAAAGATTTTTTCAAGGCTCGCATCCTCAGTGGCAAGATCACCTCAAAAGAGGTGGTCGCACAGTTTGCCGGCGTGCTTTCTTATGCCACCGGCAACGGCAATTTTGCCAGCATGGCCGCTATCGGCGCTAAAGGAGTAAAAGGTGTGAAAGAACAGGTATTTATTGATGTGGGCGAAGAAGTGTATCAAAAATATCTGGCAGAAGCCATTTATCCGGAATCGCGTGCATTGGTGGCGGCACACCTCGCCAAAGGGCATACAGTGGCCATAATTTCGGCTGCTACACCGTACCAGGTAGATCCCATCGCACGCGATTTGGGCATTCCCACCGTGATGTGTACCCGTATGGAAGTGAAAAATGGTGAATTCACCGGCAACATAGTGGAGCCTGCTTGCTGGGGTGAAGGAAAAGCGGACGCAGGCCGTACCTTGGCCAATCAATACGGACTTGATCTTGGGAAAAGTTATTTTTACACGGATAGCGCGGAAGATTTTCCATTATTGGAGATCGTGGGCAACCCGCGCCCGCTCAATCCCGATCAAAAACTTTCGGCATTGGCCTTTCAGAATGACTGGCCCATATATCGCTTTCACGATGAAGAACCTTCACAAGTCACCAATTTGGTGCGTACCGGGCTGGCGGCAAGTGCCTTTATGCCAGCCATCCTCGCGGGGGTGGCGAAAGGCGTTACCAACAGGTCGTGGCAAGATGGTATAGAATCAATGATGGCAGGTTTGGGCGATTTTGGTACTGCTGCTGCGGGTATTCAATTAGCTGTAAAAGGCGAAGAACACCTCTGGTCGCATCGCCCGGCGGTGTTTATCCTTAACCATCAAAGCAATGCGGATTTTTTGATCGCTGCCAAACTCATCAGAAAAGGCGCACGTGGAGTAGCCAAAAAAGAATTGCAAAAAATGCCGATTATAGGGCAAATGCTCATGGCTTCCGGCACCATTTTTTTAGACCGCACCGACAAAGAAAAATCCATAGAAGCCATGAAACCTGCCGTGGAAAGCTTGAAAATGGGTACTTCGGTGGTTATTTTCCCGGAAGGAACCCGCAGTTACGATTACACTTTGGGTAAATTCAAAAAAGGTGCTTTTCACTTAGCCATACAAGCCGGGGTTCCGCTGGTACCCATCATCCTGAAAAATGCCCACGATGCTATGCCGCGTGGCAGCAATATTTTTCGCCCAACTACCGTGGAAGTGGTGGTATTGCCACCAATTCCTACTGCCAACTGGAAATTAGCAGATTTAGATGGGCATATAGCAGAAATAAGAGCCATGTTTTTGAAGGAGCTGGGGCAGGAAGTACTGCCTGATTAGTTTTTATTCCCGTGCCACTTGCTCTATTTGTTTATTTAAGTACTGATAGGCCATCATCAACTCCTCTGCCTTTTTCCACTGGCCCTCCATGACTATTTTTTGGTGATAATCCACTTTTTTGAGCGCCCGCAAATACGGGCGAAAGTCGGTACCCTCCACACCGGGAAGGGTTCTGTTGGTTTTTTCTGCTATTTCAACATGGGCTAAATATTTTTTTGCTTTAATAATGATTTCAGGCGCTTCTCCTTCTTTCAGCATGTGATAGATATCGGCATTCAACCGCAAATTTGGGTGGTTCACTTTTTTTACAACGTACAAGGCTTCTTTGACAGTGTTGATAAAATTGGTTTCCGTTGAATTTAAGTTTTCCAACACCATCACAATGTCATATTTTTGTGCAATGGCAGCCATCTTTTTTCCAATGGCAATAAATTGTTTAATAGCGGTTTTTTTGTCAAATCCGTCCGGCAACCGCCTTGCCCCGCCGCTGCCCCACACGATCATTCTGGTATTTGTCTGGCTCAATCGAGCCATTACCTGTTCTACATGTTCCAAAATGGCTTTTTCATCCACGGCGGGGCCAACCAATTTCAATTCTCCGGGGATAAAAATATTGCAGGCATAAACGGGTGTTTTTAAGTTTTTAAAGCGTTTCACATTTGCGTTAAATGCTTCTGCCGTAACTGTTTTTGGAGAAATACGTTTACTGATGGATTCCACAATACACGAATACCCGGCAGCGGTCACGAGGCTGTCGTTTTCCAAAGATGCTGCAATGCCAATGCTGGGTTTTAAGGATTTTTTTTGTGCAATTGCGTGGATGGGAAAGATGGCAAGTAAGACAAGTAAGTATAAGTGGTATTTCATATAATAAAATTCATGCTTTCAGGTTCCAATGTCATCAATCAAGCAAAAAGTCGAGATAATTGTCCCGATTGATCGTGTTAAAAGTAGCATTTGGCTAAGTATTCAGCCAAGATTGTGGTGCTTTTGCGGTTTTTTGAGAAAATTTGAACTCAAATCCGCGCAATTCACCGTCGCGCTCTTTTACATAATCCAACTCTGCGCCAGTATAAGTCCGCCAGAAAAACGATTCGAATGTTCGAGTTTATTTGATTGGGATTTAATGCGTTCTACAATCAAAAAATTCTCCCAAATATTTCCGCCATCGTTGCGGTTAGAGCGCTGCAAGAAGTTCTCGATCAGCGCATTTCGCACCCTAATGTCCCAAAAGAAAATTTTGTCGTGGCGTGGTATCTCTTTTTTCAGATTGCGGCTGTAGCCTGAAAGCCGAATTTTGAGATTTATGCCGATTTCGGGGATACGTTGTGCTTCATCAACAAAAAGTAAATCATAGCCTTCGGTTAACCCACTGAGCTTTGATAAATCACGGCTTGATAATATTTATGCATATTGCATCAAATCTGCATTGATTTCGAGTTTTTGTCCAGATATGTTAGCGAGCACTTCGCGGATAAGTGTAGTTTTTCCGACCTGCCTTGAACCATACAGTAAAATGACTTGCTTAGAGTTTGTTATTGTGTCAACTAAGGTTTCATATAAAATGCGTTTAATCATGTTTTATATTTTTGATGCAAATATAGTGCTTTTTGAAAATATTCGCGCTAATATTTAAATTTTCAAGGAGCGGCAGGTGTATCGCAGCAGATAAGTAGGTAAATAGAAATAATCGTGGTTTTAAATTTCATTAATTACCTTATTATCAAAGGTTTGTGAGACTGTAGACTACCGACTATTGACTACTTATAAAGAGGGTACCCCAATTCATGCGCAGACCAATAGTTAATAATGCCGGGTGTGTTTGCGCTGCATATTGATACCAAAATCAACTCAACAGATGTGGTGTGTGTGCAACCCCGGATTTAACCTTGTTTTTCAGACAAGAGATCAATATCTATAATCTACAACTATTCGGCTGCCCGCCAACTCACTTCCCTTTCTTTACTAACGCCTCAAATAACTCCACATTATACGTTTTTATCACCGCATCCAACGACACATTAGTCAGGGACATACCTTTGTAGATGTCTTCCGGGAAAGGCGTGCGAGATACCGACTTGCCACCGTTATTCACCAACAGGACGAATTGGCCGTCCGGGCTAAAACGGGCCATCGGGGCGGCATCGCTGCCCAATGACCACTCTACTATAACATTCCCTTTTTGATCCCAAAGTTTGGCGGTACCATCCTTGGAGGTGGTCAAGGTATAGCCGCGTGCTGCTGTGTGAGTGACTGCCAGTACGGCATCGCGGTGTCCGTGCAGTTCCTGTACTAAACGGCCATTGGGTTCCCAGATGCGGAGCACACCATCGGCGGCCCGGGAAAACGTCAGATTGCCAGCATCGTCGGTAGCCGCTCCGAGCAGAATACCCGGATGTTCAATGGTGCCGAGGAGGTTACCTTTAGCATCAAATCGCCTGATTTTTTGGTCATTACTCTGTACCAGCAGCTCGTTTTTGGCGCTGGCGACTACCAGGTTTTTTACATCAGAATGGCCCAATACTTGCTGCAATTTACCATCCAATGACCATATACTGGCACTGCCATCAGCAAAAAGTGCTGCTACTTCCCGACCGGAGGGCAACCACCGGGCATCATATAGGAAGCTGTTTTCTACTGTAATCACACCCAATGCGTGGCCGGTTATGTCCCATATTCGTGCCGTTCCGTCGGAGGCCCGGGTGAGGATATATTGGTTGTCGGGAGCAGATTGAGCGTCATAGACATTGCCCGTGTGTCCCGTCAGGGTAGCCAGCAGTTTGCCTTGTACATCCCAAATTTTGGCCGTATTATCGCGGGAAGCGGTCATTATTTTGCTCCCGTCTGCTGAAAATGCAGCGTGGCGTATGGGTTCGGTGTGTCCCTCCAGTGTAGCAGACAGCGTCCCGTCAGCATGCCAAAGCCTTACTAAGTTATCGGCGCGCCAAGTCAGTATCCAGGGTGCTTTTGCTGCGGCTGTTACCCCAATGGCTTCCTGATCGGGAATGGGTACCGGGTTGGTGTTTCCGGGCATCAGTATATGAATGGAGCCATCAGCAGCGCGCACGAGCAGGTGCTGCCCGCGATCAAAATATTCCATTTGGGTGATCGCAGTCTTGCTGTCAAAAATGGACGTGGTAAACGAATCGCGTACCGCTTTGTTGAAAGCGCCGGAGGCAAGGGGGGCGATATCGGCTACCGACAATTGCATAGCCAGCCAGGACAATAGCAACGCATCGGTTTTCCTTCCTTTTTCACGCACTAAATCGGATAAAAGGGCCAGTCGCAAGGTCGTAGCGCGTTGCCCGCGCTCCGTGGCTAAGCGCTCTTTTACCTCCAAATCTTTGCGAACGGCTTCTTCGGCAGCCCTTGCCTTCTCCGCTTGTTCTTTAGCGATGACCGCTTCCTGGGTTGCTTTTTTTTCGCGCGATATGGCATTTTCGAGGTCGCGTACCCAACGCGTCTGTGCGTCTTTGATCTCGTCACTCAGGCTGTTGTTAGAAGGGCCGTCTGTGCAAGAAATCATCGCAGCCCAAAAACGATTGATGGCTGTGGCATAATCTTGTTTGCGCATGAATTCCAATCCTTCTCCATGAAATTTATGGTAGCAATTCTGGGCTGACAGGAAGCAGCAGAAAAGGGTCAGAAACAAGGTAAGAAAAATTGTTTTTTTCATATCGAAACACATAAATGGTTATGAGTTATTGAACATTTGAGGAAAGTTGAAGAGACAGGAGAGATAAATTTGTTGTGTGTTTTTATCATTCCCGCGCCACTAAAACTGCCAAATAAGTCTGGCACCTATCACGGTTACGGGATTTGAAACAGGTCGTACTGCTAAAAATGACGTTTTAGGAGTACAATAATCATCGTACATTTTTTGATTTTTTTTGATTTTTCGCCATTTAAAATAATAGAGCAAGGCATCTGCGCCGGTCACTGCTAAGCCACTGTACAGCAGCATTTGCCCGTTTTTTTTGAAGGTCTTTGCGTCATCAAAAAACCGCTGTGCGTCGGTTCTCGTAAGACCTTGTTCCCAATATGCCCCGTATTGGTCATATTCCTGATTGGAGCGTTTGAACAGAAACAGCCCGATACCAGCGGCCGCTACACCAGCCAATGCGACACCATAATAAGGTAACTGTTGCTTTAATGTAAACTGCGGACGAACACCGGTGCAATTGACGGCCCCCATCAGGATGCGGCGCAGGTGCAGGGTGTAGGTACGGCCTGGCGCAAAGAGGGTCTCCCCTGCGTCTTGCCATACATATTGCCGCAGGTTTTCTTTCCCGTCGCCCGAAGGAGATTCGATGATCTCGTAACCATTGGGAATAACAATGGGTCCGTCATCCGCCGTCACCCTAAACCCGAAAGTATAAGAGGACTGATTAGTGGTATTGCCGGGTTTATACACTACTACCAAATCGGATTCTTCCAGCCGCACGGCCCGAATTTCCGGAAAATTCTGGACTTTTGGCCAATCTGGAGGGTTACCCATCCAGCGAATAGCCAAACGCCCTCCCTGCACGGTCAATTGAAACCGTGCGCTGTCATTGACCGTGCGCAACTGATACAGTTTTTGCGCGTTTGCGCGCTCTTGTACAAACCAAGTGAGGATTAGTACGACAATTATTTTATGAAATATCATTGTTTGAGCGAATTGTCTGATAAATATTGTGTCTGATGAATATTGTGTCTTGTGTCGTCTCTACTAAGCAGGTGTATTGAAATAAACGCGGTTATAAATTTATGCAAATATCACACAATCAAACAGTTGTGGAACTCATAACGCATAACCCATAACCCATAATTAATAACTTATAACCCATAATTAATAACTCATAACTACTTATAAACTATCCTCTATGCTTTCTAAATGAAATGATATTACTCTTTTCCCGTGCCACTAAGCAATCGTTTAGGTTCCGAAAAATCTGTCGCCAAATCATATCTGACCAAATAGGTGGTGATTTCAACGCCGTCTATGACCTCCTGAGTTTCTAAAATATTGGGGTTTTCTATTTCTTTTCTGACAAAAACCAAATAAATCGCTTTGGTCAGGCCGAGGCTATTGGCATAATAAGCAAGTTGTTTTTTGCCTTTTACAAATTGCGAAATGGCACTAAAAATTTTGGCTTCCACGACAAATTCGCTGTTGTGCAGATTGACCACCAGGTCGCTACGACCCAAGGCGACATGGGGTTCTAAATAACTTTTACCATCAAAAACCTGCAAAAAAGACTGTATATAAGTCTCAAAACTATATACCAAAGCCGCTTCACGCAAACCTTTCGCGTTGCCCTGTATGGCTGGCAATCAACGCTTTATCCGTTTTCAGGTGCTTTCAGCGTGGCTAAATATTCCACTAAGTCTATCAATTCCTGCTCCGACATACTTTGATGCAGTCCTTCCGGCATCAGCGAACTTTGCATACCGGTTACCTGTGCTACCTCTGTCATGTTGATGGTACGCTTGCTGCCACCATTGAGTCGAAGCGTCATTTCAGTCTCCGTGCGACTTTCGATGATGCCCATGATTTGTTGGCCATCTTTCAGTTTTACCGTATAACCCTCATACCCAAAATTGATGCCGGAACTGGGGTACAAAATACTTTTATATAACCCTTCTTTGGCTAATTTCGTTCCAATTTCATCTAAAGCAGGGCCAAAATTGACACCTTCGCCTTTGATTTGATGGCAAATACTGCAATAGGTGCTGTACACCAGCTGACCGGATGCTACATTGCCGCTTTTTCCTTCCAAAACAGCCACCGGAGGGATGGGCTTTCCGGTACTTTGGCCCATTGCCTCCAGCAATTTTCTGGCTTTTTGCCGAATTTCTGTATTCCAAACCCCGGAAAGTTGTACCAATGCCTGCGTTGCAAATGCTTCTGGCAGTTTTTTCGCCTCCGCCAATCGGAGTAATTGTTGCTCCCCGTCCCAGTTGCTGCGCAAAGCATCCATGGCTGCCCGGCGCAAGGAAGGAGCGGTCTTAGCCGCTGTCAAATACCGTTCGTACAGGGAAAATAATTGTGGGCTATTGATGCCTCCTAACGTTTTTAACAGCTGTATTTTATCCGCTTCTGTCCCCTTTTCCAATTGGTTTATTAATAAAGAAAGCCCTCCCTGTTTAGACAGCAAAGCAGCGGCTTCATTGCGCAATCCGGGTTCAGGGTTATGCAGGGCCATATCCAATAAACCCGGATTTTGATCTTTTAGTCCAAGTCTTTGAACGACTTCTATGTATTCAGCACGGCCTTTTAACAGCAGTAGTACCCGATTGATGGTTTTACGCACGGATGGAGATTTTTGCGCAAAAACGGGGTCTAATGATAATAAGGCATAGGTGCTGATGGAATCACGCAAAGGATGTTCTACGTCCAACAACGCCGCGATATGTTCATTTTTTTTAGCATCAGAGTGAAAATGTAAGGCCCTGAAAGCACGTTTGATGACCGGAAGCGGTGTTTCCGGCTGCCGGATCAATTGCTCCAACAAGGGTAATGCCTGATTAGATCGGCTGCGCCAAACGATGTCCTGTCCGGCGGGTGTACGGAAGGCATCCGGATATTTGGTGCGCCAGGCTTCAAAACAGGCATCGGTGTGCAAATCGCTGCCAATGCCCAATGCTTCTGTATACCAGCGGTCTTTCCCATCATACCGGGCCGCCAAATCCGCCCAAACAACGGCACTTTCAGGGGTGTTAAGGTATCGAAGTCCAATAGCGCCTTCGCGTCGGACGGCCGGAGAAGGGTCGTTTGCTGCAATCCGGGCATACTCCGTTAAATGTTCCTTATCCGATTGCCGGGCTAAGCGCAAAGCAGTGGCCCGAATGTCAATTTCTGTATCTTTTAACGCTAATTGGACATATTGAGCCGTTTTACCGGGAATTTTACCCAATAACCACAAGGCACGGGCGCGTTGGCGCACGTCTTTTCCGTTCCAAAGTTTTTCTAACGCCGGAATGGCTCCGACTCCGGCTTCGTGCAGTTTGTTCCAAGCCAGCATCCTGACGGATAAATTGGCATTGCCCAGTGCCGCTGCACATTCGTCTAAATTACTCATGGGTACTGGTTTGGGCAGGTAAGCTGATTGGCCTTTAGCCGTAATGCGATAAATGCGCCCGCGCTCAGGATCACCAAATTTGTGGCCGCCCACGGCCGGGTCGTACCAGTCCGCCACAAAAACGGAGCCATCAGGCGCAGCACAGGCATCGGAAGGGCGAAACCATTCATCCTGACTTTTTATCAAATTGACAGTACTGCCCTGATAACCGGCACCATCGGGCGTAACCGGATATGCCCGAACTACCTGATGCCCTGCTTCGCAATGGATCATTTGCCCCTGAAAAGGCGCTGGCAGCAAATTGCCTTCATAAACCATTATACCGCAGGGTGAGCCGGAGCCAGTGAACAGCACATTGGGTACCACACCGGGGTCGTCTTGGTGCCAATGTCGGCGCGGCACCTCTGCTTCCATATTGATCCGGCGGGTTTGCCAACCGGCACCGGTTAGTTCATCCGTATAGCCAAAATTGCCATAATCCATCACATAATTAATCCGCACCCCCTTGTTGCCGTCATCGTCGTTGTCCGATTGCCACATCACCCCGAAAGCATCTGTGGCGACCTCAAAGTTATTGCGAAAATTGTGCCCCAGCACTTCTACTTCGCTACCATCGGGATTGCAACGAAACACCATGCCTTGCCGATAAGGTTTTCCTTTATTGGTGACGGGGGTACCCGTCTGTTCCAATACGGGTTTACCGTGCTGATCCAATAGTTGGCCGCCATTGTTGCCATAGTTGAAATAAAATTTACCATCCGGCCCAAAAGAAAAAGCATGAACAGCGTGATCGCTTTGTAAGCCATCCAAACCGGAGAATAAAGTGTCTTTCTGATCGGCCCGGTCATCGCCATTAGTATCCGTCAGTACAAACACATAAGGGCTGCAGGAGACAATGGCCCGATTTCCGGCAGCCCATATACCTAAGGCAGCATTTACGTCTGTTCCCTGATAAAAGACCTTTTGAACGTCCGCTTTACCATCGCCATTCGTGTCTTCCAATATCAGGATGCGATCACCTTCCTGCCGAACGGGGTTCTCCGGGTTATGTTCCGGGCGGTAATTGATGGCTTCACATACCCAAACCCTGCCACGTTCGTCCACGTGCAAGTTGGTAGGGTTCACGATCATAGGTTCATGTGCAAACAATTGTAATTCAAGCCCTTCTGCTATTTTCATGCCGGCTACCGCATTTTCCGGCCGGCGCCTGGCTTTTTCATCTAAATTATCGTATGCTATCGCGGGTGTGGAAACAATAGCCGGTTTGCAGGCCGCAAAAAGGAAGGAGAAAAGCGTAATAAAGGAAAATATTCGGTGCATAGTATAATTTTGGGGTAAAAGTACGCAGCGATTATTCAAATTACAAAACTTTGGAGTAAGATTGTTATATTTTCGGGAAATATTAAATTAACATAAGGTCTAATAGGGGGTAAACTCTGGAGCAAAAATTGTAGTGAAAAAACAAAACAAGCACCTATCTTTGCGAAGAATATTATATTCGACCCCAAGGATGGGCCGTTAATCTATCTGAATGCCAATCTGATGTGCAGTTGGTGTTGGATAAAGTGATTGCTGCCGGAGTTTTTATCATCTTAAAAATTAGGATAACGTGAAAAAGATAACGAATATATCCCAACTTGACCCCAAAGGCATCTACACCTATGCAGATTATTTGACGTGGCAGTTTGAGCAGGCAGTAGAACTTATCAAAGGGAAACTGCTCAAAATGGCTGCGCCCAGTCGCAAGCATCAGGACATTTCATGGCAGATAGGCGGGCGATTTTTTACAGCATTCAAAGGGTATCCCTGCAAGGCCTACGCAGCGCCTTTTGATGTGCGCCTGATAGACAAAACCCCGTCAAACAAAGCGAATGAAGAAATATTAACCGTAATACAACCCGATCTTTGCGTGATTTGTGATTTAAAAAAATTGGATGACAATGGCTGCATTGGTGCGCCAGATTTGATAGTGGAGATACTCTCTGCCAGCAATAGTAAAAAAGAAATGCGAGTTAAAAAAGGGCTGTATGAAGAAAATGGTGTTCAGGAATACTGGATTATTGACCCCACGCATGAAACGCTATTACAATATATTTTACAAGATGATGAAACATATGCGCCCCCGCAAATTTTTATGTATGATGAAGTTGTACAATCCGCTATTTTCTCCCACTTACAAATCAACTTATTAGAAGTTTTTGAGGCGAAAGAAGATGCTTAGGAACGAGTAAACAATCACATACTTACACAGTTTTTCTATTATGGAAATACTATGTTTCGGAGAAATTATGCTCCGACTCAGCCCGCCGGATGGCTTGCGATTAAGTCAGGCACATACATTTGATGCCGTGTATGGTGGTTCGGAAGCCAATGTAGCAGTTTCTTTAGCACAATTGGGCCTGAAATCTGCTTACCTGACGCGGGTACCCGATAACGGTTTGGGTCGCGCTGCACTGGGGGCAGTAGCCCGATATGGGGTAAATACAGACAAATGTGTGCTTGGTGGTGAGCGAATGGGTGTCTATTTTATCGAATTCGGGGCGGGCCGTCGGGGAACCACAGTATTGTACGATCGCCAAAATTCGGCCATGGCTACGCTTTCATCGGGTATGATTGACTGGCGGAGTGCGTTGGAAAATGCTCCCTGGCTACATTGGTCGGGCATCACCCCTGCCCTGTCCCAGAGCGCTGCCGACGCGACGCTGGAAGCGCTGAAAATGGCTAAATCACTCAATATACGCGTCTCCTGCGATCTCAATTACCGCGATAAACTTTGGAAATACGGCAAAACCCCCGATCAGGTGATGCCGCAACTCCTGCAATACACCGATGTGATGCTGGGCGATGCCACCGCTTTCGAGTTGTATTTTGGTATTCGCGAACCCAACGATGCCGCCTTATTGAAAAGCGTTTTGGCTGCATTTTCCCAGATGACACATGTTGCAATGACGAACCGTCAGGGCCACTCTGCCTCCCACAACACCTACAAAGGTATACTTTATGACGCGCAGAACATTTATACCTCACAAACTTATGACCTTCCGAATATGCTCGACCGCATCGGCGGTGGCGACGCATTTATGGCAGGTTTGATCTTTGGCTTGCACCCGGCAAACACCGACTTGCAGGAAGTGATAGAGTTTGCAGTGGCAGCAGCAGCCCTGAAACACTACATCAAAGGAGATTATAATTTATCTTCTGTGGAGGAAGTGCGGGCGCTGATGGCCGGGAATACGGGTGGAAGGGTGAGTAGATAAGGAACGGTGTCAGCATAAAATACTAAACTCAGGTAGATTAGTTTTTGCTCAAATAACGATCTTTTTGGGCTAATAGTGGGGCTGTTTAAACAAAAAGATGGGCAATTTTAGTGAAAAGGAATCAGATAAGGTTGATACTTTATTTTGACACCGTTCCTAACAAAGGTTTTTTAGTCTGCCGGCAGGGAAAAATCTAAAATCGGGGTATTTTCCTCTTGAGAAATTTTTACGATATAGTGTCCATCTCCCTTAGGCTGCAACCAAGTTATAATGTAGACACTATGCGTTGACTCCCGACTGTTTAATTGGAACCTTTTTGAGCAAAATACAGTTTATAGGCAGATAATTTTGATCTTATGCTGATACAATTACGCCTTTTGTTCTGTACGCTATTACTTTATTTTGCCTTTTCAGGCTCCGATTCTGTCCTAATGGCTCAGGAAAATACCCGCACGGAGCAACAGGCTCAATATAGATTCACGACTGCCCGAACACCCGAAAAAATAAAAATAGATGGCAATCTTTCAGAAACCGTATGGCAGACGGGAGTTGTTGCTACCAATTTTCAGATGAAATGGCCGCGCGACGGCGGCCCAGCCCCTCAACAAACGGAAGTACGCTGCGTTTATGATGATAATTTTTTATATGTTGGCGTGGTTTGTTTTGATTCCACGGCTAATCACGTAGCGGCCAGCCTGAAACGCGACAACGGATACTGGGACTCTGATGCATTTTCTGTTGTGCTCGACCCCATGAACGTGGCCAATAATGGTTACTTTTTTGGTATCTCCGCAGCCGGGGTGCAAACCGAGGCGTTGCTTTCCGGCAGCGGCGGCGAGGGTATGGATAGCAATTGGGACAATACGTGGTTGGGGGAGACCAAACTATACGCTGACCGGTGGACCGCAGAATACGCCATACCACTGCGTATTTTGCGGTATACATCGGGGCAAAAGACCTGGGGAATTAATTTTATCCGAAACGACCTCGGTAAAAATATCTATTCGGTTTGGGCGCGCATCCCCTTTCAGTTTGACGGGGTAGATTTAGGGTGGACGGGTGCGTTGAACTGGGAGGTGGCACCTGTGCGGGCAAAGGGCAATCTCAATCTTTCGCCTTACGTTACCGGCGGATTGACACGCGATTTTGAAAACGGAACTGATTGGAAAGCCAAACCTAATGCCGGATTGGATGCTAAAATCGGTATCGGTTCCGGCTTGAACCTTGATGTGACGGTCAATCCTGATTTTTCTCAAATAGAAATTGATGAGCAAGTGATCAACCTGACGCGTTTTGATGTGATGTTGCCCGAAAAACGCACATTTTTTTTGGAAAATGCCGATTTATTTGGCAATTTTGGCATTCCACCCATTCGCCCATTCTTTTCCAGGCGGGTAGGGTTGGATGATGATGGTACGCCGCAACCTATTATTGGAGGGTTGCGGCTGACGGGTAATTTGGATGGGGATACCCGAATCGGGTTGATGAATATGCAAACCCGCGCTAAAAATGACAAACCCGCTCGAAATTATACGGCTTTAGCGGTTAATCGCAGGTTGTTTGGGCGCTCCACGGTGTCGGGCTATTTTTTAAACCGGGAAGAATTTCAGGGAAAAAATATCAACAAAGATGCTTTTAGCCGGAATGCCGGGATGGAATTTTCTTATATTTCTACCGATGGGAAATGGTCAACCTGGGCCACGCACCATCGCTCTGTGAAACCCGGAGTGTCCAATAAAAACTGGTGGGGTAATATGGGTGGCCAATACAGCAGCCGACGTTTCAACGGGATCGTTGATGTGGCACATATAGGAGAAAATTACTATGCGGATATGGGATTTGAACGCCGCATTCAAAACTACGATGTACGGCGCGATACGACGCTGCGCATTGGCTACAATTATATATTCAGCAACATGAATTACCGGTTTTTTCCGAAGAACAAGGATTCCAAACTTAATTTTGTGGAGTTTGGCGGTGAATTTTTTACGGTATTTAACCCGGATGGCTCCTTGAATGAATCTTCTAATGGTGTTAACGTAGAGTTTAATTTTAAAAATACCAGCCAACTCACGCTAAATGCTGCACCAGCCTGGTCCAACGTTCCGGTGTCTTTCAAATTTGATGAGGGTACTCTGGAAAATTGCCCTGCGCTGCCAGCGGGCAATTATCAGTATTCCGCTGCCGGTGTGGAATGGAGTTCAGATTATCGGAAGCCGCTCATTTTTTCGATAGCAGCCAACGCCGGAGGTTTTTATAATGGCGAACAGGTTTCGTTATCCGGGTCTGTTACGTGGCGCTTCCAGCCCATCCTGAACCTGACTTTAGCCGCTTCCTACAATACACTCAACTTCCCGGCGCCTTATTGTGATATAAAACTATTCAACCTGACACCGCGCATAGAGGTTTTTTTCGCTAAAAATCTGTGGTGGACTACTTTTATTCAATACAATACGCAAGCGGACAATTTTAATATTAACAGCAGGCTACAATGGCGATACCGACCGATGAGCGACCTGTTTTTGGTTTATACGGATAATTACGGCGCTACGGTTTGGAATCTAAAAAACCGGTCATTGGTGCTAAAGGCTAATTATTGGCTGTAGGTCGCGTCATCTATGCCCAACCACATCACGCACGCCATTACCGTTTGCCCCGATATTTTTCAATGGCCTCCCTAATTTTTTCTGCCCGATTTTCCGGGTCAGGGTGGGTGCTTTGAAACTCCGGTGTTCGATTTGGCCCGGCTGCCTGTTTTAATATTTTCATTACTTCGATGAGTTCTTCGGGGTTATAACCGGCTTCCAACATAAACCGCACACCGAGGTCGTCGCTTTGCAGCTCTTGATCTCGTCCGTATTTCATGGTGACCATATTGGCAATCATATTGGCCAAATAGCCGGAATTAGGGCTGGAAGGATCATAAGTCGCCATGGTAACGGCGCCAGTTAGGCCCTGTGCCAATTCCATTTGGGATAGGCGTTGAGCACTGTGGCGGGCTACCACGTGTCCCACTTCATGGCCCAGCACACCCGCCAACTGATCTTCGTTTTCTAAACGCCCAAGCAAGGCTTCCGTTATGAAAACCTGACCACCCGGTAAAGCAAAGGCATTGATGGTTTGCTGATCTGCCAACAGATGAAAATCGTACTGATAAGGCGTTTGTTTGGCCGTTGAACTTTCCAGAATCCGCAGCCCGACTTTTTTTACCAATGCCGTCGCCGAGGCGTTGCGACTCACCCCGCCAAATTCCTGTGCCATTTGTGGTGCACTTTGCAGCCCCATGGCTATTTCCTGATCCGGCGACATGCTAATATGTTGGGTTTCTCCGGTAAGTTGGTTGACGGAACTTTTGCTGTAATAGCGAAACAGCGTGAAGGCTGCCATAACTAAAGCAATAATCAAGGTGGGAGAAAGGCGAAAACCGCCGCCTGAACGAGCAGAATTTAACATAAAATAAAAGAGGTTGAATGGCTGTATGGTAGAATGGCTGTATGGCTGAAACCATTCAGCCATACAGCCATACTTTTTATTTGAGTTTTAATACGGTGGCTACCGATACCTTTTCTTTTTGCTGGTCTTCATCAAAAGGTTTTATTTTGACGGTCAGGGTATGCTTGTCCTCGCTTATTTCACCAATTTTATTGCTGTTTTTCTTGATGACGCGATCGGGGAAGTGATAAACCTGATCATAACTCATGGATTTGAACAGTGATCCCATCATTTCCATACCCATCATGGGGTCTTCTGATGCACCACCGGCATCACCCATCGATTTTTTCATTTCGGCACCGAGGTCGCCTACACCGAGGCGTTCAAAACTTTTATCAGAAAATTTATAGACCTCGTCCACTTTGCTGTCATATTTTTCTTTATTCAGTATCTTTAGGGCACGATTAAGGGCGGCTACATCGCCAAAATCGAAAGAATAACCAAATTTGAAAGCAATAGTATCATTAATTTCAATGACATTGCTGATGCCCTGAATATTTTTGATGGAATTGGTCACATCCGACATTTGCTGCCCTAATTGCCCCATCGGATTCTCCGGTATGGCCGGAACAGTACCCGTAGAATCGGCATTTTCGCCTCCGGGATTCATGCCTTTGAACATTTCTAACATGCCTTTGGCTTCGCTCATGTCTACCGTCATTTTGTAAGCACCGGCACCGCTTTTTCGGAAGGTTACCTCTTCAATGATGTGCAGACAACCGGTTAGGCTTAGAGCGGTGGCTGCAAGGGCCATAAAAAACAGATTTTTAATTTTTTTCATTAAATGAATTTGTAAAAGTGGTAATTAAATTGACACTGCAAAGATAATAAAATTATTTTGTGACAAAATTTTTAGAGACTAAAATCATGCTTGGTGAAACGTTTTTATTAATCTCACCCATTTTGATCGAAATTTTCCCGGCAAATGGGCGAGATTATTAAATTTGATTTACTTGGTGCGTATTATTTTGTGCGCCGCACGAATAAAACCGAATACGGACATTATCTGTGTAACTGACGAACGCTGTTTTGGGGTGTGGCGTTATCTGGCACTAATTTACCCCAAATCAATCTGCAAATGCACCTTAAACATTCCGTTTTCCCGTCCAATAGTTAAGGTATGCCGATTCGGATAAATCAAATCTAATTGTCGCTGTATATTCATTAGCCCGATACCGTTGTTGGATCCATTATTGACAGATACTGGCTGATAGTCAGGGTCAATGGTGTTTTTTACCAAAAACGACAATTTGTTGTCAATTAAATAGAGATTCACTTGGATTTCCACTTCGCCGGTCGTACTACTTGCTCCGTGTTTAAAACTGTTTTCAACAAAAGGTAGCAACAACAATGGTGCGATAGAAGCGGTCGTATTTTTTATATTTTCTTCATAATGTACGGTCAGTCGGTTGTTATATCGCAATTTTTCCAAATCTATATAATCGCGGAGGACTTTAGCTTCATCTGTTACTGCAATGCGTGGTGCACGACACTCGTACAACATGAAACGCATAATTTTGGATAACATCATAATGGCCTGCGGTGTTTGATCCGATTTCTTTCGGGCGAGGCCATAGATATTGTTAAGGGTATTAAACAGAAAATGCGGATTGGTCTGCGCACGCAAGAAATTAAGTTCGGATTCTAATTTTTCCCGGATAAGTTGCTGCTCGAATTCAAGGCTTTTGTAGTGTACCCGAATCAATTTGATCCCCAATGCCGCTGCTAAGGTGATAAAAAGGTCGAATACATACAATAAGAGCGCCTGAGGGCGAAAGAAATCAGCCGGTCTGGGGAGCGAAAAAAAAGGAAATATGAGCCAAACCGATACTAACCGATAGAGTAGGGTAGTAATGCTAAAAGCAATCAGCGATAGTAAAACTAATTTGCCCGCTTTGTTCCGGTCTAAATACAGCGGAATAATGTAATAAAAAAAGAAGTAGACAAACGGCAGTTTGACGGGAAGGGAAAAAGTCTCTCTCAGTATAGCCTGTCCTAATTGCGTACTGATAGGTTGATTTTGTAATATACACGCTAAAACTGCATTAAGTGGCACATAAGACCCCCAAAACAGCAAATGAAGCCCTACACGTCGCCAATCTAAATTTTTCATTTTTAAACAAAAAATTATTTTTGAAACACAAAACAGATAGTCTAAAATAATTATTATTTTAAATTTTGTTATGTATTTTTATCTGTAAATGAATTAGTTGAGGGTGTTCACATAAATTTTTTTTGCAAAAAAAATTTATGTGAACACCCTCAACTAATTCATTCCCGTGCCATTTACTCCTCATCATCAAAAAACACTTTATAGAATTTCTTACCTTTGTCATCATCATAGCCACGCTCAATAAGGTCTCGGCGGCCATGCACATAGATATGGAAATTTTTATCTAATTTCAACACGCTTTTTAGTACTTTCATTTCCTTTTTTAGGGCCTGATTGCTGATGTCAAATTTGTCCTCTAACGGAACGGCGTATACTTTAGCGTATTCGTCCCTGAAATCAACAAATGCCTGCTGCTGCTCTTCTTCCTCAAAGAGCGTTTTGGCAAAATCATTGACTTCAAATTCCTCATTTTCTTTGAAATAAAGCGCTGAACGGTGCAATTTGTCCATTTGATCGGTGCGATCCATGCCAAAAGCGCGGGGCATTTTTTGGGTGATAAATTCTCCGGCAAGGCTAACATAATGGCGGGTATTGAAGTAGTTATCCTCAATGGGCCGCAGCCGTAAAAATTCATCCTTCCAAAAAGAGCGCTCATCTTTTTTACTGATTTTATCCAAGGCGCATATCCGATAGCCCTCGGCTTCATCTACATTAAAAATCAGGGCGCAGGATTCGGCTTTGTCTGTCGGGATACCTTCCAGCACATTGAGGATAAAGGTCTCACTGCTGCGTTCCGTTTTCAAATAAGGGTCATGGGTTTGCACTTTCCACAGCGCAATGGCGCTGACCAGTTCTCCCTGAAGCATAATGTCTTCCAGATAAGCAATAAAAAACTCTCCGCCTTGTATTTTCGACAACTCGCAGTGTTCATAGAGCATTTGGGTGAGTTTGCCAGCTGCTTCGCCCAACGATTCCGGGTTTTCAAAAATGGCATGGCAACACTGAAAAACCGGGTGATTACTTACATCCTCGTCGTGATGAAAGTAAAAAAACTCTTCACTTTTTTCAAAAGGCCGTAAAAAAGCCCTGATCAACAATTCTTCTGCTACCTGATGTGGGGTAGTCAGTATATTTTTAGGGATGGCAATGCCTTCGTAGCGATTTTTATTGCCTACCCAGGTAGTAGCGAAACGCAGTAATCTTGCAGCAGAAATATCCAGCATGGAGTTATAAAGATATAAAAATTTTAACGGTTTATAGTGGTGTAAAAAACCTTAATTCGGGCAAAAGTAACGCAATTTTTGCAACCGGTAGTGGAAAATAGTGGACATTTTTTCAAAAACCGTTTTAAGACGGTTTCCTACCCTTTACGCTTATCAAAAACACCCCCGCCAATACAATAGCAGTACCCAGCAATTGCAAACCGGTAATGGGTTCCTGTAGAAAAATATAACCTAATACTATAATAGAAACCGGGCCAACAAACCCGATAATGGAAGAATTACCCGCTCCTATAATCCGAATACCTTCCACAATTAAAAAAGTAGGCATTACGGTGGAAAGCAAAACCAACCAAACAGTTAGTTCATATACTTCTTTAGAAAAAGAAAAAATATGCAGACCATTGTATACTCCGGATTGTATCAAAGCGGGAACTGTGGCGGCCAACATGGCATAAGCCGTAAATTTCACAGATCCGAAACGGTGTACCAATTCTCCGGTGCCAATCACAAAAATGGAATAAGTAAAAGCACAGGTAAAGATCAAACCGGCCCCCAGCGCTATGTTTTTTTGTGTGCCCAACCCGTATTCGGCTACAAAGGCAATCATTACGCCAATATAAGTCAGCACCAAAGCCACTTGCTGTACTCGAGTGATGCTTTTCTTGAGAAACAAGGCCGATAATACCAATACCATGGTCGGATAAGTGAATAAAATTAGCCTTTCTACACTGGCAGAAACAAATTGAAGGCCCAAAAAATCAAGTGTACTCGACACATAATAGCTCATAATACCTAAGCCGCCAATCATCAAAAATTGGCGAAGGGATAAAGGAACATTATCTTTCCGCAGGGCTAAACCAATGGCTACGGCGAGGTATATCGGCGCAGAAAACAACATGCGCAAAGCCACTACCGATAAAGTGTCTACCTCATACCGGTACATCAGTTTGATAATCACCGCTTTGGCAGAGAAACCTATATTGGCGAGGATAAGGATAAAAATCCCCAGAAAGTAGCGAGAGGAATGGGTCAAAACTAGACAAAGGTAGGAAATTTGTCAAACTTTGTTAGATAGATGTCATTGTTGCATAGTTTTTGTGTCAAAAGTGCACTATTTTCCTTTTGAGATTGGAGAACAAAAAAAAAGCCTGTACTTTTGCCTTCATTTTATCTTAATCCTTTTTCCATGTTCTCTTATTTTTACCAACCGATTCATTTTCTCCGGATATTTTCTCTGATTTGTACCTTTTCTTTCCTTTCTTACCACCACTTGGCTGCGCAAAATAATTGCGGAAATGCCATTGCCATTACCAGCATTCCCTTTTCAAGTGGGGCTAAATCTACGTGTGGCACGGTAAATGATTATGCAGCGGGTACTTATTGCAATACTAGTTATGGTGAAGGAGAAGATTATGTGCATTCTATTGCTGTCACCAATGCACCAGTTACTTATACCTTCTCTTTGGGCGGTACCGCAACCTGGAAAATACTGTCCGTACACAGCACCTGCCCGCCAACTCCTGCCAGTTGTATCGGCAATATCACCACGGGCAATGGTACCTCCGGCACCGCTAACATGGCCTTTATCACAAACGGCACCTATTATATTTATGTAGATACGTGGCCGACACCCAATTGTGGCGATTTTACCTTAAATATTGCTCCCGTAACTATTTCTCCGGTCAATAATAATTGTTCAGGAGCCATCAGCCTGCCCGTCAATATAAATGGCCTTTGCACCAATATAGCCGCTGGCAACACCGCTGGCGGCAGTCAGTCACTTACCGCGTGCGTTGGCATTGCCGATGATGATATTTGGTATTCTTTTATGGCCACCAGCACCACCCACAACATCCAAATATTCAATGTTTCCGGAGAGACTGATATGGTTCATCAGGTTTTTAGCGGATCGTGTAACAACCTGATTTCAGTCGCATGTAGCGACCCCAATACCAGCACCGTAACAGGATTAACCATCGGCACCACCTATTACATCAGGGTATTTACTTTTTTTGACGGAAATGGTGCCACTTTTAGCATCTGCGTGACCGTTCCGCCGCCAGTGCCATCCAACGATGTCTGTGCCAATGCCACTCCGGTCGCTGCCGGGTACTCCACCATACTCAATGTTGAAAATGCAACAAACGATGCGGCTGTTGCTGGTTGTAATGGCGTAAATTTTGCCAATCAGGGCGTGTGGTATGTCTACACACAGGCAACCGGATCCAATACCGTAACCCTGTTGGGCTGTAAATCCAATTATGATATGCGGGTCAGGGTTTTTTCCGGCACTTGCGGGGCCCTTGCCTGTGTAAAAGGCGACGATGACGATGATTGCTCAACACCGGGCAGCGAAGCGGCTGAAACCACCACCTTTAACGCTGCTGCTACTTTCCTTAAAGGAAATGATGGCACTGCCACCGAAGCACCCGTTAATTATTACATCCTGATCACCGGGAATGGCGGCTTGCTCAATTTTAGTATTTCGGTTGCTCCATTACCGTTAGAACTCCTTTCTTTTACTGGAAAACCCGAAGGAACCATCAATAAATTAATGTGGGAAACCGCCACCGAAAAAAACGTCCAATGGCATATTATAGAACGCTCTTCAGAGGGTGCTACCTGGTCGGAAGTAGGCCGGAAAGCCGCGATTAATGCACCATCGGGACGTTCCATGAAATATGAAATGGAAGATCAGTTGCCTCGTCCCCGCACCTACTATCGCCTGCGATCGGTGGATATGGATGGCACTGAAAATATATCCCGTAGCATAATTGTCGTGCGTAAAAGCGATGTCTTTGCCATTAACGCGGCGTATCCCTCTCCCACAAATGACTTGGTGACACTTCAATTTAACGCAGTTAATGAGGCTTCGGTAACCATTCGCTTTACCGATATCACCGGCAGAATCATCTACGAGCAAATCTGGACTGCTGCCAATGGCGTCAACGAAGTGCCAGTTTCAATGGGTGCATTTCCGGCGGGCTTGTATTTCACAACCATTGTGGATGGACCTTATTCAACACCTATGATTCGTATCGTGAAGCAATGAGGGTCTACCGTATTGAAGATCACAAAAATTGTATAAAAATTTGATAATCAGTTACTTAAAGTAGTTTAAATGTTCAATACTAAAACGTCAACATTATTTATTGTCATTAAATTTTACTTATAATTTCTTCCGGCAGGTAAAAAAATCAGATTTCACACCAACTTTGCCCCATGTTTTCAACTACTGCCAAAATTGGGATTCTCGGCGGTGGCCAATTGGGCAAAATGCTTTGTCAGGCCGCTTCCCCCTGGGATTTTAAAACGTATATCTTAGATGCCGGGCCGGAATGTCCTGCCGCCGCAGTTTGTACCGAATTTACTGCCGGTGATTTTAAAAACTACGATGATGTCTTGTCTTTTGGTAAAGATAAGGATATTATTACCATTGAAATAGAACACGTCAATACCGATGCCTTACGTGAGTTGGAGCGTATGGGTAAAACCGTGCATCCTGCTCCACGAGCCTTAGATATTATTAAAGACAAAGGACTACAAAAACAGTTTTATCAGGAAAAAAATATTCCAACCGCCCGATTTGAACTGTTTGAGGACGAAAAAGCACTCATTGAGGCCGTAAAAACGGGTAAGTGGGCATTGCCTTTGGTGCAAAAGACACGAACAGCCGGTTATGATGGCAAAGGGGTTGCCATTTTGCGTACCGCGTCCGATCTGGAACAAAAATTGTTGCAAGGTCCCTGCCTTGCAGAGGAGCTGACCACCATTCACACAGAAATTGCCGTGGTGGCTGCCCGAAATGCCCGGGATGAAGTGCAAGTATTTCCTCCGGTAGAAATGGAGTTTCACCCTGAAGCCAATCTGGTAGAATTCCTGCTGTGCCCGGCGCGCATCAGCCCGTTAGTGGCAGCCCAGGCAGAAGCATTAGCAGAAGAGGTCATTCGAGCCTTTGATATATGTGGCCTGTTGGCCGTGGAAATGTTTCTGACACCGGAAGGCGATTTATTAATCAATGAAGTGGCACCCCGGCCCCATAATAGCGGCCATCATACCATTGACAGTGCCGTGACCAATCAGTTTCAGCAACACCTGCGCGCCATCTGCAACCTGCCGCTTGGCGCTACCGATCAATTGCAACCCGCCGTGATGATCAATTTACTGGGGGAGCCTGGTCATAAAGGTCCGGTTCGTTATGAAGGTGCAAAGGAATGCCTGCTTCAGGAAGGTGTTTATCTGCACCTGTACGGAAAAACACATACAGCCCCTTTCCGCAAAATGGGCCACGCGACCATCACCGGAAAAACCGCTGCAGCAGCGATAAAAAAAGCAAAAATGGTCAAAAATACGTTAAAAATTCACAGCCAGACAGCCCAAAATTCACAGCCCGTAGTCGGATAGTCCACACTTGATAATTCAACCATTCAACAGTACTTTCTATGAAGCAAATTTACATTTTAGTGGTGTTGGCAATAGCGCTGTCCTCCACAATTACAGCCCAAACACCCTCCGATGGCTTTTTTATGACAAAGGGTGATATTTGCATTGCTGCCGGATACCAACACGAACAATGGAAAGAATATTGGGAAGGTACGCTCCTCCGCGACAATCCCAATCTCGGTACCGTCAGTACCCGCAGCATACAGGCAATGGCTGCGTATGGATTAACCAAACGCATCAACCTGATCGCCATGTTGCCACCCTACATTCGTACACGGGCTACTGCCGGGACATTGGCCGGACACAGTGGTTTACAGGATGCCGCGCTTTGGCTAAAATTTAAACCCGTTGACCGAACAGTTGGGAAGGGTTTGCTACACGTTTTTTTGGCAGCAGGCGGTTCGATACCCGCTTCTAATTATTACCCCGATTTTTTGCCACTTTCTATCGGATTGGCCGCAAAAACGGCAAGTTTTAAGGGTAATATTCATTACTTTTTGCCAATTGGCCTATTTGTCGGAGTGCAGGGGGGCTACCATTTTCGGAGTAATATTCACCTAGAGCGCGATTTTTATTATGCAGAAGGCGTTCCATATTATACCGATAAAGTGGCCATGCCCAATGCAGCAGAAGGAAGTGTCACCGTAGGATATTATCGCGGTGCTTTGCGAACAGAAGTCTCCTGGGCGGCCATGAACACCTTGGGCGGGGGCGATATACGACGCAATGAAATGCCTTTTCCCTCCTATAATATGGATATGCAACGCATCAGCTGGATGGCCCAATATCGTTTCCCCTTTTTGCCGGGATTTGGTGTTACGGCCAACGCTGCTTATACCCTAAATGGCAGGAATGTAGGACAAAGCACCATGCTCGGCGGCGGAGTACTGTATCAATTTCCCGTTGGGAAAAAAGGAGACCAAAAAACAAATTAATATAGCCAACAGTTGGCAATCTAATAGTCAATAATTTGCCCGTCAACCATTCTGCAAACCTTTGATTGTTGAATATTCAGCCAAAATTAAAACCTGCCTAATGCTATTTTCCATACTCAATCCCTAAAATCCTCCATTATTCAACGCTAACTACTCATTATGAATAAATTATTCTTTGCAGCACTGCTACTACTTAGTTTTGCTGCTTGCAAAAAAGATATTGAACTGGCACCGAAAACTGCTGCATACACCTTTTCCAGTACGGATGAAAATGGTGGCAAATGGCGGCCGGTGGTTTTAGCAAATGCCACAGCCATTCCGGTAGAGGTCCCAAAAGCCGCTAATACCCCCGAATATCAGGCAGAATTAGCGCAATTACGGCAGATTGCTCAAAATTTGACCAACGACCAACAATCTGCAATTGAGTACTGGGGTACCAATGCCCTCGTGCGTTGGAACGAAATCGCTCGTGAATTATCGGCCAAATACAACTTGCCGCCCGTGGCGAATGCCGATGGTACCTACCCAATACCCAACGCAGCCAACCCCGGTGTATATCCGTTGTTCCCTTTTTCTAATCCGGTTTATTCGGCCCGGGCGTATGCGTATTGGAGTGTAGCGCAATATGATGCGTTAATTGCGGCCTGGCATTATAAATACCTGTATAATCGCCCGGCACCCTACGTGGCGGATGCTGGTATTACTCCTGCTCTGCCGCGACAAAACCTGCCAGCCTATCCATCAGAAGATGCCGTTATTGCTGCCGCCAGCAAAGAGGTGCTGACAGCCATGTTCCCATTAGAGGCCGAATTTTTGCAAAAAAAGATGGAAGAACACCTAAACAGCAGACTTTGGGCGGGTATGAATACACAAAGTGACCTGACCGCAGGCCAGGCATTGGGCAAATCGGTAGCGACCACGGTGTTAGGTCGCTCCAAAACGGATGGCATGAAAAATGCCGTAGGTAATCAGGCAAAATGGGATAGCTTGGAAACTGCCGCAAAAGCTAAATATAATTGGAACTGGGAAAGTATGGAAACCCCGCAACGCCCACCAATGTTACCATTTTTTGGTCAGTTAAAGCCTTGGTGTATCCCCAACGTAGAAGCCGTTCGTCCCGCCGCGCCGCCAGCCATTGGTTCCCCACAATTTGAGACGGCGGTGCAGGAATTGAAAGACCTTCGTAAAAATCTGACGGCAGAACAGCGCCAAATTGCCAATTACTGGGCCGATGGCGTGAGCACCTACACGCCTCCAGGGCACTGGAATCGGACCACCAGCGAATTAATTTTAGAAAATTTGATGAATCCATTGCGTGCAGCACGTACCTTTGCGTACCTGAATATGGCCGGGATGGATTGTGGTATCAGTTGCTGGGATACTAAAACTTTTTATTATTACCCACGCCCTGCACAAGTTATACCCGGCTTTAGGTCTATTTTGGGACTTCCTAATTTCCCGTCTTACACCTCTGGCCACTCTACTTTTTCGGCAGGAGCAGCAACCGTACTGGGACATTTGTTTCCCGGTAAAGCAGCAGGGTTAGAAAAAATGGCCAAAGAAGCTTCCGAATCTCGAATCTATGGCGGGATTCACTATCGTTTTGACTGCGAAGTCGGATTGGCTGTGGGAAAAAAAATAGGAGAATCAGCCATCGCATTAGCCAAAGTAGATGGAGGGGAATAGAAGGAGTGGTAGTGGTGCTTGACATATTTGGGGGAAAGTAATATGAAATATAGGGAAACATGGGTGGTTGACAAGTTTTGTTAAACTTTTCCCTTTTAATATATTGTGGTTCCCCAAATGTGTCAAGCACTCAATTCATTTTTATACCAGTTGCCAGTTGGGCTTTAAAATAGACATAATAAGTGGTTATGAGTTATTAATTATGAGTTCCACAGCTGTTTGATTGTCTAATTTTTACCTAAATTTATAACCGCGTTTATTTCAACAAACCCGCTTAGGAACGGTGTCAGCATAAAGTACTAAACTTAGGCAGAGTAGTTTTTGCTCAAATAACTATCTTTTTGCGCTAATAGTGGGGCTATTTCAGCAAAAAGATGGGCAATTTGAGTGAAAAGGAATCAGATAAGATTGTTGCTTTATTTTGACACCGTTCCTTATGTAGCGTAAATCAAAATTTTTACACACTTTTATTCCCCTGTTCATCATGCCTATCTATCATCGTCTTGGTAAAATCCCCCAAAAACGCCATACCCAATTTGAAAAACCGGATGGCGGATTGTATTACGAGCAGTTGTTCGGAACCGTTGGTTTTGACGGGATGTCCTCTTTGCTGTACCACGTTCATCGGCCTACCATGGTGCGGGAGGTGTTGGCATCGGTAGATGTATCGCCCAAAATTGCGGTGGAAAAGAACATGACATCGCGCCTTTTAGAGGGATTTTCCGTAGAACCTGCCGATGATTTTCTCGCCAGCAGGGTACCGCTCATGGTCAATAGCGATATTAATATCGGGTTGGCTGCTCCCCGAAAATCATTGACAGATTATTTTTACAAAAATGCCGATGCGGATGAATTGCTGTTTATCCATGAAGGCACCGGGCGACTGCGTACCCTTTTTGGCACTATTTCTTTTGAATACGGCGATTATTTGGTCATTCCACGCGGAATGATCTATCAAATTGAATTTGATACACCCAATAATCGCCTCTTGTATGCCGAATCCTTTCACCCCATCTATTCACCCAAACGATACCGCAACTGGTTTGGTCAGTTATTGGAACACTCACCCTACTGTGAGCGCGACTATAAATTGCCGCAGGACTTGGAGACGCATGACGAAAAAGGCGACTTTTTGCTCAAAATCAAAAAACAAGGCAATTTACATCATCTGCTGTATGCTGCTCACCCGTTTGATGTGATCGGATGGGACGGGTATAATTTTCCTTATGGATTTTCTATCCACAATTTTGAACCTATTACCGGACGGGTACACCAGCCGCCACCGGTACACCAGACCTTTGAAACCAAAGCCTTTGTGATCTGCTCTTTTTGCCCGCGCTTATACGATTACCACCCCAAAGCCATTCCTGCGCCCTACAACCATTCTAATATTGACTCCGATGAAATGCTCTACTACGTGGATGGTGATTTTATGAGTCGAAACAATATTAAACGCGGACACATTACCCTGCACCCCGGTGGCATTCCGCACGGGCCGGCACCGGGCGCTTACGAGCGCAGCATCGGACACAAATCAACCGAAGAACTGGCGGTCATGATTGACACTTTCCGCCCGCTGATGCTCACCGAGCAGGCGATTAAGATTGATGACGGAAAATATTACAAATCCTGGATAGAGTAATTTATCCTCCCTTTGGATGCGCCTGCTCATACACCTCAATCAGGCGTTCAATGCTGTTATGCGTGTAAATCTGGGTGGCGGCCAAGCTGCTGTGCCCCAGCAGTTCCTTGATGGCATTCAGGTCGGCACCGCGATTGGAAAGGTGGGTAGCAAAAGAGTGCCGCAGGACGTGCGGGCTGCGCTGCTCGGCAGTGGTTACTACGGACAGGTGCTTTTTAACAATCGTATAGATGTTTTCCGGGGTAATCTGCGCCCCCTTTCGGTTGAGGAAAAACCAAGGTTCAGCCGATTGCGGGAAAGTGGCATTGCGCAACGCTAAAAAGGCCTCCAATAATTCGGACAAATAGCGGGCAAATGGTACCAAACGCTCTTTGTTGCCTTTTCCTGAAATCCGAAGCACTTGACGGCTTATATCTAAATCTTTGATTTTCAGGTTACTGGCTTCACTCCTTCGGATGCCGGTAGCGTACAGCGTTTCTAAGAGTAAACGATGCAACTGACCAGGATATTGATCGCCAAAGTCAATCTGTGTAAACAAAGCTGCCATTTGCCCTTCCTGCAAAAAAACAGGGAGGCGTTTACCAATTTTGGGCGATATTACTTTTTTCATCGGGTCTTTTTCCACCAGCCCGCGTTTGCGCAGCAACTTAAAATAGGATTTCAAACAAGACAACCGGCGGCGGATGCTGCGCGGGCTTTGGCCTTCCTGCATCATGGATACCACCCAGGAGCGTATATGCGAATGCCTCACTTCGACAATCGAAGTGAGGCATTGCTTCTCCCGTACAAATTCAATGAATTGGGAAAGGTCACCCTTGTAGGCCGTTAGCGTATGCGCAGAAAAACGGCGTTCAAGCGATAAATATGAATAAAAAGAATCTTCGTAGAACAATTAATCGTTCTTATTGCCGTAAGTTTCTTCCTTATAAATAGCTTTGAGTACTTCTGTACGACGTGATACGGAAGGTTTTGCAAAATTTTTACGACGACGCAATTCTTTCAGGATGCCTGCTTTTTCAAATTTGCGTTTGTACTTTTTGAGTACCTTGTCAATAACTTCGCCGTCTTTTACTTCAACGATGAGCATGAAAATCTCCTTGTTTTGATGAAAAAAATAAATGTGAATGAATTCGGGCCGCAAAGGTAAGTCTATCTTTTGAAAGAGCCTAATTTTTTTTAAAAAAAATGTTGCCTTAAAAA